>Ga0136640_10000029_pt1 | contig 45771 bp, 44 predicted proteins | sample AntDrymUQ8642106_2_FD_105498 | JGI IMG/M metagenome (GOLD analysis project Ga0136640, IMG submission 105498) | Polar desert sand microbial communities from Dry Valleys, Antarctica - metaG UQ864 (21.06) | ecosystem: Environmental > Terrestrial > Soil > Desert | place: Antarctica: Dry Valley...
GCGGGCGGCGGCGTGGACTTCGATAATGTCGCCGGTGCGGGTCACGTCGAGCTGGTCGAGAGTGCGGCAGGGGCTCTCGGCTTGGCAATGCGCCGAGCGGAAGGTGGTGAAGTCATGGCGTCCAACCAGCCGCGCGGCTGCGGATTGCATCGCCGCGGCGTCGAGATCGAGGCCGACCCGCCACGCCCGCCCATCTTCGATCGCGAGCCGCGCGCGGCGGTTGACGATGCGGTAAAGATAGCGGCGGCCGGTGCAGCTGAAGCGTGCGTGCCAATCGTCGGGCACGATGGCGGCATCGACGATCGCGACCGGCCGCGGCCTCAAATGCGCGTTGAGCGCTCCCGCAAGCCGCAGCGCTGTAATGGGGTTGGCGATATCGACATGCGCGGGCATGGCGAAGGCATGCACTCCGGTGTCGGTGCGGCCCGCCGCGTTGACCGCGGACGTCTCGCCGGTGATCGCGAAAACCGCCTCCTCGATCGCTTGCTGGACGCTCGGGCCGTGCGGCTGACGCTGCCAGCCCATAAACGGCCGCCCGTCATATTCGATCGTCAGCCGGAAGCGGGTCATGCAAGCTTCGTTCCCACCGGCAGCGCGAAACCGCGCAGCAGCTCAGCGGCATCCATCACCCCGCGTCCGGCGCGCTGGACGAGGGCGGGCCGGATCGAGCTTTGCTCGCATGCGATGGTCAAGCGATCGTCCAAGATCGTGCCGGAGAGACCTTTTTGCTCTCCGATGGCAGCAGAAAGCACGCGGATGCGCTCACCGTCATGTTCGAAGAATGCCCCGGGGCTCGGGGCGAAGGCGCGGACTTGCCGCTCGACCGCGACGGCAGGTTGCGAAAAGTCGATCCGCGCCTCGGACTTATCGATCTTGGCGGCGTAGGTGACGCCAGCCGGGGGCTGGGGCCGTGCGGGGAAAGCGTTGGGCGAGGTGATTACCTCCGCCATCGCGGTTGCGCCGAGATCGGCGAGTTCGGACAGCAGCTCACCTGCGCTTTTGTGCGCCACTTCGGTCTCGCGCACGAGCAGCATTGGCCCGGTGTCGAGCCCGCGCTCCATTTGCATGATCGTTACGCCGGTCGTTTCGTCGCCCGCCAGGATCGCGCGCTGGACCGGCGCCGCGCCCCGCCAGCGCGGGAGGAGCGAGGCGTGGACGTTGAAGCAGCCGAGCCTAGGTGTGTCGAGGATCGCGTGGGGCAGAATGAGTCCGTAAGCGGCGACCACCGCGGCATCGAGGTCGAGCGCGCGAAAGGCGTCCTGCTCGGCCACCTCGCGCAGCGTCGCGGGGTGACGAACGTCAAGTCGCAGCGCCTCCGCACATCTTCGAACCGGGGAGGGCGTCTGCGCGTTGCCGCGTCCCGCCGGCCGCGGCGGCTGGGTGTAGACCGCCGCCACCTCATGCCCATCGGCGACCAGCCGCTCCAGCGTCGGCACCGCGAACTGCGGGGTTCCCATGAAGGCGATGCGCATGGCGGCTCTCTTCGGGCTTTCGGGGCGCTTGGCAAGCAGCCGACGCGCGCCATATGGGAGGCATGGCATCCCAGGAAATCGAAGTCTTGTCGGCGGCGTTGGCGCGCCTGCCGGGGCTCGGGCCGCGTTCGGCGCGTCGCGCGGTGCTGTATCTTCTCAAGAAGCGCGAGACCGCGCTCGCGCCGCTGCTGCGCGCATTGGAAGCGGTCGAGGCACGGCTGGCGACCTGCTCGACGTGCGGCAATGTCGACACCAATGATCCGTGTTCGGTGTGCAGCGACCAGCGCCGCGATGCGCGCCTGCTGTGCGTGGTCGAGGAAGTTGCCGACCTGTGGGCGCTCGACCGTTCGCGGCTGTTTCCCGGGCGCTTCCATGTCCTCGGCGGGAGGCTGTCCGCGCTCGAAGGCGTACGGCCCAAGGATCTCGCCATCGACAGCCTCGTCGGGCGGGTCGCGGCGGGGGGGATCGACGAGGTCGTGCTGGCGATGAACGCGACGCTCGAAGGCCAGACGACCGCGCACTATCTCGCCGAACGGCTGGAAGGCTATCCGATACGGCTGACCCAGCTCGCGCACGGCCTGCCGGTCGGCGGCGAGCTCGATTATCTCGACGAAGGCACACTGGCTCAGGCGTTGCGCGCAAGGCGGCCGGTCGCTTGACCAGAAATCGCCCGCGATTTAGCGCGCCGCGATGACAATCCGCACCATAATCGAAGTCCCCGATCCGCGCCTTCGCGACGTGTCCAGGCCGGTCGAAACGATCGACGATGACGTCCGCACGCTCGTCGCCGACATGTTCGAGACGATGTATGCCGCGCCAGGGATCGGCCTTGCCGCGATCCAGCTGGCGATGCCGCTGCGCGTGGTCGTGATCGATCTTCAGGAGCCGACCGTCGAAGGCGGCGAGGCCGTCAAGGCGCCGCGCGTGTTCGTCAATCCGGAGATCCTCGAATCTTCCGAGACGCTTCAAACCTACAATGAAGGCTGCCTCTCGATCCCCGAGCAATATGGCGAAGTCACCCGCCCCAACCGCGTCCAGGCGCGCTGGCTCGACGAAACCGGCGCCAGTCACGAAGAAGAGCTCGACGGCCTGATGGCGATCTGCGTCCAGCATGAAATCGACCATTTGAACGGCGTGCTCTTCATCGATCATTTGTCGAAACTAAAGCGCGACATGCTGATCAAGAAACTCGCCAAATGGCGGCGCGAGCAAAAAGCGGCCTAGCAATTCTGCTCATTCCCGCGAAAGCGGGAATCCAGACGATCGGCTTGCAGCGCAAAGGCGGTTGTTCTAGGTTCCCGCTCTGTTCCCGTGGAGCCATGATGGACGCAACAGCCGGTATAATTATTGTCACCGCGCTCCTTGTTGGGCTTGTCGCGGGCTGGTTGCTCTCGTCCCGCGCTGCTGCACCGCTCAAGAGCGAATGCAACGAGTTGCGCCAGCGTTGCGGGTCAGCCGAGTCCGGATCGGCGGCGGCGGAGGAGCGCGCCAAGGCGGTTGATCAGCTTCGCCCTATGCTGACCTCGGTTACCGGCGAACGCGACGAGGCTTTGCGTGAGGTGGAGCGGCTGAGGACCGGCGCTGCCGAACGCGAAAAGGGGCTTGAAGCCCGGATCGTCGAACTGGGCGCAATAGGCGAAAACCTCATCGCTCAATTTAAAGAGGTGAGTGCGCAGACTCTCGAGGGCGCGCAAAAAACTTTTCTCGAACGCGCCGATGCGCGATTTAATCAAGCTGGCGAAAAGCACGAAGAGAAGCTAAAATCGCTTCTTCAACCAGTAAACACTAGTTTACAAGACTATAAAGATCAAGTTGCGAGGATCGAGAAAGCTAGAACTGAAGCCTACGGCAATATTAGCGCACAGCTTGATAGAATGCGCACCGACCAAGAGAAAGTAGCTTCGGAAACTGCGCGACTTAGCTACGCTTTAAGAGGTAATCCTAAGACTCCCGGCGATTGGGGACAGCATCACTTTAGAAATCTGATCGAGCTTGCTGGGCTTAGTGCCCGCATAGATTTCGACGCAGAAAAGTCTTTCGAATCCGTCGATGGACGAGTCCGACCGGATTTCGTTATCAATCTACCAGAGGAAGGCAGAGTAGTTGTCGATATTAAATGCAGTCTAAATAGTTACTTAAATGCAGCTTCTGAACCTGATCCAGACCTGAGAAAAGCACATCTGATTGCCCATGCGAAGGCGGTAAATACACACGCAGAGGCTCTCGCTAGAAAGGCGTATTTTGAAGACGTGGCAGGCTCTCCGGAATTTGTCATTATGTACATACCCGGTGACCACTATTTCGCTGCAGCGATGGAGGCCGATCCAAAGCTTTGGAATCGCGCTGCCGAGCGACGTGTCATTATCGCGTGCCCCGCGACATTCGTGCCGTTAGCGCATTCCCTAGCGGCGATTTGGAAGAGTTACAAATTGAACGAAGATGCGGGAGAAATCGCGAGAATCGCAAGACAACTGTATGACAGAATGTGTACGATGACTGAGCACGTGCGACTTGTCGGGCGCGGTTTGGCATCGGCCGTTGATAATTATAACGATTTCATCGGTTCGTTAGAGGGTTCAGTCCTACCTAACGCACGTAAGTTCAAGAAATTGGGCGTTGGATCTGGAGATCGAGAAATTCCCGAGCTAATCACGCTCGACATGCCTGTTCGAGAGCCAAAGCAGGGTCGTGACCTGTTGTTTGCACCCGCCAACGCGGCCGTCGAGGCGCTTGAAACCCCAAGCCTACGAGAGGAAGTTAAGCCAAGCCTTAGATCTCCTGGGATGCGGCGTCACGTATCATAGTCCGTCCTCCGCGCACCTCCGCACCCGCGTACGGTCCGGCCTGCCGCGATGACCGTCACCATGTCCTCGAACCCGCGCCCGCTCATCGCATCGTTGCAGCGGCCCGGAGTGATGTCGACGGTGATGCGGCTGGTCTGGTAGCGTGTTCCGGTCGTCGTCGAGATCGCCGCCGGCCGCGCGACGGTGATGCGAGTCTCGCCATAATCGCCGGTGTAGGCGATCCGGTCGCGGTCGATGCGCAGCGCCCAGCCCGGCTCTTGGCCGAGCGCGCTATATTCGGTCTGAGGGGCGCCTACGATGGGTTCTTCCTCCTCCATCGCGCAGGCCGCGACCAGAAGCAGGGGGAGCAGGATCAGGTTTTTCGCCATTGGTTGATCACCTCATAGGCCATGACTGCGGCCGCGACCGCAGCGTTGAGGCTGTCGGCGGCGCCCATCATCGGTATCCTTACCAGAAGATCGCACTGCGCCTCATAATTTTGCGGGAGGCCCGCCTGCTCGTTGCCGACGAGAAGGAAACAAGGCTTGGCATAGCGCGGCCCCTGATAATCCATCGCGGCGTTGAGGCTGGTGCCCACAAGCTGCCCCTCGCCACCGCGCAGCCAGGGAACGAAGTCCTCCCAACGCGCGGCGGCGATCGCCTGCGTGAAAACCGCACCCATCGATGCGCGCACGGCCTCGACCGAGAAGGGATCAGCGCAGTCGTCGATCAGGATGAGCCCGCCCGCGCCGGCCGCGTCGCCGGTGCGCAGGATGGTGCCGAGATTGCCCGGATCGCGAAGCGCCTGCGCGACGATCCACAGCGGCGCCGCGGCGCGGTCAATTTGCGGGAGCGCGGTATTCGGGATCGCATAAACCCCGAGCAGCGACTGGCTATTGTCCTTGCCCGTCGTTTTCTGGAGGATTTCGGAGGTCGTTTCGACCACTTCGCCACCCACCGCCTCAGTTTCTGCGATCAGCGTTTGGGCAAGCTCGTGGCGCGCACCCTCGGCCGTGAAGAGCAGAATTTCGGGGAGCCGTCCGTTGCCGCGCGCGTCGGTTAGGATGCGAAGGCCTTCGGCAATGAAGCAGCGCTGCTCGCGGCGGCCCTTCTTGTCGCGGAGCGCGCGGATATCCTTGATCAGCGGGTTGGAGTGAGCGGTGATCGATCGCGTCACTTGCGGGTCAGTCCTCGCCGAAGCGGCCCTCGATCAGCCCGACGAGGCTCACTACCGCATCTTCGGCGCCTTCGCCCTCGGCGTGAATCGTGACGATGTCGCCATAGGCCGCGCCGAGCATCATCAGGCCCATGATCGACGTCCCGCACACCCGGCTGCCGTCCTTTTCGACCTCGACAGGACAGCTAAGCGCGCTGGCCTGCGTGACGAACTTGGCGCTCGCCCGCGCGTGGAGCCCGCGGCGGTTTTGCAAAGTGACGGTGCGCGAGACCGCGCTCACGCCGCGGCTTCGCCAAGCACTTCGGATGCCACCGAAATATATTTGCGTCCGGCCTCGCGCGCGGCGGCGACCGCGCATTTGATCGGCATCGTCCGGCGCGCACCTTCGAGGCGAATGAGCATCGGCAGGTTCACCCCCGCAATGACTTCTACATTCTCTGATTTCATCAGCGAAATCGCGAGGTTGGAGGGCGTTCCTCCGAATAGGTCGGTAAGCATGATGACCCCGGCGCCCCGATCAGCTTCGCGTATAGCGAGCGAAATGTCGTTGCGCCGCGCCTCCATGTCGTCGTCCGCGCCGATGCAGATCGCGGCGATCGCTTCCTGCGGCCCGACGACATGCTCCATCGCCGTGACAAATTCCTCGGCCAGCCGGCCGTGCGTCACCAACACCAAACCAATCATTTGATTCACCGGCATAGACTTGACGTTACTCGGCCTTGGCGCCACGCCGCGGCGCGCCTTCGAGCGTGTCTCGAGGCGGCTGGGCCAGATCGCGGTGCAGGACCGTGGGCGAAAATCCGGCATCGCGCAACCTTGCCGCCATGTCGTCGGCGACACGGACCGAGCGATGTCTCCCTCCGGTGCAGCCGAAGGCGATGGTGACGTAGCTTTTGCCCTCCGCCCGGTATCCGGGAAGAAGGCTAACCAGCAGGCCTTCGATGCGGTGCATCGAATCGGCATAGAGCGGATCGTCCGCGACATAACCGGCGACCGCCGCGTCGGTCCCCGTCAGCGGACGCAGATCGGCGACCCAGTGTGGATTGCGCAGGAAGCGCATGTCGAACACCGTGTCCGCATTGCGCGGAATGCCGCGCGCGAATCCGAACGACATGATGGTCAGCACGGGCTCGGCCAGCGCCTGACCGTAGCGCTCGCGGATTTCGGCCTGGAGCAAATTGGTCGTGCTGTCGGACGTGTCGATTACCTGGTCGGCAAAGCGCCGCAGAGGCCCGGTCAGTTCACGCTCGCGCGCCAGCCCGTCTTCGGCGGGGCGATCGAGCGCGAGCGGATGACGGCGCCGCGTTTCGGAAAAGCGGCGGACGAGTTCGGTCCCCGAACAGTCGAGATAAAGCGTCTCGACAAGATAATCGTCGGCCTTGGCGAGCGCCTGCAATTGCTTGACGATCCGGGCGGCATCGAAATTGCGGGTGCGGGTGTCGACTCCGATTGCGAGCGGCCGCCCTTCCTTGGGAGCGCCGCGGCCCGGCGGCGTCGAAAGAAGATGGTCGAGCAGCGAAAGCGGCAGATTGTCGACTACCTCCCAACCCATGTCCTCGAGCGTGTTGAGCACGGTCGACTTTCCCGCGCCCGACATTCCGGTGACTAGGAGCAAGCGCTGGGGTCGGTGGACGGTCGTCATTGCCCGGGAAGTCCGAAAGCCTGGAGAGCGAGCCGGACGCGGGCACAGGCGGATGCGGTCCCGGCATCGACACGCACCAGCGGGAGGGCGATGCCCTCCACCGTTCGGCTCGCGGCCTCGGGAAGCCGCTGGTCGGAACGCTCGAGTTCGACGACGAGCGAGACGGGGACGTCGTTCACCGCCGCGACGCGCATGATCCCCAAACCCCTGACCTCCATCTGTCCGTGAATATGTGCAGGCGCGCTCGCCAGCAATGTCTCCTGTTTGGCCCTGAGGTCGGTATAGTCGTCGCTGACCAATGTCGCGCCCTCGTCGATGAGGCGCAGCGCGAGGTCGGATTTGCCCGCGCCCGAGGGTCCGAACAAGAGCACCGCACGGCCACCAATCGCGATGCAACTGGCGTGAACGCGGCCGTTCATTGCGCGAGCGCGGGGATCGAAATCACGAAGCGCGCTCCGCTCGGCGCATCGTCGCGGTCGCGAACCTCGATGACTCCGCCATGGCCTTCGACGATCGCGCGGGCGATGGCGAGACCGAGGCCCGAATGGCGTCCGAACGCTTCGCCGTCGGGACGCAGCGAATGAAATCGCGCGAAAATGTCTTGCCGCGCCTCGCCCGGAACCCCGGGGCCCTCGTCGTCTACCCGGATGACGACATCGTCGCCGACCCGGGTGGCGCCGATTTCGACGAGGCCTCCAGCCGGGGAAAATGAAATCGCATTGTCGATAAGATTGTCGATGGCGCGCGCGAACCGGCCCGCCTCGCCGGCGATCACCGCGGCGCCCTTGCGCGGGCGGGCGAAGGCGAGGCGCACATCGCGCGGAAGGCCGCGGCCCTCCCATGCCTCGACGAGCGTTCCGACCAGACCGCCGAGATCCACGGGCTCGAACTTGGCACGGGACAGCTCGGCATCGACTCGGGACGCCTCGGCGATATCGACGATCAGGCGGTCGAGCCGCTGCACATCGTCCTGTACCACTTGGAGCAGTCGATCCTGGAGCGCGGGGTCCTTGACCAAAATCAGGCTGTCGACCGCGGAGCGGAGCGAGGCGAGGGGATTCTTAAGCTCGTGGGTGACGTCGGCGGCGAACGCCTCGGTCGCGTCGATGCGCTGGCGTAGCGACTGGGTCATGTCGTGGAGGGCGCGGGCGAGAAGTCCGATCTCGTCGCGGCGCGAAGGCAGGCGAGGAACCCTAACTTCGCGCGCCCGGCCGAGGCGCACGCGATGCGCGGCGATCGCGAGGCGGCGCAGCGGGCGGGCGATGGTCCGCGCCAGAAAGAGCGACAAGAGGATCGAGACCAGCGTGACCGCGAGCAGCACGACTCCGAGCCTGAGGCGTTCAGCACGGACGATGCGGGTTACGTCGCGCGCGTTGATCGTGGCGAGGAGGACGTTCGCACCGCGTGCCGAACCGGTCTTCGGGCCGACAAGCGGAACCGCGGCGGATATCACCGGAGTGAGATCGGGCGCCCTGCGCACCCGCGACTGGCTTCGCCCCGACGCGGCGGCGGCGAGCACCTCGGGCCAGGACGACCGCGTATCGGGCACCGGCTCGTCGAAATCCTCGGGCGATTTGGCTCCGACGATGGCGTCGACGATGCGATCCAGATCGCGGGCCGCACCCCGTCGCCAGCCTTGCGCGGCGGGATCTCGCAAACGGTATGTCGCCCGGCTCCGCCGCCATGTGTCGTACGGCTGCGTTTTTCCGTCGGCGGTGTCCGGAAAATATACGCGCAGCCTGAGCGCGGTCATTTGCCCGAAATCTTCCACCAGCGCGTCTCTTGTTTCAGTTGGTGCCGCCTGGATGGCCCGCGCAACAAGCCGCGTCTGGTCGAGGACTTGGCGGCTGCGCTGGTCGATCAGCCTCGCGCGGTAGCTGTCGAGATAGAAGAATCCGCCCGCGAGCAGCGCCAGCGCGAGAATGTTGAACGCGAGAATGCGGCGGGTGAGGGTCCACCGGCCCGACCAACGCAGACGAAGATCGCGCTCGTCGACCGCGGCGGACCTATCCCTCCGCAAAACGGTACCCGACGCCATAAAGCGTCTCGATGCTTTTGAAGCCGTCATCGGCGGCGCGGAACTTGCGGCGCAGGCGCTTGATGTGACTGTCGATCGTGCGATCGTCGACATAGACGTCGTCCTGATAGGCGGCGTCCATCAGCTGATTGCGCGATTTAACCACCCCGGGGCGCGCGGCGAGCGCCTCGAGGATCATGAATTCCGAAACGGTGAGGATGACGTCGTTTCCTCGCCACCGCACTTTGTGACGTGAGGGGTCGACCTCGAGCAGGCCGCGGACGATGAGCTCGCGGCCTTCCACCTCGCCCTCGGGCGCCAGCGCGTCGGCGGCGCGAAGCTCGGTGCGCCGCAAAATGGCGCGGATGCGCGCGATCAGCAGGCGCTGCGAAAACGGTTTAGCGATATAATCGTCGGCCCCCGTCGCAAGACCGAGCGCCTCGTCCTGCTCATCGTCCTTCGATGTCAGGAAAATCACCGGAATCGCCGTCTTTTCGCGCAGCCGGCGAAGAAGTTCGATCCCGTCCAGACGCGGCATTTTTATGTCGAACACCGCTAGCGCGGGCGGGTTGTCTGTAAGAGCCTTCAGCGCCGTCTCGCCATCGCTATAGACGCGCGTCGCGAAGCCTTCGGCCTGAAGGGCGATCGATACCGAGGTCAGGATGTTGCGGTCATCGTCGACGAGCGCGATCGTCACCGTCATGATCGCGCCCTACTGCCTGGCACCGGCGCGCGCAACGCCCCGCTTTTGACCGCAAAGATGCTGCTGGCTATAGGTTTGGGCCCAAGCTGGCGTCTGCGCGTTGCCGTCCTTAAATTTATCGTTGGAGTAATTCATTGGCCAACCGCGAGCCGCCCTACAGCCTCGCCAAGCAGGGCATCGAGACCCGCGCCAAGCTCAACTGGAACCTCGAGACCGAGGCGCTGGTCGAACAGGCGGTTGCGCGGGGTGAGGGCGTACTTGCCAAGGAAGGTCCGCTCGTAGTCGAAACCGGGCGCTTCACGGGCCGCTCGGCGCAGGACAAATATATGGTCCGCGACGCAGAGACCGACGCCACCATCTGGTGGGGCAAGTCCAACGCCGCGATGGCGCCCGAAAAGTTCGCCGCGCTCAAGGCCGATTTCCTTGCCGCGCTCGCGGACAAAAACGAGCTGTTCGTGCAGGATCTGTTCGGCGGCTCGCAGCCCGAACATCGCGTCAACGTCCGCGTCGTCAACGAGCTCGCCTGGCACAATCTGTTCATCCGCACGATGCTGGTGCGTCCCAAGGACGGTGAGCTCGCCGGCTTCGTTCCTGAATATACGATCATCGACTTGCCGAGCTTCCGCGCCGATCCCGCGCGGCATGGCTGCCGCAGCGAAACCGTGATCGCGGTCAGCCTGACCGATAAGCTGATCCTGATCGGCGGCACCCAATATGGCGGCGAAATGAAGAAGTCGGTGTTCGGGCTCCTAAACTATTTGCTTCCCGCCAAGGGCGTCATGCCGATGCATTGTTCGGCCAACATCGGCGCCGACGGCGACACGGCGGTGTTTTTCGGCCTGTCGGGAACCGGCAAGACCACCCTATCCGCGGACGCCAGCCGCACGCTTATCGGCGACGACGAGCATGGCTGGTCGGACACCGCGGTGTTCAATTTCGAGGGCGGTTGCTACGCCAAGGTGATCCGCCTGTCGGCCGTGGCGGAGCCCGAAATCTACGCTACCACCCAGCGTTTCGGAACAATTCTCGAAAACGTCGTCATCGGCGGGGACGGCAAGCTCGACCTCGACGACAACACCCTGACCGAGAATACCCGCGCCGCCTATCCGATCGATTTCATCCCCAATGCGTCGAAGGACAATATGGGGCCCGTGCCCAGGAACATCGTTATGCTGACCGCCGATGCTTTCGGGGTCCTGCCGCCGATCGCCAAGCTCACCTCCGATCAGGCGATGTACCATTTCCTTTCCGGCTACACCGCCAAGGTCGCCGGCACCGAAATCGGCGTGACCGAACCCGAGGCGACCTTTTCGACCTGCTTCGGCGCGCCTTTCATGCCGCGCCATCCCTCGGTCTACGGCAATCTCCTCAAGGAGCGCATCGCCAAGGGCGGGGTCGATTGCTGGCTGGTCAACACCGGCTGGACGGGTGGCAAATATGGCACCGGCAGGCGCATGCCGATCAAGGCGACGCGCGCGCTACTCAACGCCGCGCTCGACGGCAGCATCAGCGATGCCGAATTCCGCACCGACCCCAATTTCGGCTTCCAGGTCCCGGTCGCAGTGTTGGGCGTGGACAGCGCGATGCTGAACCCGCGCGAAACCTGGTCCGACAAGATCGATTACGACATCACCGCGCAAAAGCTGGTGCATCTCTTCATCGACAATTTCGCGCAGTTCGCGGACGATGTCGACGAAGGCGTCCGCCAGGCCGCGCCGACCGCCGCCTAATCGCAGTGGCCTAGGTTTCCAACACCTCGACGATGAGGCACTGGCTCTCGGCGCCGATCACCCGAACCCGTGCACCCGCTTCGGCGGGCCCGCCGCGTGCGCTCCAGATGCCGTCGCCAACCTTTACCCGGCCCTGCCCCCCATCGACCGCCTCAATCACGGTGACGACTTCGCCGATCAGGCGCGCCGACCGATCGTTGAGAAGCGGGTCGCTGCTGGTGACGGGATTATTTCGATACCAGCCGCGGCCGAGGTAGGTCGCGGCAACCGACAAAATTGCGAACGCGCCTAGCTCGGCCGGAATGGGCAGGAAAAAGGCCAGCAGGCCGGTGAGCAGCGCCGCAAGCCCGATCCAAAGCAGGTAGACGCCGGGCGCGAGCATTTCGGCGGAAAGAAGAACCAACCCCCCGACTATCCAGAGCCAATGCGAGTTGGCGGCGATGTCTTCAGCGCTCATTGGCTCTGGTCCTGCTCGAACGGGCCTCGGCGGCCGGGCAGGGTCGGCCGCGCGGGCTTGTCTCCACCGAACGCCTGGCGTGCAAGCTCGCCGATGCCGCCAAGCGTTCCGACGAGCTGAGTAGCCTCGACCGGGAACAGGATGGTTTTGGCATTGGGCGAGTCCGCGAATTTGCCGATCGCTTCGACATATTTCTGGGCGATGAAATAGTTGAACGCCTGCGCATTGCCGTTGGAAATGGCGTTCGAAACCATCTCCGTCGCCTTGGCCTCGGCCTCAGCCTCGCGCTCGCGGGCTTCGGCGTCACGGAAGGCGGCTTCGCGGCGCCCTTCGGCCTGCAGGATCTGGCCCTGCTTGGCGCCCTCGGCCTTTAGAATCTCCGATTGGCGCAATCCCTCCGATTCGAGGATCAGCGCGCGCTTTTCGCGCTCGGCCTTCATTTGCCGCGCCATCGAATTGACTATGTCCTGCGGGGGTCGGATGTCCTTGACTTCGATGCGCGTGACCTTGACCCCCCAGCTGTTGGTCGCGTGATCGAGCACGTCGAGCAGCCGGCCGTTGATCTCGTCGCGCTTGGAAAGTGTCTCGTCGAGGTCCATCGACCCCATCACGGTGCGAAGGTTGGTCGTGGTGAGCTGCATGATGGCGACGTAGAGGTCGGACACTTCGTAGGCAGCCTTGGCCGCGTCGAGCACCTGGAAGAACACCACCCCGTCGACCGCCACCATGGCATTGTCCTTGGTGATGATCTCCTGGCCCGGGATGTCGAGCACTTGTTCCATCATGTTGACCTTGCGGCCGACCCGGTAAAAGAAGGGCATGAAAAAGTTGAAGCCCGGCCGCGCGACGGTCGTGAAGCGGCCGAAATGCTCGATCGTGTAATGATATCCTTGGTGGACGATCTTGATGCCGGTGGCGACGAAGATCAGGGCCAGGATGGCGACGAAAAGAAAGATGGTCGTGAACATGGCGCGCCCCCCAGCCTTGATTGCTTGCCCGTATATTGCGGCGGGCGCAGCCGAACTCCAAGCGGTTTCGCAATGATATCGCGGCTTCGCGAAGTACGCTCGGCGCTGTTTCTCCCCGCCTCCAAGGCCGGGGCCATCGCCAAGGCGCGAACGCTTGGCGCCGATCTCGTTATCCTTGATCTCGAAGATTCCGTGCGCGAAGAGGGCAAGGCGCTTGCCCGCGGCGCTGCAGTGGAGGCGGCGCGGATCGGCTTCGGTTCGGCGTTGGTCGCCATCCGCGTAAACGGCTCGGACCACGAACATTATGAAGCGGACTGCGCTGCGGTGCGCGGCTCGGCTGCGGGCTTGGCGATTTTGCCAAAGGCATCGAGCCCCGATCAAATCGGTTTGTTCGCCAATGATGTCGCGAAGCCGGTGCTGGCGATGGTCGAGACGCCGGGCGCGGTTTTGCAATGCGCGCAACTTGCCGCGGCGCCGGGGGTCGCCGGCCTGATCGCCGGAACCAACGATCTGGCCGCCGAGCTCGGGGTCAGGCACGGCGGCGGACGCGCCGCGCTCGTCACCAGCCTGCAACTCATCGTGCTAGCCGCGCGCGCCGCCCGAATAGCGGCGTTCGACGGCGTCTTTAACGCCATTGACGACGTCGCGGGTTTCGAAGCGGAGGCCGAACAGGGGCGAGCGTTCGGCTTCGATGGCAAGGCGCTCATCCACCCCAGCCAAGTCGAGCCGGCCAACTGTATTTTCGCGCCGTCGGCGGCCGAAATCGAGGAGTCGCTAGCCATCGTCGCTGTGGCGGGCGGGGGCGCGGAGCGTTTTCGCGGGCGCATGATCGAAGCGATGCACGTCTCCGAAGCGCGGCGTTCGCTGGCGCGCGCGCACCGAGGACGACGATGCTAATACTTGCCGCTGCCCTCGCGGCCGCTATCCATGCTGCCGATCGCGTTGCGGAGTCCGATCTCGCGGGCCACATCCGGGTTCTCGCGAGCGAAGAATTTGAAGGCCGCAAGCCTGGAACCGCGGCGAGCAACAAGACGCTGAGCTACATTGCAACGGCCTGGGCGCGGGCCGGGCTCGTGCCGGGAGCGCCGGGCGGCTGGTACCAGCCTGTCGCGCTGCTGGACCGCTCGCCACGCATTGCGACGCTGAGCTTGCGGGGGCGCCGGCAGGTTTCGATACCCGCGGACGCCATAGTAGCTCTCGGGGCCGACCCTGCGGTCGATCTTGCTGGGCATCGCCTCGTCGAGGTCGGTGCCGATCCCAAACACATGCCCGATGTCGCCGGCCAGATCGCAGTATCGCGCATCGTGCCTGGCGCGCCTTTCTCGCTCCGCGGTCAGGGCGAGGCGCTCGTCAAGGCGGGGGCGGCTGCGGTCTTGTTTCTGCTTCCGGACGAGGGAACGCTTCCCGCTATCCGGGAAGGCCTTACCGCCGTGACGACTTCGCCCGCCGGGGCCAAGGGGCTTCGGCTTTATGCCGAGGCGAAAAGCTTCGACGCTTTGCGCGCCCGCGCCGGCGGCGGCGATCTTTCCTTGTCCGGCCGGGTGCTCACGAACGTGCGGCCGTACCAAAGCTACAATGTGATCGGCCGCATTCCCGGCACCGGCGCGACCGGGGAGGCCGTGGCGATCATCGCGCATTGGGACCATCTCGGCATTTGCCGTCCCGAAGGCGCGCCCGATAGAATCTGCAATGGCGCGGTCGACAATGCGAGCGGCATCGCGGTGATGATCGAAGTCGCCGAGAGGCTTGAGCTCGGGCCGCGTCCCGCCCGGGACATCGTCTTCATCGCTACCACCGCCGAAGAATCGGGGTTGCTTGGCGCGGCGGCCTATGTCGCCAACCCGTCGGTTCCGCTCGACAAGATCGTCGCGCTTCTCAACATCGATACCATTGCCATCGGACCGCGCGGGCTGCCGGTGTCGGCGGTCAACCGCGGCAACACCGCGATCGATCCGCTGATCGACGAAATCGCGCGCCAGCAGGGCCGTGCGCTCGACCAGGATCTGGACGCCAACGCATTCATAACGCGTCAGGATGGTTCCGAATTCACCAAGGCCGGAGTGCCCTCGGTCATGGTGGGGGGCTCGTTCGCCGACATCGTCAAGCTGCTGGCCTTTCTCGGCAGCGTCTATCACGCACCCGACGACGAGTTCAGCGACGCGCTTCCGCTCGGCGGCGCGGCTGAGGATGCCGAGCTCCACATTCTCCTGACGCGGGCGCTGGCCGACCCGCGGCGCTATCCCGCGCCGCCGCGAAAGCCTTGACTCGAATCACGCGGCCCTGAAAGGCTTCGCGATGGACATCCCGCTCGGCCTGACTTTCGACGACGTGCTGCTCAAGCCGGGCGAAAGCAGCGTGCTTCCGAGCGGCGCCAATACCGGCACCTTCGTGACTCGCGAGATCGCGCTCCATATCCCGATCCTGTCTTCGGCGATGGACACGGTGACCGAATCGCGCATGGCGATCGCCATCGCGCAGATGGGTGGCCTCGGCGTTCTTCACCGCAACCTCACCGTCGAGGAACAGGCCGCAGCGGTGCGCGCGGTCAAGCGGTTCGAAAGCGGGATGGTGGTCGACCCGATCACCATTGCAGCCGACCGCACGCTCGCCGACGCGCTGGCGCTCATGCGCGAAAATAATATCTCGGGAATCCCCGTCACCGAAGCTGGCGGGCGGTTGGTCGGCATCCTTACCAACCGCGACGTGCGCTTTGCCGAAAATCCGCGTCAGCCGGTGTCCGAGCTGATGACCCACGACAACCTCGCCACCGTCAGCGCAAGTATTTCGCAGGAGGAGGCGCGTCGCATCCTCCATGAGCGCCGCATCGAAAAGCTGCTCGTCGTCGATGGCGACTATCGCTGCGTCGGTCTCATTACGGTCAAGGACATGGAAAAAGCCGTGACCTCGCCCGACGCGACCAAGGACGGTGCGGGCCGTCTCAGGGTCGCTGCGGCGACCACGGTCGGCGATGCGGGCTTCGCGCGCACCGAGGCGCTGCTCGATGCCGAATGCGACCTCGTCGTCATCGACACCGCGCACGGTCACAACCGCGAAGTTGCCGCGGCCGTGACTCGCGTCAAGACGCGGTCGAACTCGGCGCAAGTCGTGGCCGGCAACGTCGCCACGGCGGAGGCCGCGCGGGCACTGATCGATGCCGGCGCGGACGCGATCAAGGTCGGGATCGGGCCCGGGTCGATCTGCACGACGCGGGTGGTCGCCGGGGTCGGGGTTCCCCAGCTTACCGCGATCCTCGACGCGGCCGGCGTGGCGGCGAAATCGGGAATTCCCGTGATCGCCGACGGCGGCGTGCGGACTTCGGGCGATCTTGCCAAGGCGCTTGCCGCGGGCGCTTCGTGCGTGATGATCGGATCGTTGCTCGCCGGGACCGAGGAAGCGCCGGGAGAGACCTTCCTGTACCAGGGGCGCAGCTACAAGAGCTACCGCGGGATGGGTTCGGTCGGCGCCATGGCGCGCGGCTCCGCGGATCGCTATTTCCAGCAGGACATCAAGGATCAGATGAAGCTCGTCCCGGAAGGCATCGAAGGGCAAGTGCCCTATAAGGGCCCGGCCAAGGACGTTGTCCACCAGCTCGTCGGCGGAGTCAAAGCCGCGATGGGATATACCGGCGCGTCGACCATCGAAGAGCTGCAGCGGCGCGCGCAGTTTATCCGCATCACCAATGCAGGCCTTCGGGAAAGCCATGTCCACGATGTCGCGATCACTCGTGAGGCGCCCAATTATCCGACGCGTTAGCATGCAATGACGCCGCCCGCGCGCGCCCAGGCCGCGATCGAGATTCTCGATCTGATCGTCATCGCGGCGCGCGAAGCCGGCCCCGCCGCCGACACGATCATCGCCGATTATTTCCGCACCCGCCGCTACGCCGGTTCGGGCGATCGCCGTAGTGTCCGCGAACTTGTCTACGCCGCGGTCCGCAACGCAGGCGAGCGCCCTCCCAACGGGCGCGCGGCGCTGCTCGGATTGATCGCCACCCAGCCCGAACTCGTCCGGTTGTTCGAGGCCTCGGCGCACGGCCCCGCGGCGCTGGTCGACGGCGAAGAGCGTTCCGCCGCCGGGGTTGCCCCGGCCTGGCTGCTGAAGCGATTTTCCTTGAGCCTGGACGAAAGCGAACGCGCCGCGTTGCTCGAACGCGCGCCGCTCGACCTTCGCGTTAACCGGCTAAAAGCGGATGTCGCTTCGGTTCGGGCCGAGTTTCCGCAAGCGGAGCCGGCCCCCCATGCGCCATTCGCTCTGCGCCTTCCCGAAGGAACCCGCGTCGAGAACACGCCCGCCTTTCGCGAAGGCCGAATCGAAGTCCAGGATACGGGTAGCCAGCTCATCGTCCTCGCCTGCGCCGGGGCACCCGGAATGCTCGCGGTCGATCTCTGCGCGGGCGCGGGCGGAAAAAGTCTCGGGCTTGCCGCCGACATGGCGGGGCAGGGGCGCTTGATCGCTTGCGACACCGATCGCGGGCGCTTGTCGCGGCTCCCTGTCCGCGCCGCTCGCGCCGGCGCGGTCATCGAGACGCGGCTGCTTGATCCGGACAAGGAGTTCGGGACCCTGTCCGACCTCGCCGGACAGGCGGACGTCGTTCTTGTCGATGCCCCATGCTCGGGCACCGGGACGTGGCGCCGCAACCCCGAAGCACGTTGGCGGCTTACTCCCGAGCGGCTCTCGCGCCTCATCACGCTTCAGGCCCATCTTCTCGATCTGGCCGCCGCCCTGGTCCGTCCCGGCGGCCACCTGGTCTACGCGGTCTGTTCGCTCCTGCTCGACGAAGGCGCGCGCCAGATCGACGCCTTCTTCAACCGGCGTTCAGGCTGGACGCATGAAGAGCTTCCCTTCGACGCCGGGCGGGCGGATGGGGCTGGACGAATGCTCACCCCGCGCCACGATGGCACGGACGGCTTTTTCATCGCGCGTCTTGAATCGCCGTGATAGTGGCCGCGTGAAGAAGTGGAGAAATTGATGCGCCTGTTGCCCGTTTCCATCGCCCTCGGGCTCGGTTTCGCCACCATGTCGACCTCGGTCAGTAGCCAGCGCGCCGACGATCAGATCGCGCCGCTCAGCGTGGACTATCAGCGCCGCGGCGAAGCGCTGACCGCATCCAGGCAGTTCCCTGCCGCGATCGACGCGCTGGAGACCGCGCTCGTCGTCGACCCGCGCAATCGCGGCGCTTATTCCTCGCTTGCGCGCGTGGCTTACGCGCAGGGTCTCTACGGCAAGGCGATCAAGCTTTACGGCGAGGTGCTGGCAATCGAGCCCAACGACCTTGCCGCGCTCGCGGGGCAAGGCGAAGCCATGGTCCAGCGCGGCGCGGTCGAACGCGCGCGGGTCAACCTCGATCGCATTCGCAAACTGTGCACAAGCAGCTGCCCGCAAGAGGCCCTGCTCACCGGAGTGATCGCCAAGGGTCCGCCTCCTGCGCTGCTTGCGGCGCAGGCCAGGTTGGTCCCGCCGCCGCCAAACCCGAGCAAGCCGCAATAATCAGCTTAGCACCTGCGCCAGCGCGACGAATTCGGCAACGCTGAGCGCTTCGCCGCGACGGGTCGGGTCGATTCCCGCCTCCGCCAGCGCAGCTTCGGCACCGGCAACGCTTTTCAGGCTTTGCCGGAGCATCTTGCGGCGCTGTCCAAAGGCCGCACCAGTCAGCGCTTCTAGCGCGGCGAAGCGCACGGCCTCCGGCTGTGCGGCGGGTACGATGTGCACCACTGCCGAAGCGATCTTGGGCGGAGGGACGAAAGCCGAGCGATGAACGCCCAAGGCGATGCGCGGCGTCGATCGCCATTGGGCGAGCACCGAAAGCCGGCCGTAAGCCTTGCTTCCGGGCAATGCGACGATGCGCTCGGCAACTTCGCGCTGGAACATGAGCGTGAGCGTGGCCCACCAGGGCGGCCAAAGCTCCCCACCGAGCCAGCGCACGAGCAGGGCCGTACCAACATTATAGGGAAGGTTGGAAACGACATGCGCGCCGACGCCCACGAGCGCGGAGTCGTCCAGCTGCAGCGCATCGCCTTCGACGATCGTCAGTAGGCCCGCATAAGCCTCGCTAAGCTCTGCCAGCGCCGGGAGGCAGCGCGGATCGCGCTCGACCGCGACGACGCGCGCGCCGCCCGCGAGGAGCGCTCGCGTGAGTCCGCCGGGACCAGGTCCGACCTCATATACGCACGTGTCATCGAGTGGCCCCGGAATCGCAGCGATGCGCGCGAGCAATTGTCCATCGAGGAGAAAATTCTGACCGAGCCTTTTGTCCCCGCGAAGCCCGTGGCGCGCGATGACCTCGCGCAGCGGCGGCAGGTCGGGGTCGGTCACTTGCCGGCGTGGCTTTGGCCCTGCCGGCGCTGCTTCGCGCACTCCGCGGCGAGGCAAATCGCCGCGATCATCGCTCCCGGCTCGGCGCGGTCCTTGCCCGCCATCGCGAACGCGGTGCCGTGATCGGGGGCGGTCCGCACGATCGGCAGGCCGAGGGTTAGGTTGACGCCCTCGTCGAAATGTAGCGCCTTCAAGGGTATCAGCGCCTGGTCGTGATAAAGACACAGCGCGGCGTCGTAACCCGCCCGGGCGCGTTCGTGGAACATCGTGTCGGCGGCGTGCGGGCCGCTGACGTCATGACCTTCGGCTTTGAGCGCGGCGATCGCGGGCGCGATGATTTCGATCTCCTCGCGCCCCAGCGCCCCGCCTTCTCCAGCATGCGGATTGAGCCCGGCGACCGCGAGCCGCGGCCGTTCGATGCCGAAATCGCGGGACAAACCGCGCAGGGTGGCGCGGGCGCGAGCCAAGATCAAAGCCTTGGTCAACAGCTTTGGAACGTCGGCGAACGCGACGTGGGTGGTGACGGGAACGGTGCGCAAGCTCGGCCCGGCGAGCATCATCGCGATATTCTCGCGCCCGACCCCGCAACGCTCGGCGACGAATTCGGTCTGGCCGGCGTGCGAAAAGCCAATCGCGTAAAGCTGCGCCTTAGAGACTGGCGCAGTCACGAGCGCCGATGCCGACCCCGATCGCGTCAGCCCGAGCGCCAGTTCGAGCGAGTCGAGCGCGCAACGGGCGCCTGCTAAGTCGGGTTTGCCCGGGATTGCAGGCGCGAGCGCGGGCAGTTCGATGACCGGAAGCGCGTCATCGTAACAGGTCATCGCCTCCGCTGCGCTCGTCACGACCTGCACCGGGCCGCCCCAGACCGTCGATACCGACGCCGGATCCCCGACTGTGAAGAAGGGCGGCATTTCGACTTTGTGTCGCGCTTCCCAGGCCTTGGCGACGATCTCCGGCCCGATCCCTGCAGGGTCGCCTAGCGCGATCGCGAGCGGTTTTTCGGTCCTGGTCAAGTTTTTACCGAAATGGGCGTCTCACCGGTAATCGACGATTGCGTCGCGGCGAAGATCGCGAAGATAGCGCTGGGCGCGACGGTTGACGCGCTCTTCGTTGAGCTGGGCATAGATACGGTCGAACGACGGCGCGCTGTTTTCGACGGGATCGTCGCGGCCGCAAAGGACGAGGACGCGAACCGAGTCCTCGTACGATCCGAACGGCGGCGTCGCCTGGCCGATCTGCAGTTTCAGCATCATGTCCTGCAGCGTCGGCGGAAGGTCCCGGATGCGGATCGAATCGCTCTGAACGACCTCGGCCTTCAGGCTTGCCGCAACTTTATCGACGCGTCCGCACCCGCCGATATCGCGGGTCGCGCGCGCCAGCGCCTCGACCGCGGGAGTGGCGGCTTCGCGTGTCGTCCCGGCCGGGAAATTGAGCGACATTTGCTTGAGGCTGAGCTGCGCGTCCTTGGGGTCGGCGGTGAGCACCTGGCGGCTGTCCTGAACGGCGATGATCGACATTCCACCGGAAACCGGAATCGGGTCGCTGATCTGGCCGGTGGCCATCGACCGCGCGGCCGCGGCCAGCGGATCGGGCAATTGCTCGGGCCGCACCCACCCGAGATCGCCTCCGACCGCCGCGGTCGACGCCTGAGAAAACTGGCGAGCGTAGCCGGTGAACGAACCGCCCATCTTGATCTGCTCGATGATTCGATTGGCGTTGGCGAGAACTTCGGCCGAAGTCTCCGGAGTCGACGCTAAAAAGATTTCGCCGATGCGATATTCCTGCGTTCCCTTGGACGCGTTGAGACGGTCGATGATCGCTTGCACCTCCTCGTCTCCGACATTGACGAAGGCCTCGATCTTGCGTCCCTGCAGCCGCCGCCACGCAAGTTCCCCCTCGACCTGCCTGCGCAGCGTTCGCATCGATGAACCCTGATTTTTAAGATAGACCGCGAACTGGTCGGGGGTCTGCTTGAAGCTGGTCGCGACGCGCTTGAGCGTCTGGTCGATCTCGGCCGGCTGAACGGTGATTTCGTTCGCCTTGGCCTCTTGAATCTGCAGCGTCTCGTCGATCAGATTGCGCAGTACCTGCAGCTTGAGCCGTTCGACTTCGTCCGCGGGAACCGGGCCGCCGCTCGCAGCGACCGTCAGGGCAACCCGATGATCAATGTCGGTCTGGGTGATGACGTCGCCATTGACGATCGCGGTCGCGGTGCGAACCAAGGGATCGCTGCCGAATACCGTCGGGTTCGCAGGCAGATCGAGCGGCGCGCGGGGCACGCTGGTGGTCTGCGGAGGAGAGGCGACTTGGGCGGCCGCGGCAACGGCGAGCAACGATGCGCCGAGCAACGCCACGCCCCTACGAAGCGTTTTGGTTCGTGCGATGGTCGATGACATGTTTTTAAAAGGCCTCGTCGTCGTTTTCGAATGATGCGGTCGGACTGCCGCTGGGCGCCTGAATGAGGGCTTAGCGACCCAAATTCTTGAGCGCCAGCCGGAACAGGAAGGTATTGCCCTGCCGCGCGTCGCCTAACCGGTCATAATCGCGCCGCCACGTTACGCCGAATTCGAGGCATTCATCGTCATAGGCGATCCCCAGCCGGTGCCGCACTGGCTCGTAGCCGTCGGCGAACGAGAAGGGGTCTTCCTGACGCCCGGTCAGATCGATGACCGTGGAGCCGAACGCCGACCAGTAGCGCCCGACGCTAACCCTGGCGCCAAGCCTGACTTCCTCCCGGTCGCGCAAATCCTCGACCGTCCGGGTGATGTCGCGGTTCAGCCGGAGATATCCGATCGTCGCGTAAGTCCGGCGCGTGCCGAGCGTCAGATCGACTTCGTTGCGGCGGACGGCGAGATTGTCCTTGTCGAGCCGGAAGCGATGGGTGAGGTCGACCAAGTCGCCGAACTCGACTTCGGTTCTGCCGACATAGTCCGAATATCGCGCGGTGAGACCGGTCCCTTCCGGGAAGATCGAGGGCCGGCGGTTGAGGCGGTAGCTTTGACCGACGACGGTTCGCACCGACAGGTTCGACCGGTCGAGCGCCCATTCGAGGCCGTAGGTGACCCGCGATCCGTCCTCCCAGCGGTCGTAACCGGGGAAGCGGTTCAGCGCGAACAAATTGCTGCTTTCAAGGTCGACCGCGCGTGCGTCCTCGTTGGGAATGACGAGGTTGCGCACCGGCGGCGTCGCGACGATCTGAATGCGCGGAGTGAGGCGCTGGGTCCCCCCGAACAGCGGCCCGATCAAGGGCCAGCGCATGTCGGCCGCCAGCGCGCCGATGGCGCGAAACTGGAATCCCGGTTCGCCGCGGTAGATTTGGGTGACCGTGCTCTCGACATCGCCTGTATGGTAGGCGTCCGCGCGCCCATAAGCCGTGAAGGTGAGCTCTTGCCCCAGCGGCGTGAGGCGGCGCAGGTCCCAGCGGAGGCCGGCGAACGCGCGCTGGGTATCCTGGCCTTCGGTCCTTAATATGGCGAGACTGTTGGCTTGGAGCTCGACGCGCCCGCCGAGCCAGGGATCGGCGAGCCGCAGCCGCGCGTCGATGGCGGGGAACGCTATCGGGGTCATTCCCTGGCGATCGGTTGCGCGCAAACCCTGAAACGCCCAGCCCGCGATCGATACATAGCTGTCGGCCGCGGTTCGCTCGGCGTTGATGAGCGTCCGCAGGCGGTCGTCGCGCGAAATGTCGTACCGCCGGAGGAAGGTCTTGTCGGTGGTGAGCCGAGTGGCGGCGGTCAGGCTCCACAAGGGATCGATCTGGGCGCGGCCATTGGCTTCGAAATAGGCGCGCAGCCCGCGTTCCTCGCGCGGAACCGGGTTCGACGTGTCGCCGATCGGGGTTCGCGTGCCGTGGGTGACGAACCCGCCAATCTGGAAAGCGCCGAGCTCGTTGAGGTGACGGTAACGCGCCTCGATCCCAGGCAGGACCTTGGTGTAAAGATGCGGCGTCAGGGTCAGATCGCGATTTGGAGCGAGTCCGAAATAATAGGGCAAGGAGAATTCGGCGCCGTTGGTCCTGCTGAAGCGCACGTCGGGAACCAGCAGGCCGTTAGCCGACGACCCGGACCCGTAGGGATGCGATAGCGCGGGCAGTGGAAGCAGCGGGATTCCAAGCAGGTTAAGCCGTGCGCCCTGGTATCGGATGCGCTTGGTGACGGGATCGTGAAGGACGCGCACCGCAGTGATTTGCCAGGTCGGATTTTTGGGACAGCCACTCTCGTCGATCACCGCGCAGGGTGAATACGCCGCCCGGTCCAGCGTCGTCACGCCATTGGCGCGCGTCGCCCGCACCGCGGCAAGGCGCCCGCCGTCTTCGAGCACTAACAGCAAATTCTCGATCGCTCCGTCGCGCAACGTGTCGGTAAGCGCGACCGTATCGCCATAAACAGTGTCGCCGCCCGGATTGGTGACTGATACCCCGCCTTCGGCGCGGACTTCGCCGGTCTTCCGCACCCAGATCACGCGGTCGGCGGCGAGGCGATTGCCTTGACGGGTCATCCGCACATTCCCCGACGCGGTGACGATATCGCGGTCCTGATCATATTCGAGCCGGTCGGAGCTGAACTCGACCGCCTCGCTATCCGACGCGGAGACCTGGGCGGCGCTTTCGACCTCGGCGGCGCTTTCGTCCTGCGCGAGCGCGGGCGTAACGCAGCTCAGAACAAGCGGCATCGCCGCCAGACAAATTCGCGTGACCAAGCCCGTCATCCCCGCCGCAACACTCGCGACCCCCGTCGCGCCCCCTATCGCACCGCCTCTCACCCGCTGCAATGCGCGATGCGCGACAGGGGGCTTTGCCAGCGGGGCGGGCAAGTCCTAGGAAGCGCCCGAGCACCCCGCACACTCCCTGCGCCCCACCCGAGGATCTATCATGCAAGTCCGCTTCGCTTCCGAACGCCCGCAAGGCGCTTATGCCCTCGCTTTGCTTGTTTCTAAGGTCGAGGGCGACGACCCGCGGCTGCCTTCTGGAAGCCCGGCCGGATTGATCGACGCGTCGGCGCAGCAGCAGCGTTTCGATGGCGAAGCCGCCGGCATCGCGGAAATGTTTCTCGGCGAGGAAAATGGCGCACGCCGCGTGCTGCTGATCGGCCTCGGCAAGGAGGCGGCGACGGGTGCACTATACGAAAAGATCGGTGGGACGCTCGCCGCTCGGTTGCTCTGCTCGGGCGAGACCAGCCTCGTCATCGACCTTAGCGGGCTTGGGCTCGATGGCGATGCGGCGGCGCGCGTGGCGCTTGGCGCGGCGCTGCGCAGCTGGCGGCACGATGCGTATCGCACCACGCTGAAGGCCAAGCAGCGTCCGACATTGACCGAAGTCGTCGTCGTCGGCGGAAGCGCAGATGCCGAAATTCTCTGGCAAGCGCGCTACGCTCCGGTCGTCGCGGGCGTGTCTTTCGCCCGCGATCTGGTGACCGAGCCCGCCAACGTCATCTACCCGGTCTCCTTCGTCGATCGCTGCCGATCGCTCGCCGATCTGGGCGTGGAGATCGAAATCCTCGAGCCCGAAGAGATGAAGCGTCTCGGGATGAATTCGTTGCTCGCGGTTGCTCAGGGGTCGGCCCAGCCCGCAAGGCTCCTCGCGATGCACTGGAATGGCGCCAAAGACGCTGGAGACGATGCGCGCACCGTCGCTTTCGTCGGCAAGGGGGTGACCTTCGACACCGGCGGAATCTCAATCAAGCCGGCCGCGGGAATGGAAGCGATGAAATGGGACATGGGCGGCGCCGCGGCGGTAGCGGGCGCGATGACCGTGCTCGCCATGCGCAAGGCCAAGGCCAATGTCATTGGCGTGTGCACGCTGGCGGAAAACATGCCTTCTGGAACCGCGCAACGGCCCGGCGATGTGGTGACGTCGATGTCGGGCCAGACGATCGAGGTCATCAACACCGATGCGGAAGGGCGCATGGTGCTGTGCGACGCCATGACCTGGGTTCAGCAGAAGCACGAGCCCGAAATCATGATCGACCTTGCCACGCTTACCGGTGCAATGATCATCAGCCTCGGCCATGAATATGCTGGCGTCTTTTGCAACGACGACGCGCTCGCGGCCCAGATCGACGCGGCCGGCAAGGCATCGGGCGACAGCACGTGGCGTCTCCCGCTCGGCGAAGCCTACGACCGCCTGATCGATTCGCCGATCGCCGACATGAAGAATTCGGGCCCGCGCGAGGGCGGCTCGATCACCGCTGCGAGTTTCCTTGGCCGCTATGTCGAGGAAGGCGTCAAATGGGCGCACATCGACATTGCCGGAATGGTCTGGGCCAACAAGGCCGCGCCGCTGTGGGACAAGGGGGCGACGGGCTATGGCGTTCGACTGATCGACCAGCTGGTCGAGGATTTGTTCGAGGTCTGACCCGGAAGGGCGAGGGCGGGATGCAGGTCGATTTCTACCATCTCGCCACGACTCCGCTCGAACGCGTGCTGCCCAAGATCGCCGAGCGGCTGCTGGGCGACGGTGCGCGCCTGCTGATCGTCGCCGACGACGAAGCGCTGCTCGCTCGACTCGACCGGCAGCTGTGGGACTATTCCCCCGCGGGCTTTCTCCCCCACGCCCTCGACGGCGGCGACGACGATACCCGCCAGCCGATCCTCCTGTCGCAAAGCATTGTCGCGGCCAACGGCGCGCGCAACGTCGCGCTTGCCGACGGCGTGTGGCGGGAGGCCGCGTTCGGCTTCGACCGAGCGTTCTTTCTGTTCGACGCGAGCCTGGTCGATGCCGCGCGGGCGAGCTGGCGCGCGCTTGCCGACAAGCCTGACGTCGAGCGCAAATTCTGGAAGCAGGACGGCGACGGCCGATGGCGCGAGGGGCCATGAGGCTTGCCCCGCGAGGGACCTTCTCCTAAGGGCGCGCCATCCCCTCGACAGTATTTTTGGAGCGGCACCAGCCATGGCGACCGAACGCACTTTCTCGATCATCAAGCCCGACGCGACCCAGCGCAACCTGACCGGCGTGGTCACTAAGATGCTGGAGGATGCCGGCCTTCGCGTGATCGCCTCGCGCCGCGTGCGCCTGAGCCGCGAACAGGCCGAGGGCTTCTATGCGGTGCATTGCGACCGGCCGTTCTTCAACGATCTCGTTGCGTTCATGACCTCGGGCCCGGTCGTCGTTCAGGTGCTGGAAGGCGAAAACGCAGTCGCGCGCAATCGCGAGGTGATGGGGGCGACCAACCCCGCCGACGCCGCCGAAGGCACGATCCGGAAGGAATACGCCCAATCGATCGAAGCCAATAGTGTCCACGGCTCCGACAGTCCCGAAAACGCCGCAACCGAGATCGCTTTCTTCTTCGAGGCCGGCGAAATCGTCGGCTGATCAGAAGGGAAGTGCGGCCAGCCGTTTCGGCGCGACCGCGCGCCAGCTCTTGTCGAGCCATTGCTCGACATGGCGCCAGTCGACGGTGCCGGAATCGAGGCGCATCCCGATCCATCCGGACTGCCCCAGATAGGCAGGGCGGTAATAGAGCGTGGGTTCGGCGTCGATCAGCATCGCCTGCTCCTCCCCGCCGCTGGTCTTGACCAGAATGGCGGTGATGCCGTCGCCATGATGATTGCTCTGGAAATAACCGAACATTTTGCCGCCCTTGATTCGGAAGGCGGGGGTGCCGTGAGAGCGCACCTCCTCCGCCTCGGGAAGTGTCAGCGCCAGCCGGCGAACCGTCTCCAGCAGCGCGTCCGGCCGCGTCTCGCGAGTCACGAACTCGGCGAGCACGCGCGGATACAGCTGGTGCTCGGCGATCAACACGCGCGCCGCCAAGCTTTGCGGGGTGTCGTCGGGCAGGATCGCCACTTCTAGCTGGTCGAGAATTGGGCCGCCGTCGAGTTCGGCCGTCACGACGTGAACCGAGCAGCCAGCGGTCTCGTCCCCCGCCGCGAGCGCCCGGCGATGCGTATCGAGCCCCTTATATTTGGGCAGCAGCGATGGATGAATGTTGACGACGCCGCCATCCCATTCACCCAGGAATTCCGGCGAAAGCAGCCGCATATATCCGGCCAGCGCGATATGATCGACGTCGGCGCGGTGCAGCTCGCTGCTCAAAAGCGCATCGAACTCGGCGCGCGGCGCACCTTTATCCCTGCGCGCGAAAGTGGCGATGCCCTCGGCTTGCGCGAGCTTGAGGCCGGCAGCTTCCGGGTCGTTGCTGGCAACCAGAACGACCTCGTAAGGGCAGCCATCCCGCCTGGCGGCATAGATCAACGCGGCCATGTTCGATCCGCGGCCCGAGATCAGGATACCGATCCGCGCCTTGTCAGCCATTGTGGGTTGCCGACCACGACGCCCGCGCGCTCCACGCGTCGGCGCTTCCGCCGACCGTGCAGCCGCGATTCCCTGCGGCGATGCGGCCGATGCGGTAAACAGTCTCGCCGGCTTCGCCGAGCGCCTCGGCCACGTCGTCGGCGTCCGCGGCATCGACGATCGCCGCCATTCCGATCCCGCAATTGAAGGTGCGCGCCATTTCTTCGGGCTCAATATTTCCGCTCGCCTGAAGGAACGCCATCAGCCGCGGCTGGTCCCAGCCGTCGACATCGATCGTCGCATGCAGGCCGCGGGGCAGCACGCGCGGAATATTCTCGAGCAGCCCGCCCCCGGTAATGTGCGCCAGAGCATTGATCCGTCCCGCGCGGATCGAGGGCAGTAGCGCCGACACGTAAATCCGCGTCGGCGCAAGCAGCACATCGATCAGCAGCCGTTCCGGGTCGAAGACGGCCGGGCGGTCAAGCTTCCAGCCCTTGTCCGCCGCCAACCTGCGCACCAGCGAATAGCCGTTCGAATGCACACCGGACGATGCCAGCCCCAGGATGATGTCGCCCTCGGCAATGCCCTCACCCGTGAGCGCCTCGCCGCGCTCGACCGCGCCGACGCAGAAACCGGCCAGATCGTAATCCCCGTCGGCATACATTCCTGGCATCTCAGCGGTCTCGCCGCCGATCAGCGCGCAACCCGCAATGCGGCAGCCTTCGGCTATTCCAGCAACGACAACTTCCGCGACGTCCGCGTCGAGCTTTCCGCACGCGAAATAGTCGAGGAAGAAAAGCGGCTCGGCGCCCTGGACGACGAGGTCATTGGCGCACATCGCGACGAGATCGATGCCGACGCCGTCATGCCGCCCCGCGTCGATCGCCAGCTTGAGCTTGGTTCCGACCCCGTCATTGGCCGCTACCAGCAAGGGATCGGAATAACCCGCCGCCTTGAGATCGAAGAACCCGCCGAAACCGCCAAGCTCGGCTGCCGCGCCGGGTCTGGCGGTCGCGCGGGCAAGCGGCGCGATCCGTTTCACCAGTACGTTACCGCCCGCGATCGAAACCCCGGCATCGGCGTAGGTGTAGGGCCTGTCGGTCACCGGGAGGCGACTAGCCGACCCGCTTCACCCTGTCATTCCCGCGCTACGGGCTTTCGCCGCGATCTTTTAAAAAAGGGTCTTAGGCAGTCGTCGCGCGTTCGACGACGCATGGACTCCCTCGCCGACTTCGTGACCTTCCTTTTCACGCACGCCGGATGCGAGCGAACGGTCTACCGCAAGGGCGAAGGGCCCGCGGTGCTGATCATGCACGAAGTGCCGGGCATTTCGTCAGAGGTGACGCGCTTCGCGCGCAAGGTCGCCGATGCGGGCTTCACGGTGTTCATGCCGCGGCTTTTCGGGCCGGTGGGAGTCAAGACGACACCGCTTAACCGCCTGCCCGAATTGGCGAAGGTCTGTATCAGCCGCGAATTCCATGTCCTCGCCGAAAACCGCTCGAGTCCGATCGTCGATTGGCTGCGGGCGCTCGGGCGGCACGCTTTCGACGAGATCGGCGGCCGCGGAGTGGGCGCGGTGGGGATGTGCGTGACCGGCAATTTCGCGCTCACGCTGACCCTCGATCCCTGGATCGTCGCGCCCGTCATGGGCCATCCCTCGCTTCCTCTTCCGTTGACGCGCGCCAAGGCCGCGGCTTTGCACGTGACGCCCGAGACTTTGACGAACGCCCGGCACAGGATCGACGCGGAAGGGCTGAAGGTGCTTGGTGTGCGCTTTCACGGCGATGCGCTGTTCTGCAGGGCGGCTCGCTTCGCTACTCTTCGGCGCGAGCTTGGCGTCGGTTTCGAGGCGATTGAGCTGCCGGGCTCTTCTTCCAAGCCCAACGCCGAGCCTCCGCACAGCGTGCTGACCATCGGCTTGGTAGACCGCGAAGGCGAGCCGACCCATGCCGCGGTCAAGCGGATATTGGGCTTCCTTTCGGAGCGACTGTGCTGAAGCGATAGCGTAGATTCGCGATCGCCCTTTCGCCGCCACGGCGCTTGCGGCTAAAGGCAGCCGGTGAAACCGACCTCGGCATTCGCGCTCGCCGCGGCCCTTCTTCTCGCCGGCACCGCCGTCCTCGCGCAAATCGAGAGCGGCGAGCGGGGCATCGCGCCGCTCGACAGCTCGTCGTCGCTCGAGGTCAGCGGTGTGTTGGTCGACACTCGCGGCAAATCGGCAATGGAGGCGCGCTACGCCGGCTGGCGCGAGGCGCAGCGCGGGGGCTGGAAGCTTCTTTATGCGCGCATGCGCGGGATCTCCCCCGCCGATGCCCCAGGCATCCCCGATTCGACGCTCGACGCGATTGTCAGCGGAATTATCGTCGAGCGCGAACAGATCAGCCCCACGCGCTACATCGCGCAGCTCGGCATCCTATTTGACCGCGCGCGCGCCGGCCAATTGCTCGGCGTCAGCGGGCAGGCGGCGCGATCGGCGCCCATGCTCGTCATCCCGGTGCTGATCAGCGGCGGCACGGTGACCAGCCTCGAGATCCGCAACGAATGGCAACGCGCCTGGGCGCGTTTCCGAACCGGCAACAGCGCGATCGACTATGTCCGCCCATCGGGGTCGGGAATCGATCCGCTGCTGCTCAATGCGGCGCAGGCCAATCGCCCCGGCCGCGGCCAGTGGCGGCTGTTGCTCGACCTGTACGGCGCGGCCGACGTCATCGTTCCCGAAGTCCGGTTGCGCCGGCTCTGGCCCGGCGGACCCGCGATCGGGGATTTTACCGCGCGCCACGGTCCGGATGGCGAAGTCATCGCCCGCTTCACCCTACAAGTCCCCAATAGCGCGAGTATCCCGAAGCTGCTCGACGCGGGCGTCGCGCGCATCGACGCGGCGTACACGCGCGCGCTCGGCGCCGGCCTCCTCGCATCCGACCCCTCGCTGATTATTGAGGAACCGGAAATTCTCGCTCCGATCGAGGAGAAGGCGGACAAAAAAGACGCGCCTCAGGCCGACGTGAGCGACGGCGACGACCGATCCACCTCCGCAGCGTTCACCGCCCTGTCGCTACAGGTCGATACGCCCAACGCCGCGAGCGTCGACGCCGCCGAAGCCGTCATCCGCGGCGCGGGCGGAGTGGGCAGCGCCACGGTCACCAGCCTCGCGGTTGGCGGTACCTCGGTCATCCGCATCATTTATTCGGGCAACGTCGCCGCGCTTCGCTCATTCTTGTCCGCCCGCGGCTGGCTGCTCGAAGACCTTGGCGGCGTGCTGCGCATGCGGCGGGCTGGGGCCGCTTTGCCCGACGCGGACGAGGGCGTCCGATAAGCGATTCCGATCAGATCGGCCTGCCGCTCGGCTGGCCCGCGCCGCGCCGGGAAGGGGATTTCTTCGTCACCGACGCCAACCGCGACGCCGTCCAACATTTCGATCGCTACGGGGTTTGGCCGGTGATGGCGACGATCCTGACCGGTCCGCGCAAATCGGGCCGCAGCCTGCTTGCCCAGCGCGTCGTCGCCAAGACCGGCGGCCGCTTGTTCGACGGCGCCGAAAATCATGACGAGGAAGCGATTTTCCACGCCTGGAACGAGGCGCAGGAGGTGCGCCGCCCGCTCATCCTCATTGCAGATCACCCACCCCCCGCATGGCGCGCGCGGCTCCCTGATCTCGCCTCGCGTCTCGCCGCCACACCGCATGTCGCCATCGGCGAGCCCGACGATGTCCTGTTCGCGAGCCTGCTGGGCAAGCTGCTCGGCGAGCGCGGCCTGCTCGCGCCGCTCGAACTTGCGCCTTATCTCCTGCCGCGAGTCGAGCGCAGCTACGTCGCGATTCACAACGCCGTCGAGGCGCTCGACAAGCACCTCCTATCACGGCGCGCACGGCTGACGGTACCGGCGGCCAAGCGCGCCTTGACTGAAGCCGGCATCATCGACGCGCATCGCGCGGCAGGGTAGGGCGGGCCATGGCTTTTTCACCCGCCGCGTCAAACGACCGAGACGAGCCTGCGGGTGCCCCGGGGGATGCCGCGCGCTATTTCAACCGCGAAATCTCGTGGCTGGCGTTCAACCGCCGCGTGCTCGAGGAAGCGTGCAACAGCTCGCACCCGCTACTCGAACGGCTGCGCTTCCTGTCGATTTCAGGAAATAATCTCGACGAATTCTTCATGGTGCGGGTCGCGGGCCTCAAGGGCCAGCAGCTGCAGGATGTCGAGGAACGATCGGTCGATGGGCTGACCCCCGCGCAGCAGCTTGGCGCCATTGCCGAGGAAGCGGACAACCTCACCGAGGCGCAGCAAGCGGTGTGGGCCGATCTTTCCTCCCGCCTGGGAGAGGCGGCAATGGACATCGTCGCCGACCAGCCGCTCGATGCCGATAGTAAGGCCTGGCTCGAAACCCATTATCGCGAGCAGATTTTTCCGGTTCTGACACCTCAGGCGATCGATCCCGCGCACCCCTTTCCGTTCATCCCGAACAAGGGCTTCAGCCTGATTTTCGATTTGAAGCGCCTGTCGGACGGCGAGCCGATCACCGAGTTGCTCATGATCCCGGCGACGCTCCCGCGATTCGTGCGCCTGCCGGGCCATCGCGCGCGCTTCATCGCGGTCGAAAACGTCGTCCGACGCCACCTCGGCTTGCTCTTTCCCGGGTACCAGGTGCTCGACGACGGCGCGTTCCGCATCATCCGCGACAGTGATATCGAAGTCGAGGAGGAGGCCGAGGATCTCGTCCGTTTCTTCCGCACCGCGATCAAGCGCCGCCGGCGCGGCCGCGTCATCCGGCTGAAGTTCGAAGCCGACACGCCCGACGCGCTGGTCGCGCTGGTCAAGGACGGGCTCGATGCGCGCGACGCCCTGGTTTCCGAATCGACCGGGTTCGTCGGCATCGCCGATCTCGGCATGCTCGTCGACGAGGACCGTCCGGACCTTAAATTCCCGCCCTACACCCCGCGTTTCCCGGAGCGCATCCGCGAACATGGCGGCGATTGCTTCGCGGCGATCGGCGCCAAGGATATCGTCGTCCATCACCCTTATGAAAGCTTCGACGTCGTCCTCGCTTTCCTGCGCCAGGCGGTCGAGGACCCGGACGTCGTCGCGATCAAACAAACCCTTTACCGCGCGGGCAAGCAAAGCGCAGTCATCGACGCGCTGGTCGCCGCCGCGGAAATGGGCAAGTCGGTGACGGCAGTCGTCGAACTCAAGGCGCGCTTCGACGAGGAGCAGAACCTGCTTTGGGCGAACCGCCTCGAACGCGCCGGGGTTCAGGTCGTCTACGGCTTCATCGACTGGAAGACCCACGCCAAGGTGTCGATGGTCGTGCGCCGCGAGCCCGGCGGCTTTCGCACCTATTGCCACTTCGGGACCGGCAACTACCACCCCGTCACCGCGCGCATCTACACCGACATCAGCTTCTTCACCGCCGATCCGCGCGCCGGGCGCGATGCCACCCAGCTGTTCAATTACATCACCGGTTATGTAGAGCCCGCGAGCCTCGAGCTCCTCACCATTTCGCCGCACGGGCTGCGCGACAAGCTCGTCGCCTTGATCGACCAGGAAATCCAGAACGCGAGGGCGGGCCAGCGCGCCGCGATCTGGGCCAAGATGAACAGTCTCGTCGATCCCGCGATCATCGAGCGGCTCTACGCCGCGAGCGCCGCGGGCGTGCGGATCGAGCTCATCATCCGCGGCATCTGCTGTCTGCGCCCCGGCGTCGCCGGCATGTCGGACAATATCCGCGTCAAATCGGTGGTCGGCCGCTTCCTCGAACACAGCCGCATCTGGTCGTTCGGCAATGGCGATGGGCTTCCCAGTCGCCAGGCCCTGCTGTTTATTTCGTCGGCCGACTGGATGCCGCGTAATTTCGACCGCCGGGTCGAATATATGCTCCCGATCGAAAACCCCACCGTTCACGCCCAGATCCTCGATCAGGTCATGGTCGCGAGCTTGATCGATACTGAGCAGAGCTGGACGCTCGAAAGCGACGGAAGTTATTCGCGCGATCCGGCTGGCGCCAAACCGTTCAATCTGCACCGCTATTTCATGACCAATCCGTCGCTGTCGGGGCGCGGCGCCTCACTTCGTGCCACCGGCGCAGTGCCCAAGCTGCGCCTCAGCCGCCAGAACTAGCGTTCCATTGGCGCAGCAAGACGGCCGCTTCGGCCCGGTTGGGATCATCGATATCGGGTCCAACTCGATTCGCTTCGTCGCCTATGGCGGCGATCCCCGTGTTCCTGCGGTGCTGTTCAACGAAAAGGTCATGGCCGGGCTCGGGCAGGGGCTCGACGAGGGAGGAATGCTGGCCGCCGATGCCATGGAGCGCGCGCTGCACGCGCTGCAGCGCTTCAAGCTTCTCGCCCGGCACCTGAAGCTGACCCGCGTTCAGACCGTCGCCACCGCGGCAGTCCGCGATGCGGGCAATGGCGCAGCCTTCATGCGCAAGATAACAGCGCTTGGTTTCGAGCCACTGCTGCTGCCCGGCGCCGAGGAAGCGCAGCTCGCGGGGCTCGGCGTGCTGTCCGCGATTCCCGATGCGAACGGCCTGGCCGGCGACCTTGGCGGCGGCAGCCTCGAACTTGTGCGGATCTCGCGCGGAGCGGTCGGTGAATGCATCTCGCTTCCGCTGGGCGTGCTGCGAATGGCTCCCGAAACGATTCGCGTCGGCGCGCTGGCCGCAAGCATCGCGCAGTCGCTTCGGGGGACCGCTTTGATCAGGGGTGGGGCCAGGCGCCCCCTGTATCTGGTCGGCGGATCGTGGCGGTCGCTTGGTCTCATCGAAATGCATTTTAGCGGCCATCCGCTCCCCATTGTTCACCAGCACGTCATGACGCCCGACAGGATCCGTGAGCTGCGCCATCAATTACTCGCCAGCGACCGCGACAGCCTCCGCGCCATCCGGGCCTTGTCGGGGTCGCGCATACCCACCTTGCCCGCGGCCGCCGCGCTGCTCGAAGCGCTGACCCGGGTGATCGAGCCAAGCGCGCTCGTAATTTGTTCCTACGGTCTGCGCGAAGGGCTTTTGTTTCGCGATCTCGACGATGCCGACCGGACGACCGACCCGCTTCACGCCGCGGCGCGCGATGTTGGACAGCGCTACGGACGGTTCGACGATCATGGTGATCTTCTTGAACGGTGGATCGCTCCCATCTTCGCCGACGATTCGCCCGCAACGCAGCGCTTGCGGCTCGCCGCCTGCCTGCTGGCGGATATCGCGTGGGGCGCGCATCCCGATTTTCGCGCCGAACGCGCGGTCGACATGGCGGTGCACGGAAACTGGGTCGGCATCGACGCCCCGGGCCGAGCGATGCTCGGTTTGACTCTGTTCACGACCTTCGGCGGCACCCACGGCTTCGACGAGCGCCTCGCCGGGCTTTGCACGCTTGATGAACGCCGGCGCGCGCAGCATTGGGGCCTCGCCATGCGCCTCGGGCAGCGGCTGAGCGGCGGGGTGGCGGCCCCTATCGAAGCCACCAGTCTGAAGCGCCGCGCGAATCTGCTGACGCTGTGCCTGCCGGGCCGATGGTCCTCATTGGGAGGCGAAGCCGTCGTCCGCCGCCACCGCCAGCTCGCCGCCGCGATGGGCAACGAAGCGCGGCTGGCCTTCGACTAGCCGCAGCGGATCGCGGTCACGACATTCTTGGAATCGAGCGTGATGTTGAGCCGATCGGCACGATATTCCATCGTCACGATCTGCCCGGGTTGTAGCCAGCGCACGTTTGCTGCCTTAGCCGCGTCCCGCGCTTCGGCTGCAAGCGCGCTCGTCGCCTGACGGCCGATGAAACGCGTGAAGTCGGCGTTGCGGCACTGTTTGCCAGGCGTTGCTCCGAACTCGGGATATTCCTCTTCGGGCTGAGCGCCCTCAGCTACCGGCACTGAGCAGGCCGCCAGTAGCATCGGCGTCAACACTATCGTCCAACCGCGCATCGAGTTTCTCCGTCCGCGTCATTTTGAGTTTGCCGTCGAGAATTGCGAAGGCGAGCCGCCCCTCCACCAAATCGAGCGCATCGCGGCCGAATTCCTCGAACCGCCAGCCCTCGAGAATTTGCAGCCCATCGCGCTTGCCGGCGGCGAGCAAATCGAGCTCCTCGGAGCGCGCCAGCAACCGCGCGGCGACATCGCTTTCGCGGCTGCGAATCTTAAGGAGCAGCTTGAGCAAATCCGCGACCAGCGCGCCGTCTCTGCCCGGACCGCCCTTGCGCGGGTCGCGATCGGGCATCTCGTCTGGATGAAGCGGTGTCGCTGCCTCGATCGCGCCGATCAGCCGCGCGCCGATGTCATTGCCCCGCCACCCTGGCGAAAGCCCGCGCACCCGGCCCAGATCGTCCTGTGTTTTGGGCGGATGCGAAGCGAGATCGGCGAGCGTCTCGTCCTTGACGATTCGCCCGCGCGGGATATTTTTGCCGCGGGCTTCGACTTCGCGCCAGGCGGCGATCGCTTTCAATCGTCCGAGCACTTCGGCGCTGCGGCTCGGGGCGCGCAGCCGCTTCCAGGCATCTTCGGGCAGGAAGGCGTAATTGGCCGGATCGGCAAGCCGCTCCATTTCCTGGTCAAGCCATGCCCCGCGCCCGGTCGTCTTGAGCTTCTCAAGCATCCTGGGAAACAGCCTCGCAAGATGCGTGACGTCGCCGATCGCGTAATCGATCTGCCGCGTGTCGAGCGGGCGCCGCGCCCAGTCGGTAAAGCGCGCGCCCTTGTCGAGGCTCAGCCCCAGCAGGCTCTCGACGAGGTTCGAATAGCCGACCTGCTCGCCAAGCCCGAGCGCCATCGCCGCGATCTGCGTGTCGAACAGCGGGTGCGGGGTCTTGCCGGTAAGATTGTAAATGATTTCGAGGTCCTGACCGCCCGCGTGAACGACCTTGAGCACCTCTTCATTGTCGACGAGCAGATCGAGCAGCGGCTTCATGTCGAGTCCGTCGGCGAGTGGATCGACCGCGGCGGCCTCATCGGCATCGCCGATCTGGATCAGGCAAAGTTCGGGCCAAAACGTATTCTCGCGCATGAACTCAGTATCGACCGCGACGAAGGGCGATCGGGCGAGGCGGCTGCAAAGGTCGGCGAGGGCGGCGCTGTCGGTAATCAGGGGGTGGATGTGCATCGCATCGTGCTTAGCGAACCCCGCTTGCCTTGACAAAAGGGGAGGTGGCACGCGAAGCGCAGCAGCTTCTCCCGAAAGACCAGCATGCACGCGTACCGCACCCACGATTGCAGCCAATTGCGCGCCTCCGATGTGGGGACCCGCGTCAAATTGTCGGGCTGGGTGCACCGCAAGCGCGATCATGGCGGCGTGCTGTTCGTCGACCTGCGGGACAATTTTGGGCTCACCCAGATCGTTGCCAAGGCCGGCAGCCAGCCGCTGCGCATCCTCGACGCGCTGCGCGCCGAATCCGTCGTCACCGTCACCGGCGAAGTCGTCACCCGTGGCGCCGAAGCCGCCAACGCCAACCTCGCCACCGGCGAGATCGAACTCGTCGCAGAGGAGGTCATCGTCCAGTCCTCCGCGCAGGAGCTTCCGCTACCGGTCGCCGGCGAGGCCGACTATCCCGAGGATATCCGACTTCGATACCGCTACCTGGACCTGCGCCGCGAGCGCATCCACGCCAACATCCTGCTCCGCTCCAAGGTCATCGCCTCGATCCGCCGCCGCATGATCGAAGGCGGCTTCACCGAGTTCCAAACTCCCATTCTCACTGCTTCCAGCCCCGAAGGCGCCCGCGATTACCTCGTCCCCAGCCGCGTCCATCCCGGAAAATTCTACGCACTCCCGCAGGCGCCGCAGATGTTCAAGCAGCTGATCATGGTTGCCGGCTTCGACCGCTATTTCCAGATCGCCCCCTGCTTCCGCGACGAAGATGCCCGCGCCGACCGCTCGCCCGGTGAATTCTACCAGCTCGACCTCGAAATGAGCTTCGTCACGCAAGACGATGTTTTCGCTGCGTTGGAGCCCGTGCTCGGCGGTGTTTTCGAAGAGTTCGCCAACAGCAAATCGGTTACTCCCGCGCCGTTCCCGCGCATTCCCTATGCCGAGGCCATGCTTAAATACGGCAGCGACAAGCCCGACCTGCGCAACCCGATCCTCATCGTCGACGTGTCCGACCATTTTCGCGGCTCGGGCTTCGGGCTGTTCGCCAAGCTGGTCGAGGGGGGCAGCGTGGTTCGCGCCATCCCCGCGCCGAACACCGCGGACAAAAGCCGTAAATTCTTCGACGATATGAACGAATGGGCGCAGGCCGAGGGCCATGCCGGGCTCGGCTACATCACACAGAAGGGCGGCGAACTCGGCGGGCCGATCGCTAAGAACCATGGCGAGGAGGCGACCCGCAAACTCGTTGCCGACCTGGGCCTGGGGCCAGACGACGGCATCTTCTTCGCCGCCGGCAAAGCGTTGCAAGCGGCGAAGCTCGCCGGCCTCGCCCGCACCCGCATCGCCGACCAGCTCGACCTCATTGACAATGACGTTTTCAAATTCTGCTGGGTGGTCGATTTCCCGATGTTCGAATATGACGAGGATGCCAAAAAGGTCGACTTCAGCCACAACCCCTTCTCGATGCCGCAGGGCGAACTCGAAGCGCTCGAGACCAGGGACCCGCTCGATATCCTCGCCTACCAATATGACATCGTCTGCAACGGGGTGGAGCTGTCTTCGGGCGCGATCCGCAACCATCGGCCCGACATCATGTACAAGGCGTTCGAGATCGCGGGCTATTCGAAGGAACGGGTCGACGAGAATTTCTCGGGGATGATCAACGCTTTCAAGTTCGGCGCGCCTCCTCATGGCGGCTCGGCGCCCGGGATCGACCGCATCGTCATGCTTTTGGCGGGCGAGCCCAACATCCGCGAGGTCGTCCTCTTCCCGATGAACCAGCGCGCCGAGGATTTGATGATGAACGCGCCGGCGCCGGTGACGATGACGCAGCTGCGCGAGCTTGGGATCAGAGTGGTCGAGTCCTGATCCGAGACATTAAGCGCCAGCTAAAGCGTCACCCTGAACTTGTTTCAGGGTCCATCTTGATGACAGGTGCACAGTTCGAAGGTGGATGCTGAAACAAGTTCAGCATGACGAGGTAAGAGCATGCCGATCAACCTTCACGATTACGAAACCGGCGCCTCCTTCACCGGGGACTATGACGGCGCCGTCAAATCCCTCCAGGATCGCCTCGCGCGGATTCAGGTCGCCTACATCGTCCACAAGCGGCGCGCGATCGTCGTGCTCGAAGGCTGGGACGCAAGCGGCAAGGGCGGAGCGATCCAGCGCCTGACCGCCAAATGGGACCCGCGGTCGTTCCAGGTCCATCCGATCGGTGCCCCAACCGACGAAGAGCTCGCGCGCCATTATATGCAGCGCTTCTGGACCCGGCTTCCCGCGGCCGGCGAAATCGCGATCTTCGACCGCAGCTGGTACGGCCGCGTGCTCGTCGAGCGGGTCGAAGGTTATGCAACCGAGCCCGAGTGGCGCCGCGCCTATGACGAGATCAACGAATTCGAAGCCCGCCAGCGTGACGATGGCGCGACGATCGTCAAGCTCTTCCTCCACATCACGCAGGAAACCCAGGACGAGCGCCTCAAGGCCCGCCTCGACCACCCCTGGAAGCGCTGGAAAACCGGTGCGGACGATTTCCGCAACCGCGCCCGGCGCGCCGATTACCTCACCGCGCTCGCGGACATGTTCAAACATACCGACACCCGCTGGGCGCCGTGGCAGGCGATCGACGGCAACAACAAGAAAGCCGCGCGGATCGCGGCCCTAACCCACATCGCCGATGTGCTCGAAGCCGCGGTGCCGATGAAGCCGCCGGTGGCCTCGGCCGAAATCGAAGCCCTCGCCGCGCGTGCCTTTTCAGGACAGGGCTGAGCGCCGCCTCGACAAGCTGCCTGCTTCGATGGTTGATGCCTCCTCGACCTCGATCCGGAGCCTTGCCATGCGCCTCGCCCTCGCTCTCATCGCTGCCCTGGCCGTGGCGGCTCCGGCTGCCGGGCAACGCTATGACGAAGGGTTCGACGATCGAGGCTACGACCGCGAGGATCGCACGCCCGACTGGAAGTATCGCGACGGCGAGAGCGAAGGGAAAGGCGCTTATTATGACGGCGGCCGCTACGGGCCGCGCGGGATTGGCGGCGCGGGCGGCAATCGTCTCGATCCGTGGCTTTCCGATACCAAGGGGGGCGAGCGCTTCGTTCGCCTGAAGTTCGAGCGCGCCGGGCGTATTCGCGCGGCCACTGCCAGGCGCGCCAACATCTGGTTCCGCCGCTATGCCGATACCAATCGCGATTTGCGCCTCACCGATCCGGAAATCAGGATCGCGCTGGTGACAGTGGAGAAATACGCCCGCTGAGAATTCTCAGCGGGCGCAACACCTTTAATCGTCGCGGAATTGACCGCGGATCGCGCCGTTTGGAAATTCGGCAGTCGACACCTGAACGTAATAGGCTCCCGGAGCGTATTCGAACGACTTTTCGAGCCACTCCGAGCGGCTGATGCAATTCTTCCAGCCGCCTTCGTTCGCCCTGTCGACCCTGATGATCGCAGGGCCGATATATCCGCGGGTGCCCCGATTGATGGTCAGCGACGTGATCGGCGCGAGGTTGCGGATGTTGTTTACGTCGTAGCAGATCTGGTCGAGCTCGTCGGACACCGAAAGCTCGGCGCGCGCATAGCCATCGCGATCGCCGCCGGAACTCACGATTTCGGCGCCGGTCAAGGTGGCGCGATGCGTCTTGGCGACGGCTTCTACCGCCGCCTCCTCAACAGTCGCACAGCCCAGCAGCGCCAACGATCCAACAACGGCCAGTGTACTTGATGCTGTCAGCTTGTTCCTCGCCATTACCCTTCTCCTGTACCGAGGCCGGGTCTGATCGCCCCTCTGACGAAAGAATAAACTCGGCCCACGCTGGTAACGCTCACCAAATGAGGCAGGTTCCGTTGCGTTAGCCCGGTCGGTTCTTGTTTAAGTACCAGCTCAGCCGGTTTGCGGTGCGGCCGCGCACGCGGGCGGGATGGATGGCGTCGTAGACGACCGTGTTCTCGAGCACGCGCTGGACGTAGCCGCGAGTCTCGGTGAACGGAATATCCTCGATCCATTTGACGATGTCGGCGCCCGGCAAGCGCGGATCGCCATTCAGCGCGATCCACTTGCGCACGTTGCCCGGCCCGGCATTGTAGCTCGCTGCCGCGAGCACTGCGTTACCGCCCCAATAGTCCATCATTCCCGCCAGATAATGGCTGCCGAGCGTGATGTTGTAATTGGCATCGCGGGTCAGCCGCGCGGTATCGCTCGGCAGCCCGATCTTGCCCGCCGTTTCGCGCGCGGTCGCGGGCATCAGCTGCATCATTCCGCGCGCGCTTGCCGAACTGACGGCCGCGCGGTCGAAGGAGCTTTCCTGGCGGATGATTCCGTGCGCGAAGGACCAAAGATGGCTTTGCGCCGCCGGGATCGATGCTTCGGGGTAGCCGCCGAGCGTGTAGAAGGGCGACCCCGCGTTGCGCGCGCTTCGCGCCACCCACACGCCAAGGTCCGGGCGGCCGATCTGGCGCGCAAGATTGGTCGCCAGGCCGCGCTCGATCACGCCGTCGCTGCGTTCGGCCAGCGTCCGCACGAACAGCGACTGGTCTTCCCAGCGCCCCTGCTGGCCGAGCAGCCTGATCGCCGCGACGAGATCGCTGCGCGCGAACTTTTCGCTTTCCGCGCCGATCGGGCTGGTAGGCAAGGCGAGCGGGGCCGGAACGCTGCCGCCGACCCGCTCGATCGCAAGCTGACCGTAAAATAACTCGGGGTAGGCGGCCGCACGCGCGAAATAGCCGTTGGCGCGTTCGGTCTGGCCCATGGCGGTCGCGGCGCGGCCCGCCCAGTAATAGCCCTTGGTGAACACTTGCACCGATCGCCCGGCCTTAGCGTAGCGTTCGAACATTCCGACGGCGTCCGCCGGCCGGCCGAGGTTGTTGAGCGCCGCCGTGCCCGCCAGCCAGGCGAGCGAGGTATATTCGTCGCGCTCGCCGAGCGATTTCAAGCTGATGTCGACCCCCGCCGGATAGGCGTCGTCGATCTGGCTCGCGATTCTGTAGGCGGTCGTCCATTGCCGATCCGCCGCCGCGCCGCGCGCGAAGACGAGCAGCGTTTCGTACCATTTTTCAGGGTCGTAGGGCCGCGTGCTTAGCAGGCGGAACTGGCCGAGAAGGTTGCGCCCCTCGAGGCTGCGGCCACTGTCTCGCAGCCAATGGGCGCGGTCCATCAGCAATCCGGCGTCGCCGTTGGCGATCGGCCCGAGGGCGAGCACTCGGTCTTGGGCATCGGCTTGCTTCAGCTGAAGCGCGATGCGTGCGCCATAGATCGCGCGGCGCGCGGGCGATGCCCAAACCAGCATCCGCGTGGCATTGGTCGCCTGCCGATCGGCGAGCAGCCGCTCGACCCGCGCGTCATGATCCTCCGGTCGCAACGTTCCGACGAACCGGCCCTGCAGGCGGCTTTCGTCGACAAGCGACAATCCGCTCGCACCCCATGCCATGCGCGCGGCTGCCCCAGCCTCGTCATGCCGTCCCCCCGCTGCGAGCGCTTCGGCGTAACGCGCCCAGCCGGTGGCCGTGAGAGGTTTAGCATCGCGGAAGAAGGCGACGATATCGGCGGGGTACGCGACGTCCGCAGGGATTGCGCGTTCGGCGGTCCTGCGCAGTGCGTCCTCGCCCGGAAAGCCGGGGTGGGCGCGCAGGAACCGCGAATATTCGGTGAAGCTGTAGCCATCGCTTTGCCGCAGCCGGCTCCAGTCGGCGAGCGTCGCCGACATCGAACTTGGATAGGTCGAAGAAGCGGCCGGCTGTGCACGAACCTGCCCTTCTGAGAAGGTCTGCGCGGCGGCCGCCACCGAAATGGCGAGCAGCGATGAAGCGATGAGGTGTCGAACCATGCTGGACATCCTGAGCGCCGCGTCCTTATCAGATTCTGAACAAGCTGGGCTAATACCCGGCGTTCGTGACATAACCGCGCGGCGCGCGGAGTGAAGGCGAAAAAATGTTTTCGGGTTCGATCCCGGCTTTGGTGAGTCCCTTTCGCAACGGTTCGGTCGACGAAGACGCCTTTCGCGCGCTCGTTTCCTGGCAGATCGGGGAAGGCAGCCACGGCCTCGTTCCGTGCGGTACGACCGGCGAAGTGCCGACGCTTAGCCGCGAAGAGCATCATCGGCTGGTGAGCCTGTGCGTCGAGGAAGCCGCGGGCCGGGTACCGGTAATCACGGGCTGCGGCTCGTACAGCACCGCCGCCGCGCTCGATCATATGAAACATGCCCAGGCCGCCGGCGCGGCTGCGGCTCTGGTCATCGTCCCCTATTACAACAAGCCGAGCCAGGAAGGCCTGTACGCGCATTTCGCAGCACTCGCCGGGGCCTGCGACCTTCCCATCGTCATTTACAACGTCCCGTCGCGAACCGTTGCCGACATGAGTATTGCGACCATGGCCCGGCTCGCCAAAATCCCCAACATCGTCGGGGTGAAGGACGCGACCGGTAACCTTGCCCGCGTCACCGAACAACGCCTCGATTGCGGTACGGACTTTTGCCAGCTTTCGGGCAACGACGACATGGCATTGGGCTTCATGGCGATGGGGGGAAGGGGGTGCATCTCGGTCACCGCCAACGTCGCGCCGCGGTTATGCGCCGAATTTCAGAATGCGTGCCTGGCCGGGGAGTGGGGCCAGGCTCTCGCGCTCCAGGACCGGCTTTATCCGCTCCACGCCGCGCTGTTCACCGATTCCTCGCCGGGCCCTGCGAAATACGCGCTCAACCGGCTTCGTCCCGACTTTCCATTGGACCTGCGCCTGCCGTTGACGCCGCCATCCGAAGCGAGCCGCCGCGCCGTCGATCTCGCGCTCGATCACGCAGGCCTGATTTAGATCGAATTCGCATGGCCCGCCCGCATCCCCCGGAGTTCGACAAGCAGAAAATCGTCGCCGAAAACCGGCGCGCGCGCTACGATTACGCGATCGAAAGCACGGTCGAGGCGGGCATCGCGCTGACCGGCACCGAGGTGAAGGCGCTGCGCTTCGGCGAGGGCTCGATCTCCGAATCCTATGCCGAAGTGAAGGGGAAGGAGGTGTGGCTAATCAATTCCAATATCCCCGAATTCTCCCACGGCAACCGCCACAATCACGAGCCCAAGCGGCCGCGCAAGCTGCTCCTCCACGAACGCGAGATCGGCAAGATGTTCGGCGCAGTCGCGCGCCAGGGAATGACGCTCGTCCCGCTTTCGATCTATTTCAACAGCCGCGGGCGCGCCAAGGTCGAGCTCGCCATTGCGCGCGGCCGCAAGGCGCACGACAAGCGCGAGCATGAAAAGGAAAAGGACTGGAAGCGCGAGCAGGGCCGCTTGATGCGCGAGCTCGGATGAGCAGCGTCCTCGTCGCCCGCATCGGCGCGTGGTTCGGCCGCAACCTGCCGAAACGCGAGACCTTCGAACGCATCCGCTGGTTGCGCCCGGTCGCGCACCTCGTCCTGCTTCCCAGGCTGTGGCGCTTCCACCGCCGATCGGTGCCGCGCGGGGTTGCGCTCGGCATTCTCGTAGGCGTTCTCATTCCCGTCGCGCAGACCGTCTTCGCGGCGCTTCTGGCGCTGCCAGCGAGAGCCAATGTGCCCGTCGCGGCATTGACGACCTTCATCACCAATCCTTTCACGACTCCGCCAATCTGGGTCGGCGCTTACTGGCTCGGTTCGTGGATGCTGCGAGTCGACGCGTTGACCGAAAGCCGGCCGCTAGAGACACAGATGCAGAGCGAGGCCGGGGGCTGGCTCCTGTGGCTGACTTCGACGGCGGCTCCGGCGCTTGCTATTGGACTCTTCGTGATCGCAGTCGTCGGCGCGTCGATCGGCTATCTGCTTGCTTCGTTCGGTTGGCGCTGGTGGACCGCGCGCAAATGGCGCACCCGGCCCACCATGCGGTCGCAGGTTTCCGCGCCGCGACTCGAGGCCTAGCCTTGTTGCACGACCCCACCCTCGGCGTACACCGCGCCGCGCGAAGCCAGTTCGACTGGCGCGTCGCGCTGGCCTTGGCGGCCGCCTTGGCCAGCGCGGCGCTCATTTTCTGGCTGACGAAGGATGTCCGCTTCGCCCTCGGATTTCTTGCCACCGTCGTGGCGCTCGGATCGCTAATGCTTGTGCCGGGGTTGAGAAGCCGGTCGGCCGGCCCGGCGCGCGATCCCGAACGGGACATCGCACTTCTTCAGGCCGCGCTCGAAAGCACGTCGAGTGCGGTCGCGGTCACGGATCGCTCGGGCCGGACCGTCGCCGCCAATGCCCGCTACGAAGCCCTGTTCAGCGGTTGCCCCGCTCCGCAGCAACTCGAATCCGCCGGCGTTGTGGCCGACGCGCTCGACGCCGCGGCACGCTCGGCGTGGCGCGACGGCGAAAGTTCGGCGAAAATCGAACTTGGCGACGCAAAGCGGTTCAGCGTCGGAGTCACCCGCGCTGGCGCTTATGCCGACCATCTCGTGTGGCGCTTCTCTCCGCCCGACGATTCGCGCAAACTCGAAGCCGCGCACGAGCTCGTCACCGGTTCGGCCGGCGCGAGCCTCGGCGAAGCCGGAATCGGTGCGGCATTGGTGGACGGCGAAGGGCGCCTGCTCGCGTCGAGCGATGTGCTGACGCCGCGCACCCGTGGCGCGGAGCGCGACTTCGCTGCGCTCGTCGTTGAGGGCGAGGACGGCCGGCTGCGCTACGCCTGCGAAGGCGACGCCGGGGCGCAGCTGCGAATCGTTCAGCTGGCGGCCGATGCCGACGATCCGGCGGGGGCGTCGCTCTTTTTTCTGATAGAGGAGCCGCGCGCCGCAACGCCCGGGCCGGGTCCCGCGGTTAATCTTCAGGCTCTGCTTGAAATTCTCCCGCTCGGCCTCGCGCTCGCCGACCGCGAAGGGCGCTTCCTGTATCTCAACGAAGCCTATCGCACCGCTGCCGGAATCGCGCGTGGCGAGCGGCCCGTCTATCCGGGCGATCTCGTCGTCAAGGAAGACAAGGGTCCGGTCGGCGATGCGGTGCGGCGTTTCGCCCGCGGCGCGCCGATGTCGGGGGATATCGCGGTGCGCCTCCGGCATCAGGCGGGCGAGGCCGTCGCGCTGACCATCGCCGGAATCCGCGGTCTTGGCGATGCCGCGGTGCTGCTCCTTCTCAAGGACAATAGCGAGGAAGTGAAGCTCAAAGCTCAGGTTGCCCAGGCGACCAAGATGCAGGCGGTAGGCCAGCTCGCGGGCGGGGTCGCGCACGATTTCAACAATATCCTGACCGCGATCATCGGCCATTGCGACTTGATGATGATGCGCCACACCCCCGGCGAC
>Ga0136640_10000030_pt1 | contig 45677 bp, 50 predicted proteins | sample AntDrymUQ8642106_2_FD_105498 | JGI IMG/M metagenome (GOLD analysis project Ga0136640, IMG submission 105498) | Polar desert sand microbial communities from Dry Valleys, Antarctica - metaG UQ864 (21.06) | ecosystem: Environmental > Terrestrial > Soil > Desert | place: Antarctica: Dry Valley...
AGGCGATGCGGGACCGCGAGGCCGAGATGCGAGCCGACGTGACCGCCCGGGTTGAGCGCGAGCCGACGGCCTCTCGACGCCGCACCGGGTAGGACACCCTCCCAGCGAAGGCAGCGGCGATGGCACACTAGGACCACGTCGGCCACAATGGACGAGCCGTCGACGGCCGCGCCGGAGGCTTTGGCGACGGCGAACCGACTTCACCGCGGACAGGCGCAGAGGAGGGAGGGCCATGACCGAGGAGTGCGAGAGCTGTGGGTCGGCCTGGCATCGAAATGCCCGGTTCTGCGTGGACTGCGGCAGCCCCCGCCCCGACAGCGCGGGCACCTCACCGGACGCGCCGTCCGCTGGTCGCGGACCAGGCGACTTCGATCAGGTGACCGACGCCGTGTCGGCGCCGTGGGCGACCGGGGGACGCCGCTCGGCCTCCGGTCCGGCCACGCCTTCCGGCGCGACCCACGCCTACTCACCGCCGGGACCGCTCGGATCCCCCCATGGCCCCTCGACCCCCTCAGCGTCCTGGGCCGAGCAGACCCCTCTGCCGGGTCAGCAGCCGTTCGCCCCGGCCTACTACTCGGCCACGCCGCCGCCCCCTGCCGGCCCCCCTCACGCACCTGCGGCTGGACCGGTCGGGCCCCGCCGGTCGTCGAACACGGTCGCGACGGTGGCCATCGCTGGGCTCATCGTCGTCGTGGTCCTGGCCGTCGCGGCCATTGGGTTCGTGCGGGCCCGGGAGCCATCAGACGGCGGACGGACCGACGCCGTGGCCTCGAAGCGGGAGACCTCGACGACTACCGAGAGCCCCGGTCCGTCAGCGAGTGGCTCCTCGACGACCACGACCTCCTCCACGACGACGGCGCCACCGGCGCCGACCGATCCACCCCGGACCGCAGTGCCAACCACCGCTCCGCCTCCGACCGCGCCTCCGACTGTGCCCACTCCTCCGACCGCCCCGGCCGAGGATCCCGACGTCGCCCTGGCCCGGCAGGATCTCGACGCCATCCGGGCCCAGGACGCAGGGGTCGCCGCCTCCCACCTCGGCACCTGGGTCCCTCAGGTTGCCTCGAAGTACATCGGCCTGAGCGCCGTCGACACCTTCACCCAGCAGCCGACCGTCTACGACGAGGTCTCGATCCGCAACAACTACGCAGGGTGGAAGTCGCTGTTCCCCAACGCGTTCCTCGTGCGGGGTGACGACTTCCCCTTCCTGTGCGAGGAGACCGCGGACCGGGCCTGCTCGCAGCTGTGGGTCGTCCTGATCGACGAGCAGCTCGCGTCACAGGAAGCCGTAGCCGACGGGTGGTGCCCGGCCAACGGGCTCACCCGCGACGACTGCGTGGGCCGCCTTCTCGGCCAGGACGTCGGTTGAGGATGCCCGGTCCGCGCCGCAGCCCAGCCGACTCCGAGTCGTGAGGCGTGATCGGCTGCGAGATCGGTCGCCGGGGAAGGGGATCGGCCTGGCCGCCGCCGTCACCGTCCTCGCCGCTGCCGTCCTGGTCGCCGGGGTGCTGGTGGTCCTCCGCGGCGATGACGACGATCGGGAGATGGAGACGGCCGGGGCCCGCTCAACCACGACGCCGCCGGCGGCGGCGGCGCTGACCACATCGACCTCGACCTCCGACACCCAGCCGGCCACCACGGCGCCGCCGCTGCCGACCACGACGACCACCGGCGCCGCACCCACGACCACGATCCCGCCGGCTCCCACCACGGCGCCGTCGGCGCCCGCGCCACCCCCGTGCGCCTCGGCCCTCGACGCGATCGCCCAGTGGCCGCTGCGGCGCCGGCTCGCGGCCCTGGTCATGGTGGGGGTGGATCCTTCCGGGTCCGGTGAGGCCCGTCAGGTCGTCGACGAGCACCACGTCGGTGGGCTGTTCGTCAGGGGCGCCACGGGCCTCTACACGAGCGGCGCCCTCCAGGACCTGCGGGCGGAGTCGCCGACGGGGCTGATGGTGTCGGTCGACGAGGAGGGCGGCCGGGTGCAGAGCATCGAGGACCTCGACGGCGACGTGCCTTCGGCCCGCGACATGGCCGCGACCATGACACCGGCCGAGGTGACCGAGCTGGCCCGCCGCCGGGCCCGGGTCATGGCCGAGCACGGCATCACCGTGGACCTGGCCCCGGTGGTCGACGTGTCGGACCAGCCTGACCGCACCGTCATCGGGGACCGGTCGTGGTCCGACGATCCGCAGACCGTCGTCGCCTACGCCGGGGCCTACGCCGACGGCCTGCGCCTCGAGGGCATCACCCCTGTGCTCAAGCACTTCCCGGGGCACGGTTCGGGCTCCGGCGACAGCCACCAGGGCGTCACCACCACCCCGTCGCTCGACGCGCTCCGCCAACGAGACCTCTTGCCGTACGACGACCTGCTGCCCAGGCTCGGAACGACGACGGGCGTGATGCTGGGCCACCTCGACGTGCCCGGCCTCACCGAGGACGGCACGCCCACGTCGCTCAGCCCCGCCACCGTCCGCCTGCTCCGCGAGGAGTACGGCTTCGGCGGGGTGATCATGACCGACGACCTGGCCGCCATGGGGGCGATCACCGCACGCTTCGGGGTCGTGGAGGCCGCGGTGCGGGCCCTCGACGCCGGGGTCGACATGGTGGTGCTCATCGACGTGGACCTCGACGCTCTGCTCGACGAGATGGAGGCGGCGGTAGGCGACGGGCGCCTCGACTCGTCGGCGATCGACGCCTCGGTGGCCCGCACCCTGGCCCTCAAGGGCATCGATGCCTGCACGGTCCGCCTCTGAGCGGCGCCAAGGGGACCCTGGCCACGAAGCGTGCGCCGGTAGGATGAGCCACCCATGCACGCCGACGACCTGCGCCGGATCTGGACCGACTTCTTCGTCGCCCGGGCCCACACCCGCGTCCCGTCGGCCGGGCTGATCCCGCACCACCCGTCGGCCCCGATGTTCACCAACTCGGGGATGATGCAGTTCGTGCCCCTGTTCCTCGGGGAGGAGGTGGTGCCCTACGACCCGCCTCGGGCCGTGTCGGTGCAGCGCTGCGTCCGCCTGGGCGGCAAGCACAACGACCTCGATGCCATCGGCCGTTCGCTGCGCCACCTGTCGTTCTTCGAGATGCTGGGCAACTTCAGCTTCGGCGACTACTCGAAGTCCGAGGCCATCGCCTGGGCGTGGCAGTTCACCACCGAGACCCTTGGCCTCGACGGCGACCGGGTGTGGGTGACGATCCACACCAGCGACGACGAGGCGTTCGAGATCTGGGCCGACGGGGTCGGCGTCCCGACGGACCGCATCCAGCGACTGGGGGCTGACAACTTCTGGGAGATGGGCGAGATCGGCCCGTGCGGTCCCAGCTCGGAGCTGTTCTGGGACTTCGGCTCCGAGCACGGTCCCGACGGTGGTCCGGCCAACCGCGAGGCCGACCAGCGCTTCGTCGAGTTCTGGAACCTCGTCTTCCCCCAATACCACCGAGGGGCCGACGGCGAGTTGTCCGACCTCGAGAACAAGGGCATCGACACCGGCGCCGGCTTCGAGCGCCTGCTCGGCGTGATCGCCGGAAGCCCGTCGCTCTACGTCGCCGACTCCATCAGCCGCCTCGTCGACGCCGCCCAGTCCCTCACCGGCCGCCGGCTGGGCGACGCCGAGGAGTCCGACGTCGCCCTGCGCCTGCTGGCCGACCACGCCCGCACCATGACGTTCCTCATCGCCGATGGGGTCATCCCCTCCAACGAGGAGCGGGGCTACGTGCTGCGGCGCATCATCCGCCGGGCCGTGCGGTTCGCGTACCTCCTCGGGGTGACCGACACCATCACCGTCCCGCTCGCCACCCACGTCGCCGAGGTCATGGGCGACGCCTACCCCGAGGTGCGCTCCGGGCTCGACGTGATCCAGGGCGTGCTCGATCGCGAGGAGGCCCAGTTCCGCCGAACCCTGCGCCACGGCCTCGGCATCCTCGAGACCGAGATGGCCGACCTCGACGCCGGGGCCACCCTGTCGGGCCACGTCGCCTTCACCCTGCACGACACCTACGGCTTCCCCTACGAGGTCACCGCCGAGATCGCGGACGACCGCAGCCACCCGATCGACCGGGCTGGTTTCGACGACGACATGGCCAACCAGCGCCGCCAATCGAAGGCGGCCGGGCGCCAGAACAGGGGCATCGAGACCGGCGACAGCCAGGTGCTCTACCAGCGCCTGGTCGCCGAGCACGGGCCCACCACCTTCACCGGGCGCGACGAGCCGTCATCGACGGCACAGGTCCTGGCCGTGATCCCCGGCGCGGGGGACGGCGAGGTCGACCTTGTCCTCGACCGCACACCGTTCTACGCCGAGGCCGGCGGTCAGGTCGGTGACGTCGGCACCATCGCCGGGCCATCGGGCTCGGTCGACGTCGTCGACACCACCCACGCCGTTCCCGGGCTCCACCTGCACCGGGCGAGGGTGGTCGCCGGCTCGCTGTCCACCGGTGACGAGGTCATCGCCAGCATCGACGCGGCGCGACGGGCGGCGACGGCGCGCAACCACACCGGCACCCACCTGCTCCACTGGGCGCTCAAGGAGGTCCTCGGACCCCACGTCAAGCAGCAGGGATCCTTCGTTGGTCCCGAGCGGCTGCGCTTCGACTTCAGCCACTACGAGGCGGTCAGCCTCGAGGAGCTCCGCCACATCGAGGACCTGGTCGCCGACGCGGTCCTGGTCGACGACCCGGTCCGCCACTACGAGACCAGCAAGGACGAGGCCCTCGCGGTGGGGGCCATCGCCTTCTTCGGGGAGAAGTACGGCGACCGGGTGTGGGTGCTCGAGGCCGGCCGACACTCCGTCGAGCTGTGCGGCGGCACCCACGTCGGCGCCACCGGGGAGATCGGGCCCATGAAGATCGTGTCGGAGAGCTCGATCGGATCCAACCTGCGCCGGATCGAGGGCGTCACCGGCACTGGGCCCATCGAGCGACTGCGGGCCACCGAGGCCCAGGCCGGCCGGCTGGCCGAGCTGGTCGGCGTCCCGAGCGGTGAGGTGGTGGAGGGCGTCGAGAAGCGGCTGGGCGAGCTCAAGGCCCTGCGCGACGAGCTGAGCCGACTGAAGGCCAAGGTCGCGGCGGGCGGGGCGGCGGGGCTGGCCGTGAAGGCCGTCGACGGCGTGGTCGTGGCCCGCGTCGACGGACTCGACCGCGATGCGGTGCGCACCTTGGCCCTCGCCGTCCGCGACCAGCCCGACGTCCGAGCCGTGATCCTGGGCGCAGCCCCCGAGGGTGGGGGCGTGGCCCTGGTCGCGGCGGTGGCTGCCGGCAGTGGTCTGCACGCCGGTGAGCTCATCGCCGACGCCGCCCGCGCGGTCGGGGGTGGCGGGGGCAAGGGGGCCGACTTGGCCGTGGCCGGCGGCCGCAACCCCGACGAGCTCGACGCCGCCCTCGACCTGGCCCGAGCGGCGGCGTCGGCCGCCCCGTGATCGGGCGAGACCCAGCCGAGGTGGGGTGCGTTTGCGCGACGGACGTTGTGTGAATGCCACCCACTTCCGATGAGGGCGCTGGGCGTCGACCTTGGCACCCGACGGGTCGGGCTGGCCACCAGCGACCCCGGCGGTCGGCTGGCCAGCCCGTACGCGGTGGTGGAGGTGACCCGCGACCGAGCCGAGATGCGTCGTCGGCTGGCGGCGATCGTGGCCGACGAGGAGATCGAGGTGGTGGTCGTCGGGTTGCCCCTCAGCCTCGACGGATCCCACGGCCCCGCGGCGCGGGCGGCCGAGCGGGAGGCGGCGGCGCTGGCCCGCGAGGTGCCCGTTCCGGTCGTCCTCCACGACGAGCGCCTGACCACCGTGACCGCCCATCGTCTGCTCGCCGAGCAGGGAATCGACGGACGGGCGCGACGTAGGGTGGTGGACCGCGCTGCGGCGGCCGTGCTGCTCCAGGCGTGGCTCGACGGCGGAGCGCCGACGACGCTGACGGTGGGCCCCGGCCCTCACGAGGGAACCTGACCGTGCCGAGATCTCGCCAGCCCGACGACGACATCGTCGACATGCCCGGTGGTCGTGCCGGCCTGCCCAAGGTGGTGGTCGTGCTCGGGCTCATCGTCGTGCTGTTCGCCGTCTTGGCGGTCGGCGCCCAGCGCTGGTACCAGCGCCAGCTCGACCCTCCCGGTCCGCCGGGCGAGACGGTCGAGGTGGTGGTGCCCAACGGTGCCCGCCTGACCGACCTGGGCTCGATCCTGGCCGGGGCCAAGGTCGTCACCAATCCGACCATCTTCCGGTTCTGGATACGCGACAAGGACGTCGACCTCTTGGCCGGTCGGTACGTGTTCCGCCGCAACTCCTCCTACAACCAGGTCGAGGACACGCTCCGCAAAGGACCGATCGAACCGTCCACCGAGGACGCCACGGTGCCTGAGGGCCTCACCCTGGCCGAGATAGTCACCGAGATCGACGAAGGAGTGCCTCGGTTCACCGCGGCTGAGATCACCCGCGCCCTGGCCGACCCGGACAACCGCTCGCGCTTCTTGCCCGCGGACCAGCCCTCGATGGAGGGGATGTTGTTCCCATCGACCTACGAGGTCGGCCCTCAGCAGACCGCCGCCGGCCTGGTGAAGCAGATGGTCGACGAGATGGATCGTCAGGCTGTCGCGGCTGGCATCGACGTGGGTTTGAGCGGCGACAACCTGCCTCCCCTGACGCCGTACCAGATCATCACCGTCGCCTCGCTGATCGAGCGGGAGACGGCTGGCGCCGAGGAGTCGCCCATGATCGCCCGGGTGATCTACAACCGCATCCTGCGCAACATCCCGCTCGGCATCGATGCCACCAGCGCCTACCTGGCCGCCCAGACCGGCGAGGAGATCGACTTCGAGAGCCCCTCGCCGTACAACACGCGCCGCCAGCTCGGCCTCCCGCCGACGCCGATCGCCTCGCCGGGGCGGGAGTCGCTCGACGCCGCTCTCAACCCGGCGACGGGGCCGTGGATCTACTACGTGCTCGAGACCCCCGACTCCCACTTCTTCACCGACTCCGACGCGGAGTTCCTCGCCGCCAAGCAACGGTGCGAGGAGCGCAACCTCGGGTGCGGTTGACGGTAGGGCGATGACAGCCCACCCGCGTGTGTGCTGGGTCATCGGTGAACCGGTCGAACACTCGCTATCGCCGGCGATCCACAACGCCGCGTTCGCCGAGTTGGGCCTGGACTGGACCTACTTCGCTGTGTCGGTGCCTGACGGCCAGGCTCGGTCCGCGGTCGAAGCGATGCGCAGCCTGCGCCTGGCCGGCATGTCGGTCACCATGCCCCACAAGCACGCCGTGGCCGCGGCCGCGGACGTGGTTAGCGACCGGGCCCGGCGCCTGGGCGCGGTCAACTGCCTGTCGTGGGAAGGGACCCAGGTCTGCGGCGACAGCACCGACGGCGCAGGCTTCCTCGACGCCCTGCGCATCGACCACGGATGGGATCCGCTCGGGCGCCGGGCCGTGGTCATCGGGGCCGGCGCGGCGGCCCGCTCCGTCATCGCCGCCTTGGCCGACGCGGGGGCCGACGATGTCGGTGTGGTGAACCGCTCGACGACGCGCGCCGAGCGGGCGGCCGCACTGGCCGGCTCGGCCGGCCGGGTGGTCGATCCCGCGGCGGTCGACGAGGCCGACCTGGTGGTCAACGCCACCCCGATGGGGATGGGGTCCGATCCCACCGTTGCCGTCGAGCCCGAACACCTAAGGCGTGGGCAGCTCGTGGTCGACTTGGTCTACGACCCCCTCGAGACCCCGCTGTTGGCTGCCGCCCGCGAGCGGGGGGCAACGGCGGTGACCGGCATCGGCATGCTCGTGCACCAGGCCGCCCATGCCTTTCGGATCTGGACCGGCGAGGAGCCCCCGGTCGAAGCCATGTCGACCGCGGCCGTGGCCGCCCTCGCCCGACCGCGTTGATCGGCAAGAGCTGAGGGGTTCGAGCGGACGTGCGACGGCGCCGCCCCCTGGGCGAGACTCGCCGTCGTGGCCGACCCTGCTGACGCCGATCGCACCGTCGCCTCGGCGCGGGAGTGGGAGGAGCAGGGGAGCTGGACCGACATCCGCTACGAGACGGCCCCGGCGTTCCCCGAGGGCGACGGCGGAGGTCAGATCGCCAAGATCACGATCGACCGCCCCGAGGTGCGCAACGCGTTCCGGCCCCGCACCGTCACCGAGCTGTTCGCCGCCTTCGACCGAGCCCGTGAGGACCCCGATGTCGGTGTGGTCATCCTCACCGGCCAGGGACCCCTGGCCTTCTGCAGCGGCGGCGACCAGCAGGCCCGGGGCGACTCGGGCTACGTCGGCGATGATGCCGTCGGCCAGCGCGGCGTGGGTCGGTTCCTGATCACCGATCTGCACGTGCAGATCCGGCGCCTGCCCAAGCCGGTCGTGGCCATGGTCGCCGGCTACGCAGTGGGCGGAGGGCACGTCCTGCACGTCATCTGCGACCTCACCATCGCGGCCGACAACGCGATCTTCGGCCAGACCGGTCCCCGCGTCGGGTCCTTCGACGGAGGCTTCGGCGCCTCGGTGCTGGCCCGTCAGGTCGGTCAGAAGCGGGCCAAGGAGATCTGGTTCCTCTGCCGCCAGTACGACGCCACCCAGGCCCTCGACTGGGGACTGGTGAACGCCGTGGTGGCCCTGGAGGACCTGGAGGCCGAGACCGTGCGCTGGTGCCAGGACATGATGCGCCTGTCGCCGTTCGCGCTGCGGCTGATGAAGGCCGGTTTCAACGCCGAGGAGGACGGCCTTTCTGGCATCCAGCAGCTCGCCCACGACGCCAACCTCCTCTTCTACGGCTCCGAGGAGGCCCAGGAGGGTCGCAACGCCTTCCGGGAGAAGCGCCGTCCCGAGTTCGAGCGCTTCCCCAAGAGACCGTGAGCCCCCTGCCGCTTCTCGCGACGAATCGTGTACGAAAATGTGGAGGATTCGTCGCGAGAACGATGCGGGAGAACGGTTGACCTGGCAGGTTTGGCTAGCCGGGGCCCGCCCCCGAACCCTGCCCGCGGCAGTGGTTCCGGTGGCCGTGGGCACGGCCTGCGCCGTCGGCCGAGTGCCGGGAGGCCTCATCTGGTGGCGGGCCGGCGCCGCTCTCGTCGTGGCCGTGGCCCTGCAGGTGGCCACGAACTACGCCAACGACTACTCCGACGGCATCCGCGGCACCGACTCCGACGATCGGCGCGTGGGTCCCGTGCGCCTAGTCGGGCAGCGATTGGCTCGACCCGGCGCCGTGAAGCGGGCGGCCCTCGCGGCGTTCGCGGTGGCCGGCGTGGCCGGCGTGGCGTTGGCCGTCGCCGTCGGGCCCGAGCTGATCGTCGTGGGCGCCCTGGCCATGGCGGCCGGCTGGTTCTACACCGGTGGACCCCGTCCCTACGGCTACGCCGGGTTCGGCGAGGTGTTCGTCTTCGTGTTCTTCGGCGTTGTCGCCACCGCCGGCTCCACCTACGTCCAGACGGGGTCCCTCGACGGGCTCGGGCTGGCGGCGTCGGTGCCTGTGGGGATGCTGGCCACCGCGCTGCTCGTCACCAACAACCTTCGCGACATCCCCGGCGACACGGTGGCCGCCAAGCGCACCCTGGCCGTGCGCCTCGGCGACCGGCGCACCCGGACCCTGTACGTCGTCTTGTTGGTGGCTGCGTTCGTGCTCGTCCCCCTAGTGGCCGGCCTCGGTGGTCGTCCCGCCGCTGCGGTGGCGATGGTCGCGGTGCTGTTGGCGCAGCGCCCGGTGGTGGCCGTGTTGGGCGGCGCCCGGGGCCGGGCTCTGATCCCGGTGCTGGCCGCCACCGGCCGCGTGCAGCTCGCGTTCGGGGCGCTGCTGACCGTCGGTCTGGCCCTCGGGGGGTGAGGCGGCCCGGGCCGGGGACCTAAGCCGACGGACGGGTGTTCGGGGCGGGTGGTGGCCGCCTGTGGGTGACCCTGTGGCCATCCGGTGGACAACACCCGTTCCCCTGGGGACAGCGACCGAAGATCGGGGACAAGCCTGTGGATCTCTCCTGACCCCTTGACCGCGGCCCGTCGGTCGCAGAGAGTGCGCTCACTGCAACGGCACGGAAGTGGTTAGCGAGCCGGACACCGAGCCCCAGGTCCGCCTGGAGTGACGAATCCGGGGAACGAGCCACCGACCACCGTCGTGGAGGATGAGATCAACCGACCGTCTGGCCGGGAAGCCCTCGGGCCGACCTGTCAGACGGACTACCGGTCAGGGTGCGCCCGGGCTGGTGGGCCGAGAGGCGAGGTGCTCCGGCATCCCTACCCCTCGGAAAACGGGCATCGCCCGCCGAAGCTTCGGCTTCGACGGGCGATGTGATGTGGTCAGAACGACGCTAACGCCGAGTGACGATCGCATGGTGGATCCCATCTGCACGGTGGCCCCGGCCGCCGCCTGGCTTCGGCCGGTGCGGCGCCGGGGCCCCAACCGTTTTCAGGCCAGGTCTGCTTGGGCGAGGAAGGCCGCCGGTCGTTCGAGGTGACAGGCGTGGCCGGTGCCGGCGATCACCTCGAGGCCGGCCGCAGGCCCGATGGCGGCGACGAGACGCTCGCCCAGGGCGGTGAACTTGGGATCGTGCTCGCCGACCACGACGGTGACGGGAACCTTCGCCATCCCGAGGGCACCGAGCTCGTCCCACCACGGCGGGTCCATCGTCGCCGTCCCGCACGACCGCAACGACGAGGCCAGGCCGGCGGCATCGTTGGCCCGACGACCGGCCAGGTCCTCCGGCGTCGGGGCGAGTGTCGCGAGCATCGGCTGGGTCAGCCAGACGTCGAGGAAGGCGTCGACGCCGTCGCCCTCGAGGGCGACGGCGCGCTCCTCGTCGGCTCGCCGGCGCTCGGCCCTGGCGTCGGCGTCGTCGATGCCGGCCGTGGTCCCGATCACGATCAGCCGCTCGACCACCCGTGGGTTATCGAGAGCCAGGCGTAGGGCGACGCGCCCACCCATCGAGTACCCGATGTAGATGGCCCGGCCGCCGATGGCGGCGACGGCTGCGGCCGTGCCCTGAAGGTCGAGGCGGGCGGCGGAGGACCCTCCGTGTCCGGGAAGGTCGACGACGACGACCTGATGATCGACGGCGAGCGCCTCGAGCAGTGGCGCCCACGACGCCGAGGTCTGGGTGAAGCCGTGCAGCAGCACCACCCGGGGGGCGCCGCCGGCGCCTCGGATCGTGGCGTGCAGGCCGGCCATGGACCGCACCGTAGGGCCGCCTCGCGGATCGCCGGTGGGACCGCAATGGAAGCCTCGAGGGCTTCGTCCGCCAGTGCGAGGTGTGGGACGTCGAGGCCGAGGACGCGGTCTTCGAACCCGTCGAGTCCGAGGTTCCGAGCCTCGTCGTCACCGGCGAGTTCGACCAGATCACCCCGGTGCCCTACGGCGAGGATCTGGCCGAGAGCCTCCCGAACGGGACGCTGCTCGAGGTCGCCGCCGCTGGACACGATCCGCTCGGCACCATCAGCGACCCCGAGTGCGGATCGTCCATCCTGATCGAGTTCCTCGACGCCCCCGACGAGGAGCCGGACACGACCTGCGCCACTTCGCTGTCCTTGGAGTTCACCTCGGTGGAAGAGGCGCTGAGCGCACTCACCGAGCAGTCCGGCGGGGGCTGAGCGCCAGGATCCCTACGCTGCGGCGGTGGCGCCGGACGACAGCGACGGGAGCATCACCGGACCCGGCGACGTGGCGGCCACCTTCTGCGCCACGCTGGTCGACGAGTGGGTCCGATCCGGCGTCACCGACGCCGTGGTCTGCCCGGGGAGCCGGTCGACCCCCATGGCCCTCGCCCTGCACGAGGCGCCGGGCGTTCGGATCCACGTCCACCACGACGAGCGCTCCGGCGGCTTCAGCGCCTTGGGCCTCGGCCTGGGGTCGGCCCGGCCGGCCGTCGTGCTCACCACGAGCGGGACCGCAGCGGCCGAGCTCCACCCCGCGGTGGTCGAGGCCCACCACGCATCGGTGCCGCTGCTCGTCGTCACGTCCGACCGGCCCCCGGAGATGGCCGACGTGGGGGCACCACAGACCATCGACCAGATCCACCTCTACGGGCGGGCGGCGCGCTGGTTCCACGCCCCCGGGGTCCCCGACCTGGCCGCACGGTCGTCGTGGCGTTCGCTCGGCAGCCGCAGCGTGGCCGAGGCACTCGGCCGAGGGGTGGCCGGTCGGCCTGGTCCGGTCCACCTGGACCTGGCGTTCCGCGAGCCGCTGGTGGGCCGGCCCGGTGACCTGCCCGAGGGCCGAGCCGGCGGCCGGCCTTGGCACCAGACCGTCGCGTCGGGGCGGGAGCCCGACCGATGGGACCTGCTGCTCGAGGTGGTGGGCGACGCCGAGCGGGTGTTGGTGGTGGCGGGGGAGGAGCCGAGTCGACGGGAGCAGGACGGGTCGGTGGCCGCCCGGATGGCGGCGGCCTGCGGCTGGCCGCTGCTGACCGACGCCCGGGTGCGGGGCGATGTCTCGGCGCCGGACGGCGGGGCCGTCGTCGTCGGCGCCGTCGACGCGATCCTGCGGGGCCCGGTTCCCGACGATCTCGTGCCCGACGCCGTGATCCACCTGGGCGATCCGCCTGCGTCGCGGGTCGTCGGCGAGTGGTTGGTCGGTACCGGGGCCAGACACGTCCGCGTCCAGGGCCACGGGTGGACCGACCCGTCGCGCAGCGCCGACGTCGTGGTTCACGGGACGAGCCCTCGGGCCCTCGAGGCGTTGACGGCGGACCGGTCCGATCGGGGCCCGTCGCCGTTCACCACCCGGTGGGCCGACGCCGAGGCCCGAGCCCAGCGGGCCATCGACGCCGTGCTCGGCGCCCACGGCGAGCCCACCGAGCCTGGCGTCGCCCGATCGGTGCTGGCCGCCCTGGCTGAAGGTGAGATCCTGGTGGTGTCGTCCTCCATGCCGATCCGAGACCTCGAGTGGTACGGGCGCCCTCGTTGTGGGGTCGAGGTGGTCGCCAACCGGGGGGCCAACGGCATCGACGGCGTGGTGTCGACCGCCGTTGGCGTGGCCCTGGCCACCCGCCGCCCCACGGTCTGCCTGGTCGGCGATGTGGCCCTGCTCCACGACACGAACGGCCTCCTCGGCCTGGTCGGGCGGGGCGTCAACCTCACCATCGTGGTGGTCGACAACGACGGGGGCGGAATCTTCTCCTTCCTGCCCCAGGCCGACGATCCGGGCGGCGCGGTGTTCGAGACCCTGTTCGGCACGCCGCACGGCGTCGATCTCCGGGCGCTCGCCGCCGCCCACGGGCTGCCCACCATCGAGCCGGCGACGGCCGACGAGGTGGCCGCGGCCGTGCGGGCCTCGCTCGACGCCGGCGGCGCCCGCCTCGTCAAGGTGTCGACCGACCGGGCCGCCAACGTCGTCCTCCACCAGGAGATCCACGCCGCGGTGGCTGCCGCGGCGCGGTGACGCCTCGTCGCCTCGAGGGCGCTGGTCTCAGGGGCGGACGAGCACGCCGAGGAGAGCCTGGAGCTTCGCCCTCGTCTCGATCAGCTCGGTGTGCGGATCGCTGTCGGCCACGATGCCGTTGCCGCCGAAGACCCGGGCCGTCGACTTGTCGATCACTGCGCTGCGGATCGCCACCGCCCAGGTGCCGTCGCCCTGGCCATCGACCCACCCGACCGCACCGGCGTAGGGACCCCGGTCGAAGCCCTCCAGCTCGGCGATCGCGGCGCGCGCCGCGTCCCGAGGCCGACCGCACACCGCAGGTGTGGGGTGCAGGGCCCCGACCAGGTCGAGCACCGACGGCATCGGCGACGACAGTCGGCCCGACACCGTCGTGGCCAGGTGGGTCACGTTGGGCAGGGCGACCACGGAGGGCTCGGCCTCGTAGTCGAGGAACGAGCAGTAGCCCACGAGGGCGTCGTAGACGGCGTCGATCGTGACCTGGTGCTCGTGGCGGTACGACGCCGACGCGACGAGCCCGGCGATGGCATCGGCGTCGGCGGCTGGGTCCCCGCGTCGGGGGGCGGTGCCGGCCATCGGCTGCGAGCGCACCTGGTGGCCGCGGCGGGCCACGAGGAGCTCGGGGCTGGCCCCCACGAAGCCCTCCACCGAGAACACGTAGCAGGCAGGGAACCCGAGGGCGAGGCGCCGCACGATCGCGGCGAGGTCGAAGGGTGCGTCGGCCTCGACGGTCACCTCCCTGGCCAGCACCACCTTGTCGAGCCGGCCGGCGCGGATCTGCTCGGTGGCCCGGGCCACGGCGTCGCACCACTCCGCCGGTGGGCGCACGCTGCGCACGGTGAAGCGACCCGGCCCCGGTCGCGCCGACGCCTGCGTGGATGCGACGATCTCGGCCAGGTCGACGCGACGGGGATCTGCGGGCGGCGAGTTGGCGGTGCCCACCGTCGTGACCCAGCCCGTGCCATTGCCTGCCCGCCCCACCACCACCCCGGGGATGACCAGCTCGCCGCCCGCTCCGAGGTCGAAGGGAAGGGCGCCGAACGCGATCGGGCCACTCACGGCGTCGGTGTCGGGCCCCCCGCCGTCGCCGTCGCAGTCGGCGGCGCTGAGGATGTCGACGGCGGAGTCAGCCGCAACCCGGGCGACCATCCCCCGCCCGGCGACGGCGGAGCCGTCGGGCCCGACGAACAGCAGCCCGTCGGTGCCGGCCACGGCTATCGGGTCCGGCGCCAGGACGAGGCGATGGGACCGGGCCACGAGGGTCGGCGCCGCGACCGAGGAGCGACTCACCTGCGTCGGGTGCCGGTCAGCAGGCGGGCCAGGCCGATGCCGAGCAGGTCGTGGCGGCCACGGTCGAACCCGGCCTCGTCGAGCATGGCCACCATGTCGTCCGCGCCTGGCAGGTAGGCGACCGAGCGGGGGAGGTAGCGGTAGGCGGCCGGGTCCGACAGCAGGGCGCCGATCCGAGGCACGACCCGTCCGAAGTAGATGGAGTGGCCGGCGCGCAGCACGGAGTTCGGAGGTTCGGCCACCTCCAGCAGGGCGATGCGGCCCCCGGGGCGCAGAACGCGGGCCAGCTCGGCGAAGAAGGCGGGCAGCTCGACGAGGTTCCGCAGGGCGAAGCCGCACGTAGCCCCGTCAACCGAAGCGTCGGGCACGGGCAGGGCCAGCACGTCGGCGTGGACGAGGGGAGCGCGGGTGCGAGCCGCCGCGAGCATGCCGAACGAGAGGTCGACGCCGATCGGGAGGTGCCCGCCCCGGACCAGCTCGGTGCAGAGGTCACCGGTCCCGCAGGCCAGGTCGAGGACCGAGGATCCCGACGCCAGATCGAGGGCGGCGACCGCGTCGCGGCGCCATCCCACATCCATGCGGAACGTCATCACCCGGTTCACCAGGTCGTACCGCGGCGCGATGGTGTCGAACATGGCGCGCACCGCTCGCACCTTCTCCTCGCCCGACGGCAGGAGCTCCTCCGCGTCGGGCAGGGCCCCCTTCGCCAGCGGCGGCCGCGAGGGCCGAGACATCGTCACGGCGATCGACGTTAGGGCCGTGGCCGGCCGCCCTCCCGACCGGACCGGCCGCGCTCAGGTCGGGTCTGCAGCCTCGGCCTGGGCGCGCGCCCAGCGGTAGTCGGCCTTTCCGGCCGGTGACCGCACGACCTGATCGACGAACACGAAGGCCTTGGGCAGCTTGTAGCGGGCCACGTGGGTCGCAGCCTCGGCGAGCAGGCCCCCTTCGTCGGCCGGGGCGCCCGGCACGAGCTGGACCACGGCGACGACCTCCTGGCCCCAGCGGGCCGAGGTGCGGGGGGCGACGACCACGTCGGCCACCGACGGGTGGTGCGCCAGGGCCATCTCCACCTCCTCGGCGAAGATCTTCTCGCCACCCGAGTTGATGGTGGCCGAGTCCCGTCCGAGCAGCTCGATGGCCCCGTCGGCGCGCCACCGGGCCCGGTCGCCGGGCACGGCGTAGCGAACGCCGTCGAGCAAGGGGAACGTCTTAGCCGTCTTGGCGGCGTCGCCGAGGTAGCCGAGCGGCACGTAGCCCTGCTGAGCCAACCAGCCGACCTCGTCGACGCCGACCTCGAGGACCCGCGTGACCTCGGCGTCGACCACGACGGTGTCGGGGCCGGGTGTGAAGGTGCCGGTGGAGGCGGCCCCCCGTTCCGCCTTCTGGCCCATCTGGGCCCCGGTCTCCGAGGCGCCCACGGCGTCGAGCAGGAAGATCCGCGGAAGCAGGTCCAGCAGTCGCTGCTTCAACGTGGCCGTGAGCGCAGCTCCACCGTTGACGACGGCGAACAGGTCGGGCAGGTCCCGGGGACGGCGCTCAAGCTCCTCGAGCAGGGGCCGGGCGAAGGCGTCGCCGACGAGCTGCAGGGTGTTGGCCCGCTCGTCGCGGGCCAGGTCCCACACCGCGGCGGGGTCGAGGCGACCGGCGTCGGTCGGGATCAGGATCGTGCCCCCTCCGGTGAAGGTGGTGAACGACAGCCATTGGGCGGCGCCGTGCATCAAGGGCGGGGTCACCACCGCCCGCAGCCCACCGCTGGCGGCGGCCGCGACGATGGTCGCGGTGTCGGCCACCACCTCGGTGGACCCGAACGGACGGCCGCCCATGGCCCCGACGAAGATGTCGTGCTGGCGCCACAGGACACCCTTCGGCAGGCCCGTGGTGCCGCCGGTGTAGAGGATGTAGAGGTCGTCAGGCGACGGCGCGCCGCTCGGTGGCTCCGGGCTCGCCGCCGCCAGGGCGTCTTCGTAGTCGACGGCGCCGTCGAGCAGCGGTTCACCGCTGTCGTCTGCCACCTGTAGCAGGAGTCGCAGCCCCGGGAGCTCGCGGCGGACCTCGTCGATGACCGCCGCGAACCGCGCGTGGTAGACGAGGCCGGCGGCCGCCGAGTCGACCAGCAGGTGACGCAGCTCCTCGGCCACATACCGGTAGTTCACGTTGAACGGCGCAACCCGGGCGCGGTAGGCGCCGAGCATGCCCTCGACGTACTCGTTGCCGTTGTGCAGGTACAGGCCCAGGTGATCCTGGTGGGACTGGTGCCCGTCGAGGCCCACACGCTCGCCTCGGGCGCCCAACCCGGCGTCGCCGAGCACGCGAGCCAGGCGCCCGCTGCGATCGACGACGTCGTCGTAGGTGAGGCGCCGGTCGCCGAAGACGATGCACTCGCGTTCGGGGTAGGCGGCGGCGATCGCCTCGAACACCGAGCCCAGGTTGAACTCCTCGGTCACGCGCCGAGGCCCGGGGTCGCCATCGGACAGGCTGGCCGACCCGCCGGATCCGAGGCCCCCGAGCGAGCGGTGTCTCGGACCCAAGCCTGGTCGGGCTTGCCCGACGGGAGTCGCCGCACGGCATCGACCTCGATGATGCGACGGGGCACCTTGTAGGGGGCGAGGTGCGCTCGGGAGTGCTCCTCGAGGTCCCCGGCGGCGACGGCCCGACCCGGCCGGAACGCGACGACGGCGACGACGCGCTCGCCCCACCGCTCGTCGGGGACGCCGACGACGGCTGCGTCGAAGATCGCCGGGTGGGCCTTGAGGACGGCCTCGACCTCGTCGGGGAAGACCTTCTCCCCGCCGGTGTTGATCGAGCTCGTCCCCCGGCCGAGGAGGGTGACGGTGCCGTCGGCCTCGATGCGTCCCAGGTCGCCGGGCACAGCCCAGCGGACACCGTCGATCTCGGGGAAGGTGGTCGCCGAGCGCTCCGGATCACTGCGATAACCGAGCGGGATGGGTCCACGCCGGGCTATGCGGCCGATGCGGCCGGTGTGGATCCCGACGACCAGGGGCGAACCCTCGTCGTCGAGCACGGCACTGTCGGCTCCGAGGGGGAAGCGGGTCTTCGGGGCCGGCTGCTGGCCCGGCCAGGTGACGGCGTTGCCTTGGCCGCCGGTCTCGGAGGTCCCGTAGCCGTCGACCACGGCCACCCAGGGGAGGCGGGCCACCAGCTCGGCGCGCACGGTGGGCGAGAGGATCGCGCCGCCCGACACCACCGCGCCAAGCGCGCCCAGGTCCCAGCGGCCGGGTTCGCGGGCGAGAGCGTCGGCGAGGGGTCGGGCGAAGGCATCGCCCACGATGACGACGACCGTCGCCGCCTCCGCCGAGGCCACGTCCCACAGCTCGGCGGCCACGAAGGTGGACGCCGGCAGGGTGAGGACGGTGCCGCCACCCAGCAGCGTCGCGAGGGCCGCCCATTGCGCCGTGCCGTGGATCATCGGCGAGGCGGGCAGGGCCCGAGCCCGGGAGGCGACGGCCCGCTCGGCGAAGGAGTCGGGATCGCCAGGCGCCGCGTCGGAGCCGCCAACCCGACAGGCGTCAGTGTCGGCGCCGAGGGCGGCGGCGACGATGTCGGCGTGGCGCCACTCGACGCCCTTGGGCAGACCGGTCGTGCCACCGGTGTAGAGCAGGTAGCGGTCGTCGCCGCTGCGGCCGGCCCGATCGGGTCGCAGTCCGCTCGCAGACACCAGATCGCGCTCGTGGGCCGGCCCTCGGCCGGCCAGGATTGCGACCCGGCGCCCGTCGGCGCCCAGGGCGGCGACGCAGGCTGCCACGACCCGGCTCAGATCAGGCTCGTGCAGGACGACCGCCGGTCGAGCATCGCCCAGCAGGTAGGTCATCTCTTCGGCGGTGTACCGGTCGTTCACGTTGAACGGGACGGCGCGCAGCTTGTACGCGCCGAGCAGGGCCTCGAGGTGCTCGTGGCCGTTGCGGAGGGCCAGGCCAACCCGGTCACCTGGGCCCACGCCGCGGGACCGGAGGAGGTGAGCCATCCGGTTGGCCCGCGCGTCGAGCTCGGCGTAGAGGAGACGGTCGGCCCCGGACACCACGGCCTCGCGCTCAGGGACCCGATCGACGACAGCCTCGAACAGATCAGCCAGGTTCCACGTCCCGACCACGGCGCCGACGGTAGCGACGGCTCTCCTCGGGTCCCGAATCCCCTGAGCCGGAACCGTTCGGCATCCCTGACAGACGTTGCTCCGGCGGGCTCACCCGACGTCGCCGTGCGCCCTTCACCGGGTGGGCTCGACGTTGCGAACCTCTCACCGGTCCGCCACGGTGGATGCATGGCGACAAGATCCCCATCCCGAGCTCGCGGCCACCGCCATGCCGAGGGCCACCTCAGCCACCGCACCGGATGGCTGCGAGCCGGGGTCCTGGGGGCCAACGACGGCCTGCTCTCGACCGGTGCCTTGCTCGTCGGGGTGGCGTCGTCGGGGGCGTCGCGACCGATCCTTGCCGCGTCGGGCGTGGCCGCCATGGTCGCCGGCGCCGCCTCCATGGCCGTCGGGGAGTTCGCATCGGTCTCCTCTCAGCGCGACGCCGAGCACGCCGACCTGGCTCGGGAGTCAGCCGAGCTCGTCGAGACACCCCGCGCCGAGCTGATCGAGCTGACCCAGATATACGTGCGGCGCGGCCTCTCGCCAGAGCTGGCTCACGACGTGGCCGTGGAGCTGACCGAGCACGACGCCTTGGGCGCCCACGCCCGTGACGAGCTCGGCCTCGACCCCGACGACCTGGCCCGTCCCGGCCAGGCGGCCACGACCTCTGCGGCCAGCTTCGCCCTCGGCGCCCTGGTTCCCCTGCTCGTCACCCTGGTGATCGGCGCGTCGCTCCGGGTGGCTTGCCTGATCGTGGTCACGTTGGCGGGCCTGGCCGCCCTGGGCGCCATCGGCGCACGCCTGGGCGGCGCCGAGCCTGTTCGCCCCGCCGTCCGGGTGGTGCTCGGCGGCGCCGCCGCCCTGGCCGTCACGGCCCTCGTCGGCACCCTGTTCGACGTCTCGGTGGCCTAGGTGTAGTAGCGGAAGATGACGCTGGCCACGCAGGACGGCTTCTCGGAGCCCTCGACGGTGAAGGTGAACGTCTCGTACACCTGAGCGCCGCCTTCGATCTCGTCGACCCGGTCGAGAGCGATGCCCAGGCGAAGCTTGGCTCCGACCGGCACCGGGGAGGGGAAGCGGACCTTGTCGCAGCCGTAGTTCACGCCCATGGCCACTCCCGTGACCTGGCTGACCTGAGGCGCCAGGCGAGGTCCTAGGGACAAGGTGAGGTAGCCGTGGGCGATGGGCCCGCCGAAGGGTGACTCGGCCTTCGCCCGCTCCACGTCGACGTGGATCCACTGGTGGTCACCAGTGGCCTCGGCGAAGGTGTTCACCTGTTCCTGGGTGATCTCCACAGGATCGGACCAGCCCAGGTGGGTGCCCACCAGCTCCTGCAGCCCGTCGATGCCCTCGATGATCTTGGTCATGGCGGCATCATGGCCGATGTGGCCCGCCCCCTCCCACCCGCGGTCTGCGTCAGAGGGTCAGGAGAACCAGATCTTCTGGTAGGCGCGGCTGTGGGGATGGACCAGCAGTACCAGCTGGGCGATGGCGAACATCAAGCCGATGGCACCGCTGAAGCCGCCCGCCGAGAACAGCATCAGCTTGAGGCCCACGTCCACTGCGGACACGGCGATCCCGAGGAGCCAGCCCCACCGTTTCTCGTTGGCGATGCCGAGGCCCGCGGCCGCCGCGCCCACGACGAGGGCCAGGCCGATCGGGAAGAGGGCGAAGATCTCGCCGAAGAGGACGCCGAAGACGGCCTGGATGTAGAGCAGGAACATCCCGATCTGCAACGTCTGGGGAAGCGACTGGTTGGACCAGCGGGTCAGCGCCATGGGTGACAGTGTGGCAGGAGTCGTGCTGGCCGCCGGAGCCGGCACACGCCTGCGCCCCCTGACCCGCGCCCGGCCCAAGGCGCTGTGCCCGGTGGGTGATCGGGTCCTGCTCGACCATGCCCTCGCCCGCATGAGGCCGGTCTGCGGCGACATCGCCGTCAACGTCCACCATGGGCGGGGTCAGGTGCAGGCCCACCTGGCCCGGCGCCCCGGCGGGGTCGTGGCCCACGTGTCGGTGGAGCCCGACGCAGTCAGGGGAACGGCGGGCGCCCTCGGCCTGTTGCGCGCCTGGATCGACGGCCGCCCCACTCTCGTCACCAACGCCGACGCCTGGCTGCCCACCGATCTCGGTCCCTTCCTCGCCGGGTGGGACGGGGAGCGCGTCCGGCTGCTGTGCGTCAGGGACCCGGCGCGGGGCGACTTCGGTGCGCTGCGTTACTGCGGCGCCGCCCTGATGCCGTGGTCCGAGGTGGCCGTCCTGGGACCCGAGCCGTCCGGCCTCTACGAGCGGTCCTGGGCCGCGGCCGAGGATGCCGGCCATCTCGACCTTGTCGTCCATGACGGCCCCTTCGTCGACTGCGGCACCCCGGCCGACTACCTCGAGGCCAACCTCGAGTGGTCCGGCGGCGCCAGCGTGATCGGGGCCGGGGCTGTGGTCGGGACCGGCGCCGATCTCGTGCGCTCCGTCGTGTGGCCCGGAGCCGTCGTCGATCCCGGCGAGCGCCTGGTCGATGCGATCCGGACCCCGACCCTCACCGTGCTGGTGCGGTGACGCCCAGCTAACCGAAGATCGGTTCGGGAACGTGGGGGGCGACACGCAGCGCGGCCTGGTACTCGCGGGCTGCGTTCAGCACCATCGACACGTAGAAGAGGGAGTGGTTGTAGGAGAAGTACGCCGCCCGCAGCTGGGCCTCGTCGGTGAGGTCGCCGCGACCTGCGCACAGGTAGGCCGCTGCCCCGGCGGCGGCGTCGTAGATGCTGTGCGGGTTGGCGAAACCGTCGCCGTCGCCGTCACGGCCCCACCGGGCCCACGTCGAGGGGATGAACTGCATCGGCCCGACGGCCCGGTCGAAGACGGGGTCCTCGTCGAGTAGGCCCCCGTCGGTGTCGCGGATGAGAGCGAAGGCGCCGGCCCCGGTGAGGGCCGGACCGATGATCTTCAGCGACGGGAAGCCTCGGGCGTCGAGCTGGCCCCCCCGGAAGGTGCCGTGTCGGCCCTCGATCTTGGAGATGCCGGCCAGCATCCACCACTCCATGCGGCACGGGGCGATCGCGGTTGCCTTCACCCAGGCGTCGAGGGCTACGAGCTGGAAGTCGATGGCGGCGCCGTCCACGTCGCCGCGGAGCCGGGCCGCAGGAATGTCGGCCAGCTCCACCAACACGTCGGCCTGGCGCTCGGCCACCGCCTCGACGGACCGCCGCTCGTCGTCCTGGGTCCGCAGCGTCTCGGCATCGATCGCGACGATGCCCTGCTCGGCGTCGGATCGGGCCGTGGTTGCGTCGCGCTCGGCCTGCTCGGCCTGCTCACGAGCGTCTCGGGCGCGGGTGCGGGCCTCGACCGCTCGGGCCCGCTCGGCCTGACGGCGACGTACGTCGCGAGCCCGTCCCGACACGGCCGCCTCGCCGAGGGCCAAGCGGGTCAAAGCGTCGTTGACGTCGCCCTCCCCGCTCAGGACCGTCATCTCGTCGGTCACCGAGGCGGACTCCGACACGTAGGCGGCGACGAGCAGTCGGCGCAGGGCTTCGCGAGCTCTCCCGAGCGCCACCCGAGCGGCGTCGGCCTCGCTGGCGCGCCGCTGGTGAAGGCGCACGGCGGCCGCCCGCTCCTCGGCCCGAGCCGCCAGCTCCACCCGCCTTCGCAACAGCAGCTGCACGGCGGCGCCCCGCTCGTCGCCGAGCTCGACCAGCCGCGCTCGCAGGCCGTCGCGGACGTCGATGGCGTCGTCGCGCTGCTCCTCGGCCCGCACGACCTCGCTCCGCACCTGCTCGAGCTCGTCGCTGGTGACCTCGATCGGGTCGAGCGAGGGGGAGATGTCGTTGCCCGGCACGGGGGTGTCGTCAGGTGGCTGGGGAGGGGGTGGGTCGGGCCCCTGACGGCCGAAACCGACCGGACCGAGCGATGTTGGGGCCAGACGAGATGCCCTGGTGGGTGCGTCGGCGCCCACGCCGCCGGCAGGTGGTGCAGCGGCGCCGGCCGGGCCGACGCCGGTTAGCACCACGACGAGGGCGGCCAGGATCAGCCCCCGCCCGCGAAGAGGGGAACGTTCGGCGGGGGATCGGATGCTGTCCGCCGTGCTGATCGCCTCCACCTCCTCGGGCGTGAGACGCTACCGGTCGCTCGGCGCGCGCCGAGCGCGGCGCATCGGAGCGGCGACCGGCGCGGAGGCGGCGAGCTGGCCGCAGGCAGCGTCGATCGACGTGCCCCGGGTGCGGCGGACAGTCACCTTCACCCCGCGCTCGGCCAGCCGGGCCCGGAAGGCGTCGACACCGGCTGCCGGCGTGCCCCGCGTCGGGTAGCCGGGTGTCGGGTTCAGGGGGATGAGGTTGACGTGGGCCCGGAGGTTGCGGGCGTAGGCCGTCAGCCTGGTCGCGTCGGAGGTGCGGTCGTTGACGCCGTCTATGAGTGCCCACTCGAGGCTCAGCCGCCTACCGGTGACCTCGACCCACTCGCGGCAGGCGTCGGCCAGCGCGCCGAGCGGGTAGCGGCGGTTGAGGGGCACCAGCTCGTCGCGAAGGGCGTCGTCGGCTGCGTGCAAGGACACGGCCAGGTTGACCGGCAGGCGCTCGGTGGCCATGCGCCGGATGCCGGGCACCACGCCGACGGTCGACACGGTGAGGTGCCGGGCCCCGATGTCGAGGTCGTCGTGGATGCGACGGATGGCGGCCCACGTCGCGTCGTAGTTGGCCAGCGGCTCGCCCATGCCCATGAACACGACGTTGCCGAGCCGCCGACCGCCATCGCGGGCGCGCCGGGACGCACGGACGACCTGCTCGACGATCTCCCCCGACGTCAGGTGCCGGGTGAAACCAGCCTGGCCCGTCGCGCAGAAGCCGCACCCCATGGCGCAGCCGGCCTGAGTCGACACGCACACCGTCGACCGCTGCGGGTAGTGCATCAACACCGTCTCGACCCGGGACCCGTCGCCGAGGGTCCACAACCACTTCACCGTGTCGCCGCCGTCGGCCGTGGCTTCACCCGTGAGGGCCAAGCCCTCGGGCAGGGACTCGGCAAGCTGTCGGCGCAGGGCCAGGGGGAGGTCGGTCATCTCCTCGGGCGAGGACAGTCGCTCGTGGAGACCAGCCCACACCTGGGTCACGCGGTAACGGGGCTGGCCGTCGAGCAGAGCACCCAGCGCATCCCGGTCGACGTCGAAACGGGTGGGCGACGTCACGGATCGAGGCTAGGGCGGGCGTCGCTCGGTGCGAGTCCTGTCGTAGCGTGCGAGGCCGTGAGCGACATCCCGCCGCCGGAGCAGCCCGGCTGGTACGCCGATGCCCACGGGGCCTGGTGGTGGTGGGACGGCGGGACCTGGACACCAGCGCCGACGACAGCGGGAGCCGATCCCCACGCCTCGCGATCGGGGGAGCGGACCCTCGCCATGGTGATGTGGATCGTGTTCATGGTGGGCGGGGGCTGGATCAGCTCGCTGATCTTCTACCTGGTCTCCAAGGACAAGCTGTTCGTGCGCCACCACGCAGCCGAGACCCTGAACCTGACCCTCGTGCAGTTGCCGCTGCAGATCCTCGCCATGGCCCTCGTCATCCCCGACTACATCTCCTACATCAGCGACACCTTCGACGATTCGACCACCGCCGCCTCGTTCGGGCCGGCGTTCTACGTCGGCCTCACCCTCTTCGTCGTGCTCAGCCTCCTCCACTACGGGCTTTGCATCGCGGGGATCATCCACGCCAGTCGAGCCCGCTGGTGGCGCCTGCCCCTTCCCCTGCATCCGGTGCGAGGCGTCGTCGCCAAGGGCGAGGAGCCCTACTCCGTGGGCTGAGCGGCATCGACCCGCCGGCTGCGGACCCTCCGGGTGTGGTGGAGGGTGAAGCCGAGGTCGTCGTAGAGACGGCGGGCGGGCGCGTTGTCGGCGTCGAGGTAGAGCACGGCGGTGCCGAGGCCGCGATCGGTGAGGTGGCCCAGTCCGGCGATGACCAGGGCCCGGCCCAGGCCTCGGCCCGACGCTCTCGGATCGACGCCGATCACGTAGATCTCCCCAAGCGCCGGGTCGGGACCCGATGGCGGGTGGGTCTTGGTCCAGCAGAAGCCGTCGAGCTCGCCGTCCTCGTCTACGCCCGGATCGCCGTCGAGGAGCAGGAAGCCGGCCGGGTCGAACCACGACCAGGCCATGGCTTCGCGCAGGCTGGCCTGCGACTCGTGGCCCTGGTCAGGGTGGGTGGCGAACGCCCGGTTGTTGCACCGGACCCAGGCCTCCTCATCAGCGGTGCCGGGCCGCAGCGGCCGGACGACGATCGGCGCCACGTCGCGCCGGCGGGGCGGCTCGAGGGGAAGCGGTCGACGCAGCTGGAGGACATCGCGAGGCGCGGGCAGCCCGACCCGGCCGGCGACGGCATCGACCACCGGGGCCGGGTCGTCGCTCTCCCAGTGGACGGCGACGATGCCGTCAGCGGATGCCCGGCGCACCACCGCGTCGACCAGCACGGCCAGGGCGTAAGCAGACGATTCGTCGTCGGCCTCGACGACTGGACTGGTGGCGATCCACGCCTCGCCGTGGCGAAGCCGGCGAGAGGCCCACAGGATCGTCCCCTCGGGGGTGGTGATGGTGCCCCCGCCCCGTTCGTCGAGGACGGGCTCACCCACGGGCGGACGCTACCTGCGCCCTCGCCGCTGGACGCGGAGCGGCTCACCTCAGGTGACCGGATGGGCGGGGCGCCGGGGGTGGCGCTCAGACAGGTGGGGCTGATGCTCGTTGCACGCTGGCCAGGGCGATGAGGGTGTCGTCGAGGGACCAGTCGGTGCGGCCGCCGTCGCCGGCGCTGGGGTCGATGTCGGGCTTGGGCCCGGGGGTCGACTCGGGGGCGGCTCGCTGCGGTGGGCGGATCACGGGTCTTCCGTCGGGTCGGAAGAACTCGGCCCGGCCCGTGGTGTGGATGACGACGCTGTAGCCGCCTTCGTGCACGGCCCAGGGGCCGGCCCAGCGCTTTGGCCACCATGACCGACACACTGCAGTCGCAGGCCATGCGACGGGCCGTGTCACGAGGGATCGTGGGACCGAACTGGTCGACGTGGGACCGTCCGACGTTGGTGTCACCGGCGAGCCAGTCGGCGTCGACGTGCAACACGACCTCGGCCCGCTCCCCGCCGGAGACCGGTGTCGGACCGACGGCCAGGCCGGTCTCAGCCAGCAGGACCAGACCGTCAGCCATCAGCGCAGCTCGGGCCTCGAACGGTTGCGGCTCAGCCTCGCCGTCGCCCTCAGCCCCAGCCAGCGACGACACAGGCTCCGGGTCGTGATCGGGACCGTCGGGGTCGGTCGCGGCGTGCTGAGGGCGCCGAGTCGCCTCCTTGCTATTTCTCCGCGTCGCCCTGGAGCGTCGCCTCGACCGGGCCGAGACTGGCGAGGAGGTCGGTGCAGGCGCTGGCCGGTCGACTCCGCCGTCGGCTCTACCCTCGAAGGGTGGCTCGACCTCGCTCCGCTAAGGGACGGGCTCGACTGACGCAGGAACGTCTGGCCGAGGTCTACCCCGGCACCCCCGTCGAGCTGTGCGCCCTACGTCATCGCAACGCCTTCGAGCTGCTGGCGGCCACGATCCTCTCGGCCCAGACCACCGACGAACGGGTCAACCAGGTGACCCCGACGCTGTTCGCCCGCTTCCCGACCCCCCACGATCTCGCCGGAGCCGATCCGGCTGAGGTCGAGGCGCTCATCCGCCCGACGGGCTTCTTCCGGGCCAAGACCCGGAGCCTGCTGGGCATGGCCGCCGTCGTCGACACCAGGTTCCGAGGTGAGGTGCCGGTGGCCATGGCCGATCTCGTGACCATCCCCGGCGTGGGCCGCAAGACCGCCAACGTGGTTCGCAGCGTGGCCCTCGACCGCCCCGGGCTCCCGGTCGACACCCACGTCGGCCGCCTGGCCCGTCGCCTCGGCCTCACCGCCGAGACCGACCCGGTCAAGGCCGAGCTGGCCCTGAACCCCCTGGTGCCGGCGCCCGATCGGGGCCTGTTCAGCCTGCGCCTGATCCTCCACGGCCGGGCCGTGTGCAAGGCCCAGAAGCCCCGTTGCCCGATGTGTGACCTGGCCGACTTCTGCCCCTCGGCCGGCATCGCCGGCTCGTGATCGGGGCGGGCGGAAGGCGCGATCCTCGGTGGATCCCAGTAGTGGCAGACACTGCCAAACAAATCCCCGATTCCTCGGTTTGATCGCTGGACGCGGACCGATCCGTGCGTACAATGCGACCCGACCAGGTTCCCGCCACCTGGTTCCCGCGATGCTGGGATCCGCCGCCCGGCATCGCCCCGACGGGGGCGCCTCTGGCGCCCCCGTCGCCTTTTTCCGGGGCCTGGTGAACCCCGGGTGTCACGGCGCTGAACGTTCGGCCCGTTCAAGGGCTCGGCGGGCCGAGCGCAGGGCTCGCTCGGCGTCGTAGAGCGCCGAGGACAGGAACTCGGTCGGCGGCTGGTCGGTGGCCTTGGCGCCGGCACTGACCCGGACGAGCAGGTCGTCGACCTGCCCGCCCATGGCGTTGAGCGCGGCGGCGGAGGGAATCGAGTCGTCGGCCATGGGCCCAGTGTGGCGCTCCAATCGGTACCGATGGCCCCAGCCCCATGGGTAGCGTGCGACGGTGCTCACCCGTCTCGACCTTCGGGGCCTGGCCCCCGCGGCGCTGGCCGACCGGCTCCCACCCGTGGCCGTCGGCGGGGCCGGGCCGACCGACGCGGTGCGGGCCATCCTCGACGACGTCCGGGCGCACGGCGACGAGGCCGTGCGGGAGCTGACGGCCCGCTTCGACGGGGCGCAGGTGACCGACACCCGCGTCGACCCGGCCACCATCGCCTCCGCTCTCGACCAGGTGAGCGACGAGGTGCGAGCGGCGTTGGCGGCGGCGGCCCACGGCATCGAGGACTTCCACCGCCACCAGGTCCGTTCGCCCAGCCGGTATTGCCGCGACGGGATCGTCGTCGTGGGTCGGGCCCAGCCCGTGGACCGAGCCGGCTGCTACGTCCCTGGCGGGCGGGCCCTGTACCCGTCGACGGTGCTGATGACCGCCATCTTGGCCCGGGTCGCCGGCGTGCCCGAGGTCGTGCTCTGTGTGCCGCCCGGACGCGACGGTGAGGTGCCCGCCCTAACGCTGGCCGCCGCGGCCGTCGCTGGGGTGAGCGAGGTCTACCGGGTCGGCGGGGCCCAGGCCATCGCCGCCCTCGCCTACGGCACCGAGTCCATCCGGCCCGTCGATGTCATCGTCGGGCCCGGCAACATCTATGTGGCCGAGGCCAAGCGCCAGGTGGCGGGGGAGGGGCGCGTCGGCGTGCCATCGGCCTTCGCCGGGCCGTCGGAGGTGGTGGTCATCGCCGACGCCACGGCCCCGGCCGACCTCGTGGCCGTCGACGTCATCCTCCAGGCTGAGCACGGCCCGGGAGGCCGAGCGTGGCTGGTCACCTGGGACGAATCGGTGGCCGCCGCGGTCGGGGCCGAGATCGCCGAGCAGGTGGCGGCCTCGCCCCGCCGGGCCGACATCGAGGCCACGTTCTCCGAGGGCGGACTCGTGGCCCTGGTCGACGGACCCGAGCAGGCCGCCGCGGTCACCAACCTGGTGGCTCCCGAGCACCTCGAGGTGATCTGCGCGGAGGATGCCGCCGAGTCCATCGTGGGGCGGATCCGACATGCCGGCGCTGTGTTCGTCGGGCCTTGGGCGCCGGCGTCGGTGGGCGACTACCTGGCCGGGCCGAGCCACGTCCTGCCCACTGCCGGCACCGCCCGCTTCTCATCGGCGCTCACCGTCGCCGACTTCACCAAGGACATCCACGTCGTGACCCTCGACCGCGACGCCCTCGCCCTCGTCGGACCCCACATCGCGGTGCTGGCCGACGCCGAGGGCCTGCCGGCCCACGCCGACTCGGTGCGCCGCCGGCTCCGAGTTCGGGCATGACCGTCGACGCCGGGATCGCCGCGGTCGACCGCAGCCCACGGATCGGGCCACGGGACGACGTGGGCCTGATGGCCGGGTACCACTCGCCCCAGGTCGAGGTCGATGTGCGCCTCAACACCAACGAGTCACCGGTGCCGCCCCCGCCCGCCTTTCTCGAGGCGGTGGCCGCCGCGGTCGGCACCGTCGACTGGCACCGCTACCCCGACCGGGCCGTCACCGTCCTGCGCCAGCGCATCGCCGCGTTGCACGGGGTCGATGCCGCTCAGGTGTTCGTGGCCAACGGGTCCAACGAGGTCCTCCAGACGCTGTCGCTGACCTATGGGGGCCACGGTCGGTCGGTGGCCGTGTTCGAGCCCACCTACGCCCTGCACTCCCACATCGCCCGCATCACCGGCACCGGGGTGGCCACCGGCCAGCGCACCGTCGAGCTCCGCCTCGACCTGTCCGAGGTGCGCCGCGTCCTGGCCGAGGCCGCCCCGGCCATCACCTATCTCTGCTCGCCCAACAACCCGACGGGGATGGTCGAGGCGCCCGAGACCATCGAGGAGGTCCTGACCGTCGCCCCCGGCCTGCTCGTCGTCGACGAGGCCTACGGGCAGTTCGCCCCCACCTCCGCCCTCGCCCGGGTCGACGAAGACGTCCCGCTGGTGGTCACGCGCACGTTCTCCAAGACGTGGTCGATGGCCGCCGCCCGCCTGGGCTATCTGGTCGGCCCCTCGTGGGTGGTGGCCGAGCTGGAGAAGGTGGTGCTGCCCTATCACCTCGACGCCCTCAAGCAGGTGTCCGGCATCGTCGCCCTCGACTTCGTGGCCGACATGGAGACCCGCGTCGCCGACATCGTCGCCGAGCGCCACCGCCTCGACTCCGCCCTGCGCGACCTGCCGTGCCAGGTTTGGCCGTCGGCTGCGAACTTCATGCTCTTCCGCCCGACGTCTCGACCCGGCCACGAGGTCTGGGAGGCCCTGCTCGACCGTTCGGTGCTGATCCGCGACTGCTCGTCGTGGCCTGGCCTCGACGGTTGCCTCCGGGTCACCATCGGCACCACCGACGAGGACGACCGCTTCCTCTCCGAACTCGAGGACATCTTGACGTGAGCCCCACCCGTGCCGCCACCTGCCAGCGCACCACCAGGGAGACCTCCATCTCCATCGCCCTCGACCTCGACGGGCCCACGGGTGTGGTCGAGGCGTCGACGGGCCTGCCCTTCTTCGACCACATGCTCGACCAGATCGGGCGCCACGGAGGATTCGACCTCGCCATCGAGGCCACCGGCGACCTCCACGTAGACGGCCACCACACTGTCGAAGACGTCGGCATCTTGCTCGGCACGGTGTTCCGGGAGGCGGTCGGCGACAAGGCTGGCGTGCGGCGGTTCGCGTCGGGGCTCTACCCCCTGGACGAGGCCCTGGTGGAGGTGGCCCTCGACCTGTCGGGACGGCCGTTCGTCTCCTTCGACGTGCCCTTCGGCGAGGTGATGCCCCTCGGCGACCCGCCGTTCAACCCCGAGATGGCCGAGCACTTCTGGCACTCGTTCGCCACCTCGGCCGGCGTCACCCTGCACGTCACCAAGAAGGCCGGCCGCAACACCCACCACGTCGTGGAGGCCATGTTCAAGGGCGTGTCGCGATGCCTGCGCGACGCGGTGCGCATCGAGGGCGTCGGCGTGCCGTCGACCAAGGGCCGCCTCTGATGCAGGAGAGGGACCGACCGCTCCTGGCCGTGCTCGACTACGGCATCGGCAACCTGCGCTCGGCCCAGAAGGCGCTCGAACGAGTCGGTGCGGAGGCCCACCTGACCGCCGATCCCGGTCTCATAGCGGAGGCCGACGGTCTCGTCCTGCCCGGCGTCGGGGCTTTTGGACGGTGCATGGAAGCGCTTCGCACCGCTGGCCTGGAGGACATCGCCGTCACCGGCGCGACCGACGCGGCCGAGGGTGGACGGCCGTTCCTCGGCGTGTGCATCGGGATGCAGATGCTGTTCGAGGGCTCCGACGAGGCACCGGGCGTGGCCGGACTCGGCGCGCTCCGGGGCTGGGTTCGGCGTCTGCCCGACGGGCAGAAGCACCCGCAGATGCAGTGGAACACCCTCGACTGGTGCCGCCGACCGAGCATCGCCTCGGACCTGGCCGATCCGGTGTGGGTCTACTTCGTCCACTCCTACGCCGTCGACGGACCCGACCACCTGATCACGGCCACGTGCGACTACGGCGGTCCGGTGACGGCCATGGTCGACCGGGGCCGGTGCTGGGCCACCCAGTTCCACCCGGAGAAGTCGAGCGCCGCCGGACTGGCGTTGCTCGGCGGCTTCGTGGCCGAGTGCGCCGGGCGCCCGGTGGCGCCTGTCGGCTAGGTGGACCTCTACCCGGCCATCGACCTGCGCGGCGGACGCTGCGTGCGGCTCACCCAGGGCGACTTCGCCCGCGAGACCGCCTACGGCGACGATCCGGTGGCCCAGGCCCGCACCTTCGCCGACGCCGGGGCCCCGTGGATCCACGTCGTCGACCTCGACGGCGCCCGCAGCGGCGACGGCGCCAACCGCCCGGTCATCGCGACGGTGGCCGCGGCGGTGACCACGCCGGTTCAGACCGGGGGTGGGGTCCGCAGCGACGACGACGTGGATGAGCTGCTGGCTGCGGGGGTGGCCCGGGTCGTGGTCGGCACCGCCGCGTTGGAGGACCCGGCCTGGGCCCGCTCGCTGGCCGCCCGCCACCCCGGACGGGTCGTGCTGGGCCTCGACGTCCGGGGCGACGAGGTGGCCGTGCGGGGATGGACCGAGAGCTCCGGGCGCCGGCTGCTCGATGTGGCCCTGGAGATGGACGACGCCGGCTTCTCGGCCTACGTGGTGACCCAGATCAACGTCGACGGGGTGGGGACCGGCCCCGACCTGGCCACCTACGAGGCCCTGCTCGCCGAGGTCGAGACCGAGGTCGTGGCGTCCGGCGGCGTGGGCGAGGCCGAGCACCTGCGGGCTCTGGCCGGGCTCGCGGTCGGCGGCCGGGTGCTGGCCGGCGTCGTGGTGGGCCGGGCCCTCTACGACGGCTCGCTCACCATCGACGACGCCCTGGCCGCCGCAGCGTCCAGTTGAACGTGTCGGCCAGGCTTTGCCGACACCGACACCGACACCGACGCCGACGCCGACGCCGACGGCGACACCGACGCCGCCGCCGCGCTGTTCAGTCGGTCCGCCGCTGAGGCGTTGCTTGCCCGCTGCCGCGCCGATGTCTTCGTCGTTGGTGCCCCACAACCGACGGGTCAGGGCGCCGGCTGGGACCAGGCGGGAGAGGCCGCCGAGGTCGACGCCCGCATCGAGTCGCTCGACGAGCTCCTCCCGCTCCTGCGCCCGCAAAGAGCCCGGCGCCGCCTCCTCCATCGGCCACGCTGGTTGGCGTGGCGATCGAGGCGACGGGGCTGACCAAGGTCTTCGAGACGGGTCGCCGGCGCGCCCGCAAGCGCATCGAGGCTGTCCGCGACCTGGACCTACACGTCGCCGACGGCGAGCGGGTCGCCTACATCGGGCCCAACGGCGCCGGGAAGTCGACGTCGATCAAGATCCTCACCGGCATCCTGCACCCGAACGCCGGGACGGCCAGCGTGCTGGGCATCATCCCGTGGGACGACCGGCGGCGCCTGGCGCGCCGGATCGGCACCCTGTTTGGGCAGCGGTCGCTCCTCTGGCTCGAGCTCACGCCCCGCCAGTCGTACCGCATGCTCGCCGCCATCTACGACCTCGATCGGGCCGCCGAGCAACGGCGGGTGGCCGAGCTCGGGGACCTGCTCGACGCCGCCGACCTCGTCGACCAGCCCGTGCGGTCGCTCTCGCTCGGCCAGCGCATGCGGTGCGAGCTTGCCGCTTGCCTGCTCCACGATCCCGAGATCCTCTTCCTCGACGAGCCGACCATCGGCCTCGACCTGGTGGCCAAGCAGCGGTTCCGGGAGCTGCTGGTGCGGCTCAACGAGCAGCAGGGGACGACCATCTTCCTCACCTCGCACGATGTGGCCGACATCGAGCACGTCGCCAAGCGGGCCGTCGTGATCAACCACGGGGAGGTCATCTACGACGACGATGTGACGGCGATGCGCCGCGCCCTCTTCGCCACCAAGATCGTGGAGGTGGGGCTGATCGAGCCCATTTCCGCACCGACCCACGCTGGCGTGACGATCCTCGAGCACAGCGAGATCCTGCTCCGCCTCGTGGTCGACACCACCGCCACGTCGATCCGCTCGGTCCTCGACGACCTGCTCGGGCCCGCCGTCGCCGACATCTCGGTGGTCGACCCGCCCCTCGAGCAGGTGATCGCCGAGATCTACGGGCTGCCACGGCGATGACGACGCGCGCCTACACCGAGGCCCTGCGCGGCGCCGCTCACCGGTCGATGGTCGACCGGGGTGGGCTCGTCGTGGCGATCAGCTTCTACGTCGTGATCGTCGCCACCCTTACCGGCCTGTGGCGCGTCGCGGTGGGCAGCAACGGCGGCGACCTGGCCGGTTACAGCGCCATCGCCCTCACCTGGTACATCGTCACGTCGGAGGCCGCCATCGTCTCCGTAAACGCCCGGCTCATCGAGGACATCGGCAGCGACATCGCCCAGGGCACCGTGGCGGTGGAGCTGCTGCGCCCCGCCTCCGTGCTCGGGGTGCGGTTGGCCACGGAGGTGGGGCGAGGCCTGCCCAGGGTCGCCTGCCTCTGGCTCGCCGGCGCGGTGATGGCCACGGTGGTAGCTGGCGGTCCACCGCGGCCGGTCAGCCTGGCGCTGGCGGCACCGAGCCTCGTGCTCGCCATCATCGCCAACCTCTTGGGTCAGCATGCGGTCGCCGCGGTGGCCTTCTGGCTGCGCGATGCCGGGTCGGTGTGGTTCCTTTACCTCAAAGCCGTGTTCATCACCGGCGGCATGATCATTCCGCTGGAGCTCCTGCCCGATGGGCTGGAGCGGGCGTCGCTCCTACTGCCGTTCCGGGCCATGGCCTACGCTCCCGCTCGCTTGGCCGCCGGGTTCGTCGAGCCCGGCCTGCTCGTCGAGCAGGTGGTGTGGATCGGGATCCTGGCCCTCATCGCCGGCGCTGGCTTCGGGGCCGGCGAACGCCGCCTGCAGATGGTCGGCGGATGAGAGGCCTCCGCGCCACCCTGCGCAACGCCTTTGCCGAGGCGGCGGCCAAGCCCGGCGCGCTGGCGGCGCAAATGTTGGTGATGATCATCAACGACGCCGTATGGGTCGTGTTCTGGGTCCTCTTCTTCGACCGCGTCGGCACCCTCGGCGGCTGGGACCGCGACAGCATCATCCTGCTCCAGGCCGTGCTGACCACCGCCGGAGGCCTTTCCCTCGGGGTGTTCGCCAACGCCCGGCGGGTAGGCACGATGGCCGTCGGGGGCGGCCTCGACGCCATCTTGGCCCTCCCCGTCGCTCCGTTGCCCTTCCTGCTCTTGCGGCGCATCGAGCCGGTGAACATGGGCGACCTCGCGTTCGGCATCATCCTCTTCGGTGTGGCCGGTCACCCGACGCCGGCCCGCACACTCGTCTTCGTGCTCGTCGTCCTCGCCTCGACCACCCTCCTCACCGGGTTCCTGGTGCTCACCGGTGCGCTGGCGTTCTTCATCGGGCGCAGCGAGTCCGGTGAGCTCGGCTTCCACGCCATGCTCCTGCTGGGCGCGTACCCGGTCGACCTGTTCGCCGGCTTCATCCGCATCTTCCTGTTCACCGTCGTGCCGGCGGCCTTCATCGCGGCGGTCCCGGCCCGCCTGGTCGACGACTTCGACCTTGGCCGCGCCCTCACCCTCGGCGCCGTGGCCGCCGTCTTCGCGGTCGCCGCCAGCACCACCTTCACCCTCGGCCTGCGCCGCTACACGTCCGGGAGCGTCTGGACCCGCGCCTGACTGTGCCTCGCGAATGATGACGCTCAAGCGGCGGGCGGGTTCCAGCACTCGATCACGGGCGTCTCCCGCTCCCATCCGAGGCGCCCCCACCCGGCAGCGTCCAGCGTGAGGTGGCGGCCGGCAACGGCGGGCAGCCCCAACCACCTCGCGGCCAGGACGCGCAGCAGGTGGGCATGGCTGACCAGGGCAACGGTCCCGTCGAGCTCCTCCTGCCCCATGGCTCGGGCGATCACCTTGTCGGCCCTGGCCCCGACGTCGGTGACCGTCTCGGCCACGAGGTTCGCGTCGTCCCAGATGGTCCAGCCCGGATGCTCCTCGCGGATCTCGGCGGTGGTTCGCCCGTCGGCCTGTCCGTAGTCCCACTCGATGAGGTCCGGCTCGACGCGATCTACGACCAGGCCGGCCAGGCGGGCCGACTCCATGGCGCGCGACAGCGGGCTGCACCAGATCGCCACCACGTCAGCGAGCGGGAGCCGATCGGCCAGGGCCCGAGCCTGGGCCTCGCCCGCCGAGTTGAGCTCGATGTCGCTGCGCCCGGTGTGGAGCCGTGTCTGCGACCAGTCGGTCTCACCGTGGCGCACCACCAGGAGACGAGTCGTGGTCACAGCCCGAGAGTCTGGCCGATGGCTACCCGTGGCGTCGGTCGTCGCATCATCGCATCGTTCCGCGATGATGCGTTATGGTACGGGTGATGCGAACGACGATCGACCTCCCGGAGGACCTTCACCACCGACTGCGCTCGCTAGCTAGGGATCGCGGCACGACCTTCAGCGCGACGGTGGTCGACCTGCTCCGCGAGGAGCTCGCCGGCGGGGGCGACGCCGAGGACGGACGGCTGCACTTCGCCGGCGTCGATCCGAAGACCGGCTTCCCGATCGTCGCCGGTGGACGGGTCATCACCACCGAGGACGTGCGATCGCTCGAGGATGAGTGGTGACCGCCGCCCTCCTCGATGGCAACGTCCTCGTCGCCGCGTCGGTGGAGAACCACGTCCATGCCGCTGCGACTCGACTGTGGCTGGTTGACCACGACGGCTCGATCGCGACGACGCCGATCACCCAGGGCACGCTCCTGCGGCATCTGCTTCGCGAGGGGCTGTCGGCCAACGAAGCCCTGTCGATCCTCGAGGTCGTCGTCGCCCAGGCCCGGCACCAGTTCTGGCCCGATGACACCCCGTTCGGACGCTCCACTTTGCGCGGCGTTATCGGCCATCGGCAGGTGACCGACGCCTACCTGGCCGAGCAGGCCCGGACTCGCAGCGGCCGGTTGATGACCTTCGACCGGGGCCTCGCTGCGACTCACCCCGATGTCGCGGAGCTCGTCCCCACCTAGTGGCCGGGTTCGCTGTCACACCCCCTGCGTAGGTTGCGCGGCATGGAACACACCTGCGACTACTGCGGCGACGAGGTCGTCCTCGGCCCTGCCGTCTGCACCACCCGTGACGGGATCCAGATCCGAGGTGACTGCGAGCGTTGCGGCCACCTCGTGACCATCATGCTCGCCGAGCACGTGCCGGCCCTGCCCCTGGCCAGCTAGATGTCGGTACCGTCCTCGCGGTGCGCCACGCTCGGGTGATCCCCTGCCTCGACGTCACCGCCGGGCGGGTGGTGAAGGGGGTGAGCTTCGTCGACCTGCGCGACGCCGGCGACCCCGTCGAGCTGGCTGCCCGCTACGACGCCGAGGGCGCGGATGAGCTGGTGTTCCTCGACATCACGGCCAGCTCCGACGACCGCGACACCATCGTCGAGGTCGTGGCCCGCACCGCCGAGCAGGTGTTCATCCCGCTGACCGTGGGTGGTGGGGTCCGCAGCGTCGCCGACGCCCGGCGCCTGCTGCGGGCGGGGGCCGACAAGGTGTCGCTCAACACCGCCGCCATCGCCCGTCCCGAGACCATCTCCGAGGTCGCCGCCGAGTTCGGCTCGCAGTGCGTGGTGGTCGCCATCGATGCCCGACGGCGGGCCCCAGAAGACCCCGGGGCCGGGTGGGGTGTGTTCACCCACGGGGGCCGCAACCCCACCGATCTGGATGCGGCTGCTTGGGCGGCCGAGGCCGAGCGCCGGGGAGCGGGTGAGATCCTGCTCACGTCCATGGACCGAGACGGCACCCGCGACGGCTTCGACCTCGAGCTCACCGCTGCGGTGGCCGACTCGGTCGGGGTGCCGATGATCGCCAGCGGAGGGGTGGGCACCCTCGACCACCTGGCCGAGGGGGTCATCGACGGCGGCGCCGATGCCGTGCTGGCGGCGTCGATCTTCCACTTCGGCCACCACACCGTGGCCGAGGCCAAGGCAGTGATGTCAGCCGCAGGCATCGCCGTCCGTCCGGCGTGACCGGCCCAGCCCTGTCCGCCGACCCCGGTAGCGTGCGCGGACGATGAGCGACCGGCTCCCGATCAAGATGCTCAACGACCGGGTGCTGGTGCGCGGCGAGCTCGACGGGGAGCGCAGCAGCACCGGGGGCATCCTCATACCGGCCACGGTGCAGACCTCCAAGCGACTGGCCTGGGCCGAGGTCGTCGCCGCCGGGCCCAATGTTCGGGCCATGGAGGTGGGCGACAAGGTCCTGTTCAACCCCGATGACCGCTACGAGGTCGAGGTGCGAGGCGCTGACTACGTCATACTCCGCGAGCGTGACGTCCACGCAGTGGCCTCCGAGCGCCTGGAGGAGACGTCCACCGGCCTCTACCTGTAGACACCCAGAACCAACCGACCGACGGTGCGGGTGGGCCCTATCCTCGGCCCATGGGAGCCCCGTCGCCGATAGCCGCCCGTCCCGAGGACCTGGCCCAGGTGCGCTACGACGCCAATGGGCTGGTCCCTGCCATCGTCCAACAGGAGGGCACCGGCGAGGTCCTGATGTTGGCGTGGATGAGCGAGGCCACGCTGCGCCGCACCCTCGCCGAGGGCCGCACGGTGTTCTGGAGTCGCTCCCGCCAGGAGGAGTGGCGAAAGGGTGACACCTCCGGCGACATCCAGCTCGTGCGCCGGGCGGCTTACGACTGTGACGGCGACACCCTGTTGTTCGTGGTCGAGCAGGAGGGTCGGGGTGCCTGTCACACCGGCGAGCGCACCTGCTTCTTCCGCTCCTTCGGCGGCCCCTGACGCCTCGGCTGCTGTGATCCGACCCGACCGGGCGACGTTCCACGCCCTGGCGCGCGACCACACCGTCGTACCGGTGTGGCGCGAGCTGCTCGCCGACCAGGTAACCCCGGTGTCGGCCTTCACCCGACTCTGCCCCGGCGAAGAGCCCGGCTTCCTGCTCGAGTCCGTCGAGCACGGCGAGCGCTGGGGCCGGTGGTCCTTCGTGGGCCGTCGACCGGTCGCGACCCTCGTCGCTCGGGGCCGATCCGTGGCCGTCGAGGGCCCCGGCGCTGCGGCCGTGGCCGCCGGCCTTCCCCTGGAGAGAGGAGTGCTGGCCGCCATCGAGGCCCTGTTGGCCCGGACCCGCACCCCTCCGGGCCTCGACCTGCCGCCGCTGCACGGCGGCCTGTTGGGCTACCTCGGCTACGACGTCGTGCGCGAGGTCGAGCACCTGCCCGACGTCCCGCCCGATCAGCTCGAGCTGCCCGACGCCGTCATGTCGATCATCGGTGAGATCGCCGCCTTCGACCACTGGCGCCAGCGCGTCACCCTCGTCGTGAACGCCCCGGTCGCGCCTTCGTCGTCCCCGGCAGAGATGGATGCCGCCTACGACGGGGCCCTGGCCCAGCTCGCGGACCTGGCTCACGACGGGGCCCAGCCCCTGTCCGAGCCGCTGCTCGAGCCGCCAGCCGACGACGACGAGCTGCCGGACGTGACCTCGACGATGGGTGGCGGGCTCTACGCCAACGCGGTGGAGGCGGCTCGCGAGCACATCTTGGCCGGGGACGTCTTCCAGGTCGTGCTCGCCCAGCGCTACGACCTTCGCCTCGATGCCGATCCCTTCGACGTCTACCGGGTGCTCAGGCAGGTCAACCCCAGCCCGTACATGTACTTCGTGCGCCACCCCGACGTGTCGCTGGTCGGGGCGTCGCCGGAACCCCTCGTCCGACTGCGGGACCGGACTGTGGTCAGCCGACCCGTCGCCGGCACCCGCTACCGGGGCAGGACCGACGAGGAGGACCGCCGCCTCGGCGCCGAGCTGGCCGAGCACCCCAAGGAGCTGGCCGAGCACGTCATGTTGGTCGACCTGGCCCGCAACGACGTCGGCCGGGTCGTGCGCTACGGCACCTGCACGGTCGACGAGATGATGACCCTGGAGCGCTACAGCCACGTCATGCACCTCACGTCGCAGGTGTCGGGTGATCTGGCTGAGGGACGGACACCCATCGACGTCCTGCGGGCCACCCTCCCTGCCGGCACCCTGACCGGCGCGCCCAAGGTGCGGGCCATGGAGATCATCGACGACCTGGAGCCGGCCAAGCGCGGTCCCTACGGCGGGGTCGTCGGCTACGTCGACTTCGCCGGCGCCATCGACACCGCCATCGCCATCCGGACCATGGTGTGCCTGCCCGACGGCCGAGCCTCGGTGCAGGCCGGGGCGGGGATCGTCGCCGATTCGGTACCCGAGCACGAGGACCTGGAGTGCCGCAACAAGGCCCGGGCCCTGCTCGCCGCCGTGCCCGCCGCCCGGCGGATGACCGAGGCTCGTCGCGTCGTGGCCGCCACACTGGCGCCATGACACCGAACGCGACCGTCACCGTCAGCCGGATCCGACGCGACGTGGTGAGCCTCTCGGGGCCGGCCACCGTCGAGTACCTGCAGGGCCAGCTGAGCCAGGACGTTGCCGCCTTGGCCGTCGGCGACTCCACCTGGTCATTTGTGCTGCAGCCCCAGGGCAAGGTCGACACGTGGGTGCGGGTCGATCGGGCCGGGCCCGAGACGGTGCGGCTCGACACCGACCCCGGGGCCGGCCCGGGGTTGGTCGCCCGGCTCGAGCGCTTCAAGCTGCGGACCCGCACCGACGTGGTGCTGGCCGAGGGCGAGCCGGTGCTGGCGGTCAGGGGTGCCGAGGTGATCGACGGCCTCCCCTCCGGATGGCCCCGGGGGGTCGGCTCCGATGTCTTCGACCCCGATCCCGAGGCCTTGCCCTCGGACCTCCCTCCTGGCGCCCGGACCATCGACGAGGAGGCCCACGAGGCACTGCGGATCGCCGCCGGCGTGCCCCGGATGGGCGCCGAGATCACGCCGGACACCATCCCCGCCGAGCTGGGCCAGTGGGTGATCGATGCCTCGGTCAGCTTCACCAAGGGCTGCTTCACCGGTCAGGAGCTCGTTGCCCGGATCGACAGCCGCGGCGGCAACGTGCCTCGCCACCTCCGTGGCCTGGTGCTCGACGGGCCGCCGCCTGCGCCGGGCGAGGCCGTCGAGGTCGACGGACGGGAGGTGGGCGCGATCACGAGCGCGGCGGTCGATTCCGCCGGCCGCACCGTCTGCCTCGCCTTCGTCCGCCGCTCGGTCAACCCCCCGGCCTCGGCGTCGGTGGGCGAAGTGGCCGCGAACATCCTCGGGCTCCCGCTCGACACCTGAGCCCGCTTCTCTGTCACACCCCCTCAGTACTGTTCCCCCAGCTTCCCCTTGACGTGTACCAACGATCAGGAGAAGTCTGATGTCATTGAGCGAACGCAGTCGAGCGGCCATCCACGAAGGCCTCTCGACGGTCATCGACCAGGAAGCGGTTGAGGAGATGTTGGCCCAGTTCCGTGACGCCGAGGAACTCGCCTCAAAACGCGACATCGGCGAGTTCCGCACCGAAATGGTCGAGCGCTTCGCGGACGTCGATCGGCGGATGACCCAGGGTTTCGCCGATGCCGATAGGAGGATGACCGAGGGCTTCGCTCAGATGCGGGAGAAGGCGCACTCCGATCTGCGGTGGACCATCGTCACCGTCCTGGCCAGCAACAGCATGATGGCCGGCATCGTCGGCGCCCTCGTCAGCTCCTGAGGGACGGGCTTTCCCCGGCATCGGGCGGCGGGGCCGCGGCTCGACGAGACAGCGCGACGCGGAGGGCGGTGCCGCCTGCGGGACTGGCGGGGGAGCGAGCCTCGACGGTGCCACCCATGGCTGCGATCAGCTCCCGCACGATCGCCAGACCCAGGCCCGAGCCGGACTCCCGGCGGGTCGGCTGGTGGCGCGACACGTAGAGGCGTTCGAAGATGTGGGGCAGGTCCTCGGCGGCGACGCCGGGTCCGTCGTCGCTCACTGTGATCGACACGCCCTCGTCGTCGGCGTCGACGACGAGCGATACCCGGTGGGTAGCGAACTTGAGGGCGTTCTCCAGCAGGTTGGCCACGACCTGGCCTAGCCGATCGGGATCGACGAGCGCTCGGGCGCCGATGCTTCGGTCGAGGACCTCGACCGCGACGCCTGACCGCCTCGCGTCCGGCTCGGCGCCAGCCGCGACCGACGCGACGAGGGGGCCGACCTCGATCTCCACCGCGACCAGGGAGAACTGCCGGGCCTCCAGCCGACCCAGCTCGAGCAGATCGCCCACCAGGCGATCGAGGCGCTTGGCCTCGGTGCCGATGATGGCGGCGGCGTGACCGGCGTCGGGGGCGGCCCCGTCGCCGATGGCCTCGGCCCAGCCCCGGATCGATGTGAGCGGGGTGCGCAGGTCGTGCGAAACTGACAGCAGGAACTGGCGCTCCACACCCCGTGAGCGCTCGAGGGCGGCGGCCATGGTGTTGATCGACCGGCTGAGGTCAGCGATCTCGGTCGGGGTGCCGGCGGTCGGCTCGGGCGCCCGGGCACTCAGATCACCGGTGGCGATGCGACCCGTCGCCGCCTCGGCCCGGCGCAGCGGTCGGGTGAGGCTCCGGGCCAACAGCAGGGCCACCGCGGCGCCGGCGACGACGGTAACCAGGGCCACCCAAGCGAACAGGCCCAGCACCGGGGTGGTCGGGGGCGTGGCCGGATCACTCCCCACGACCAGGGCGACGGATCCGTCGATGACCGGGTTGGGGGGCGCATCTTCGGGCCGGAACGGACCCTCGACCGGCGAGATGGCCCACACCCGACCGTCGCGCCTCCCGCTGGCGGACTGGCGATCGGCGGCCGCCCGGCGCACGTCGGCCTCGGCCACAGCTCGCGGGAGGGTCCCGCGCATACGGTTCTGGCCGTCGATCACCACGATGGTGAGATCATCGACCTCGAGGCCCTGGGCCAGGCGGGCCAGCCGGTCGGACCGGAACCCGATGGGCCGCTCGCCGTCCCTGACGGCGAGGGCCGAGGCGAGGGCATCGGTCTGGTCGCGCACGCGATCCTCCGCCTCGCCACGAGCGGTGACCCGCACCACGATGAAGGTCGCGGCGCCGGCGAGGGCCAGGGCGGCCACCGCGGTGCCGAGTATGGCCAGGGCGATCCGGGTCCGCACTCAGTCCATCCGGTAGCCGACGCCCCAGACCGTGGCCAGCGGCAGGTCGGCCCCGAGCTTGCGGCGGAGCTGGCGGACGTGGACGTCGACGGTGCGTTCGTCACCGACCCAGTCGTGGCCCCACACGCCCTCGATGAGCTGGGCCCGTGACAGCACCTGACCGCGGTGGGCAGCGAGGTGGGCCACCAGGTCGAACTCGCGATGGGTCACGGTGACCGGCGCTCCCTCGACCCGCACCTCGCGGCGACCCTGGTCGACCTCGAGCGCCCCGATGGCGACGACCGCGTTCGACCCGCCGTCAGCGCCGTGATCGGAGACCGCACCGGCCGAGCGAGCCGGTGCCCGACGCAGCACGGCCCGGACCCGGGCCACCAGCTCGCCCGGGGAGAAGGGCTTGGTCACGTAGTCGTCGGCTCCCAGCTCCAGGCCGGCGATGCGGTCCGCCTCGTCGTCGCGTGCCGTCACCATGATCACCGGAACCCCGCTCGTGCGACGGATCTCCCGACACACCTCGACCCCGTCGATGTCGCCCGGCAGGCCCAGGTCGAGCAGCACCAGAGACGGCTGGCGGGACCGCACGGCGTCGAGGGCCCGCCGCCCGTCCGGCGCCAGGTGAACCCGGAAGCCGGCATTGCGAAGGTAGAGCACCACGAGATCGGCGATGTGGGGGTCGTCCTCGACCAGGACGACCGACGGCGGATCGCTGCCCGCCGGTGCGATCGTGGCTCCCACTCGTCGATCCTCCCACCTCCATATGTTGAGGATGTGAGATGGGCGGTAGATCAGCAGTCGGGTGAACCCCGGGCGGGCCTACGATCGAGGGGTGCCCGCCGTCGCCCACGGCCTGCCCCTCAAGTCCTTCGAGCGGGTCGGTCCCGCCGACCTGGCCGTGCTCGAGTCGGGTCCACCGGGAGCGGCGCCGTGTGTCGTGTTCCTCCACGGCTTCCCGACCCACTCCGTCCTGTGGCGCAAGGCGATGCGGCTCCTCGGCGACGACGTCCACGCTCTTGCGCCCGATCTCCTCGGCCTCGGCGACACCGTCGTATCTCCCTACGCTGACTTCGGGGCGGCGATGCAGGCCGATCTGATCCTCGAGTGGCTGAGCGATCGGGGCATCGAAAGGGCCGTGGTCGTGGGCCACGAGCAGGGCGGGGCCATCGCCCAACAGATGGTGGCGACCCATCCCGAACGCGTCGCCGGCCTGGTGCTCGTCGACTCGGTGGCCTACGACGGGTGGCCCATCCCCCTCGCCGCCCAGGTGATGCGCCTGGCCCGCACACCCGGGCTCGACGTGATGGCTTACGCCCTCGACCTGCCGCGCCGGCTCGGGGCCAACGACCGGCTGGGCTTCGGCCGCGCCGTATACGACACCGCCGCGCTCAGCCCCGACGTGGTCGACGAGTACCTGCGGCCGCTGCTCACCGCCGAGGGTCGTGAGCGGGCCCGACGCTTCCTCCTGGTTGGTGACGAACGGGTGACCCTCGAGTGCGTCCCCGCCCTGCGGGCCTACCCGGGACCGGCCGAGGTCGTCTGGGGCGCCGACGACGTCTTCCTCTCGCCCTCCTGGGGTCTGCGCCTCGTCGACGACCTGCCCGGAGCCGGTGCCCTGCGCCTGGTGGCCTTCTGCGGTCACCTGGTGCCGGAGGAGAAGCCGGACGCGGTCGTCGACGCCGTCCGCGCCGTGGTCGGTCGAATCGCACCCGAGGCCGCGACCGCCGTCGCGGCCGGAGCCGGCCGTGGCTGAGGGGCCGCGCACTCACTACGACGTGCTGGGCGTCGACACCGGCGCCGAACCGGGCGACATCCGGCGGGCCTATGTGGCTCTAGCGCGGCGGTTCCACCCCGATGCCCACGCCGGGCGCAGCCCGGCCGAGCGGGCCCACGCCGAGCGCCGCATGCGCGACGTCAACGCCGCGTGGTCGGCTCTCTCGGACCCGGGGCGGCGACGGGCTTACGACGCCACCGTCGGCCCGGCCCGCCCCTCGGTCCAGCCTGCGCCCCCGCCCGGGCCGGGATGGAGGCCTCGTCCCGACGACGACGCCTGGATGCGGGATTTCGCGTCGTGGCGTCAGGAGACCGATCTCCTGCCTCCCGACCCGCCCGGACCCCGCCGGCCCACCCGGCTGCTGCCCGCTGCGGTCCTGGCCGCAGGAGCGCTCGTCGCCCTGCTCGGGCTGGTGCTCGCGTCCCGGCCGGTGTTGGCCATGTCGTTCATGCTGGCCGGCATTTCCGCCGCGCTCTGGATCTGGCTGCCCCTGGTGGAGCTGGCCCGCAGCCGGCGCGACGACCCCGAGCGCTAGGTCACCGCGTGGCCACCTACCTCGACCACATCCTCGACGCCCATCGCGCCGCCGCAGTGGCAGACCGCCGCCGGCCGGCGGCGGTCCGAGAGGCGGCCGAGTCGGCCGTGGCGACCGAGCCGACGCGTGGCCTGCGCGCGGCGCTGCTCGCCGACCACGACGACGGACACCTGGCCGTCATCGCCGAGATCAAGCGCCGCTCGCCGTCCAAGGGTGCACTGGCGCTCGACCTGGTGGCCGGTTCGGTCGCCGAGGCCTACGCCGAGGGCGGGGCCGCGGCGTTGTCTGTGCTCACCGACGGCGATGCCTTCGGCGGGTCGGTTGCCGACCTGACCGAGGCCCGACGGGCGTGTGAGCTGCCTGTCCTGCGCAAGGACTTCACCGTGGTCGAGGCCGACGTGTTCGACGCCCGAGCCATGGGTGCCGATGCTGTGCTGCTCATCGCCGTCGCCCTCGACGACCACGAGCTGGCCGACTTTCGGGCGCTCGGTGCGGAGGTCGGCCTCGACGTGCTGGTCGAGGTCCACGACGAGCGCGAGATCGAGCGGGCCCTGGAAGCCGGCGCCGACCTGGTGGGTGTGAACCAGCGTGACCTGGTGACCTTCGACGTCGACACCAACCGGGCCCTGCGGGTGGCACCGGAGCTGCCCGACGGCGTGGTGAGGGTGGCCGAGAGTGGCATCGGTGGCCCCGACGACGCTCGCCGCCTGGCCGACGCCGGGTATCACGCGGTGCTGGTCGGCGAGTCCCTCGTAACCCACCGCGACCAGGCTGCGGCGGTCGCCGCCCTAAGGTCCGCCCGCACCCCCTGACACTCCCCGTAGCATCGGGTCGTGTTCGTCAAGGTGTGTGGGATCACCAGCGAGGAGGACGGTCTCCTCGCGGTGGCCATGGACGCCGACGCCGTGGGGTTCACCTTCGCCCCCTCACCCCGCCAGATCGCGCCCATCGTGGCCCGCAACATCGCTCGCCGCCTGCCCTCTGACGTCATCACCGTGGGCGTCTTTCGCGACCAGGCCCCCGAGCGGGTGGTGTCGGTCGTCCACTCCGCCGGCCTGCGGGCTGCGCAGCTGCACGGACGAGAATCGCCGGAGGCGACGCGGTATGTCGCCGAACGGGTCCCCCTGGTCATCAAGGCGTTCTCGGCCGGGTCGCCGGCCCTGGCCGAGGTCGAGGACTACGGGGCCGAGGTGATCCTCGTCGATGGCATCAACCCGGGTGGGGGCGAGACGTTCGACTGGACCCTGCTCGACGACCTACCCCGCTCTCATCGACTGCTCCTCGCCGGCGGCCTCACACCGGACAATGTGGCCGAGGCCATCGACCGGGTGAAGCCCTGGGGAGTCGACGTGGCCACCGGCGTCGAGCGCCACGGGTCGTTGACCGGCAAGAAGGACCCGGGCCGGGTCCGTCGCTTCGTCGCCGCGGCCCGGGCCGCCGGGCCCGAGTGGGCGTCCGAGCTCCAGCACGACAACTGGACCGAGGAGACCTGATGGCGACCTCCCCGTCCACCGGCCCGCCTCTGGCCGGCCCGGCCTCGGCCACCGCGGCCACCTCGGCCA
>Ga0136640_10000031_pt1 | contig 45594 bp, 44 predicted proteins | sample AntDrymUQ8642106_2_FD_105498 | JGI IMG/M metagenome (GOLD analysis project Ga0136640, IMG submission 105498) | Polar desert sand microbial communities from Dry Valleys, Antarctica - metaG UQ864 (21.06) | ecosystem: Environmental > Terrestrial > Soil > Desert | place: Antarctica: Dry Valley...
CAAGCAGGAGTACTACGCGGGCGTCGTCTGGGACGCCGTCGCCAAGAAGCCGGTGATCCTCTTCTCGGACATGGGCGGCATCGACATCGAGGAGGTCGCCGCCGAGCACCCCGACCACGTCGGGCGCATGCACTTCTCGAACATCCTGCCGCTGAGCGACTTCCACGCCAAGGAGTGCATCGCGCAGACGGGCGTGACCGGCCGCGCGCTGCAGCGCCTCACGCCGATCGTGCGCAAGCTCGCCGAGCTGTTCGTCGACAACGACATGGTGCTGGCGGAGATCAACCCGCTCGCCGAGATGCACGACGGCTCGTTCGTGGCGCTCGACGCGCACATGGACATGGAGTCCGAGGCCCGCGGGCGCCATAAGGCGCTGCTCGCCGACCTCGGCGTCGGTGACGACGAGACGCGCATGGCGCGCGAGCCGACGGAGTTCGAGCTCGCCGGCGAAGCCGTCGACAATGCCAGCCATCGCGGCGTCGCCGGCAACGTCACCGAGTTCGACGGCAACATCGGCCTCGTGATCGGCGCCGGGGGCGGCTCGCTGACGCTCTTCGACGCGGTCCGCGCGCACGGCGGCGAGCCCGCCAACTACTGCGAGATCGGCGGCAACCCGTCGGTCGAGAAGACCTGCGGCCTGGCGAAGCTCGTGCTGACCAAGCCCGGCGTCGACAAGATCGCGGTGATGATGTCGATCGTCTCCAACACGCGCGTGGACATCGTCGCGCGCGGCGTCATCAAGGCCTGCATCGAGCTCGACATGGACCCCGCCGAGAAGATCGCGATCTTCCGCATCCCGGGAGCGTGGGAGGAGGAGGGCTTCAAGATCCTCGCGAAGTACGGCATCGACTACGCCGACCGCTCGGTCTCGATGCACGAGGCCGCGCGCCGCGCGGTGCAGAAGATCACCGCCGGCGAGGAGGCGAGCTCGTGAGCATCCTGATCGGCAGCGACACGACGTTCATCGTGCAGGGCATCACGGGGCGCGAGGCCGTCAACCTCACGCGCGAGTGCCTCGACTACGGGACGGGCGCGAAGATCGTCGGCGGCGTCACTCCCGGGCGCAAGGGGCGCGACGTCCACGGCGTCGCGGTCCACGACACGGTCGCCGCGTGTGTCGAGGCGCACGGCGGCCCGATCGACGGCTCCGTCGTCACGGTCCCCCCCGCCTTCACGAAGGACGCCGTCTACGAGGCGATCGAGAACGACATCAAGCTCATCGTGATCGTCACGGAGCGCATCCCGCGCCGCGACGTCGCGCAGATGGTCGAGCTCGCCGAGCTGCGCGGCGCGCGGCTGATCGGCCCCAACTGCCTCGGCATCATCGTGCCCGACGTCATCAAGATGGGCGGCATCGGCGGTCCCGCGCGCAACGCCGCGCAGGCCTACACGCCGGGGCCGATCGGCGTCATCAGCCGCTCGGGCGGCATGACGACCGAGATGTCCTCCACGCTGTCGGCCGCCGGCCTCGGCCAGTCGACCGCCGTCTCGATCGGCGGCGACGCGATCATCGGCTCCACCTACGCCGAGCTCATGCCCCTCTTCGACGCCGACCAGCAGACCGAAGGCATCGTCATCTACACCGAGCCGGGTGGCCGCATGGAGGCCGAGCTCGCGCGCTGGGTCACCGAGAACGACTGCACGATGCCGATCGTCGCCTTCATGGCCGGCCGCTTCATGGACGACATGCCGGGCATGAGCTTCGGGCACGCCGGCACGATCGTCGAGGGCGAGGAGGACACGGCCGCGGAGAAGATCGCGCGCCTCGCCGAGGCCGGCATCACCGTCGCCGAGGAGATCTCCGAGATCCCCGAGATCATGAGATCGAAGCTTTCAGCGAGGAGCGCCGCATGAGAACCGACGCGATCTTCATCGGCATCGAGGTCGACGAGGCGGCGCTCGCCAAGCATCCCGAGCTTCCGGCGCACCTCACCCAGGTCTGCCCGGTCGACATCTACCGCGAGTCCGCGGGCAAGCTCGAGATCGTCGCCGAGAACGTCGACGAGTGCGTGCTCTGCGGCTTGTGCCTCGAGACGGCCCATCTCGACGTCGCCGACGGCGCCGTGAAGGTCCTCAAGCTCTACGACGACGGAGCGGTTCTGCAGGCGGCCAATCGGGTCTGAACGACGACGCGCTGTGCCGATGTCGCTACGCCTGACCGCCATGCTCCTCGCGATCGCCGCCATTGCCTCGGCGGGCTGCGGATCGCAGGGCGAAGATGACGCTTCGCCGCTGACGCACGACCAGTACCAGGCGCAGCTCGACCTCGCGGCAGGCAAGCTGCAGCGCGCGCTGCGCGGCGTCAAGACCGCCCGCACGACACGCGGGTTGAAGTTCCGCCTGGCCGCCGCCGAGCGCGGGCTGCGAGCGACGGGCGCCGATCTGCGAAAGCAGCGGGCCCCAAAGGAGGCGGCCACCGCGCACGCGAGCCTCGTCGACGCGTTCGACGACTTGGCCGGCGCGGCATCGGTCAACGACGAGGTCTGCGGTGGAGCCTCCGCGCTGACGCAGCTGAGCCGCACCGACGCCGCGGCGAAGGTCCGGTCAGCCGGCCAGGACCTCGACCCGCTGGACTATGACACCCGCAGGCTGAACGTTCGTCGCAGAAGCCAGTCCAACCGCCGTCTGGGCAACGGCAGCATCGTGTCGCGTTCGGGCGCCGGCAGCGGTGCGATCCGCATCACCAACGGCGGCGACACGGACGCGCTGCTCAAGCTCGTCTCGGGCCGGCGGCGGACGATCCTCGGCATCTACGTACGGGCCAACGCGCAGGCCAGCGCCAGCGGCATTCCGCCGGGATCGTTTCGCGTCCTCTTTGCAAGCGGCAGCGACTGGGACCGCGCCCGCCGCGGCTTCACCCGCGATTGCCGGTTCACGCGCTTGGAGGACCCGGCGAACTACAGGCCCGGCGTGACGTACAGCCTGACGCTGACCCCCACGCTCGGGGGTACCGCGCAGTCGGATTCGATCGACGAGCGCGAGTTCCTCGGCCGCTGACAGCGGTGCCCTGCGCATCGACCGCGCTCACAGCAGATGCTTGAGCTGCTCTTCGAGCGCCCTGTCGAGCTGCGCCTCGATCGGGTCGTCGCCGTCGGGCACCGCACGCAGCTTCGGCGGCTCCGGGTGGGCGGTGCGAGCGAAGAACGCCGCCGGCGTCGTCGCGCTGGGACGCGCGAGCACGCGCACGAGCGCATCGACGACCTCGGGGTCGAACTGCGTCCCCGCGCACGCCTGCAGCTCCTTGACCGCGGCCTCGGTCGACTGCGCGCGACGGTATGGGCGTGTCGTCGTGATCGCGTGGAAGGTGTCTGCGACGGAGACGATCCGCGCGGGCAGCGGCACGTCCTCGCCGGCGGTCCCGTCGGGGTAGCCGGTGCCGTCCCAGCGCTCGTGCGAGGCGCGCACGATCGTGCCGACCTCGGTCATGCTGCCACCAACCTTGTCGAGCATCCGCTGGCCCGCGACGGTGTGCTCGCGCATGATCTTCCACTCCTCGTCGTCGAGCGGACCGGCCTTGTTGACGATCGCCTTGGGCACCGCGATCTTGCCGACGTCGTGCAGCAACGCGCCGAACTCGACGAGCCGGCGATCGTCCTCGTCGAGCCCCAGCTCGTCGGCGATCTCCAGCGACAGCGAGATCACGCCGTAGCTGTGCTCGCCGGTGTACTCGTCGTCGGCCACGATCACCTCCCCGAGTAGGAACGCCGTGCCGCGGTATGCCGCGCTGAGCTCGATCGCCTGGTCGATGCGAGCGCTGCGCTCACGCGCGAAGACGCGTAGCAGCGCCGCCAGCGGCAGCACGAGCAGGAACGCCGGCGGCGAGTCCTGCGCGACGACCGCGGCGAGGAAGCCGATCGGCGTGAGCAGCACGTCGACGAGGAACACGAGGCCGGTCATCCGCAGCTGCAGGCGTGGCTTCACGCCGAGCACGAGCCACTCGCGGCCCGCGCCGGCGACCGTGTCACCGAGAAACTGCATCGCGAGCGCGAGCAGGTAGATCGGCCAGTCCGACCACTTCGGCTCGAAGGCCATGAAGGAGGCGAGCACGAGCGCAGGGCCGACGGCGAACCAGGCGTTGCCGACCGACACGAGCAGCTGACGGCCGGGGTTGTGGTCGCGGACGATGTCGCGTGAGCGCCCGAGCGTGAGCCCCGCGGCGACGACGAGCGGCGCCCACGCAGGATCGATCAGAAACAGCGCAGGCACGAACAGGATCTGGGTGGGGATCGTGTAGCCCGCGCCGACGTCGAACTCCACGCGCGACACGAGCGCGAACGCGACGATCAGCGCGACGGTCAGTCCGGCCGGCGGCGCCTGTGCCTCGAACAGCACCGGCAGCAGCCCCGCGACGGCGAGGAAGACGACGGCGAAGCCGGTCTCGACCAGCGCCTCGCGTCGCCCCGCGGGGGCGCGCTGGCGCTCGTGGCGGTCCGCCATCAGCCGCGCGGCCGCGCTCGTGAGATGCGGCTTGCTGGCCCCGCGAAGGCGCGAGATCGATGCCGGTCTGTGGTCGTGCGCACTCACCCCGTTGGTTATCGACCGGAGGCCGATCGGACCCCCGGCGTTTGGACAGATGTACTAGTAGGATGCATCGTCGGCGCCGACAAAGGCCCTCAAGGCGCTCCCCCGAGGAAAGGAAACCTCTTGCTCTCTCGTCGTCTGAAGCTGCGCATCGGTTCCACCGTCGGGATCGCCTTCGCCGCGCTGTCGCTCGGTGCCGCCTCCGCGAACGCCGGCGTCCTCGTGGCCTCAGCGCCCGCGTGTGGCCTCCAGCCGCTGTTCAAGCCGTTCACCCCGTGGCTCGACTACCTGCAGTACACGCCGCTTGCGGGTGGGGACTTCGAGAGCCCCGTCCACGGCTGGAAGCTGTCCGGAGGCTCCCGCGTCATGGCCGGCAACGAGCCGTTTCAGGTCAGCGGCCCCGGCGATCTCCGGTCGCTGACGGTGCCGCCGGGCGGATCGGCGACGAGCCCCACGATCTGCGTGGGCATCGGGCATCCGACGATGCGCTTCTTCGCCAAGCGCACCAGCGGCGGCCTGCTCAACCACTCGACCCTGCGCGTCGACGTGCTCTTCGAGAACGCCGCCGGGGCCGTCCAGAGCCTGCCGATCGGCACCGTCCCCGGCGTCGGCGGCTGGCAGCCGACGCTGCCGCTGCCGGTACTGGCCAACCTCCTGCCGCTGCTGCCGAACGGTCACACGCCGGTGGCCTTTCGCTTCACGCCGATCCTCGGCGGCAGCTGGTCGATCGACGACGTCCACGTCGATCCCTACCAGCGTCGCTAGGAGCGATCAGCTGCGCGCGCGCCGCGTGCGCTGGCGCTCTTCCTGCTTTTCGACGACGTGGACGATGAGCTTCAGGATCTCCTGTACCCCGCTCGCCTTCGCCTGGCCGTAGGTGAAGGCCTCGCGCCAGTCGGCGATGTGGGCCTCCTTCGCCATGACGTTGAAGAACGAGCGCGGCATCTGGACGCGCACGCGCGCGTCCGCGGCATCGCCCTTGGTGACGACGAGCGGCACGTCCTTGCCCTTGAGCTCGACGCGGAAGATCTGCACGTCGCCGCGGCCACGCAGCTCGACGGCGAAGACGAGCTTCAGCGGCGCCAGCGCGGGCACGTCGTCGATGAAGCGCTCGCAGGCGGTCTCGATCAGGGACTTGGCGTCGTCGGTGGCGTTCACGTCGGCCAACCCTAGTGGTCCGGGCTGCCCCGATCAGATCTTGTGACGCTGCAGCAGCTTCTTGCCGATCACCATCTTCTGGATCTCCGAGGTTCCCTCGCCGATCAGCAGCAGCGGCGCGTCGCGATAGAGGCGCTCGATCTCGTACTCCTTGGAGTAGCCGTAGCCGCCGTGGATGCGGAAGGACTCCTCGACGCAGAAGCGCCCGGTTTCTGACGCGAACAGCTTCGCCATTCCCGCCTCCAGCTCGGAGCTCTCGCCGGCGTCCTTCAACTGCGCGGCCTTGCGCGTCAGCAGGCGCGCTGCCTCGATCTGGGTCGCCATGTCGGCGAGCTTGAACTGGATCGCCTGGTGCTGTGCAATCGGCTTGCCGAACGCCTTGCGCTCCTGCGAGTAGCGCAGCGCCAGCTCGAGCGCGCGCTGCGCGATGCCGACGCCGCGCGCGGCGACGTTCGCGCGGCCGACCTCGAGCGCGTCCATCATCTGCACGAAGCCCTTGTTGAGGCCCGCCTCCTCGCCGCCGAGGATGTTCTCGGCCGGGCAGCGGTAGCCATCGAAGACGAGCTCGGTCGACTCGACGCCCTTGTAGCCCATCTTCTTCAGCGGCGGCGGGACGTCGAAGCCCTTCCACTCACCGGTGTTCTGCGAGACACCCGGTTGCTTCTCGGCGACGAAGCACGTCATGCCCTTGTAGCGCGGGTCGGCGTCGGGGTCGGTCTTGACGAGCACGAAGACCAGGCCCGAGCGCAGGCCGTTGGTGACCCACATCTTCTGGCCGTTGATCTCGTATGCGCCGTCGTCCCGGCGCTTCGCGGTCGCCTTCAAAGCCTGCACGTCGGAGCCCATCTCCGGCTCGGACAGGCTGAAGGCGGCGCGCAGCTCGCCGGTCGCCATCTGCGGCAGCCAGCGCCGGCGCTGCTCCTCGTTGCCGAACTTCATCAGCAGGTAGGAGCCGATGAAGTGCGTGTTGATGATCCCCGAGATCGAGATCCAGCCGCGCGAGAGCTCCTCGACGATCATCACGTAGGTCGTCAGGTCCAGGCCCATGCCGCCGTACTCCTCGGGGATCGTGACCCCGAACAGCCCCAGCTCCTTCATCTGATCGACGATGTCCTGGGGAAACTCGTCCTCGTGATCGAAGTGCTCGGCGTTGGGCAGGATCTGCTCGTCGGCGAACTGGCGGATCATCGCGATGATGTCCTTCTGCTCGTCGGTGTATTCGCTGTAGGTGGGAGCGATCGCCATCCGCCGATCTTACCCGCGCGCATGAGGCGCGAGCGCATCGTGCGAGACTGCGCGCCGCGATGGCGAACTTCGCTCAGAGCGTCGTCGAGGCCGCGCCGGCCGGGCGCCTGGCGCTCGTCGAGCTGGCCCGCGACGGCGCGCGCCACGAGTGGTCCTTCGGGCAGGTCGCGCGCGCCGCCCGCACGCTCGCCGCGCGGCTGCACGAACAGGGCGTGCGGCGCGGCGACACTGTCCTGACGCTCGTCGGCAACCGCCCCGACTGGGTCGTGGCGATGGTCGCCTGCTTTCGCCAGGGCCACGTCGTGCTGCCCTGCAACGAGCAGCTGCGCGCCGGCGACCTGCGCCTGCGCCTCGCCGCATGCCCGCCCGCGCTCGTCGTCTGCGACGAGCGCAACGACGCCGTGCTGGCGCAGGCGGGCTGGGACGGCCCCACGATCATCGGCCCGGGCGTCGGCGGATCGACCGAGCTCGAGCCGCCGCCCGCGGCCGACCTGGCGGCCCAGGACCCGTGCCTGATCACGTTCACGAGCGGCACCGCCGGCGAGCCGAAGGCCGTCGTCCACGGCCAGCGCTACCTCACCGGCCAGGCGCTGCAGGCCGAGCACTGGCTCGCGCCGCGACCCGGCGACCTCGTCTGGTGCACGGCCGCCAGCGGCTGGAGCAAGTCGGCGCGCAACGCCTTCGTCGCACCCTGGATCCGGGGCGCGGCGGCGCTGCTGCACGACGCGCGCTTCGACCCGCACCAGCGCCTGGAGGTGCTCTCACGAGAGCGCGTCGGCGTGCTGTGCATGGCGCCGACGGAGTACCGCGTGATCGCCAAGCGGGCAACGCTGCGCCCGTGCCCGGATCTGCGCGGCCTCGTCGCCGCCGGCGAGGCGCTCAACCCCGAGGTGCTGCGCGCGTGGCAGGAGGCGACGGGCCTTGCGATCCGCGACGGCTACGGCCAGACCGAGACCGGACAGCTGACGGGCATGGCTCCGGGCGAGGAGATCCGGCCGGGCTCGATGGGACGCGCGCTGCCCGGCGTCGGCCTGTCGATCGATGACGGCGAGCTCGTCGTCGATCCGGCGACCGTGCCGACGTTCTTTCTCGGCTACGCCGGCGAGCCCGCGACGGGCGGCCCGTGGCGCACGGGCGACCGCGTCGCGCGCGACGACGACGGCTTCCTGCACTTCGAGGGCCGCACGGACGACGTCATCATCTCGGCGGGCTACCGGATCGGCCCGTTCGAGGTCGAGTCGGCGCTCGTCGCGCACGAGGCGGTCGCCGAGGCCGCGGTCGTCGCCGCCGCCGACGAGGAGCGCGGCGCAGTCGTGCGCGCGGTCGTCGTGCTGCGCGACGGCTGGGCGCCGACCGCCGAGCTCGCGCGGGTGCTGCAGGCGCACGTCAGGTCGCAGACGGCGGCCTACAAGTACCCGCGCATCGTCGACTTCGCCGGCGAGCTGCCCAAGACCGCGAGCGGCAAGGTGCGCCGCGCGCTGCTGCGAGAAAGCTGAGGAACCTCGGCGGCCGACCTCCTACCGAGGCCTGCCAACGTGCGGTGAGCCGCATCTAGCCTGCTGGCAGCGCGACGATCGCGTCGATCTCGACCTGGGCGCCCTTGGGCAGCGACGCCACGCCGATCGTCACCCGCGCGGGTGGATCGGACTCGAAGAACGTGCCGTAGACCTCGTTGACCTCTGCGAACGCGCCCATGTCGGTGACGTACACGGACATCCGCACGGCATCGGCCAGCGAGGCGCCGGCCGCAGCGCAGACGGCCTGCAGGTTCTTCAGGCACTGTGCCGCCTGCTCGCCGGGCGTCGCGCCGACGAGCTCGCCGGAGTCGGGATCGAGCGGCGTCTGGCCAGAGCAGAACAGCAGCCCGCCGCTGCTGACGGCATGGCTGTAGGGCCCGATGGCCGCGGGAGCGCCGATGGCCGTCACGGTCGCACGATGTTGGGACACGGTCGCTGCTCTCCTCGTTCGAGGTCTGGTCGGGGCCACCGTACCGCGCTGCTACCGTGAGACTCGATGCGCCTACCGGCACCGCTGGCCCTGCTTGTTGCCGCAGGCCTTCTCCTGACCTTCGCTCCCTCGGCCGGCGCCGCGATCGCCTACGCGCCGTGCAGGCTGGGCTCCGCGCCGCAATGCGGCTCGCTCGACGTCCCGCTGGATCGCTCGGGCACGGTTCCCGGAGCGCTGCGGCTCGCCGCGGCCCGCGTGGTGGCCCCCTCCAACCCCTCCGCCACCGCCGTGCTCGCCCTCGCCGGCGGGCCCGGGCAGTCGGCGCTCCCGCTCACGGCCGACTTCGCCAAGCTGCTGGCACCCGCGCTCGCCACGCGCGACCTGCTCGTCTACGACCAGCGCGGAACGGGGGCCTCCGGCGCGATCAGCTGCTCGCTGCGCGGAGCCAGCCTGACGAGGGCGGGCACGCGCTGCGCGGACCAGCTCGGAGCACGGCGGGGGCTGTTCACGACCGCCGCCAGCGTCGAGGACATCGAGGCCCTGCGCGCCGAGAGCGGCTACGAGAAGCTCGTGATCTACGGCGTCTCCTATGGCACGAAGGTCGCGCTGGACTATGCGGCCCGCCACCCCGACCGCGTCGCAGGGCTCGTGCTGGACTCGGTCGTGCTTCCCCAGGGCCCCGACACGCTGCAGCGCTCGACGTTCGCCGCGATGCGCCGCGTGCTCGCCGAGCTGTGCGCCGGCAGCGAGTGCCGCGGCATCTCCGGCAACCCGGCAGGCGATCTCGCCGGCCGCGTGCGCAGCCTCGCGCGCCGGCCGTTGCGCGGGCTGCTGACCAGCGGGCGCGGCGTGCGCCAGCGCGTGCAGATCGATCGCAGGGACCTCTTCAACGTCGTCCTCACGGGCGATCTCAACCCGACGTTGCGCGCCGAGCTGCCGGGCGCGCTGACGTCCGCGAGACGCCGCGACTCCGCGCCGCTGATCCGCCTCGCTGCGCGCTCGGCGGGGATCATCAGCCTGCGCCGCCAGGCGAGCGGCAGCGCGTTCAGCGACGCCGTCTTCGCCGCGACGCTGTGCGAGGAGGGCATCTTCCCGTGGGACCGCACAGCGCCGTCCTCGATCCGCGCCCAGCAGACCAACGCGTTCGCGCGCTCGCTCGGCCCGGGCGCGTTCAGCCCGTTCGACGTGACGACCGCGGTGACCAGCGAGATCATCTCGCTGTGCGTCGGCTGGCCCGTCGCGACCCCGGCCTTTCAGTTCGCCGGCCCGCTGCCGAACGTGCCGACGCTCGTCATCAACGGCGCCGCCGATGTCCGCACACCGCTGGAGGACGCCAACCGCGTCAAGGCGCTGATCCCGGCGGCGCAGATCCTCGCGGTCCCGTTCACCGGCCACTCGGCGCTCGCAAGCGACAACTCCGACGAACAGTGCGCAGCCCGCGCGGTGCGCCAGTTCTTCGCCGCCGAGCTCGTCACGCCGTGCGCGCCGAGCTCCAACCCCTACTCGCCGACCCCCGTCGCGCCGACGCGCCTGCAGCGGCTGAGGCCGACGGGACGCAGCGGCCGGATCGGCCAGACGATCACCGCCGCCCTGATCACCGCCCTGGACATGCGCCGCCAGGTGATCGGCGACGCGCTCGAGGCCGGCCGGCTGCCCTCACGCGCCGGCGGCCTGCGCGGCGGTCGCGTCTTGGTGCGCAACAACACGCTGACGCTGTCGAACGTGATCTACGTGCCTGGCGTGCGCGTGTCGGGAACCGTGCCGCTGGGCAACGGCAGGCAGGTGCTGCGCCTGCGCGGCCCGAAGGGCGCGCGCGGCCGGATCACGGTCTCCGCGACGTCGATCAGCGGGCGCCTCGACGGCCGCCGGATCGCCATCACGGCACGCTCGGCCGCCGCCGGGTCAAGCGACGCACCAGAGCCATATGAGGCACTGCTGCGCCGCTACCGGCTGCGCAACGCCGGCTAGGGGTACGGCGACCCTCCATGCCCAACGCCCTCGCCCGCGAGACGTCGCCCTACCTCCTGCAGCATCGCGACAACCCCGTCGACTGGATGCCGTGGTGCGAGCAGGCGCTGACCCGCGCGAGCGAGCTCGACCGCCCGTTGCTCGTCTCGATCGGCTACTCCGCCTGCCATTGGTGCCACGTCATGGAGCGCGAGTCCTTCGAGAACCCCGAGATCGCCGCGCTCATGAACGAGCACTTCGTCTGCGTGAAGGTCGATCGCGAGGAGCGCCCCGACGTCGACGCGATCTACATGGAGGCCGTTCAGGCGATGACCGGCCACGGCGGCTGGCCGCTGAACGTCTTCCTCACGCCCGAGCAGGTGCCGTTCTACGCCGGCACGTACTTTCCGCCCGAGCAGCGCCATGGCATGCCGGCCTGGCCGCAGGTGCTGGGCGCCGTCAGCAAGGCGTGGGAGCTGCAGCGCGAGGACATCCGCGAGCAGTCCTCGGCGATGATCGCGCGGCTGTCCGGCGCCTCGCTGCTCAAACCCGCCGACCAGCCGCCGGGCGAGGATGCGCTGGAGGAGGCGGTCTCGCATCTGCGTGCGAGCTTCGACGCGGTCAACGGCGGCTGGGGCGGCGCGCCGAAGTTCCCGGCGTCGTCGTCGATCGAGTTCCTGCTGCGCCGCGGCGAGCACGCGATGGCGCTGCAGTCGCTGCGCTCGATGGCCTCCGGCGGCATCAACGACCAGGTCGGCGGGGGCTTCGCGCGCTACGCGACCGACGCCACGTGGACGGTGCCGCACTTCGAGAAGATGCTCTACGACAACGCGCTGCTCGCCCGCGCGTACCTGCACGGCTGGCAGATCTCGGGCGATCCCGTCCTCGCCCGCACCGTCGAGGAGACGCTGGACTGGGTGCTGCGCGAGATGACGGGACCCGAGGGCGGCTTCTACTCCGCGCTGGATGCCGACTCCGAGGGCGTCGAGGGAAAGTTCTACGTCTGGACCATCGACGAGCTTCGTGCCGTGCTCGGCGACGACGAGGACGTGGCGTTGCGCTGGCTCGGCGCAAGCGACCAGGGCAACTTCGAGGGGCTCAACATCCTCGAGTCGCGCGGTGTCGAGCCCCAGCCGCAGGTGCGCGAGCGGATCCGCAGCAAGCTCCTCGAGGCGCGCGCCGCGCGCGTGCGGCCTGGCCTCGACGACAAGCGCCTGACCGCCTGGAACGCGCTCACGATCAGCGCGCTCGCCGAAGCCGGCGCCGTGCTCGAGCGCGACGACTACCTCGACGCGGCACGCCGCGCCGCGGCCTTCCTGCTGGACACGATGCGCGACGAGCAGGGCCGGCTGCTGCGCACCTACAACGCCGGCCAGGCGAAGCTCAACGGCTACCTCGAAGACCACGCCTTCCTGCTCGAGGCCTTGATCACGCTCTACGAGGCGACCTTCGAGCCGCGCTGGTTTCAGGCCGCGCGCGCGACAGCCGACACGATGATCGCCCGCTTCGCCGATCCCGAGCGCGGCGGGTTCTTTCAGACGTCAAACGATCACGAGCGGCTCGTCGCGCGCCGCAAGGAGCTCGACGACAACCCGATCCCGTCGGGTGCGTCGAGCGCCGCCTTCGGCCTCCTGCGGCTCGCCGCGCTGACCGGGCAGGCCCAGTACGAGCGCCATGCCGTCGACGTGCTGCTGCTCGTCGGTGATCTCGCCCGGCGCCACCCGCAGGGCTTCGGGCACATCCTGCAGGCGCTGGATTTCCATCTCGCGGCGGTCCGCGAGGTGGCGCTCATCGGCGCCGACACGAGCGCGCTGCAGCGCGTCGTGCGCAGCGCCTTTCGGCCCCACGTCGTGCTCGCCGGCGGCGACGGGTCCGATGCGCACGGCATCGCGCTGCTCGAGGGGCGCACGACGCTCGACGGCTGCGCGGCAGCGTACGTCTGCGAGCGCTTCAGCTGTCGTCAGCCGGTCGCCGAGCCGCGCGATCTTGCTGGGCTGCTGGCGCCGACGCCCTGATGCGCGCCTCGTGGCGCTCCTGCAGCTCGCGGCTGCCGCGCAGGAAGTTGCACAGGAGTCGTAGCTCGCCGGGCTCATAGCCGGCGAGCAGCGTCCAGCCGTCGGCGCCCATTGGGCCGTAGAGCTCGTCCGCGAGCTGCTCGGCCAGCTCCGTCAGCTCGACGCGCACCCGCCGGCGATCGGTGGAGTCGCGCAGCCGGCGCACATAGCCGACGCGCTCGAGACGGTCCAGCAGCGTCGTGACGGCCCCCGTCGAGAGCCCGAGCGCGCCGGCGATCTCGCCGGCGGTCGACGTGCCACGCTGGTCGAGCACGTCGAGGCAGCGATGGTCGGTGAGGTTGATCCCGAGGCGGTCCGCGGCGGCCTGATCGAGGGCATCGCGCGCCACGCCGTCGGCTCGCACAGCAGCGATCACCTCGCTGATCAGCCGCTCTCGCTCGTCACCGGACACGTCAACAATCTTTACACATGACCCTCTCGACTGTCGAATCTCTTGACAGTCAAGACAGAGTTCTGTTAGGAATCTCCGATGTCCTCTCTGCTCTCCGTCGCCTCCGGGCGCACCGCCAAGTGGGTCGTCGCCGGCGCCTGGCTGCTGGCGGTCGTCGCCATCATCGGGCTGAACCTGCCCGGCAAGTACTCCGAGGCGCAGGTCAACGACTCTGCGTCGTTTCTGCCAGGCGACGCAGAGTCGACGAAGGCGCTGGAGGCATCCGAGCGCCTGCAGGGCGGCGAGAAGGCGGCGCTGATCGTGGTCTACCGCCGCGACGGCGGGCTGACGACTGCCGACAAGCGCAGGATCGCCGCCGACCGCGCGGAGCTCGACGGCCTGCGCCTGCGTGCGACCTCGCCGTTCAGCGAGCCGCAGCTCTCGCGCGACGGCTCGTCGGCGATCGTGCAGGCGCTGATCACGGGCGACGGCGAGTCGGAGACGATCCTCGACCCCGTCGACGCCGCCCGCAAGCGGGTGTCGGACCCGGGCGGGGGCCTGCAGGCGAAGGTGACCGGCCCCGCCGGCTACGCGGCCGACCAGATCAAGGTCTTCGAGAGCATCAACGGGACCCTGCTGGGCGCCGGCTTCCTGCTCATCCTGATCCTGCTCGCCCTGATCTACCGCAGCCCGGTGTTCCTCTGGATACCGCTGCTGTCGATCATCTTCGCCGAGCTGACGACGCAGGCGGTCGGCTACGGCCTGACGGAGGCCGGCGTGACCGTCAACGGCCAGTCCTCCTCGATCCTGTCGGTGCTGGTGCTCGGCGTCGGCACCGACTACGCGCTGCTGCTCGTCGCCCGCTACCGCGAGGAGCTGCGACACCACGAGGACAAGCACGAGGCGATGGCGCTCGCGCTGCGCACCGCAGGGCCGGCGATCTTCGCCTCGGGCATGACGGTCATCGCCGCGCTGCTGTGCCTGACGCTCGCCGACGTCAACGGCACGTCGGGCCTCGGGCCGATCGGGGCGCTCGGCATCGCCGTCGCGATGCTCGCGATGCTCACGCTGCTGCCCGCCTGGCTCGTGATCTGGGATCGCGGCGCGTTCTGGCCACGCGTGCCGCGCTTCGGCACCGAGGGCACCGACGAGACGCACGGCGCCTGGCGGCGTGTCGGCGACCGCGTCGCGCGCAACCCGCGCCGCGTGTGGCTGGGGACGATCGCGCTGCTGCTCGTGCTGTCGCTCGGGCTGCTGAACTTCGACGACGGGCTGACGAGCGGCAACTCGTTCCGCGGCGATGTCGAGGCGGTCGCAGGCCAGAAGCTGCTGGCCAAGGGCTTCCCCAGCGGCGCCAACGCGCCCACCGAGGTCATCGTGCCGGACGCGGCGCGCGTGGAGACCGTGCGCGCCGCCGTCACCAAGGCGCCGGGAGTCGTCGAGGTCGGAGCTGTACGGCTGCGCGACGCCGAGGGCGTCCTGCTGCCCGTCGTGCTCGAGCCCGACCCCTTCTCGACCGAGGCGTTCGAGCTGATCCCCGGCATTCGCGACGCCGCAAAGCGTGCGGGCGGGCCGCAGACGCTCGTCGGCGGCGGCACGGCGATCGAGTACGACGTGCGTGCCGCGTCGGCGCGCGACAACAAGGTGATCGTCCCGATCGCGCTCGCCGTCGTGCTGCTGATCCTGATCATGCTGCTGCGAGCGGTGGTCGCGCCGCTGGTGCTGATGGGCACCGTGATCCTGTCCTACGCGGCTGCGCTCGGCGTCGGCGCCGTCGTCTTCGACGTCGTCTTCGGGTTCCCCGGCAGCGACCCGTCGCTGCCGCTGTTCGCCTTCATCTTCCTGGTGGCGCTCGGGATCGACTACAACATCTTTCTGATGGCGCGGGTGCGCGAGGAGGCGCGCAATCACGGCACCCGCGAGGGGATGCTGCGCGGGCTGGCGGTGACCGGCGCCGTCATCACCTCGGCCGGGATCGTGCTCGCGGGAGTGTTCACGGTGCTGGGCCTGCTTCCGCTCGTCTTCCTCACCCAGATCGGCTTCGTCGTCGCCTTCGGCGTGCTGCTCGACACGTTCGTCGTGCGCTCCGTGCTCGTCCCGGCGCTGACGCTCGAGATCGGCCGGCGGGTGTGGCTGCCATCCAGCCTCGCGAAGGTGGAGGATCGCCCGCCGGACGGCGAGGCGGTAGCCGCGGCGTCCCCGTGATGCGCTAGAACCCCCGGCGCATGGGCTCCCTCTTCGCGTTCGCGGCCGGCCGCAGGGCAAAGTGGGTCGTCGCGCTCGTCTGGCTCGCGATCGTGGCCGGCGCGATCGCGACGGACGTCCCGGCCAAGTTCAAGGACGCCGAGAAGAACGAGTCATCGTCGTTTCTGCCGGGTGACGTGGAGTCGACCAAGGCGCTGGAGTTCACCAGGCGCCTGGAGGGCGGCGAGATCCAGCCGCTCGTCATCGTCTATCACCGCGACGGCGGCCTCAGCGCGGACGACCGGCGTGTCATCGCCCGCGACCGCAAGGTCTTCAACCGCAAGAAGTTCCCCGCGACATCGCCGTTCGCCCGGCCGGAGTTCTCACGCGAGCGCGACGCCGCGCTGCTGGTGGCTCAGATCGAGAGCGACGGCAAGGCATCGACGATCACCGCCCCCGTCGAGGCCGTGCGCAAGCGGACGAGCAATCACGGGGGCGGGCTGGAGACCAAGGTCACGGGCGGCGCGGGCTACACCGCCGACCTGCTGTCGGTCTTCGAGAGCATCAACGGGACGCTGCTGCTGGCGGCGTTCGTGCTCGTGGTCTTCATCTTGATCCTGATCTACCGCAGCCCGATCTTCTGGCTGATCCCGCTCGCCTCCGTCGGGTTCGCGGAGCTCGCGACGCAGGCGATCGGCCTGCAGCTGACCAAGGGCGGTGTGATCGTCAACGGCCAGTCCTCGGCGATCCTGTCGATCCTCGTGCTGGGCGCCGGCACCGACTACGCGCTGCTGCTGGTGGCCCGCTATCGCGAGGAGCTGCGCCGCCGCAACGACCGTCACGAGGCGATGGCGCTCGCCCTGCGCACCGCCGGGCCGGCGATCTTCGCATCCGGCCTGACCGTGATCGCCGCGCTGCTGTGCCTGACCCTTGCCGAGGTCAATGGCACGGCGGGACTCGGCCCGATCGGCGCGCTCGGGATCGCCGTGGCGATGGTGGCGATGCTGACGCTGCTTCCGGCGCTGCTGGTGATCTGCGGCCGCTGGGTGTTCTTTCCCTTCATCCCGCGTGTGGACCCCTCTGCCTCGGGCGAGCCCGCCGGCCTCTGGCGCCGGCTCGGGGAGCGCATCGCCAAGCGCCCGCGACGGGTCTGGATCGGCGTCGTCGCAGTGCTGCTGGTGCTCTCGCTCGGCGTCCTGAACTTCGACGACGGGCTCACCACGGGCAACGGCTTCCGCGACGACGTCGAGGCCGTCGCGGGCCAGAAGCTGCTCAACGAGTCGTTTCCGAGCGGCGCGAACGCCCCGACCAACATCATCGTGCGCGATCTTCTCGGGTTCGAGGGCGTGCGCGCGGCCGTCGCCGCGGTCCCCGGCGTCGAATCGGTGGAGCCGGCCGGATCGTCGTCGGACACGATCCTGCTGAAGGCGGTGCTCGAGCCCGAGCCCTTCTCCACCGAGGCCTACGCGCTGATCCCGAAGCTGCGGGCCGCGGCGAAGGGCGCCGGCGGCCCGCAGACGCTCGTCGGCGGCGCGACCGCGGCCGAGGCCGACCTGCGCGAGGCCGCCGCTCGCGATACGCGCCTGATCGTGCCGATCGCCCTGCTCATCGTCCTGCTGATCCTCGTCGTGCTGCTGCGCTGCATCGTCGCTCCGCTGCTGCTGATCGCGACCGTGATCCTGTCCTTCGCCGCCGCGCTCGGCGTCAGCGTCGTCGTCTTCGAGCTGCTCTTCGGCTTTCCGGGCTCGGACCCCTCGATGCCGCTGTTCGCCTTCGTCTTCCTCGTCGCGCTGGGGATCGACTACAACATCTTCCTGATGGCGCGCGTGCGCGAGGAGGCGGGCAACCACGGCACGCGCGCGGGCATGCTGCGCGGGCTCGCCGTCACGGGCGGGGTCATCACCTCGGCGGGAATCGTGCTCGCCGGGACGTTCGCCGTGCTGGGCGTGCTGCCACTCGTCTTCCTCACCCAGATCGGCTTCGTCGTCGCCTTCGGCGTGCTGCTCGACACGTTCGTCGTACGCTCGATCCTCGTGCCGGCGCTCGTGCTCGACGTCGGCCCGAAGGTCTGGGCGCCCTCGAAGCTGGCACAGGGGCGGCCCTGAGCCGAGGCGAACAGCGTCCCGGGCGGGCCGTGGTCAGTTGTCGGCAGCCTCGACCGCCGCCATCGCTCCGTCGAAGCCGACCTTCGAATGCGTCCCGTCGCAGAAGGGCTTGTTCTTCGACCCGCCGCAGCGGCACAGGAAGATCGGATCGCCGCTGGCGCCGGGGACCGGCGCGCCGTCGGGACCCACGAGGGCGATCGCGCCCGTCACCTTGTAAGAGCCGTTCTCGGTTACCGTCACCGTCACATCGGACACAGCGATCTCCTTCGTCGTCTCAGAGGACCGGCAGGTAGCGATCGAGCTCCCACTGGCTGACCTGCACGCGGTAGTCCTCCCACTCGCGGCGCTTGATCTCCACGTAGCGGTTGAACATGTGCTCGCCGAGCGTGCGCAGGACGAGCTCGGACTCCGCCGTCAGCTCGATCGCCTCGCCGAGCGTCTCGGGAAGCTGCTCGATGCCCAGGCGCCGGCGGTCGTCCGGCGACAGGTGATAGAGGTTCTTCTCCATCGGCTCGGGCAGCTCGTAGCCCTTCTCGATGCCCTCGAGCCCCGCCTGCAGCAGCGCGGCAAAGGTGAGATACGGGTTGCACGCGGGATCGGGACAGCGCAGCTCCATCCGCGTGCCCTTCTCCTTGCCGGGATGATAGAGCGGCACGCGGACGAGCGCCGAGCGGTTGCGCCGGCTCCAGGCGACGTAGACCGGCGCCTCGAAGCCGGGCACCAGGCGCTTGTAGGAGTTCACCCACTGGGCAAAGATGGAGGAGATCTCGCGCGCGTGCTTGAGCTGCCCCGCGATGAACGCCTTGCCGACGTCCGACAGGAAGTACGGGTCGCCGTCGTCGAAGAAGGCGTTGGCGCCGTCCTTGAAGAGGCTCATGTGCGTGTGCATGCCCGAGCCGTTCTCGCCGAACAGCGGCTTGGGCATGAAGGTCGCGTGCCAGCCGTACTTCATCGCGTACTCCTTCACCGTGATGCGATACGTCATGCAGTCGTCGGCCATCTTCATGGCCTCGGCGTAGCGCATGTCGATCTCGTGCTGACTGGGCCCGACCTCGTGGTGGGTGTACTCGACGTGGATGCCGAGCTGCTCGAGCGCGAGCACGGTCTCGCGGCGCACGTCGGATCCGGCGTCGAGCGTCGTGAGGTCGAAGTAGCCGCCGTTGTCGAGGACCTCGGTGCCCTTGGAGTCGCGAAAGAGGAAGTACTCGAGCTCGGGCCCGACGTTGAACGTGTCGAAGCCCATCTTCGCCGCTCGTTGCAGAGCACGGCGCAGCACGTGGCGTGGATCGCCCTCGTACGGCGTGCGCTCGGGCGTCAGCACGTCGCAGAACAGCCGTGCGACGCCCTGCTCCTCGGGGCGCCACGGCAGGATCGCGAACGTCGACGCGTCGGGCATCGCGATCATGTCGGATTCCTCGATCGCGTTGAAGCCGGTGATCGACGAGCCGTCGAAGCCCATGCCGGCCTCGAACGCGTCGTCGAGCTCGGAGCTGTTGATCGAGAACGACTTCAGCTGACCGAGGATGTCGGTGAACCACAGGCGGATGAATCGGATGTCGCGCTCGGCGACGATGGCCTTGACGTCATCGGGCGTCTGCGGGCGGTCGGCGGACATGGTCGGGAGCCTAGCCGTCGCGCGTTTCGGCGGCTTCTCGCTCCTGCGTCCCTGCGATGCGCTTCAGCGCTCGGCGAGCCATCGCTGTGCCCAGCGCTCGAGCTCGTGGACCGCGGGCGCGAGCGCGAGGCCCATCTCGGTCAGCTCGTACTCGACACGCACGGGGCGCCCCGGGCGCACCGTGCGCACGACGACCCCGCGCGCCTCGAGCTCCTTCATGCGCTCGGACAGCAGGCGATCGGAGAGCTCGGGGACGGAGCTTGCGATCTCGCCGAAGCGCAGCGTACGGCGGTGGATCAGGACGTTGACGATCGCGCCCGTCCAGCGCCTGCCGATCAGCTCGATCGCCTCGTGGTAGAGCGGGCAACAGGGGGCAAGACACGGCTGGGAGTCCTCGTCGACGGCCGCCGTCGCGGGCACGTGCCCGCGCGCGGCCGACCACTGCCGACCCTGCTCGCCGCCGCCCATGTCGGGTCAGGCGGCGCGGAGCGTCCGCGTGTCCTCGATGGATCCGTCGACGGGAACGTCGCCGGCGACGTTCACCATCGCCGTGAAGCGCTCGAGCGCCACGTACGCGATCGCCTCGAGGATCTGCTCGTCCGACCAGCCGGCCTCGCGAGCCTCCTCGTGGAGATGCATCGGCGGCGCGCCGGGCTTCTCGACGACGGCCTTCAGATAGCTCAGCAGCGCGGCGATCTTCTCGTCGCTGGAGTTGAACTTGCGCGCCGCCGCGACCTCGTCCAGCGGCAGGCCGGCCTGACGCGCGGTCCGGTTGTGCAGAGCGATGCCGGGCTGCGAGCCGTGGTACTCGGCGATCGCAAGCGAGATGCGCTCGAGCATCGCGACGTCCAACGCGCCGCGGCGCAGCTCGGAGCGAAAGCGGGCGTAGCCGCGCAGCGCAGCCGGCGAACCGGCCAGGGCGCCGAGGAAGTTCGGCAGCTGGCCGCCGGTCGCGAGGGCGCCGCGCAGGACCGGCACCGAGCCTTCAGGGGCGGTGAGGTCGTCGTGGATCTGGAATCTGCTCATCGGTGTCTTCATGGGAGGCCTTCGGGGGAGAGTGGATCGGCGGTCCGGTCGGCTGGCTGTGCTTCTCGGGTGCGCTCCTTACTTGAGGTAAGTGTAGGCCGCTGCCCGCGCGCCCACAAGGGGCATTCACCACTTCTACGCGCCGTCATAAATGCGGGCTCATCGCGAAGTGACGGGTTTGCGAAGAGCGCCCGCGGTGCGGCGCGCATAGGTCGGCTCCCCTGGCGCGTCAGCGCTCAGACAGCGTGGGTGGCGTCCTGCAGCGTCAGCGCAGCGTGAGCGAGATGATCGCCGGCGCATCGGCCGTGCCGATCGCGACGAGGATCAGCAGCAGGCCCATGAGCAGCGCCCACATCGCCATGCGGTCCGGGCGCGCGCCGACGCGCTGCACCGCGCGACGCTGGGGGCGGCGGCGATCGACGTCGGCTGACCGGGGCACGTCGGGGGCCGGCATTGTGCGACCGCGGATCTCGATCGTGCGGCGTCCCGGCGCGCCGCTGCCCTTGACGTGGGCGCCGCGGCGTGGCGCGGCAGCCTGATCGGGGTCGTTCGCGCGGTGCGTCGCCAGGGCGGCTGATTCGGCGTGCTGCGCGCGCCGCGGCGCGGGCTGCGCGTCTGGGGCAAGCCGCGCGGCACCGCCCGGATCGGCGTGTGCGCTGCGGGGCCGCGCGATGCTGAGGTCCGCGTCGAGGCCGCGCCGCTCGCGCAGCGCCCGGCGCGAGGCCATGTCAGCATCGTCGGCGCTGCGACGGGCCTCGTCGGAGTGCTCGTAGCCGTCTCGGAGATACTGGACATCAGCCCACCAGGCGCGGGCCTCTGAGTGTGCCATGGGTCCTTGTCCTCTTTCCTCGAGGCCTACGGGGTTAGCTGACGGGCTCGCGCTGAAAGATCTGCGCTACGTCCGGACCGACAGGACGATTCGCCCCTGCGTTGTGGTTCCCCCGCTCCCGGCACCCTGGGGCCCCGAGACTCGGCGTTCTGACGGCGCCATCGTACCAGCGATCTATTTACCTGCATATGCGCAGTGTTATGAATCCTGCGGACGGAACGCCCAGTTTGCGGGGTCGGTCCGCGCCCCGCCCAGCGCCCGCAGCGGGAGCGCGGAGTGCCGGCGCGGGGTACGGAGATGGCGACGGGCGCCGTTCGCGCGTCGGCAGCTAGCGCCCGGCGACTTCGACGAGGTACTTCGCGACGAGCTTGGCCTCGTCGTCCTCGAACAGCTGGGCCGGCATCTGGCCTTTGCCCGCGCGGCCCTGCTCGATCGCATTGAGCGTCAGGGCCTCCGGTGGCTGCAGCACGTCCATGCTCGGGCCGACGCGGCCGACGGCCTTTGCGTCCTCGAGCACGTGGCAGGTCGCGCAGCGCTCGGTGAAGAGCTCGCGACCGGACTTCTGGTCGGCGGTGAGCTTGGTCCCTCCGGGGCCGGCCGAGGCTTGGTCGCCGAGCAGGACGATCGCGGGAACCGCGAGGCCGAACAGGACGATCGCGCCGGCGACGGCGAACTCCGCCGCGTGCAGCGGCCGGCGCCGGCCGACCTCGAGCGTGTCGCGTACGCCGCGCGGCCCGCCGCGCATCGCGACGAGGACGACGCCCAGCCCGAGGACGACGAAGAACCCGAGGAAGATCAGAGCAGCCATGCGGCGCGCAATCTACTTCACGGCGTCGGACGGTGACGCCGGGGCGCCTACCGTCGCCTCCCCGCCGCGAAGCTCTGGACCACCGGCGCAACCGCGCGGAAGTCGTCGGTGCCGGTAGCGCCCCCGCTGAGCTCGGCCTGGCGGGCGAGCTCGGCCAGGTCGAGGGGCGAGATGTCCTTGACCTCGGCCGCGACCCGATCGGGGACCTCGAGCCGGACGCACCGGCGCGCGACGATGTTGATCGCACCGCCCGCCGACGCGTGGCGCTCGAGGCGGCCCTCGACGAGCAGCAGCGGCTCGGTGCGCACCGCGAGGCGGTCGCGCTCGTAGATCTGCGGTGAGACGATGACGTTGACGGTGCCGTGCTCGTCCTCGAGCAGCAGAAACAGGATGCCCTTCGCGGTGCCGGGGCGCTGGCGCGCGACGACGAGCCCGCCGACGCGCACAGGCGCGCCGTGCTCGAGGCGCTCGAGCTCGTCGATGCCGACCGCACGCTCGCTCGCCAGGCGCTCGCGCAGCAGTCCGATCGGATGGGTCGATGCCGTCAGCCCTGTGGAGGCGTAGTCGGCGACCATCGCCTCCCAGGCGGGCAGGGGCTTCAGCGCGGGCGGCGCGGGCAGGTCGAGCGCGAGCGAGAGCTGGACGCCCTCCGGTCGCACCCGGACGGGCGGGCGGGACGGTTTCGCGACGCCCAGCTGCCACAGCGCGATGCGCCGGTCGCCGCCGGCGAGCGCGTCGCAGGCGCCCGCCCAGGCGAGGCGCTCGAGCGCGGGGCGCCCGGCGCCGGCACGCGAGGCGAGATCGGCCAGCGATGAAAACGGACCGCCCGCCTCGCGCGCGGCGACCAGGGCTGCGATCTCGTCGCCGCGCACGCCGAGGACATAGCCCAGGCCGATCCGCACCGCGCCGGCGGCCGTCACCGAGCATTCGGCCGCGCTGGCGTTGACATCGGGGGCGAAGACCTCGATCCCGCGCCGCTGCGCCTCGTGGACGAGCGCGTCGGATGGATAGAAGCCCATCGGCTGCTCGTCGAGCAGCGAGCAGACGAACTCGGGGCCGTAGTGCACGCGCAGCCAGGTCGACTGGTAGGCGAGCAGCCCGAACGCGGCGCCGTGAGCCTTGGGAAAGCCGAAGCCCGAGAACCCCGAGACCATCGTGAAGACCCGCTCGGCGAGCTCCTCGGTGACGTCCGCGTGCTTCGCCATCGCTCCCTCGACGAAGTGGCGGTGATGGGCCTCGATCGCCTCGGCCGAGCGCTTGCGGCTCATCGCCCGGCGCAGCCCCTCCGCCTCCCCCACGCTGAAGCCGGCGAATGCCTGCGCGACCTCCAGCACCTGGTCCTGGAAGATGATCGTGCCGAGCGTGTCGCGCAGCGGCGGCTCGAGCGACGGATGCAGGTAGGGCACCTGGTAGCCCGGATCCTCACGTATGCGCTGACGGCGCTCGATGTAGGGGTTGACCGCGCCGCCGACGATCGGCCCGGGGCGCACGATCGCGACCTGGATCGTGATGTCGTCGAGGGTCTCCGGGCGCGTGCGCCGCAGCGAGCCCATCTGCGCACGCGACTCGATCTGAAAGACGCCGGTCGTCTCGGCGTTGCGGATGCATTCGAAGGTGGCGGAATCGTCGAACGGGATCCGCGACAGGTCGATGCGCTCGCCGCGGCGAGCGGCGACGTGCTCGACGCAGCGCTCGACGGCGCTCAGCATCCCCAGGCCGAGCAGGTCGATCTTCAGAAAGCCGGCGTCCGAGCAGGAGTCCTTGTCCCATTGGGCGAGCTGGCGGCCCTCCATCGCCGCGGGGACGAGCGGGACGCAGTCCACGAGCGGGCGGGTCGCGACGATCATCCCGCCCGAGTGCTGGGAGAGGTGGCGCGGCAGCCCCTGCGCCTCGGCGGCCAGCCGCGCGAGCCACGCCCAGCGGCCGGTCCTCCGCCCCTCGCCGAGGGCCGTTTCGATGTCGCGGTCGACGTCGCGCGCCGACCAGCCCTCGCTGCCGCGCGCGACGCGCTCGATCTCCCCCGCTCCCAGCCCGAGGGCCTTGCCCAGCTCGCGGATCGCCCCGCGGGCGCGGTAGGTCGGGAAGGCGGCGACGAGCGCCGAGCGCTCGCGCCCGTAGCGCTCGTGGATGCGCGGGATCAGCACCTCGCGGATGTCGCGCGGAAAGTCGAGGTCGATGTCGGGCAGCGCCGTCAGCTCCTCGTTGAGGAAGCGTCCCAGCAGGAGCTTGTTGGCGATCGGATCGACGTGGCTGAGGCCGGTGAGGTGGCAGACGATCGAGGAGACGCTCGACCCGCGGCCACGGCCGGGGGGCAGCAGCGAGCGGGGGTTGGCCCCCGCCTCCATCCCCCCGCGCCCGCGCACCTCCACGGCGACCTCTCGCGCCAGCTCGAGGATCTCGCGGTGCAGCACGAAGAAGCCCGCCAGGCCCAGCGAGTCGATGACGCGCAGCTCCTCCACGAGACGGATCGCGGCCTCCGCGCGGTGCCTGGAACCCTCGCCCCGCAGGGGATAGCGCTCATCGAAGCGCGCCTGGCAGACCTCTGCGAGCACACGGCTCGCGCCTGCGTCCTCTGCCCCGGGATAGCGGTAGCCGAGGTCGCTGGTGAGGTCGAAGCGCAGTGTCTCGGCCAGCCGCTCGGTCTCCGCGACCGCCCCGGGATGGTCGGCGAAGCGGGCGGCCATCGCCTGCGGGGTGCTGAGCACGTGCGCGTGGTTGCCGCGGCGCAGCGGCTCGGAGGCGTCGAGCGTCGCGTGCTCGCGGATCGCGACGAGCGCGTCCTGCAGCAGCGCGCGCTGCGCGGTGTGCGCGTGGACGTTGCCGGTGGCGACCGTGGCGACGTCCAGCCGCTCGGCGAGCGCCGCCAGGCCGCGGTTGAGGGCGCGGTCGTGGCGAGCGAGCGGGCGCTGCAACTCGACGCGGAGGTTCTCGCGACCGAAGGCGCCGAGCAGGCGGCGCATGGTCGGCTCGTCGCGAACGCCGTGGGTGGCGCAGCCGCTGAGGCAGACGAGGCCGTCGTGGTGGTGCTCGACGTCCTGCAACGCGACGGCGGGGGCGCTGCGATCGCGCTGTGGCCCGTCGCGCGTATGGGCATGCGCCTTCGTCAGCAGGCGGCAGAGGCTGCGCCAGCCGGTCTCGTCGCGGACGAGCAGCGTGAGGTGCCGGTCGTCGTCGAGCGTCACCTCCGCGCCGTGGATCGCCCGCAGGCCGAGCGCCTTCGCCGCCTGCGCGAACTCCATCGAGCCCGACAGCGAGTCGTGGTCGGTGAGCGCGAGCGCGGCGTGCCCCTGGCGCAGCGCCGCAGCCACGAGCTCATCGGGCTGGGACGCGCCGTCCAGAAACGAGTAGGCGGAGTGGCAGTGCAGCTCGGTGTACGGCATACGAACAGATGTTCGCATGCCAGGCGGCAGAAGTCACGCCGCGGGAGAGCGCTCGCGCGGGCCCCTGGACGTTCGTCCTACTCCAGGCTCACCCTTCGATCGGACGAACGTCGAGAGGGCTGAGAAACGAAGGAGGGCCGGCTGAACGCCGGGCGATGAGGCAGCATGCCCACTCGCTCGCTGCTCCTCGCCGTCCTCTGCTGCATCGCCTTTCCCAGTGCCGCCACGGCCGCCGACCCTCGCGACGGCGAGCTGAAGTCGATGTGCCGGCAGATCAACAGCCTCCGCGTGCAGAACGGCGTCGCGCCCCTCCTGATCCCACCACGTTGCGCACGGCAGCCGGCTGGATGAGCACCGACATGGCCAGGAAGAACTACTTCAGCCACACCGACAGCCTCGGCCGCGGCCTCTCCTCCCGCCTCCTGGCGTTCGGCTACGTCCACCCCTACGTCGCCGAGAACATCGCCGCCGGATCGTCGTCGGCGAGCGCCACGATGGAGCTCTGGAAGAACTCGCCCGCACACCGCGCGAACATGCTCAACCCCAGCTTCACCGTGATCGGCATCGGGCGCTCCTACGACTCGGCCTCGGCCTACGGCTACTACTGGACGACGAAGTTCGGCAACGTCGCCACCAGCGCGATCGTCTGCTGATCTCACACCGTCACGCAGTCCACGCGCCGCTCCCACAGCCCGCCCGGCGGACGCGCGGCCGCCGACAGCAGCCGTGCGCGGTCGATCGTGCGGTCGAGCTCGCCCCCGATCTTCAGCCCGAGCGCGACACCGGCCGCCACGCCGTCTGATTCGCTGCGCTGCGCGTAGCTGCGCACGTCCACGTGGGCGTGCGACCGCAGGATCGCCCCGAGCGCACGGATCGCCGCCGCGCTCGCAGGGTCGCGGCGAAAGGCCTCCCACGCGCCGGCGACGGCCGGGTCGCGCAGGTCGACGCGTGCTCCGAGCTCCCAGCGGCGGCCGCGCAGGTCGACCGCGGCGCCACGGTCTCCGAGAGCTCCCGCGAGGCCCGGCGGAAGCGACGAGCCTGCGGCCAGCATTCTGGTGGCCGAGAGCGACAGCTCGACCGGCCTGCGATCGCGGTCGAGCGTCAGCGCGAGCCCCAGCTGGCCGTCGAACCAGCCCGATGGCCCTGCGAGGACGGCGGCGAGCAGCGCCCCGCCCGAGCGGCCCGTCGCGAGCGAGATCGTGACCTCGCCGGTCTGCATGTCGCGGCGGGCGCCGAGCATCGCGTCCGCCATCCCCTCGAGCCAGAGCCCGGCGCCCAGCCCCCCGGCGCCCAGGCGCCCGAGCCCGCGAACTCCGCCCTCGACGAATAGCTCGCGCGGACGCGGTCCGCCGCGGGCCGATCGTGGTCCGGCGCGGCCGATCGCACGCAGGATCGCGTCGGCTTCGCGGTCGTCGCGGGCAAGATGGACCTCACCGAAGCCGAGCACGCCCTGGCCGGCGGCGCGGGCCTCGCCCCCGGTGGAGATCCTGCGGCTGCCGCGCTGCAGGCGCAGGCGTCCCCCGAGTGCGGCCTCGACGCCCGCCCCGGTGCGCCGCGCGACGGTCAGGCGCACGGTCCCGTCCGACATGCGCTCGCGCAGGACGTAGCGGTCCTCGTCGACGCGAACGATCGCGATCGAGAGCGCGACGTGTCGCGAGTCGCGGTCGCTTGCGACGACGCATGGTCGCGGGCGCTCGGCCGGGCAGTCGCCGCCGCGCACGACGCACAGCGCGCGGCGCAGCTGGCCGAGGACCGCGTTGGTCACCCCGGGCGCGCCGCCCGCCACGATCATGAGCCCCCCGGCCAGCAGCAGCCCGAGCACGGCGATCAGCGCGATGTAGTCGACCGTGGCCTGACCGCGCTGAGCCTGGAGCTGAGAGCGAAGCTGCGACATGCCGCCCAGGCTGCCGGGCGGCGCGTCACGAAACTACGCCTGTTTGCCTCCGAAGAACCCCAACTTCGTGCCGCGGATCGGACTCCAGCCGGGCAGCCGCACGTAGCTGCGGCCGGTGCGCGCCTCGTCGGCCGCGACGACCCGCTCGAGCAGCAGCGCCTGGGCGAGGCCGACGAGCAGGCAGCCGCCGGTGATCCGCAGCCCGGCGTCCCAGCCGGCGGCGCCGACGCCGAGCTCGCCGGGCACGACGAACACCGCCGTCAGCGCGAGCAGGACCAGCGGCGGCTTCCACAGCGCCGTCGGCTCACCCGTGGACTGCTCGCCGGGTGCGAGGGGGCGCGCTGTCGCGATCGAGCGCCGGGCGCTGCGCGGGGAGAGCGCGACGAGCAGCACGGTGACGAAGACGAGCTGGCCGATCGTGCTCGGCGCCCGATCGGTCGCCCGCGAGACGCCGATCATCAGCACCCCGCTGGCGAGCGCGCCTGCGGCGGCGAGGACCGAGCCCTCGATCCGCAGGCGCTCGCGATAGGTCGGTGGCATGGGTGCGAACCCTAGAGGTTCGATCAGGCGGGCCGATCGCTGCGCAGCGATGTCCGATCGTTCACCCATGCGCTGTGTGCTTCGTGGACGAGCTCAAGTAGGTGGCTGCTGCGACTTCGGCAGGATCGGGCTCCCGGACGCGATCCTCGGCAAGCAGGACCCGCTGGACGAGGCCGAGCGGGAGGTCGTGTGCACGCACCCCGTCATCGGCGAGCAGATCGCGCTGTCACGATCAGGCTGGTACTTGCGCGGCGGGTGCTACGGTGCCGCTTCGGGAGTTCTGACGCACTCGTCACGATGCGCGCCATTTCGGATTCTCCGCCTCTCACGTGGCTCTGAGCCGCAGCGATGGAGAGATTCATGGGCACATCGAATATGCCCATGGTTGGGAAGCAGGACGGCGTGCCAGCGTCGTCACGTTCGTGCTCGTGGCGCGGGATTGCTGGCGGTGGCCCTGCTTGGGATGGGCTCGCTGGCGTCGGGGGCTCAGGCCGCCCCGGTGGGACTTGGAACTGCTGACAGCTTCGCGGTCCTGGCCGGCACCACCGCACCAATACCGTCCGGGCCATCCGCGGGCGCAAGAGGTTCGTGGTGACGATCAACCCCCGCGGGCAGAGCCGCCGCGTGCATCGGGTCACGGCGCGCGTGACGTTCGCCGTCCAGCCGGACCAAGGCGACGACGCGCCGGTTGGCCTACCTGCGCGCCTCCCGCCCGCGCGCGCCGAGCTTCACCGGCTGAGCTCGCGCAAAGCTGCGGCCAAGATCGCAAGCGCGCAACCATCAGCGCTGGCGCTGCCAGCCCTGTGCCACGAGGTCGCGAAAGACGACCACGTTGCGCCCGCCGGCGGTGACGACCTCCCAGTAGCGCCGGCGCAGGGGCCGGTCGGTCCACCAGCGGTCCTCCACGAGCCACGATTCGAGAACGGCGTCGACGACCTCGCCGTCGACCGCCAGCGGCTGCCCGCCGCCGTCCGCGCTCACCCTTGCCGGCCGCGGCTCCGCGATCCTGCGCGGACCGGGGCTCATCCACGACCTCCGGCGGTTCCCGGCTCATAGGGCGTCAGCACGACACGCCGTTCCGGAATCCGCGAGTGGGGGTCGATCTCCAGCACCCGCAGCGCCGCGTCGGGCCCGGCGACGGCGCGCGCCTGGCGGACCGCCTCGCGCAGGCGCTCCTCGCGCCGCACGGCGCCGTCGTCGAAGAGCGCGCGCACCTCGGGATGTGGGGGGCCGAAGCGCTCGACGGTCAGCAGCAGCGTCTCGGCCGGAGCGGGCAGCAGCGCCAGTCGTCCGCCGAGTGCCAGGCGCATCCGCTGCGGATCGGCGAGGGCCTCGCGAAAGACGACGCGCTCGCGCCAGGTGCCGCCCTCGACGAGCCGCGCGGAGAGCACGACGGCACGCAGCGTGCGCCCGCGCCGCTCGCGCCGGGCCAGCAGGCGATCGATCAGCAGCCCGAGCGCGCGTCCCAGCTGCTCACCCGAACCGGACTCGGGCAGCTCGAGCGTCTCGCGCAGCAGCTCCCCCGCCACGCGCGGGCGCAGCGGGGTGTCGCGCGCGCATGCGAGGTCGTGGGCAAGCAGCCCGGGGTGCCCGAAGCGATCTGCGACCACGGCACGCGGCATGTTGGCAAGCTCGCCGAGCGAGGTGATCCCGAGGCGCTCGAGCGGCTCAACCAGCGCGGAGGTCTCGCTGCGGCGGCGCAGCAGCGCCACCGGCCGCGACGCGAGCTCTCCCGCCCCGGCGATCCGCTGCGGCCGGCGGATGCGAGCGGCATGGGCAGCCACCATCGCGCAGAAGCGCGTCGGACCCTGCCCGACGCGCGCGGCCGAGAGCACACTGCGTAGGCGCTCGGAGCCGCGCGCGGCGAGATAGCCGTCGCCGAGCATGCGCACGACCCGGCCGGAGTGCAGCCGCTGCAGCCCGCTCGCGTCGAAGCACGCCTCGCCGGGGCGCAGCGATTCGACCGCGGCGCCGAGGCTCTCCAGCCGGGCCAGAGCGCTCTCCCACGCCTCGGCGACGCCGACCGGATCGGGTGCCACGAGCGTCAGCCGCGGGCAGCGGGCTAGCGCCTCGCCCATCCGCATGCCGGCGTGGATCCCGAACGTCTCGGCCGCCTGCGAGACCTCGCCGACAAACAGCTCGCGGCCTGGCTCGGGGGCAAGCGCGGCGGGCTCACCCAGCAGCCCCGCACGGCCACCGGCGGCAACGGTGAGCTCGAACCGATCCAGGAGGACGCAGACGATCATGACCGAACATATGTTCCCATCGATCCGCCGGCGGCGCAAGGCGAGCGGGACTACAACTGCTCGTAGATCGGGCCCCCACCGAGGTGGAGGCCCGATCCGTAGCACGCCGGTAAGCCGGATTCTGTCGTGAGCAGCCATCCATCTGAGCGGCCGACCTGGACCTCGGCGGGCAGCCTGCAAACGGTCCTGCTTGGCCTTGCATCGGGTGGGGTTTGCCTGGCCGCCGTGTCGCCACGACGCCGGTGCGCTCTTACCGCACCTTTTCACCCTTGCCTGTGCGCGCGCACGTGCTGCGCGCCATCGGCGGTGTGTTTCTGTGGCACTTTCCCGCGGGTTTCCCCGGGTCGGGTTCCCGACCACCCTGCCCTGTGATGTCCGGACTTTCCTCGAAGGGCGAACCTCCGCGGCTGCTTGGCATGCCCGTCCAGGGTAGCGATTCAGAGGATTGCCGTCAGCCGTGCAACGTGATCTCTCAGCGTCCCGGCAATGGCGCCGGACGTCCCGTCGCCCGCCGGGATAGGGTCTGGGCCATGCAGCAATCCGACGTGCTCGGCCGTCGCATCGGCGCGGCCATCATCGACCTCGGCATCGCGCTGCTCATCGTGCTGGTCGTCGGCGGCATCGTCGGCAACGAGGTCGCCGCCGACGCCCCTGTCTCGGCGCGCTTCGGCGCCCTAGACCGCGTACTGATCCTCTCACTCGTGTTCGCCTACTACTGGGGCACGGAGACGGTCTGGGCGCAGACGCTCGGCAAGCGCGCGCTCGGCATTCGCGTCGAGCGCGTCGACGGCTCCAAGGCGACCGCCGGCGCAACGTTTCTGCGCACCCTCCTGCGAGCCGTCGACGGCCTGCTGTTCTACCTCGTCGGCTTGCTCGCCATCCTCGCCACCGGTCAGCGCCGCCAGCGCATCGGCGACCTCGCCGCCAAGACCCGGGTCGTGTCAGCAACGCAGCCGCCCGACCGGCCCGACCCCCCGTCCCGACCGCCGCCCGACGACGAGGACGTTCTCGGGCAGATCATGCGCTAGCTGCGCGAACCCCTCAGCCCAGCTGCGTGCCGCAGTCACGACAGCGGCCCCCGACCGCCGACGGCCCGGATCCGTAGCGAGGCTCGATGAACCCCTCACAGATCGGGCACGCCGCAACACGGTGCGCTGAAAGGTCCTCCCAGGCGCCGGAGACGACGTCCTCCAGCGTCCGGCCCTCGCGCGGGGAAGCGAAGAGCAGGGCAGGGCGTTCGAGCTCGATCGTGACCATCACGGCACGCTCCTGAAGAGGCCCACGACACGCCCGAGCACGCGCACGTCGCGGGAGCGAATCGGCTCCATCGACGCGTTCTCGGGCTGCAGGCGGATGTGATCGGATTCGCGGAAGAAGCGCTTCACCGTCGCCTCCTCGCCGACGAGCGCGACGACGATGTCGCCGTCGGAGGCCGTGTCCTGCGGGCGAACGACGACGTAGTCGTCGGGCAGGATGCCGATGTCCTTCATCGACTCGCCGCGCACGCGCAGCACGTACTCGCCCTCGTCGCCACCGGCGAGCTGCGGGACCGACACGTACTCCTCGATGTTCTCCTCCGCCAGCACCGGTGAGCCCGCAGCGACCTGGCCGACGAGCGGCAGCCCCTCGGGGCGCACGATCGACTTCACCTGCTCGACGGCGCGGTCGAGCATCTCGATCGCTCGCGGCTTGGACGGATCGCGGCGCAGCAACCCGAGCTTCTCGAGGTTCGCGAGGTGCGCATGGACGGTCGAGGACGACGCGAGCCCCACGGCCTTGCCGATGTCACGCACCGTCGGGGGATAGCCGTGGCCCGCCGAGTAGCGCTTGATGAAATCGAAGATCTCCTGCTGGCGCTTGGTCAGGTCCATGGGAAGAGCTCCTTGCAGCGTTGCGAGCGGATCGGATAGGCGAACATCTGTTCGTAGAAGCTAGCGAGGGGGGCGGATGGAATCAAGGGCCTATACTGCGCGGGCCCTGCGCCGGTGGCGGAATTGGTAGACGCGCAAGGTTGAGGGCCTTGTGGGGGGATTCCCCCGTGGAGGTTCGAGTCCTCTTCGGCGCATCACAAAAGGCCCGCAAATGCGGGTCTTTTGTTGTTCAGGGCCGGACGCCGCAGCGCTTGGAAGCCCTCAGATCCCCTAGAGCGAGCTCGATCACCTGACGGCTCACTCGGACCCCACAACGACCACACCCGCCTACACATCCACGGCGGCACCCACCTCGCCACCATCCTGCTCGACGGCGTCAGCGCCGCCGTGCGGGGCGGCACGCAGTCGCGTAGGGGCAGGCGCGGCGCGGTCGCCGGGAGGGGGCGAAGGGGCGACCGCGCGGCGCCTGCGACGGGGGCGTTCAGGGGGACGCCTTCCGTACACGGGAGAGCGCGAATCGCGGCGATCTGGATCAGCGACGAGGCATTCGTGGCGCGGTCGGCCTCGTCCAGCGCGCCCGCGGCCTCAGCCTGCCATCGCCAGCGAGCGGTTGGTCGCCTCGAACTCACCGCCGACCTCCACGAGGATGTCGAGCATCGCCGCGGCGGCCGGCGAGACGAAGCCGCCCGCGAGCGTCGCGGCGAGGATGTGGCGGACCGGCGCTCGGCCCTCGAGCTGGCGGATGACGACGTCCTCGCGAACGGCGACGAGCGCGAGATCGGGAATGAAGCAGACGCCGACACCGGCAGCGACGAAGCCCTGGATCGCGACGTAGTCGTCGGACTGAAACGCCAGCCGCGGCTCGAAGCCGGCGCCCTGGCACGCGCGCTGCAGGATCTGCCCGTCCGGGCACGTTGCGGTGACGCCCATGATCCAGGCCTCGTCGGCGAGATCCTTCAGGCGCAGCCGCGCCTTGCCCGCTGCCGGATGGTTGGCCGGCAGGCAGACGTACATCGGGTCGTCGAGCAGCGGATGGCGATCGATCGCCTTGTCGCAGATGCGATCGAACCCGGCCTCGACCGTCAGCGCGATGTCACACTCGCCCGACTTCAGGCACTCCAACCCCTCGTCGGGCTCGCGCGGCGCGAGCGTCACCTCGACCCCCGGGTGGCGCTCGCGGAAGCGTCCGATCGCACGCGGGGCGATCGTCGCACCCGCCGTCGGAAACGAGACCAACCGCACGCGCCCGCCGCGCACGCCGGCGATCGCGTCGAGCTCGGCCTCGGCGTCGGCGAGCCGCGCGAGGATGACGTCGGCGTGGCGAACGAGCGCGCGCCCGGCCTCCGTGAGCCGCACGCCGCGCGCGTTGCGGTCGACGAGCACCGTGCCGGCCTCACGCTCGAGCGCCGCGATCTGCTGCGAGACGGCCGACTGCGTGTAGGCGAGCGCGTCCGCGGCGGCAGAGAAGGATCCCCGTGCCGCGACCTCTCGCAGAACCCTCAGCCGCTTCACGTCGAGCATTAGCGCACCTTATATCAGACACCGCGAAATGTCATTTGTGCTCATGGCCGGAGGCTGTGAGAGTGCGTGCTGTCGCAGATCGAGACAGAGGAAGGCCCGCCATGCAAGCCAGCCCCAGCATCGTCATCCGCCCCGCCGCCGAGCACGACGAGCACACGCTCGCCCGCCTTGCGACCCTCGACAGCCGCTCCGAGCTCACCGGGCCGGCGCTGCTCGCCGAGGTCGACGGCGTCGCGGTGGCCGCACTGGACCTGCGCGACGGCAGCGTCGCGGCCGATCCGTTCGCCCGCACGACCGAGCTCGTCGACCTCCTGCGCCTGCGCGCGCGCGGCCTTGCCGCGGCGCGCGGCAGCGGCGACTCGTGGCGTTCGCGCGCGCTCGCGATCGTGCGCCGCCCGCAGGCCGCCCGCTGCTGACGGCGTCGCCGCGGTCTGATGAGATGACCGCATCGCGGCCGCGGAGTTCACCTGGCAGGACGGCGAGCGCACCGTGCACTTCGGGCGCGACGCGCTCGAGCGCGCGCTGCAATCGCTGGGCAGCGGCTACGCGCTGCTGACGACGTCGCGGGCGCTCGCGATGGCGCCGCTGCTGGCCGAGCGCGCCGCGGTCGTGTACTCCGTCGGCGACGGCCGCGTCGACGAGCTCGCCGGCGGGCTGCTCGGCGACATCGACGCCGGCGTCGAGCTGCTCGTCGCGTTCGGCGGCGGGCGGGTGATCGACACCGCGAAGGCACTCGCGGCCGCTCGCCGGCCGGGCGAGCGGCCGCGCGTCGCAGCCGTGCCGACGACGCTGAGCGCCGCGGAGATGACCGCCGTGCACCGTCGCGCCGCGGGTGCGGACGGCTCGCTGCCCGGCGTGCGCCCGGCGATCGTCGTCAACGTTCCGGCGCTGAGCGCCTCCCAGCCTCCCGTGGCCCTCGCGGCGAGCGCGGCGAACGCCCTCGGCCACGCCGCGGAAGGGCCCGCCACGACGCGCGCCAGCCCGGTGCCCGCGCTCGCCGGCCGCGAGGCCGCCCGCCTCATCGGCGCGGCGTACGCCGGCGGCGGCGAGCCCGATCGCAGCATGCTGGCGCTCGCTGCGCTGCTGTCGGGCTATGCGATCGACAGCTGCGGCTACGGCCTGCATCACGTCGTCTCGCAGACGCTCGCCCGCCTCGCCGGCGCCGGCCACGGTCCGGCGAACGCGGCGATGCTGCCGCACACGCTCGTCGCGCTGCAGCGCCGCGGCGCGGCCGGCGCCGGCGCGCTCGTCGCGCCGGCGAGCGACCTCGCCCGCCGAGCGCAGGCTGTGCGCCTGCGCGACCTCGGCGTCGACGAGGCGTCGCTTGACCGCTGCGCGGATGCGGCGGCAGGGCGCGCCGAGCTCGACGCGACCCCGCCGCGCGCCGATCGCAACGAGCTGCGGGCGCTGTACGCCGCCGCCTACTGAGCCTGGTCCGTCGAGGCTCCGGGCGCACCGGCGCCGCGAGGGTGCGTCCCCTACAGCTTCAGCAGGAGGATCGTGTTCAGGACGAACGCGACCGCGAAGCCGATGGTCCAGCGGTTGAGGTTGCGCTCGACGAGCGACCCTCCCCCGAACGGGCCCGAGCCCGTCCCGACGCCGAACGCGCCCGACAGGCCGGCGTCCTTACCGGAGTGCATGAGGACCAGGAAGATCACCACGATCGACAACACGACCTGGACGATGGACAGGATGTTCTCCATGACGTCAGGGTACAGCGCCGGCCTCGTCGCGGTGGCGCCCGCGACACGCTCGGCCGCGGGCCGCCCTCAGCCCTCCTCGTCGATCCGGCGCAGGACCTCCATCGCCTCGGCTCGCAGCTGGCGGTCGAGGTCGCGGTGATCGTCGTCTGACAGCTTGCCCGTCTTCCAGTCCATCTCGGCGTCGCGGATCTCGCGGTACTTGGCCTGCTTGCGCGCCTCGAGCTCTTCGAGGCGGTCGGCGCTCTCGTCGCGCACCTCGGCGTCGCGGTCGCGCAGCGGCGCCCAGACGACCGCGACGACCGCGCAGACAACGGCGAGGATGACCAGCAGCGCGATCACGTCCACGAGCTGACGCTACTAGTGGGGCGCGTCGGGCTGCGCGGGTCCGGCAGCGGCGACGGTCTGCGGGCCGCGGGCCGGGCGGCCGAGGTCCTTCGCAACGCGCGCCGCATAGCGCGCCTGCGCACGGCGGCGCAGCGGATCGCGCTCACCGGGCCAGATCGCGATCAGGCCGCCGAGGAAGACGATGATCGCGCCGAGCCAGATCCAGGTCACGAGCGGCGAGGTGATGAGACGGAAGGTCGCGGGCGGCGGATCCTTGACGTAGTTGTCGGCGAGACCGCGCAGCGCCTGCCCGAGCAGCTGCGCCTCGACGTCGGGCTCGAGCTTGCCGGTCGCCGCGGCGAAGACCTTGTCGCCCTCCTGGATCTGCGGGCGCAGTGCCTGCATGTCGGGCGTCATCGCCGTCCAGAGGTCGCCGCGAAGGCCGGCCTTCAGGCCGATCTCACTCGTCGCCTCACCCTCGAAGAACCGCCCGATGCGCCCCAGCCCCTCGGCGTCGCGCGATGGGAAGTAGCCGCGCTCCGGGCGCAGCGTCGTGACCGGCTTGCCGTCGCGGCTGATGCGCACGACGGAGCCGAAGGAGATCTTCTCCAGGCTCCCGTCGCTCGTCGTGGCGATGCGCGAGGTCGCCTTCTCGTACTTGAACACGTAGGCGCCGACCTTCGTGCTCTGGCCCGGGCTCATGCGCACGTCGCGGGCGTGGTTGAACGCCGTCGACGCCGCGACGCCGATGAACAGCACGGCCATCCCAACGTGCACGAGGTAGCCGCCGTAGCGCCGGCGGTTGCGCGCGACGAGCGAGGCCAGCGCCGTCAGCGGCCACTCGCCCGTCATCGCGCGCCGCACGCCCACTCCGCGCCAGAACTCCTGTCCGACGCTGGCCACGACGAACGCTCCGCAGACGAACATCGCCATCGCCAGCGGCCGGTCGGCCGCGCCGAGCGCCGCGAGCAGCACGCCGAGGGCGACCGCGACGCCTCCCGGCAGCAGGAAGTTTCGCCGCGCGTTGGCGGCCGTCGCCTTGCGCCAGGCGATCACCGGGCCGATCCCGCTCAGCAGGACGAGCACGAGCGCCAGCGGCACGGTGTAGCGGTCGAACCAGGGTGGGCCGAGGGCGCGCCTGCTGCCGGTCAGCGCCTCGGCGATCAGCGGCCAGAACGTCCCCCAGAACACGACGAACGCCATCGCGACGAGCACGAGGTTGTTGGCGAGGAAGATCGCCTCGCGTGACAGCAGCGAGTCCAGGCGGTTCTCCGAGCGCAGCGCCTCGCGCCGCCAGACGACGAGGCCGATCGACCCGGCGATCATCAGGCCGATGAGGATCACGAACGGCACGCCCAGCGTCGAGGCCCCGAAAGCATGGATCGAGTCCAGGATGCCCGAGCGCACGAGGAAGGTCCCGAGGATCGACAGGATCCCGGTCGCGAGGACGAGCGAGATGTTCCAGATCTTCAGCATCCCGCGCTTCTCCTGGATCATGATCGAGTGCAGGAACGCGGTGCCGGTCAGCCACGGCAGCAGCGATGCGTTCTCGACCGGATCCCAGGCCCAGTAGCCGCCCCAGCCCAGCTCGGCGTAGGACCAGCGGGCGCCGAGCAGGATCCCGATGCCGAGAAAGAACCACGCGCCGAGCGCGAAGCGCCGCGTCGAGTGGATCCAGTCGGCCGCGCCGACCTGCCGCGTGACGAGCGCACCGATCGCGAACGCGAACGGGATCGCGAACAGCGTGTAGCCCGAGTAGAGCATCGGCGGGTGGATCATCATGCTGGGGTGGCGCAGCAGCGGGTTGAGGCCCTGGCCCTCGGCCGGCACGACCGCCGACAACCCGAACGGCGTCTCGAGGAAGATCAGCAACGCCGCGAAGAACGCCGCGAAGCCGAGCAGGACCGCCGTCGCGTACGGCGCCACGCGGCGCAGGCGGCGGCGCGTCAGGAACAGCACGAGGCTCGACCACATCGACAGCAGCCACAGCCACAGCAGCAGCGAGCCCTCCTGCGAGGACCATGCGGCGGCGGCCTGGTAGAACGTCGGCGTCGTCGTCGAGGAGTGGCTTGCGACGGTCGCGAAGGTGAAGTCCGAGCGCAGGAAGGCGAGCTCGAGGATCCCGAAGGCGCCGGTGCACAGCGCCGCGACCGCGTAGACCGCCCGCCGGCCGGAGACGACCCAGGCGGGCCGTCCGCGCCGGATGCCGTACAGCGACGCGAAGATCCCGTAGGCGGCGACGACGAGGGCGAGGATCAGCAGCGCACGACCGACGGTAGCCATGGACTCAGCTCTTCTGGTTCTGGGACTTCGTGGCGTCCTCGGTGAACTTCGACGGGCACTTCGTGATCAGCGAGTCACGTTCGCCGACGAAGGTCGCGCCCTCCTTGCGAACGGTCACGATGACCTCGCGGTCCTCGCGAAACGCGTCGGACACCACGCCCGTGTACGTGACGGGCACCGACGCGGCGCCGTCGCGGTCGCGCACGCGGAAGTCCACGCCATCGGACTTCGTGCGCACCGAGCCGTCCTGTACCTTGCCGGTCAGCTGGTAGGCGACCCCGGATCGCGCCGCGGCGAGATCGCTCGGCGAGACCGCCTCGCTGGACGCGCTGATGCTCGTGTAGACGAGCGCCACCGCCAGCAGGACCGCCGCGCTGAGCGCGGCGACGAGGCGAATGCGGCGTTTGCGAGCGGGCTGCATCGACGTCAAGTATCGCAGCCGCGCGACCTTGCAAAGCCGGTCGTGGCCCGTGCGCCAGAACCTTAACGGGAGGGAAATGTCCGTTGCAGACAGAAACCTTTGAGGGTCCGCGGAGTCATTGCCGATAGACCCATGACCACGATGACCGTCAAACACACCACATCGCCGCGCAGGACCTCGGTCGGCCGCCGCCTGCACGTCGTGGCGCAGCCCGCCCCGCGGCCCGAGCCGATGCACCCGGCCGAGCGCCGCCTGCGCGACGCCGGCGGACCGGACGATCGTGCCTGTTACGCGTGCGGATGCGGCTTTCTGTTCGTCGCCCCGGTGTCGACCTCGGTGCCCTGCCCGCACTGCGACACCGTGCAGGCCTGGTAGCGGACGCAACTCGGACGCCGGCGCCCGGCGCGTCAGCCCGACGATCAGCGGGTAGTGCCTGGATCTCGGAGGTCGAGCCTGCGAGGCCGTACGTGTCGAGCACGGCACGCTCCCCCGCCACGTCGATCTGAGGAGAACCCGCATGACCGAGGACCGCTCTGACAGTCAGGAGCCGCACAGCCTCCTGGGAGCGTTGCTCTCGCCGCTTCGCGCTCCGCAGCGCGTCTTCGGCGACATCGAGACGATCGCGGTCGCACTGCTCGCATTGCAGCGCGACGCCCGCGACCGCCTGGGCTCGATCGACGACCGCGCAGCGGAGCTCATCAAGGGCGTCGCCGGGTTGCACGAGCCGGTCAACCGCCTCGATCGCAACGTCGAGTCGATGCAGTCGCTGGAGGGCACCATCACCGCGAGGATGGAGGCGCTGCAGGCGCCGCTTGACAGGCTCGAGGGCAAGGTCGACCTCGAGTCGCTGGAGGCGGTCATCACGGAGAAGATGGACAACCTGCAGGCGCCGCTTGACCGGCTCGACGTCAAGGTCGGAAAGCTGCATACGCTGGAGGCGACCATCACCGAGCGGATGAACGCCATCGACGACGATCTCAACAGCCGCATGCTCGCCGTCGAGCAGGAGGTCCACGCGATGCGCGCGCCGCTCGAGCAGATCTCGCGTGACACGCAGTCCGTCGTGAAGCTGCTGCCCGACCCCAACGACGGCCCGCTGACGCGGCTGAAAGACACCTTCACCTCCTCCTGATGGCGCGTCTGGCGGCCGTCCGGGCGGTCGGTCAGAGCAGCTGCGGCGCCTCCGCGGCGCGGAACTCGATCAGCCGCGCGAGCCCGTCGAACTCCAGCGGCTCGGAGCTGATCGCGATGCCGGCGCCGCCGGTCAGGCTGCGGCGATGCGTGGCGTGGATTCCGACGGTGCGAAAGCTCTGCTCGGCGGTGTCCTCGAGCACGAGGTCCGGGACGAAGACGGTGAGCGTGAACGTCCGCAGGTGCGAGACGCGGTCGAGCGTGACGCTGACCTCGAGGCCGCGCGCGCTCTGATGCGCCTGGATCTCGTCGCCGGTGAAGTCGTGGCGTCCCATCGGCCCGCTGTAGCTGAGCTGTGGTTCGCTGCCGAACGCCGCGGGCGAGTATGTGATCTTCATGTCGTCGTGAACGAACTCGAAGCGGGTGGATGCCTGGGTTTGCACAGCCATGGGGTGTCCCCTTCGGTTGCAGATCGGCGCGCGGCCGCTCCATGGTGAGCCAGAGCGGCCCGCATGTCCAGCAATTTGCAAAGGTTGCTCTCGGTCGCTCGATACGGGATGGGTTCGGCGCCGAGCGTTCGACCCCTATTGGCAGACGGAGCGGTCGCACTGCGAGGCGGGCACCGGGCGGCGCTAGGTTGCTGAGACAACTTGTCGCGAGCCGAGGAGCGTCCCGTGCACGTCGAGATCTGGTCTGACATCGCCTGCCCCTGGTGCTACGTCGGAAAGCGCCGCTTCGAGGCCGCGCTGGCGTCCTTCGAGCACCGCGAGCAGGTGCAGGTGACATGGCGCTCCTTCGAGCTCGACCCGTCCGCCCCGCCGGAGCGCGAGGTCGACAGCGCCAAGCACCTCGCCGACAAGTACGCCATCAGCCGCGACGAGGCGCTTGCGATGCAGGAGCGCGTGGCCTCCACCGCCGCCGGCGAGGGCCTGGACTTCCGCTTCGACCGCGCCCGCGGCGGCAGCACGTTCGACGCGCACCGCGTGCTGCACCTCGCGGCCGCCCACGGCCTGCAGGACGCGATGAAGGAGCGACTCATGCGCGCGTACCTCAGCGAGGGCGAGCTGATCTCCGACGCCGCGGTGCTCGAGCGCCTGGCGGTCGAGGCCGGGCTGCCCGCCGGCGAGGCGCGGGATGTGCTCGCCGGCGGCCGCTACGCACACGAGGTGCGCGAGGACGAGAGCGCCGCCACCGCGCTCGGGATCCAGGCCGTGCCGTTCTTCGTCGTGGACCGCAAGGTCGGCGCGGCAGGCGCGCACCCGCCACAGGCGCTGCTCGAGCTCCTGCGTCAGGCGCTGCCGTCCGACGAGGTCGTCGCCGGGGGCGCGAGCTGCGCAGTTGACGGCTGCTGACTGCCGCTCTGGCTCAGCGGGCGGTGAAGTCCAGGATCAGCTGAGCCGTCTCGAGCGGCACGTCGAGCTGCGGCGCGTGGCCGACATCGTCGAGCTCGACCCAATCGGCGGTCGGCAGCCAATCGCGGCGGTAGCGCACGGCGCTCACGGGCAGCGGCAGCAGCCGGTCGCACACCCCCCACACGATCCGGACGGGACAGGTCACGCGCTGCGCGTTGAGGTCGTAGCCCTCGCGCAGCGCGCAGTCGATCATCGTCAGCGCATCGCAGGCCGCGACGCCACGGATCTGGTGCGCCAGCAGCTGCGCCGGGATGTGCTCGAACGCGACGGTGGTCACCTCCGTCACGCTGCGGCGCCCCATGACCGTCGATACGAGCGCCTCGGCCACCAGCGCGCCCTGGACTTCCTCGGTGCATGTCGGCCTGACGGCGCGCGATCGCGGGATAGAAGTCCCCGCCCGCCACCCAGCCGCCGGCCGGCGCGAGCGCGACCACCGACATCGCGCGGCCACGCGCAGCCAGCTGCAGCGCGACGTACCCGCCGAGCGAGTTGCCGACGAGGTGCGCGGCATCGAAGCCCGCATCGTCCATCGCCCGCTCGACCGCGTCGACGATGCCGGCCTGGCCGGCCGCGGCGTCGAACGGCGGGCCACCGGCGTGCCCGGCGAGCGTCGGAGCGAGCACGTGATGGCGACGCTCCAGCGCTTCGAGCACCAGCTCCCATGTCCTCCACGTGTCCATGAACCCGTGCAGGCACACCATCGGAGGCCCTTCCCCGCCACGATGAACAGCAGTGAACCCCGAGAGCATCGACCGAACGTACCGGCGGTCCCCATTTCGATGCGTGTGGCGCCATCCTGCGCCATGCAGACTCGAATCGAGACCCGAAGGGCGGTGGCGTGAGCGTGCAGAGCGAGAGCTGGTCGGTCGTGTCCGACGCTGAGCACCTACGCGAGCTGGTGGGATCTCCGATCCCGCGGGTCGCGGACAAGGCGCGCTCGACGCTGCACGAGCTGGACCGGGAGTGGCTCGCCGCCGCGCCGCTGTGCCTGGTGGCGACCGCGGGAGCAGACGGGTCCCGCGACGTCAGCCCCCGCGGCGACCCGCCGGGATTCACGCACGTGCTCGACGAGCGCACGATCGCGATCCCGGATCGTCCGGGCAACCGCCGCGTCGACGGATTCCGCAACCTGCTGGACAACCCGCACGTGGGACTGATCTTCCTGATCCCGGGCCGAGGCGACACGCTGCGGATCAACGGCACCGCACAGCTTCTGCACGACGCGCCCTTCTTCGACGAGATGGTCGTCGACGACCACCGGCCGCGGCTCGTGTTGGTCGTCGGCGTGGAGGAGGTCTTCTTTCACTGCTCCAAGGCGCTTCTGCGCTCATCGCTGTGGGACCCGGCGTCGTGGGCGCCCGAAGCCGTCACCTCGCGCGCGCAGATCGCGAAGGCTCTCGAGCGGCCGGACGAGCCCCTGGAGCGCCTCGAGGACTACTACGGCCCGAGCTACGCCGACAAGCTGTATCGCTGACTCGAATGCGGCTGTCCCATCGACGTCGCTAGGAGCCGGGCGGGCCGCTCAGGTCGTCACGGCCGGGCGTGAGAAGCTCGAGGCCGGCGGCCGAAGCCGCATCGCAAAGACGATGGTCGTACGCGACGAAGGCCGAGAGGTCCGCGCGGATCGACAGGGCGCTGGCGAGGTGGATGGCATCGAGGCTGCGGAGCATGACCTCGCCTGCGTCGGCGGCCTCGTCGATCACGTCGCTCGTGAGAGGGATCAGGTCCAGTTGGGCCAGCAGCGCCTTGGCCGCTGGCAGCGCCTCGACGTTCACTCGACGACAGGCACGGAGCACTTCCACCTTGGCGAGCTCGCTGCTGACCACCGGCAGGACTGTTCGCGTCGACAGCCAGTCGGCGAGGGCGGCACTCTCGGGTTCCTCGTGCAGCAGCTTCAGCAGCGCGGAGGAGTCGAGGTAGATCACGCCCGGTCTCGGCGCAGCTCGTCCAATGCTTCGGCGGTGTCCGGAGCCCCGGAGGGGGCGGGGACACGTCGAGGAACTTCGAAGGGGCGCGTGCCAGGGATCAGTCGGCCAGCCGCGACCAGCCGCTGTCGAGCGGTGGCCGCGGGAGCCGGCGGTACGAGCAGCGCAACGAGCTGTCCGCGTTCGGTCACCTCGACGGTCTCTCCGGCCTTGACTCGTTCGAGATAGCGGCTGGCGTGCTGGCGCAGCTCACGAACTCCGATGCGCTGCATCGCCACAATGTAGCACCTGGCATGCTACGTGTCTGATCAAGCGGACGGCGGGGATCGAACCCGTGACCTTCGGCTTGGGAACGGGAATAGGTAGCGTCAGATCCCGCAATTTTGCGAGAGAATTCGGTCATCTACCTAGAGGAGTGTGGGTCGCTAAAGCGCCGGCGGCCGTGAGCAGCGTGCGCGGGCCGCGCGGAGCGGGTGCCCGCGGCGGGTGTCGGTCGGCTTGGGCGCGGCGTTGCGGCGGACGGGGCCTGTGGGCGCGCCCGAGGAGCCTCCCCAGGGACCCGATCGGACTCCCGGGCGCTGAGTGCTAGTTGTGGCCATGGTCTACCTCGGCTTGTCGTTCATGCCGCCACGGGGGCGGATGTCGTGGGCAGGCGGAAACGCTTGCGGTAGCGATCCCAGCTCCAGGTCTTCAGGAACGCCTCGGCGGCGCTGCGCCCGCTCTGGTACAGCTGCTGCTCGGCGGCCGGCTTGATCCCGAAGTCGACGATCCCGGCCTTCTTCGTGTCGACCTCGATCGAGCGTGCCGCGATCCACGGCTTGGCGAGCTGCGATTGGTCGTGGCCGACGAGCATCGTGGTGACGAGCGATTCCAGCAGGCCGATGGGCCCGTGCTTGACGATCCCGAGCAGCGGCAGGAGGTCGGCATTGCCGGCCGGCAGCTTCGGCACGAGCGTGACGCCGAACGTCGGCCAGCGCGGGGGCGCCGTGTCGGCGCGGTCGAACGCATCGATCGGAAAGTTCGATAGCACGCCGCCGTCGACGACCGTCGATGGTCGGCCCTTGTAATGGATCGTCACTGGCCGGAAGAAGAACGGGATCGACATCGATGCGCGCACCGCGTCGGCGACGAGCTGCTTGTCGGGATCGAGGCCGTAGCGCGGGTAGTCCCACGGCAGGCGGATGAGCTCGCCGCGAGTGACGTCGGTCGCCATGACGACGAGCCGGTAGGACTCGTTGGGTGCGAGCGAGCTCTTCGGGTCGCGGATCTTCAGGTCCTCGAAGGTCCGGATGCCCTTCTTGGCGAGCTCGCCCTCGAGCCACTCGTGGACCGCGTCGCCTTCGAAGATGCCGTTCTCGAACAGCACCGACAGCCCCGCACCGATGAGCGGCAGCCGCGTCAGCGGTCCCTTGTCCTGGAAGCTGCGGAAGTCCAGCGACATCATCACCTCGCGCAACTCCGTCGCGGTCATACCGGACGCGACGAGCGCACCGACGATCGCGCCGGCGGAAGTGCCCGCGACGCGCTGGAACTCGTAGCCGCGCTCCTCGAGCACGGTGATCGCACCGACGTGGCCGATGCCCTTCACGCCTCCGCCTGCGAGCACCAGGTCGGCGGGAAGCTTGGATGCGCCTTTGGCCATCGCGATCCTCTCGCTGACATGTGCTGACGCCTCGTAGGATGTCAGTGGTTTCGCAGCGCCAGATCACCAACTCGTGACGCGCTGGGGTGACCATCGCGGGCTGGCCGGCGCGAGTCAACTGACGTGTGTCCAAGCGCACACGACACCCGGTCCAGTTTGATGGCACGCAAGCTCCGCCTTTGGTCGGCTCACGCTCGCCGGCGCGAAAGCCGTTACGGCTGACGCGATCCACGGCCAACGCCGGTCCAGCCGGACGAATCCGACTCAAACCCACTGGGCCAGTCGGCCGAGGCTGCTCTCCTCCTGGACGACACAGCCGTGCTGTGGCCACTGCTCCTTTGCACGCGATCAGGAGCAGTCCCCGCGCCGGACTCCGGCCTTGCTCGCCCATCTTCAAGGGGCGAACGCCGGATCGCAGATCTCGTGACAGTTCATCTCGTCGAAGCGCGCCGGTCATGCGCTCGCAACGCGCGGTACATCTGTCCGTAGCAACAGAGCAACGCAGCGGACATGCGAATCGGCGACAATCGCGCTCTCGTTGGTGCGTCACCTGCGCTCTCGTTGGTGCGTCACCTGGAGGGCCGGACACCGAGCCCAAAATGAGCGGCGTGGCCCTCGATGTGGCTCCGTCGGCTGGCAACCCCCACCAAACCAGGAGACAGACGATGGCCTACGATCCGAAGACCGCAACCGGAATCCCCACCGAACCGATCGGTTCCCTGCCTCGGCCGGCCAAGCTCCAGGCGGCCTTTGCCGCTTACGATGCCGGCGAGATCACCGCGGAAGCACTCGAGGCCGAAAAGGAAGCGGCGGTCAAGGACACGATTGAGCGCTTCGAGGCCACGGGTTCGCCGATCATCACCGACGGCGAGCAGCGCTGGTCGAGTTTCGCCACCTACCCCTTCATGACCACGATGGCCGGGACCGGTCTGAACTCTTGTTGCGCTCCGGGCGGCCAGACCTTCGCGTTATTCCCGGACGGGCATTACAAGTCCATGCCGAAGCTGGTCGGTGGTCCGTTCCGGTACAACGAGTACGCGGCCGACTCGCTCGTGAAAGCTCTGAAATTCGCGAGTAAGCCGATGAAGCAGGCAGTGATCGCCCCGTCGATGGTTTCGCTGCTCATGCCGCTGCACGCCGAGGTGCCGGGCTACACCCGCGAGCAGTTCGAGTCGGACCTGGCCGATGAGTGTGAGAAGGACATCCGTAAAGCGTTCGCCGCCGGAGCGGCCCGCGTCCAGATCGACTTCACCGAAGGCCGACTGGCGCTGAAGAGCGACCCGCGCAACCCGTGGACCGACGCCAACCTGCTCCCGCGCTTCATCGAGCTCATCAGCCGGGTGGTGGACCGTTTCACGCCCGAGGAGCGCGTGAACATCGGCGTGCACACTTGTGCTGGAAGCGACGCAGACTCAAACCACAGCGCCGAGGTTCCCTACAGCAGCCTGCTTCCGGCCCTGTTCTCGATCAA
>Ga0136640_10000032_pt1 | contig 45393 bp, 36 predicted proteins | sample AntDrymUQ8642106_2_FD_105498 | JGI IMG/M metagenome (GOLD analysis project Ga0136640, IMG submission 105498) | Polar desert sand microbial communities from Dry Valleys, Antarctica - metaG UQ864 (21.06) | ecosystem: Environmental > Terrestrial > Soil > Desert | place: Antarctica: Dry Valley...
GAGCAGGAGGATCGCGGCTCCGACCGCGGTCGCCGCCCGTACGCCGTCCACGCTGGCGCCGAGCCGCAGCAGGCCGACCAGGGCCAAGACGACCAGGACGGTCGCCGCGGCCACGGTGGCCTCGGCTGCTCCCGCAGCCCCGGCGGGCACCACCACGAGTGCTGCAGCCAAGCCCGACGCGACCAGCGCAGCTCCGGCTCCCACCGGGGGTGGACCGACGACGGCGACAGCGACGGTCAGCACCAGCAGCACCACGGCGGGCCGCGCCGACCCGTCGACCAGCTCCGGCACCGTCGGCTCCTCGAACAGCCGCGCGATCGCGGCGACCACCGCGACGACGTACGCACCCATAGCAGCCAGCGCGATGCCGACGGTCGACAGCCAGAGCCCCAACGACCACACGGCCATAGTCCCGGCGACCAGCAGTCCGAGTGCGGCGATCGGCAGCCAGGCCGAGGCGGTCACCCAGTTGACGCTGAGCGCTCCGACCGCCGCGAGCGCACCGCCCACCACAGCCAGCTCGGCGACCACCAGGCGCGTGCGGCCGTCGTCACCGTCCGCGGACCACACCCGTTGGGCGCCAACCGCGGCCCCAGCCGACGGCAGCGCGAGCAGAGCCGCGGCAACCGACAGCAAGCCGCGACCCCCGAGCTGGTCGAGACCCCACAGCCCGGTTGTGTAGGCGGCGCCGAGGTCGACGAGCAGCAAGAGCACGGTGAGGGCCCACAACGCCTCGGTCGAGGCTCGCAACCGGCGCCCCAAACAGCTGGTCGCGGCAACGGCGACGACAGCGGTGACACCGAGCAGCAGCACCGTACGCGCCGGCTGCGACAACGACCCCCAGCTGACCGCGACGAATACGACCGCCGCCACCCCCAGCAGCAGCGCGCCCAGCGCCAACAGCACCGAGCCGGTGGTGATCCGGTGCGGTCGCCGAGCGGGCTGACCGGCAGCCGGGGGTGCCATCGGCTCTGCAGGGCCTCCGACGGTCGTGGGCGCGGCGGGATCTGGATTGTGGGACAGCTCGCGCAACCGGTCGAGCTCGGCGTCGGCCTCGGCCAGCAGCCCGTACAGCCGATCGGCGTCCGGGCCGACCAGCATCAGCCCGCATCGCGCACACCGGGGCTGGTCGGTGCGCATCGCCCGACAGTCCGGGCAGTAGGCCGGGTGCGCGAAGTGATGCATCCATCGATGATCGCGCACGAGAACGGCCGCCAGTGCCAGACTGGCCGTGCCCATGCGCACCCTGCTGATCGACAACCATGACTCGTTCACGTTCAACCTGTTCCAGCTGATCGCCGAGACCTACGGCGTTGCGCCGAGCGTGCTGCCCAACGACCACCTCGATCTGACAGCCGAGCTGGCCGACGGCTTCGACGCGGTGGTCGTCTCTCCGGGACCCGGCCGGCCCCAGGTCGCCCGAGACATTGGCCGGTCGTTGGAGGTTGTCCGGAACACCGGGGCAGCCGTGCTCGGGGTGTGTCTCGGCCACCAGGGCCTCGGGCACCTGGCCGGCGCGCCCGTCCGGCTTGCGCCCGAGCCCCGCCACGGGCACCTGAGCACGGTCGACCACCGGGGCACGGGGTTGTTCGCCGGCCTGCCGCAGAGACTTACCGTCGTCCGCTACCACTCGCTGTGCCTGCTCGAACCGCTGCCCGACGAGCTGCTGGCCGACGCCTGGTCCGAAGACGGGGTGGTGATGGCCGTCCACCACCGGTCGCGACCGTGGTGGGGCGTGCAGTTTCACCCCGAGTCGGTCGCCAGCGAGGGCGGTGAGCGGCTGCTGGCGAACTTCCGCGCGCTGGTGCTGGGGACTCGGACCCCCAACGTGTCGGCGCCGGCGCCTGCGCCTCCACCAGACCCGGCCCCGGCAGCTGCGCCCGGCGGCCCACCCCCCGCCGACGGCCCGCCGAGCCCCTGGACGCTGCGGACCCGGCGTCTGCCGTGCGCGGTGGACACCGAGGTGGCCTACGAGCAGCTGTGCGCCGATCGGCCGTACGCGTTCTGGCTGGACAGCTGTGCCCCCGGGGGTGAGCTCGCGCGGTTCTCGTTCGTCGGCCACCCCGACGCACCGGGCGGTGAGGTCCTGAGCTACGACGTGGCCGACGGTGAGGTCCGTGTCCTGGACGGAACCGGGCAGCCGGTGGGGTCCGAGCCGGGGTCGGTATTCGACCTGCTGCAGGGACGGCTGGCGCAGCGACATGTTGGCCCCCACGTCGACCTGCCGTTCGACCTTGTCGGCGGGTACGTGGGCTACCTCGGCTACGAGCTGAGGTCCGACGCCGGCTCACCGACGACGCGTCGGGCAGCCACCCCCGACGCCGTTTGGGTCTTCGCCTCGCGCTTCGTCGCGGTGGACCATCGGACCGAGCAGACGTGGCTGGTGGCCGCCGCTCGGCCAGACGTCGCCGGCGAGGTGGCGTTCGCGGACGCGTGGCTGGCTTTTGCCGCCGGTGCACTGCAGCCAGCAGCGCGGGCCCCGGTGACGACCCCAGCGCCAGCGCCAGCGCCGGCTGAGGGTGTCGACCCGGTGCCCCTGCTCGACCGGAAGCCCCACCGCTATCGCGAGGCCGTTGCCGACGCCCAGCACGAGCTGCGCGCCGGTGAGAGCTATGAGGTATGCCTCACCAACCGGCTGACCACCGCGGTCCACACCGACGGCCTGGCGATCTATCGTCGGCGGCGCCGGATCAACCCGGCGCCGTACTCTGCCTTCCTACGGCTGGGACCGGTCGAGGTGATCTGCTCGTCTCCCGAGCGCTTCATGCACGTGGACGGCACCGGCGCCATCGAGTCCCGCCCGATCAAGGGGACGGCACCGCGCGGGACGACGCCAGCCGCCGACGACGCCCTCCGCGATGGGCTGGCCAGCTCGGCGAAGAATCGCGCCGAGAATCTGATGATCGTGGACCTGCTGCGCAACGACCTCGGCCGGGTCTGCGAGGTCGGCAGCGTGCAGGTCCCGTCGTTCATGGCGGTGGAGACGTACGCGACGGTGCACCAGCTCGTGTCAACGGTCCGGGGCCGGCTGCGACCGGAAATCGACGCGGTGGCCGCCGTCCGCGCCTGCTTTCCGGGCGGATCCATGACCGGCGCACCCAAGCTGCGCACGATGGAGATCATCGACCGGCTCGAGGACCGTCCCCGCGGGATCTACTCCGGTGCGCTCGGCTTCTTCGGCCTGACCGGCGCCGCCGACCTGAACATCGTCATCCGGACGGCTGTGGTGGCTGGCAACGTCCTGCAGGTCGGCGCCGGCGGGGCCGTCGTGTTGGCCTCGGAACCCGATGAGGAGTACGAGGAGATGCTGCTCAAGATGCGCGCCGGGCTGTGCGGCATCAGCGCCAACGACCTCGACCACGGCCCGGCCCACCGCCGCCCGCCAGGAAAGTGACTCCGCGGGGCACTTTCAGAGGCGGGTCACACTGGCGTTGTGGCGTTGTCGGCGCCACCTCCTAGTGTTCGAACATACATTCGATTCGTAGGAGGTGGCGGTCATGATCACCTACCAGCGCACACCAGACCCCGCAGGTATCGAGCTCGAGCAGCTGGCGGACCGTCTCTGCACCCTGGCCGGGCGGATAGCCGCGGCGACGGCGGAGTTCCTGCGGCTGCTCGGCGAGTTCGACGAACGGCAGGGTTGGGCCGGCCCCGGGCTGCGGTCGTGCGCCCACTGGCTCTCCTGGCGCTGCGGCATCAGCCTGCGCACCGCACGCGACCACGTGCGGGTGGCCCGTAGGCTGCGGCCGCTGCCCGTGACGACGCGGACCTTCGCCGAGGGTCGCCTGTCCTACTCCAAGGTCCGCGCCCTCTGCCGAGTGGCGACCCCGGCCACCGAGGGCCAGCTGGTCGAGACCAGCCTCTGCGCCACCGCATCGCAGGTCGAGCGAATGACCCGCTGCATCGACCAGGCCGCCCCAGAGCAGGCGCCGTTCGCACCGGAGCAGCCACATCGGGAGGCTGCCCGCCTGCACTGGCGCTGGGACGACGACGGCACCCTGCGGGTCAGCGGGCGGCTTTCAGCTGAGGACGGAGCAGCCCTGCTCGCCCTGCTCAGGGCCACGGCAGACGCCCGGGCTGAGACCTCCACCCCCACGGGCGAGTCTGCCCAGTCGCAGGATGCGCCGTCGGTCCGGTCCGCACTTGGGGGCTCGGCCTCGTCGACCCTGCTGGGCGAGGCCAGCCGAGCTGGCGCGCAGGGGCTCGCCGCCATGACGGGAGCTGACGGTCGCCCCGCCGAGGTGCTCGTGCACGTCGATGCGGACGTCTTGACGCGGCTGCGCGCCGAGACCAAGCGTGGGCTCGCGCGCGCCCACCTGGACGGTGGACCCGCGTTGAGCCTGGCCACGATCGAGCGACTTGCCTGCGACGGCGGCATCCGCCTCACCACCCATGGCAGCGACGGACGCACGCTCGACCTCGGCCGGCGACGTCGACACCCGACGCCACGCCAGGTCTCGACGCTGATGCGAAGGGACATCGGTTGCACGTTGCCCGGGTGCGGTCGGCGCCGATTCCTGCACGCCCACCACGTCCGTTTCTGGTCACGCGGCGGGCGCACCGATCTCGACAACCTGCTCCTGCTGTGCGGCGAGCACCACCGCGCGCTGCACGACGCGGCATTCACCATCACCGGGCTCGGCCGGCAACGCTTCAGGTTCAACGCACCCGACGGCAACCTGATCGAGTACACCCCGCACATCCGCGGCAGGTGCGCCGACGTGGACGAGACCTATCGGCTCATCGAGGGCGACTCGTTGACGCCCAACTGGCACGGCGAGCAACTCGAACCCGACCTGATCATCGCGGCCTACATGCACACCCGCGAGGCGGAGCTCGCCGGGCAGCAGCCGACGGAGCCGGGGCACGACCGATGGGCGGGCCTCCCCGACCCGTGGGCTGTGGCGGCGGCCGCCTAGCGACGCTGGAGCAGCGCCACGCACTCCACATGGTGCGTCATCGGGAACAGCGCATACGCCCGCAGATCCGCCAGGCGGTACCCCAGCTCAGCGAAGGTCGCCACGTCGCGTGCCAACGCGGCCGGGTCGCAGGCGACGTAGACCACCCGGCTGGGTCGCAGCTCGGCGATCCCACGCACCACTCGCGCCTTGGCCCCGGTGCGGGGCGGGTCCAACACCACCAGGTCTGCCCGGGTGCCCAGCCGACCGGTCCGCAGCACCTGATCCACCCGACCGTGCACGATCTGCACATGCGGCTGGTCGTGCAGGTTGCGTCGGGCGTCCCGCACCGCCGTACGGTCGGACTCGACCGCAAGCACTGACCCACTCGCGGCGCCTCGCGCATCAGCAGCACCGCTGACTGCACTGCCGACAGCACCGCCGAGGAACGCTGAGAACAGTCCGACGCCGCTGTAGAGGTCGACGACCCGCTCGCCCCGCGCCGGCCTGCCGAGAGCGGCCACAGCCTCGACAAGGGTGGCTGCGGCTGCCGGGTGCACCTGCCAGAACCCGGCGCCGGAGACCCGGAATCTGCGCCCAGCGACCCTCTCGGCGACATGCGCAGGACCGGCGACCAGCTGTCCGTCGGCAAGCACCATCTGCTCCGCCGTGCTGGAGACCACAGTGTCGATCCGGCGCACACCGGGTCGCGGGTGGGCGCCCACGACGGGCATATCAGGATGGGCGATCGGGCAGACATCGACCGGCTCCACCTCGTGCGAGCGGTATCGGCGCAGGCCGACGACGTCGTCGGTGCCGACTGACCACCCCATCCTGGTACGCCAACCGAGGGCATCGGGCTCGACGGCCGCCACCTGCACCGGCCAGTCCAGACCGGCAAGCCGCTGCAGCTGCTCGGCCACCACGTCGCCGAGCATCTCGCGCTGCCGTCTCGGAGCAACATGCTGGAAGTCACAGCCACCACACCGGCCGGGTCCGGAGTACGGACAGGGTGGCTGCACCCTTCCCGACGCGGCGTCCAGCACGTCGATGGCGTCACCACGCAAGAAACGGCTGGACTCGTCCCCCTCGGTGATCCGGACTAACACTCGCTCGCCGGGCAGGCTGTGCCGCACGAAGACGACCCGGCCGGCCCACCGCGCCACGCAATGGCCCCCGTGTGCGATCGGCCCGACCAGCAGCTCGCACTCGGTCCCGACAAGCGACGGTGATGCCGGCTCGGTCTCCGCGCCGATCACGGTCCCCCCCGCAGTTTGCGGGTCGCGCCCGGCTGACCGCCGCCGCGTGCACCGCCGCGGATGTTCCCGACCGGGCTCTGCGACCGTTCCGCCCGCGCCTTGGCAGCAGCCGATGACCGCAGCTGGTAGGGCACAGAGGTCACCATGATCCCGGGGGTAAACAGCAGCCGGCCCTTCAGGATCAGCGCGGTCTGGTTGTGCAACAGCTGCTCCCACCAGTGCCCGACCACATACTCGGGGATGTAGACGGCGACGATGTCGCGGGGGCTGTCGCGGCGAATGTTGCGCACATACAGCACGATCGGCCGGATGATCTCGCGGTACGGCGACGCCAAGACGCGCAGGGTGACGGGCACGTCCGCCGCGTCCCAGTCGGCCATCAACCGGGCGGTCGCGTTCGGGTCGACGTCGATGCTGATCGCCTCGAGCACGTTCGGCCGCGAGGCCCGCGCGTAGGCAAGGGCACGCATGGCCGGCTTGTGCAGCTTGGACACCAGCACGATCGCGTGCACGCGGGCCGGCAGACCGTGGTCGGCCTCGTCGATGGTGAGCTCCTCGGCGAGGGCCTCGTAGTGGCCGTGGATGCCCCGCATCAGGGCGAAGAGGACAGCCATCGCCACGATGGCGATCCACGCCCCGGCGGCGAACTTGGTGACCAGCACGATCACCAGCACCGACCCGGTCACCGCGAATCCCACCGCGTTGACGACCCGGTTGCGGCGCATCTTGGCGCGGAGGCCGGCGTCCGACTCGGAGGGAATGCGCGCATTCCAGTGCCGAACCATGCCGAGCTGGCTGGCGGTGAAGGACACGAAGACACCGACGATGTAGAGCTGGATGAGGGCGGTGACCTGGGCACCGAAGGCCACGATCAGCACGCAGGCGAGCAGCGCTAGCCCGATGATCCCGTGGCTGAAGGTGAGCCGATCGCCGCGCAGCTGCAGTTGCCGGGGAAGGAAGCCGTCGCGCGCCAGGATCGAGCCGAGGGCGGGAAAGCCGTTGAACGCGGTGTTGGCCGCCAGCACCAAGATGACGCCGGTCGCCACCGTGACGACGTAGAAGCCGACCGGGAAGTGGTCGAAGATCCCAGCCGCCAGCTGACCGATGAGCGGGTTCTGCACGTAGGCGTCACCCACGAGCTCGCCGTCCGGCCGCATCAACTGAGTGGCTGGATCCTCGGTGAAGCGTGCGCCCATGAGGTTTGACAGGGTGATCACGCTCATCGCCATCGTGATGGCGATGAGGCCGAGAAGAAGCAGCGTGGTCGCGGCGTTGCGGCCCTTGGGTTTACGAAACGCCGGCACCCCGTTGGTGATTGCCTCGACGCCGGTGAGCGCGGCGCAGCCCGACGAGAAGGCCCGCAGCAGCAAGAAGACGAAGGCCGCGCTGGTCAGACCGTCACCGAAGGACTCCTGTGGCACCAGCTCGAAGCGCGCGCTCTCGGCGGCCGGCAGCGTGCCGAACAGGTACCTGCCGAAGCCCCAGGCGACCATTGCCAGCATCGCGATCAGGAACACGTAGGTGGGCACCGCGAAGGCGCGGCCGGACTCCCGTACGCCGCGCAGGTTGACCGCCATGAGGAAGACGGTGGCGCCGACCGCGACTGACACCTCGTGCCCGGCCAGCACGGGCACCGCCGTGGCGGCGTACTGCGAGGCCGACGAGATCGAGACCGCGACCGTCAGCACGTAGTCGACCAGCAGCGCACTGCCGACACTCAGACCCGCCGTCGCGCCAAGGTTGGTGGTCACGACCTCGTAGTCGCCGCCACCGCTGGGATAGGCCTGCACGTTCTGCCGGTACGACGTCACCACGACCGCCATCACGAGGGCGACCGCGATACCGACCTTCCAGGTGAACGAGTACGCCGACAGGCCGGCCGCGGCCAGCACCAGGAAGATCTCGTCCGGTGCGTAGGCAACCGACGACAGCGCGTCGCTGGCGAAGACGGGCAGCGCGATCCGCTTGCGGAGCAGCGTCTCGCTCAGCTGGGTGCTGCGCAGCTTGCGGCCCAGCAACAGCCGCTTGCCCTTATCGGCGATTCCCACGAGCGGCGATGCTAGCGTCGTCGATTGTGCACGTTGTGATCATGGGGTGTGGCCGCGTCGGCTCGACGCTTGCGCACAACCTCGAGCTCCGCAGCCATACCGTGGCGATCATCGACAACAACCCCGAGGCGTTCCGTCGCCTCGGGGCGTCCTTCACCGGCGCCACAGTGGACGGCGTGGGCTTCGACCGAGACGTCTTATTGGCAGCCGGCATCGAGAGCGCAGGGGCATTCGCCGCGGTGTCGAGCGGGGACAACTCCAACATCATCTCGGCGCGGGTGGCCCGCGAGCAGTTCGGCATCTCCAACGTGGTCGCACGCATCTACGACCCTGGCCGCGCCGAGGTCTATGAGCGGTTGGGGATCCCGACCGTTGCCACCGTCACCTGGGCCGCCGACCGGGTGCTGCGCCGCCTGCTGCCCGAGGGCGAGGAGCCGTTGTGGCGAGACCCCTCCGGGTCGATCCGGGTCGACGAGATCCCCGCACCGGACAGTTGGGTAGGCACCACCATCGACCAGCTGCAAGAGCAGGCCGGCGCCCGGGTGGCCTACCTGACGCGGCTCGGCGCCGGTCAGATTCCGTCCCCGCACACCGTCATCCAGGCAGGTGACCTGTTGACCACCTTCCAGCTCGAGGCCGACAGCGCCGCCGTGGCCGAGCGGCTAGCGGCTGGACCGGGGGAGATCTGATGCGGGTGGCGATCGCCGGCGCGGGCGCTGTGGGCCGATCGGTGGCCCGCGAGTTGCTGGACAACGGGCACGAGGTGTTGCTCATCGACAAGGACCCGCGCGTCATCCGGTCAAAGTCGGTGGCGGACGCCGAGTGGTTGCTGGCCGACGCCTGTGAGTTGTCCAGCCTCAACGAAGCGGCGCTGCACCGCTGCCAGGTGGTGGTGGCAGCGACCGGCGACGACAAGGCCAACCTGGTCGTCTCCCTGCTTGCGAAGACCGAGTTCGCGGTGCCTCGTACGGTCGCGCGGGTCAACCACCCGGCCAACGAGTGGTTGTTCAGCGAGTCGTGGGGGGTCGACGTGCTGGTCTCGACTCCCCGCATGATGGCCGCGCTGGTGGAGGAAGCGGTGACGGTCGGTGACCTGGTGCGGCTCTTCACCTTTCGCCGGAGCGCCGCCAACCTGGTGGAGATCACGCTGCCCGACGACTCACCGTATGTGGGTCAGTTGGTGCGCGACGTGCCCTGGCCGGTCGACGTGGTGCTGGTGGCCATCCTGCGCGACGGGCAGATCTTCACCCCTGAGCCGGCTCGGTCGCTGGAGTCCAACGACGAGCTGCTGTTGGTGGCGGCCGAGGAGCATGAGGACGAGATCGCCCAGCTGCTGGCTCCGATCGAGCACCCCGCCCCGCGATAAGCGACTGCCGGCCGGTGTCCGGCTATGCCGGCTTGGCCACCGGCCGTTGCAGCGGTGTCGCGTTGCGTCCGAGCAGCCACATCATCGCGGCCAGCACGGCCACCTGCAGCGGCCAGCCGAGGGCGATCTTGGCGGCGCCCAGCCAAGCCACCATGTCCTCCCCGCCGAGCCACAGCGGGTATTGCACGACGACACGTACTATGCACGGCGCAGCAAGCACCAGGGTCAGCCGCGAACACAACCGCACGAGGCCGACATCGCCGCGCCAACCCGTCGGGTCACCGGTGACACTGCCGATGAACAGGCCGACCACCGGCCACCGGGCCAGCACGCTAGCGATTAGCACAGCTGCGTAGACGGCGTTGTAGATGATGCCGGGCAAGAACGCGTCCTGCGCTTCACCGCTGCGCAATGCGAACACCGCCGCGATGGCGATCCCGAGCAGTGAGTTCAGCACAAACTGGGGGTTCTGTCGCTGGACGATCCGGACGATGAGCAACACAACCGCCAGGCCGGCGCCCAGCAGCAGCGACACCTGCAGGTCGCGCCCGATGACCCATGCCAGGGTGAAGGCGATCGTGGGCACCGCGCCCTCGACCATCCCGCGCTTACCACCCAGCGCCTTGGACAGCTGCGCCCGCACCAGCTGCTCGACTGTCTCGTACGGATCGTCGGCGGTCACGTCCGCGGCCGCCGACAGCGGATGGGTCACGGGCTCAGCTCGTAGCGAGGGTTGAACAACCGGCGCTCCCCGTCCGAGCAGCCGAGGCGGCCGTGGACGGTCAGCTCTCGGCCACAGGTGATCCCCGGGATGCGGCGGCGGCCGAGCCAGACCAGCGTGACGCTGCCGCTGCCGTCGTCGAGCTCGGCCTCCAACGCTGCCACGCCCCCGTGCGGGCGAACGCTGACCTGCCGGAGCGTGCCGTGCAGGGTGCAGACGTCGCGGTCGGCGTGTGCCGCAATCTGGCTTGCCGCACTCGGGGACGCGCCCGCCCGCGACTCGCCGGAGTCACCCGCCGAGCCACCAGTCATCCGCTGCTTGGCTCGCTGCCAGAAACTGCTGTCGTGCCGCTCGCCCGACGATGCTGCTGTAGCCATGTCCACAAGCCTACGACGAGCCCGCCACCGAGGCTTCCGGCGGCAGACGCAGCGGCAGTGGCTGGCGCGGGGACATCGGTTCCGAGCCCCGAACGACGACAACCTTGCGCAGCGCCTGCTCCAGCGCCGTATCCGGCTGCATCTGATCGACGGCGGTGCCCCAGAAGGTCGCCCGCAGCAGCCAGCGCGGGCCCTCGACGGCTGCCACTCGCGAACTCTGCACACCGCGGCGCCCGTCCGGAGCGGTGACCGGGATCTGCAGGCGCAACTGCGGCCCGTGTTCGCCGTCCAGCTCATCGACAGTGCCGCCCAGGCGGGTGGCTTCTGCTGTCATCTCGCGCCGCAACTCGGCCCACAACCCGCCGGACTTTGGCGCAGCGAACGCCCTCAGCTCGAGCCCGGCGTCGGCATCGGCAAGCAGCACTGCGGTGACCGCGCCGGTCTCTTGATCGGCCTGCAGGCGCACCTCCAGCCCCTCGACGCCGGCCACCAGCAGGCTGCCTAGGTCCACCCGGTCTGCTGCCGCGGACTCGAGGTCGACCTGGCCGGCATCCCACGGCCCGGAGCCCGGTTCGGCTACCGTGATCGGCGAATCGTGCGGTTGGACGGGCTGATCGGCACCAGCCGAACGTTTGCGGCGGCCCAACATCAACGCTGCTCCCCTGCATTGGTCGAGACGGCGAAGCCGCCGGTAGAACCGTAACCGCCAACGCCGCGCGCCGACTCCGGCAACCCCGCAACAGCAACGAACCTGGCCGTCTGCACCGGCTGCACCACGAGCTGGGCAATCCGGTCACCCCGGCTCAGCCGCACAGTTTCAGCGGGATCGAGATTGATCAGACACACCTTGACCTCGCCCCGGTAGCCGGCGTCGACCGTACCCGGCGCGTTCACGATCGACAGGCCGGTACGCGCCGCCAGGCCGGAGCGTGGGTGCACGAAACCGGCGTAACCCGACGGCAGCGCCAAGGCGATCCCGGTGGGAACCACCGCGCGCGCGCCCGGCGCGAGCACGACATCCACCCTGGTCATCAGGTCCGCCCCAGCATCGTCGGCATGGGCGTAACCCGGCAACGGCAGCTCAGGGTCGAGGCGCTGGACGAGTATCTCGGGCTGGCTCACGGTGGCGACCTTAGTGGGCAGTCGATCAATCGTGGCAGGCTGGCGGTGTGGGCGATGGGCAGCGCAGCGAACAAACCGAGCGCACTGAACACACCGAGCGGCTGTGGGCGCCGCTGAGTTGGTGGGCGACCGCCAGCGTGCTGCTCGCTGCGGTGTGGCTCGTCCTGGTGGTGTCTACGCCCGTGCTGACCACCATCGCTGGCACGGCGGCGGCTGCAACGCTCGTACTGGGCGGGCTCGGCTCGGCCGGAGCCGTCGAGGTAGGTGTGCGTGCCGGTGAGTTCGTGGCAGGTCCGGCGCACGTGCCGCTGGCGATGTGCGGGGCGGTCGTCGCCCTCGACGAGGCGGCAACCCGTGACCTGCGCGGGCCGCGGGCAGACGCCCGTGCCCACTTGTTGCTCCGTCCTTGGGTGCGACAGGCGGTCCGGGTCGATTTGTGTGATTCCGCTGACCCCACGCCCTACTGGTTGGTCTCTGCCCGGCACCCGGTGCGGGTTGCGGCGGCGGTAGCCGCGGCCCGGTCAGTGCCAGGCGAGGGCTCGAATAGGGCACGATGAGCACCTGCGGGCCGGATGCACGGCCGGCAGCGGCAGCGAGGCTGCGACGATGCGAATGGACGGGAGCGGTGTGGTGGCGCGCAAGGCGAAGACAACGGCGGACGATCCGATCAAGCAGGCCGAGGCTGCCGGCGCGAGCAGGACGCACGGGCGGGGATCCAAGCAATTGTGGAAGGTCTACAGCAAGGGGGCCACGCTGCTGTCCGGTGTGCTGACCCTGCAACTGACCCGATCGTTGTGGCAATTGGCGACCCGCAAGAAGGCACCCAACGCCCCGGAGCATCCCGACTTCGACATCCGCGAGGCCCTGATGTGGGCGGTGCTGTCCGGTGTGACGGCCGAGCTGGTCAAAGTGGCCGTCAGCCGCAAGACCGCGCAGTACTGGGTGCGCTCGACCGGCAACCTGCCGCCCAACATGGAGCCGCTAGAAAAGTAGCCGGACAGGTCAGGCGGCGCAGTCGCGGCACACCGGCCCTTGCTTGCCCTGGGTGGCGAGCTGGCTGCGGTGGTGCACCAAGAAGCACGACGTGCAGGTGAACTCGTCGGTCTGCTTGGGCAGCACCTGGACGGCCAGCTCTTCGTGTGACAGGTCGGCGCCCGGCAGCTCGAAGGCCTCGGCCGCCTCGACCTCGTCCTCGTCGACTTTGCCCGAGTTCTTGTCGTGACGTCTCGACTTCAGCTGTTCGATGCTGTCTTCGCTGTTTTCTTCCTCGGTCTTGCGGGGTGCGTCGTAATCGGTGGCCATCGTTGAAGTCCGGGTTCCTCGAGTCGCTGTCGACGTGCGGGCCCATCGGCTCCGCGCGGTGGTTCTCCCCCGGGTCCACACCCCCGGAGGGCGCCGATTGTGCCTCATCCACAGCTTGGACACACGTGCTGGTCCGCGCGGCGCGATGCGACGCCCGCCACACTCGATGAAGGCTGTGTGACTGGCCGGTGCAAGCGGCTCAACACGCCACTGCCTCGCGACATTCCCACGCGGCATTCCCAGATTGCCGCGGCGTCGTTGAGTCAGAAGCCGCACCGACCGACAAGCGCCGCCAGCGGCTGAGCCAGGCCAGGGACGCTTGCCAGCACCAGCCGCTGATCGGCTGCACCCCCGTCGACCCCGAGCACGACCGCACCAGCCTCCTCGGCGACCAGCCCGCCCGCGGCGAGGTCCCACGGCTGCAGCCCCTGCTCGACGTAGGCGTCCACGCGTCCGGCCGCGACCGCACACAGATCGAGCGAGGCCGCTCCAAAACGGCGGACATCGCGCACATGGGACAGCAAGCGGCCGACGGCCGCGGCCTGACGCAACCTGGTGTCGAGGTCATAGGAGAACCCGGTGGCGACCAGGGCCTGGTCCAGCGGCGGCGCTGTAGGCACCTGTAACCGGGTCGGCTCGGTCGCGGCAGACTCACGTCTGGTGGCTCCCAACCCACGCGCGGCACTGAACTCTTCAGCGGAGACGACGTTGATGACGCATCCCGCCAGCACGGTGGTGCCGACCCGGGCCGCCACCGACACCGCGTAGGCAGGCAGGCCGTACATGAAGTTGACAGTGCCGTCGATCGGGTCCACTACCCAGACGACCCCACTCCCGCCGGGCTCGTCCCCACCTTCCTCGCCGACAAAGCCATCCTCGGGTCGCAACTCGTGCAACCGGTCGCGGAGCAACTGCTGCACCGCGGTGTCGAAGGCGGTGACGGGATCAGTCGGGCTGGACTTGGTGGCACTGACCGGGATCCGTCCGGCTGGCCGTGCGCTCCGCAACCAGTCGGCCGCCTCGCGGGCGACGCTCACAGCCACTGCGCGCAAAGACTCAGGCTCGACCGTCACGGTGCCAACCTAACCGTCACGGGGTCAATGTAGAGGTCGCCGGTGGATGCGTCGGCACCTCCGTTTCGGTTCCGCAGAGCGCCGGGCGTTCGGCGCGAGGGTTGGCGCAGCACCCTGCCGGGCACACATCCCACGATGGGCCTAGTCGGCCGAGAGCGGCTCGGGGGGGCGGTGGCACCTGCTGACCGCTCGTCTCGTCGTTGGCCCGCTCGACAGCAGCGCGCTCAAGCAGCAACTCCCGGACCAGTCGCACGAACCGCGGGTCGGTGCCCGGCGTGGGCACCCGGGCGAAACCCAGGCCCAACTCGGCCGCGCTGGCCGCCGCCTCGGTGTCCAGGTCGTAGACGACCTCCATGTGATCAGACACGAATCCGATCGGCACCACGACGACGGCGCTGGCCCGAACGTGCCCAGTCGGCTCACCAACCAGCGTTGCCAGGTGGTCGCTGATGTCCGGCTCCAGCCAGGGCACGTGGGGTGGGCCGGAGCGCGAGCAGTAGACCAAGTCGTGCGCATACCGTTGGCCAGTCTCAGCCTCGACACCATCGCTGACCAGACGCGCCACCTCCTGATGTTGCCGCACATAGGCGCCCGCCTCGGTGTCCGCTGACCTGCCGCTGGCCTCGTTCATCGTGACCGGGATCGAATGGGTGACGAACACCAGCCGCACCTCGTCGACACCGTGATGCCCTGCTGCGGCCAGGCGCTGCAACGCGTCGACGGCGCCGGCCACGAAGGGCTCGACGAAACCGGGATGGTTGTAGTAGTGCCGCAGCTTGTCCACGTGCGGCACCGGCGGCTGCGCCGCTTGCGCTTCGGCGACAGCGTCAACGAGGTTCTCCCGGTACTGCCGGCAACCCGAGTACGACGAGTAGGCACTGGTCACGAAACATGCCACTCGACGTACCCCGGCCCGCTGCATCTCGCCGACGGTGTCGCTCAGGTAGGGATCCCAGTTACGGTTTCCCCAGTAGACCGGAACGTCCAGGTCGTGAGCCTTCAGGTCGGCCTCGACAGCACTTCTGAACGCTCGGCACTGGTCGTTGATGGGGCTGCGGCCACCGAACCCGTGGTAGTGCGAGCCGACCTCCACCAACCGCTCGCGCGGGATGCCGCGGCCGCGGGTGACGTTCTCCAGGAACGGCAGCACGTCGGCCGGCCCTTCGGGACCCCCGAATGACACCAGGAGCACCGCGTCGTACGGGTCGGGATTCATCGGCTGACTCATCGGCGGGTGGCAGTCCCTTCGGCGACAGCCGCGTCGGTCGCGGCCTCTAGGCTGTGCAGGCTTTGTCTATTGTCGATCCCCCGGACGATCCTCGTGCTCCAGCCCTACCGCCGCATCCTGGCCATTCCCGGGGCGCTGTCGTTCAGCGCCGCGGGGCTGCTGGCACGCATGCCCATGTCGATGACCGGGCTGGGCATCGTGCTGCTGATCAGCGACCGCACCGGCTCGTACGGCAAGGCCGGGGTGTTGTCCGGCATCACGGTGCTGGCCGCGGCCGCGGCCAATCCGCTGCTGGCGCGGCTCATCGACCGCCGCGGTCAGACTCGCGTGCTTCCTGTCGCCGGTGCGGTCGCCGCGCTGGGGCTGAGCGTGCTCATCTGGTCGGTCGAGGCTGGCTGGCCCGTCGGATGGACCTGGCTGGCCGCAGCCGTCGGCGGGGCCTGCTTCCCGCCGTACGGCTCGGCGGTGCGAGCCCGCTGGGCGGCCGCGGTCACCGAGCGTGGGCAGTTGACGACTGCGTTCGCACTGGAGGGGTCGGCCGACGAGGCGGTGTTCGTCGTCGGCCCGGTGATCGTGACCTTTGCGGCGACCAGCCTGCATCCGGCCGCCGGCCTGGCGGTCGCCATCTGCTGTGGCCTCACCGGCGGGCTGGCTCTGGCCGCACAACGCGGCACCGCACCCGCGTTCCTATCGGTGCGCGGTTCGGCGGCGCAGCGTCCCGGACTGCTGTGGAGTCGGCTGCTGCCGCTGTGCGTGGTGGCCGCCGGGCTTGGCTGCCTGTTCGGGTCGGTGGAGGTCGTGACGGTGGCCTTCGCCGACGACAACGGGGATCGCTCGCTGGCGGGGTGGTTGCTGGGGGTGTGGGCCACCGGCAGCATGCTTGCCGGTCTGCTGCTCGGTACCCTGCCCGGTCCTGGCCGGCCGCTGCTGCGCTTGCGTGTCGGCGCCGCGCTGTTGGCGGTGACCGTCGCGCTGGCGGGGCTCGCGCCGAGCCCGGTGGTGCTCGGTGGGTTGCTGCTGTTGTCGGGGATCACGATCGCGCCGACGCTCATCTCGGCGACAACCCTGGCCGCCCACTACAGCCCGGCCACGAGGCTGACTGAGGGCATCACCTGGGTGACCACAGGGCTCACTGCCGGGGTGGCGCCCGGTGCTGCGCTCGCCGGTGTGGTCGTCGATGCGTGGGGAGCATCGGCAGGATTCGTGGTCCCGGTGGCCGGTGGGCTGCTGGCCGCCACTTCAGCGTGGATGATCCGGGCCCGTACGGCGAGTCCGGTTGGCCCGGGGGCGCTCGAGGACGAAACTGTCGACAAGTCGTCCGCGCCCGCCAGTGCGGATCTTTGGAGGCGAACAGATGCGTGACCTCGAGCTCGTCGGGCTGAGCGGGGACGCTAAGCACGTTCTACTGCGCGACGAGCATGAGAATTTTCGTATCAGGATCGATGACCGACTCCGCGCCGCACTTCGCGGCGACCGTGTGCGACTCGGACAGGTGGAGAACAACATGGACAGTGTGTTGCGGCCGCGTGACATCCAGGCCCGGATCAGGTCGGGCGAGTCACCCGAGGCGGTCGCAGCGGTCGCCCAGGTGTCCCTCGACCGGATTATGGGGTACGCCCTGCCGGTGTTGGCTGAGCGCGAGCACGTGTGCCGGCAGGCACGCCAGTCCGGGCTGCGACGCAAGCATGCCTCCGGACCAGGTCGACTGCTGGGCACCGCCGTGGACGACCATCTGCGCAACAATGGCTGGGATCCGGAGGCGGCCAACTGGGACTCCTGGCGCCGCGACGACGGTCGCTGGTCGGTGACGGTGGCGGCTTCGAGCAATGGCACGCCCGCAACCTTCCTCTTCGACGCGCCGGGTCGCTACGTCGTCGCGCATGATGACGCCGCTCGGCGGTTGGTGGGTGACGAACCGCCGCTGTCGGTCGAGCCGGAGAGCGACGAGCCGCGTTCGGGTTTGCCACCGGTGGGTCTGACCAGCTTCGGTGAGGAGCCGCTGTCAGCTCCGGAGCCTGCGACCGATCTGCCGGCAGCCCTCGAGCAGGTTGCGGGTGATCAGCCACCGGCTCGTGTCAGCGCGCTTGACCGACTCCGCCGTCAGCGGGCCCACGCCGACGACCCCCTGCCCTTCGACAGCGATCCAGCCGGTGCTGACGAGGACGTGGAGGCGATCGCTCGGCTGATGGCGGTGGGTCAGGCCGGCCCGGAGCCCGTCGGGGATCATCCCGTCGGGGAGGCGGAGGCGGACGCGCACGAGGAGCCTCGACGGCGTAGGACTAGCCGTCGGGCGGTACCCAGCTGGGACGAGATCATGTTCGGGTCCAAGCCCCCGGGCTGACCGACTCGTGTCGGCAGCTCAGCAGCCGACGACGTCGACGAGCAACGGCACGTACATCTCGGCGGCGGTCAGTGAGCCGTGAAACCCACGCATCTGCGCCTCCACCGGGAACCGGCGCTTGGCGACCGCGGCGTTCGTCCCTCGTGCTGCCACGACGACGTCTCCCAGCCGGGGACGAACACGGTCATCCACGGGACCGAACCAGTCGGCTGCCTCCGCCTCATCCCTGGTGCACACCCAGGCACGATCGCCCAGCACAGCCCGCCAGGCCGCCGCCACGTCATTGGCCGCCCCGGCGGAGGTGTACACGTGCCGGAAGCGCGCCTCGCCCCCCAGCAGCACGACGCCGTCGCTGAGCTCTGCCACCGCATCCACGTCGATGCGGTCGGTGTCCGGTACGTCGACCATGCCGTGGTCGCCGGTGACGACCAAGGCAGTGTCGCCCGGCAGAGCCTCGCGCAGCGATCGCGCCTCACCATCCAGGCGCCGCAACGCTTGGCGCCACTGTTCTGAGCGCGATCCATGCTCATGGCCCGCATGGTCCAGCCGCGAGCTGTAGGTGTAGGTGAGGGACCGCGGCACCTCAGCCGAGTCCGCGGCACAGCCGATCCGCTCCCAAGCAGAGTCCGCCTCGATGTAGTGCGCCCCATGCTGGCTGACCCGAGTCAGCCCGGAGCCCACGAAGGCGGAACGGCTGACCACGGTGGCAGTGGCACCGCCGGCCTGCATCTGTGCGAAGACGGTGGGGTAGGGCTGCCACTGCGCCGGATCCACGTCAGCGTCCCAGGTGAGTGCGTTCAGCAGCGATCGCGTTCCGGGGATACGGGCGGTGTACCCGACGACGCCGTGCCGCCCCGGTGGTAAGCCCGTGCCCAGGCTGGTGATGCTGCTGGCAGTCGTCGACGGCACGCAGGCCGTCATCGGCGCGTGCTCGGTGCTGCGCAAACTGGCCAGATACGGGGCCTCAGCACTGTGCGCGTCCAGGAGGTCGGCTCCGAGCCCGTCGATCAGCAGGACCACGAAGGATCTGGCCGGCGGCAACCCCACGGTCTCGCCGAACCCGGCAACGCCGCAGCGGGCGGCGATCGACGGCAGCAGGTCGGCCAGCGACGCATGGCCGCGGCCTGGCAGGACGGGGTCACTGGAATCCATCGAGACGCGCTGATTCATCGAGGGTCGCTCAGGGCCGTGCGGACGACTCGGACAGCACCCGCGCGAAGTCCAGCAGGCGTTGCACTGCGTCTGCACCGTCGGCAGCAGCGCTGACCCGAATCGAGAAGTCGTCGGCGGTGAGGGTGCCCGCGTAGCCGTGATCTGCCTCGCAGTCGGGGTCGGCACACTGAGCGGGCTCCATGTCGATGCGGCGTATCGCACCCCAGGCGACGGTGAGCACCGCCTCGCTCGGCAACCCCCCGCCGGTGTGTCCAGCATCGGGCGCCGGGTGGGCCACCATGCGTTGCACGACCACCGAGCGGACCGAGGCCAACGTGACCGACTCGGTCGTCGTCGCGGTGTACGGGGCGGGGAGCAGGTCGTCGGGCGGGTGCTCGTCGGTGTGCGCGACCACCAGCCGGGTGGGGGTCAACACCACAACGGTGACATGGCGCCGCACCTCGTCGTGGTCGAACGTCGGCTCGTGGTGCACCAAGTGCTGCACCACCTGCTCGCCGGCGACAGCCGCCTCTACGCCCTCGGCAACGGCTTCTGGGTAGTAACCCGCGGCGTCGATTGCCGCCCGCAGCATCCCGGTCCCGTCGGCGACCCGGGATGTTCCAACGCTTCGCCCGTCTGCCATCCCGACAGTCTCGCATGCACCCCGTCAGTTGGGGATGGTGTCGCCCGGCATGCGCCCCAGCCGGCGTACGAACAGGTCGCTGCGGGCGTCGCCAACCGGTGCCACCCTCGCCCGGACGTCGAGCACCGAAATGCCGCCGGCAGAGGCCATCACCAAAGGTAACTCGACCGAAACCAGCTGAGGCAGATCGTTCTTGAGCCGGGCAATGCGCTGAATCAGATCAGCCACCAGAGCGAGGTCGACGGGATCGTTGCCGCGGTAGCCGGTCAACAAGGGAGCGGCACGCAGCTGACGCACCATCGCCGCCGCGTCGGCATCGGTCATCGGCGGTATTCCATAACTTCGGTCACCCAACAGCTCGCTGGGGGCACCGGCCAGCCCAAAGGAGACCAACGGACCGAACAGGGGGTCTTCGATCCCCTGCACCGTGACCGGCTGGCCCTTCGGGGCCATCTTCTGCACCACGAACTCGCCGGCAGAGGGGTCGGGCATGCCCTCGGTCATCGACTGCCAGGCCTGCCGCATCTCGTGCTCGTCGTCGATGCTGCGCCAGACGAAGGCGAGGTCTGCGCGCAGCTTCAGCTGCTCGGCCTGAGCCTTGAGCACAACGTCCCAGCCCAACTGTCTGCCGGCCGCTGTTGCCTCGTCCGGGGACAGCACCGGCAGCTGGTCCCACACCGGCACGCCGTATGCGGCGAGCACCGACCGTGCCTGGTCCCGGTCGAGGGCGGCCCCGGCCGGCGCGCTCAGCAGCACCCCCTCAACGATCCTCCGGGCCGCGGCCATCCGTACGTCGTCATAGCTGCGCACCTCCCCGGCGGGAGTTTGCAGCCAGCGGGCGTAGGTCACCGCGTGGGCAAGTGCCCGGACGGCTGCCTCTACCGCAGGATAGGACGGCACCGAGCCGCGGCCGGGGACGCCTTCCACATCGGCCACCCGTAACAGTTCCGGCACCCCTTCGCGACCAAGGAAGGACGACACGATCGGTTTCTCCGACTGCTCCCCCACCGCAGCCAGTACGTCCGCGACGTCCTCGCCGCCATCGCGGAACGGTGGCACATAGACCACCACGACGGCATCGGTGCCGGGGTCGTCGATGGCGAGGTCGAGTGCACGCTCGAAGTCGTCGGCGGTCGCGTCGGCGCCCAGCGCGATCGGCTCGCCCGCCTGCAGACCCACCGCCGAGGCGGCATCGGCGGCCAGCAAACCCAGCGCATCGGAGTTGTCGATGACCGACACCCGCGGCCCGCGCGGCAGGGGCTGATAGGCCAGCAGCTGGGCCACATCGAACAGCTCATCCAACCGGTCCACCTGGATGACGCCCGCCTGCGCGAACATCGCATCGACCGCGGCCGGCGGCACCTGGCTGCGGCGGACGGCATGCCCGACCGGTACCCCTTGCGTCGACCGGCCCGACTTGACCGCCACCACCGGCTTGCGCCGGGAGACCCGCCGAGCGATGCGAGAGAACTTGCGCGGGTTACCAATGGACTCCAGATAGAGCAACACGACGTCGGTGGCGTCGTCCTCCTCCCAGTACTGCAGCAGGTCGTTGCCCGAGACGTCTGCCCGGTTGCCCGCCGACACGAACGTCGACAAACCCAACCCCCGCTGGCCGACGTTCTCGAGAATCGCCGTCCCCAGCGCGCCGGACTGACAGAAGAAGCCGACCCGGCCGCGGGCCGGCATCAGCGGTGACAGGGACGCGTTGATGTGCACCGCTGGGTCGGTGTTGATCACCCCGAGACAATTGGGTCCGACCAGACGCAGACCGTAGCTGCGGGACAGACCGAGCAACTGGCGTTGACGCTGTCGACCCTCCTCGCCGGTTTCGGCGAAACCGGACGAGATCACCACCAGGCCACGCACACCCTTTGCCGCGCAGTCCAATACCACCTCGGTCACCGCCTCGGCCGGCACCGCGACCAACGCTAGGTCGACATGACCGGGGATCTCCTGAACCGAGCGGTACGCCGGCAGGCCGGACACCGCCTCGGCCTGCGGGTTCACCGCGTAGACGCTGCCGGTGAAGTCGCCGAGCACCAGGTTGCGGACCAGCCGTTGCCCCACCGTTCCCGAGCGCCTGCTGGCACCCACGACGGCCACACTGCGTACCTCGAAGAACGCGCTCATCGAGGTGGCCTCGGCGCGATGCTCACGGGCCAGCAGCACGCCGACCGCGGTGTCGGTCTGCTCGATCGGGAACTCCATTCTGAGCACGCCGTCAGACAGCTCACCGGACACCCGGTAACCCTGCTCCCGGAAGACTTGAATCATCGCCTTGTTGTCCGGCAACACGTCGGCGACGAAGCTGCGCAGGCCCCGGTCTCTGGCGGCCTGCGCGAGATGCTCCAGCAGCAGTTGAGCCAACCCGCGACGCTGGTGCGCGTCCTCGACGAGGAAGGCGACCTCTGCCTGCCGATCGTCCACCGCGTCATAGCGGGCCACCCCGATGATGGATTCGCCGAGGACGCCGACCAGGGCGACCCGCCGGTCGTGATCCACATTGGTGAAGCGATCGACATCCGAGTCGGAGAGCCGGGGGTATGGGGCGAAGAAGCGCCGGTACTTGGACTGTGCGGAGACCCGCCCGTAGAAGGCGACCAGCCGCTCCGCGTCGCTCGGTCGCACCGGGCGAAGCCGCACCGGCCGACCGTCCAGCAACACGACGTCGGCCTCCCAGGCATGTGGGGAGGTGCCCCGGTCGGCGGTCATGCCCCGAACCTAGCCGCCGACAGCAGGCGGGCATGCCGACTGGTTGTCCAGTTGCAGCCACAACCGCCAGACTGGCCGGTCATGACCGACACCGCGACGACGGAGTTCCGCCAGGTCCGTGACCTGCTGATCGCCCACCGAGAGGACCTCGACGCTGCGCGTCGTGGTTTCCAGTGGCCGCGCCCCGAGCACTTCAACTGGGCCACCGACTGGTTCGACGTGCTCGCAGCCGAGCAACCGGAGCACACCGCCCTGTGGCTCGTCGAGCCCAGCGAGGACGGCGGTGGCACCGACAGCGAGCACCGGCTTCGACACACCCACGTCTCCTACGCACAGATGTCTCGCCGGTCACGTGAGGTAGCCGGCTGGCTGTGGTCGCTGGGCGTGCGCCCCGGCGACCGCGTGCTGCTTGTGCTGGGCAACGTGGTCCCACTATGGGAACTGATGCTCGCCTGCATCCGACTCGGTGCCGTGATGATCCCGGCAACGACACTGCTGTCTCGCGACGACCTGGCCGACCGGATCGAGCGTGGGCGGGTCGCGGTTGCGGTCGCCGGATGCACCGACGCGCACCGGTTCGGCGACGTCGCCGACGGTTGTGTACGCATCGCCCTGGCCGACGGTACCGACGCTTCGGTGCCGGCCGGCTGGCACAGCTACGGCGACGGCGACGGCCATCTGGGGCTCGACCAGGTCTTGACCACCGCCGGCGAGCGACGGAAGCCGACTAGGGCCGACGATCCACTGCTGTTGTACTTCACCTCGGGGACGACCGCGCAGCCCAAGCTCGTGACACACACGCACGCGTCCTATCCGGTCGGGCATCTGTCCACGATGTACTGGTTGGGCCTGCAGAGCAGCGATGTGCACCTGAACATGTCGTCATCGGGCTGGGCCAAGCACGCCTGGTCGTGTGTGTTCGCGCCGTGGAACGCCGGTGCGACTGTGGTGGTGCACGCTGCCCCACGGTTTGACCCGGCCGCGTTGCTGCACGTGCTGGTGGAGTGCGGGGTGACCACTTTCTGCGCGCCACCGACGGTGTGGCGGATGCTTGTTCAGCAAGACCTCACTGCGTACCAGCCGATGCTGCGTGAGCTGGTCGCCGCCGGCGAGCCGCTCAACCCTGAGGTCGTCGACCGGGTCCAAGAAGCCTGGGGGTTGACCGTGCGCGATGGTTTCGGCCAGACCGAGACCACCGCACAGGTGGGCAACAGCCCCGGTCAACCGGTCAAACCGGGCTCCATGGGTCGGGCACTGCCGGGCTACGAAATCGTCCTTGTCGACCCGGCGACCGGAGAGTGCGGCGATGATGGCGAAATCTGTGTCGAGCTGTCGCCACGCCCGGTGGGGGTCATGACAGGCTACGCCGGCGATGAAGACCTGACCGCCGAGGCGATGCGCGGCGGCGTCTACCACACCGGGGACGTGGCCACCCGCGACGAGCAGGGCTACCTCACCTACGTGGGGCGGGCGGACGACGTCTTCAAGGCCAGCGACTACCGGATCAGTCCGTTCGAGCTGGAGAGCGTGCTGGTCGAACACCCCGCCGTGGCCGAGGCGGCGGTCGTGCCGTCGCCGGATGAGCTGCGGATGGCGGTGCCCAAGGCGTTCATCGTGCTCGCCGCGGGCCACCCGGCTGATCGTGACACCGCGCGGTCGGTGCTGGCGCACGCCCGCGAGCGGCTGTCGCCGTACAAGCGGGTGCGCCGGCTGGAGTTCGCGGACCTCCCGAAGACCGTCTCCGGCAAGATCCGGCGAGTCGAGCTGCGGCAGGCAGAGTCCGAGCGCGCCGCCCGCGGCATCAGTCCGTCATCGGCGATGTGGAGCGAGGATGACTTCCCGGAGCTGCGAGCAGACTCCTGACCGACCTCTGCACACGCGCTCAACGGCCGGTCAGCTGTCGCGCAGCACCTCGACCACGGCGGCCATGTCGGCGTCCCCGTGCCCGGCGTCGACCGCCCGCCGCAGGATGGCGGCCACGGCATCGGCACCCCCCAACTGCCCTCCTGCCTGTGCCACGGCTGCTCGCACCAGCTCGGCGTCTTTGGCGCTCAGCAAGCCGAGCAGCCAGGTGTTCAGCACCAGCTTGAGACTGCTGGCGGTGCCCACGGTGTCGAACCAGGTGGTGCTCGAGCCCACAGCGTCCAGCGCGGGGGCACATCGGGGTCGAACAGCTGCCGGCCCGGCCGCCAGCACGGCGAGCTCGCCGGCCAGCGGCTCTGCCTTCGCGGCAGTGCGGTTCCAATAGTCACCTGGTGCCCGGCAGCGCGCACATTGCGCGCCATCGGCGCTCCCCTCACCCCGGCGCCGAGCCACCCCACCCGCAAAGCGTGATTCATCAGGCAAGCCTCGCGTCTGACTTGCGACAATGCAATCCGCGTGCCGGGGCGGACTGTCGGTGCGGGCCGACGACAATGACAGTCATGGCCCGCCGCACCACGCCCCCCGCCCCGGACGATTTCGAGGAGCACATCGTCGACATCGATGTCGGCGAGGAGATGCGCTCCAGCTTCCTCGAGTACGCCTACTCGGTCATCTACTCGCGTGCGCTGCCGGACGCCCGGGATGGCCTCAAGCCCGTACAGCGGCGGATCCTGCACACGATGAACGAGCTCAGCCTGCGGCCCGACCGTGGTCACGTCAAGAGCGCACGCGTCGTCGGCGAGGTGATGGGCAGGCTGCACCCGCACGGCGACGGCGCGATCTACGACGCGCTGGTGCGCATGGCGCAGCCGTGGTCGATGCGACTACCGCTGGTCGACGGTCACGGCAACTTCGGCAGCAGCGACTCCGGCCCAGCAGCGATGCGGTACACCGAGTGCCGGATGGCACCGGCGGCGGTCGCCATCACCGCCTCCATCGACGAGGAGACCGTCGACTTCAAGCCCAACTACGACAGCCGCGAGACCGAGCCGATCGTGCTGCCCGCCGCGATTCCCAACCTGCTCGTCAACGGGGCGGCCGGCATCGCTGTCGGGATGGCCACCAACATGGCGCCGCACAACCTGGTTGAGGTGGTGGCAGCGCTGCGGCACCTGATCAGCCATCCGCGGGCCAACCTGGACGCCATCATGCGATTTGTCCCCGGCCCGGACCTGCCCACGGGCGGCAAGATCATCGGTCTCGGCGGCGTGCGTGCGGCCTACGACACCGGCCGGGGAACGTTCAAGATGCGCGCCACCGCACGGATCGAGCCGGCCCCGTCCCGCCGCAAGGCCATCGTGGTGAGCGAACTGCCGTACGGCGTTGGCCCGGAGCGCGTGATCGAGCGGATCAAGACGCTGGTGCTGGGCAAGAAGCTGCAGGGCATAGCCGCCGTCAACGACTACTCCGACCTCAACGACCCGCTCCGGCTGGTCATTGAGGTCAAGAACGGCTTCAACCCCGATGCGGTGATCGAGCAGCTGTTCCGGCTGACACCGATGGAGGACTCGTTCGGCATCAATGCGGTGACGCTGGTGGACGGACAGCCACGCACGCTGGGTCTGCTGCAGCTGCTGCAGGTCTACCTCGACCACCGCCGCGACGTCCTGCGGCGGCGCAGCACCTATCGCCGCCGCAAGGCCGCTGACCGGCTGCACCTGGTCGAGGGGCTGCTGTTGGCCATTCTTGACATCGACGAGGTCATCCAACTGATCCGCAGCAGCGATGACGCCAACCAGGCACGCGAGCGGCTGATCAGTGTCTTCGACCTGTCCGACCTTCAGGCCGCGCACATCCTCGACCTGCCACTGCGCCGGCTGACGAAGTTCTCCCGGCTCGACCTGGACCGCGAGCAGGCCGAGCTGCAGGCGACGATCTCCGAGCTGGACGCGATCCTCACCGATGCGCAGCTGCTCGACCAGGCGGTGGCCACCGAGCTGGCCGAGGTGGCCAAGCAGTTCGGCACCCCGCGGCGCACCATCCTGCTCGAGTCGGCCGGCCAGTCCGCCCCCGCCAGCGCCCCGCTCGAGGTCAGCGACGACCCGTGCTTCGTGCTGCTCGGGGCGACCGGTCTGCTCGCCCGCACCACCACCGACAGCGAGCTCGGCTCCGGTGGTGACCGCAACCGGCATGACGCGGTGCTGTCGGTCGTACGCGCCACCGCACGCAGCCAGGTCGGAGCGCTCACAAGCAGCGGGCGGATGCACCGCCTCGACGTGCTCGACCTGCCGACGCTGCCCGGCACCGCGCACGCGCCACACCTGCAGGGCGGAGCTCCGGTCAGCGCGTTCCTGGGCCTGGCCGGGGACGAGCGCGTGCTGTGCTTGGTCGGTCTCGACGAGCCGGTCGGACCGGTTCTCGGCACCACCCGCGGCGTGGTGAAACGCATCGTCCCCGATCACCCCGCGGGCAAGGACGTCTGGGACGTCATCCGCCTGGACGAGGGCGACCGCGTGGTCGGCGCGGCCCAGCTGAACACCGAGGAGGTCGACCACACCGCTCTGGTCTTCGTCACCGCGGATGCCCAGCTGCTGCATTTCCCGGCCACAGCGGTACGACCGCAGGGTCGCGCCGCGGGCGGGGTCGCCGGGATCCGGTTGGCGGCCGGTGTCGAGGCTGTCCATTTCGGCGCAGTGCCTGACTCCTCTGGTGCCGTGCTGGTGACCGTGGCCGGTGCGGTCAGCGCCCTGCCCGGCACCGAGGTCGGTGCGGTGAAGGTCACGCGCTTCTCGGCCTATCCGGTCAAGGGCCGAGCCACCGGCGGCGTCCGCTGCCACCGTCTGCGCTCCGATGCGGATCGCCTGCTGCTTGCCTGGGTGGGTGCCGGTCCCCCGCTCGCCACGGCCAGCAGTGGCGGACCGATCGACCTGCCGCCGGCGGACGACCGCCGGGACGGCTCCGGAGCGGCAGTGGAGCAGCCGATCAGCGCCGTCGCTGCGCCGGTCAGCAGTCAGCTGCCTGCTGGGCCCGGTTGAGCACGGCCGGGCGGTGGGGCCCGCGCATGAGACGCTAATGGGGTGCTATTGAGTCGCCCCGCCCGCCTGCTGACTGTGTCCGGGTTAGCGCTGCTGCTGGTGACCGGCGGGTGCTCTGGGGGCTCCGCGGATGCGCCACCGGAGCGCGATATCTCGGCCCGGCTGGAGTCGGCACGCTCCCGCCTCGATGACGCGGCCAGCCTGAAGATCCGCTTGGTGTCGGACGATCTGCCTGACGGCACCGTCGGCCTGGTGGAGGCCGACGGTTTCGGCAACCACGATCCTGCCTTTGAAGGTGTCGTCACCATCGTCGGCGCCGGTCTCGGTCAAGTCGACGCCGACGTGGTCTCGGTCAAAGGCGACGTGGAGGCGAAAGTCGGCTTCGTGCCCAGGTTCACGCCTGTCGACCCAGCCGATCTCGGTGCGCCCGACCCGGCGGCGCTGCTGTCGGCCGACAACGGTGTGTCCTCGTGGCTGACGCAGTCCGATCAGCTCACGGTTGGCGAGGACAGCCGTGACGGTGAGACGATCCTCACCAGCATCAGCGGCGAACTGCCCGGCGCGGTGGTACAGCAGCTGATTCCCACGGCAGACGAGACCGCGGCCTTCGACGTCGTCTACCGACTCGACGACGACGACGCGCTGCGTGACGCCGCGATCACCGGACCGTTCTATCCCGGCGGCGCCGACGTGACCTACGACCTGACCGTCAGTGCATCGGACCAGTCGGTGAGCATCGAGTTGCCGTCGCGCTCCGACACTGACACCGGTGCCTGAAGGGACCGAGCCGGGCCCCGCTGGCGGCCCGGGCATCGACGCACGCAGCCGGCTGCTGCTCAGCCTCGCCGCCGTGGCGGTGGCATTCGCCGCCGCCGACACGTACGTGGTCGTGCTTGCGCTGCCGGACATGATGGCTTCTGCTGGTCTATCCAGCGACGAGCTGCAGCGAGCTGCGCCGTTGATCTCGGGCTTCCTGCTCGGCTACGTCGCCGCGCTCCCCCTGATCGGCAGGCTCGCGGACCTGCGCGGACGTACGCCGGTGCTGATCGGGTCGCTGGCCGTCTTCGCGGTCGGCTCGCTGGTGACCGCAGCAGCCTACGATCTGGGCTCGATGGTCGTCGGCCGTCTGGTGCAGGGGGTCGGGGGTGGCGGCCTGGTGCCGGCAACGCTGGCGCTGGTCGCTGACTTGTGGCCAGTCCATCGACGCGGCCTGCCCCTCGGGGTGGTCGGCGCGGTGCAAGAGTTGGGGGCGGTGCTCGGTCCCCTTTTCGGGGCGGTCGTGCTCGCCGTGTCCGACTGGCGGGCCATCTTCTGGCTGAACCTTGCGGTGGCGATGGTGCTGATCGCAGCGATCGTCGCTGCCCGGTCGTCGTCAGCTGCGACCCGCACCACGGCAGTCGTCCCGGGCACGGTTGCGAGACCACCGCCGGGCGCGGCCCATCCTGACTGGCTGGGAGCACTGCTGGCGATGGCCGCCCTGATCGTGCTTGGCACCGTGCTGCGACAGCCGGGGGCGCTGGTCACCGACGTCACCTGGGGGGTGGCGTTCCTGCCGGTCGTCGGTGACTCGCGGTGGCTCACACCACTCGCTCTCGGGCTCTATGCCCTGCTCGTCGCATTCGTCGTCCGAGAGCTCTTCGCGGACCGCCCGCTGCTCGCCTGGTGGCAATGGCGGGAAACGCTGCAGCGCACCGACCTGCTGGGTGGTGTGCTGCTTGCGGTGGCCCTTGCGGGCGTGATCATCGCCTTTGCCTCGGCGGACCCCGAGGTGGCCACACTGTCGACCGACGGTGGATGGTGGCTGTTGGTGGGTGCCGCCGCAGCGGTTGCCTTCGCCTGGCGCCAGACCGTGTCCCAGCACCCGCTGGTGCCCCGGGGCAGCCTGCGCGCATTGGCGGCCCGCGGGGCGATCGGGGTGTCCTTCTTCGTCGGCGCGGCACTGATCGCCGCGCTGGTCGACATCCCCTTCTTTGCCCGGCTGACGATCTACGGCGACTCACAGTTGGACGCCGCCCTGGTGCTCGTCCGATTCTTGGCTGCCTTGCCGGTCGGTGCGGTGATTGGCGGCGTGCTCACCCGCCGGGTCGCCGCCGGCCCACTCACGGCAGCGGGCATGGCATTGGCGGCCGGCGGCTTCGTCTGGATGTCCAGCTGGGGCCCGGATGCGCTGCGGTCCCCGGTGGCGACCGTTCCGCTGGTCCTCGCCGGCCTCGGTTTCGGGCTCGCGCTTGCACCGGTGAACGCCGCGCTGCTTGCGGTGACGCGCCGGGAGGTGCACGGTGTCGTGAGCGCCCTGCTGGTGGTGGCACGGATGGTGGGCATGCTGGTCGGCATCTCGGTGCTGACCACCCTCGGCCTGCGTCGTTTCTATGCCGTCGCTCAGTCAATCCCCTCGGTCCAGTCGCTCTGCCCCGACGACCCGACGTCATGTCCGGAGTACGGCGAGGCGCTGCGGCTGGCCGGGCTGGAGCAGCTCGAGGTGGTCTTCCTCGGGGCGGCGTTGTGCGCGGCGCTGGCCGCGGGGCTGGCGCTCATCGTGTTTCGTCAGACGTCGATCCGGTCGGCGTCCAGCTCGTAGGCGTTGGCGACGATGAACTCCTTGCGCGGGGCGACGTCGTTGCCCATCAACAGCTCGAACACCTGGTCGGCTGCTGTCGCGTCGTCGACCGTGATCCGCCGCAGGGTCCGCCGCCGTGGGTCCATCGTGGTCTCCGCCAGCTGGGAGGCATCCATCTCGCCGAGGCCCTTATACCGCTGGATGGGGTCCTTCCAGCGCTGGCCGCGGCGGGTTAGCTCGGCCAGGCGGCGCTGCAACTCGGCGTCGGTGTAGGCGTAGACGTAGCGCGGCTGGCCTTTGCGAGCAGCGGTCAGCTCGATGCGATGCAGCGGCGGCACGGCGGCGTAGACACGACCAGCGTCGACAAGCTCGCGCATATAGCGGAACAGCAAGGTGGCCAGCAGGCAGCGGATGTGCGAGCCGTCGGAGTCGGCATCGGCCATGAAGATGATCCGGCCGTAGCGGACTTGCTCGAGGTCGAAAGTCCGGCCGCTGCCGGCGCCGATCACCTGGATGATCGCGGCGCACTCGGCGTTCTTGAGCATGTCCGCGGTGGTGGCCTTCTGGACGTTCAAGATCTTGCCGCGGATCGGCAACAGCGCCTGGTACGCCGCATCACGGGCCACCTTGGCGGTGCCGAGCGCGGAGTCACCCTCCACGATGAACAGCTCGGAACGATCGGTGTCGTTGCTGCGGCAGTCGGCCAGTTTGGCTGGCAGCGCACTGGATTCCAGCGCATTCTTGCGGCGCTGGTTGTCCCGTTGCTGGCGGGCCATCATCCGGGTGCGTGCTGCGCTCACGACCTTGTCCAGCACCGTACGCGCCGCTGCCTTCTCCACTCGCCGGGTCGAGGTCAGAAACGCTTTGAGCTCGTCGCTGACGATCCGGTTCACGATGCGGGTGACCGCCGGGGTGCCGAGCACCTCCTTGGTCTGACCCTCGAACTGCGGCTCGGCAAGCCGAACGGTCACCACCGCGGTCAACCCCTCAAGGACGTCGTCCTTGGTGACGTCGGCGTCGCCGTTCTTCAGCTGGCGTCCCTGCCTGAGGACGTCGTTGAAGGTCTTGGTGAGGCCACGCTCGAATCCGTTGACATGCGTGCCGCCCTTGGGGGTGGCGATGATGTTGACGAACGAGCGCAGCTCAGTGTCCCAACCGGTTCCCCAACGCAGTGCCACATCGACCACCACCTCGCGGTCGACATCTTGTGGTCTGAGGTGACCGGCATCGTCAAGCAGCGGCACCGTCTCGGTGAAGTGGTCACTGCCACGAAGCCGTTGGATTGGCGTGACCGGCTCGTCGGCGGCGAGGAACTCGCAAAACTCGGCGATCCCGCCGTCGTGCCGGAAAGTCTCCTGCCGGCGGCCCGGTCCGTCGTCCGCCTGCCGGTGATCGCTGATGATCAGCTCGAGACCCGGCACCAGAAAGGACGTTTGCCGGGCACGGGTGAGCAGCTCGTCGTGGGCGAAGTCCGCCCCCGGCACGAAGACCTGCGAGTCGGGCCAGTAACGGATGCGCGTCCCCGTGCTTGACTTGCCGACACGTTTGACCTTGGTCAACCCGGTCGTCGGGGTGAACGCGGCCGCCGGACCGGGGCCGTCGAAGCGACCCGTGTCACCGCGCCGAAAAGATGCCGCCCACCGGGCGCCACCCTTGTCCACCTCTACGTCCAGCCTCGCCGACAGTGCGTTCACCACCGAGGCGCCCACCCCGTGCAGTCCGCCGGTCGCCACGTAAGAGTCACCGCCGAACTTGCCGCCGGCGTGCAGCTTGGTGAACACGACCTCAACACCGGACAGGCCGGTCTTGGGCTCGGTGTCGACCGGGATCCCCCGGCCATCGTCAACAACCTCTGCCGACCCGTCGGCGTGCAGCACGACCTCGATCCGGTGGCATACCCCAGCCAGCGCCTCATCAACGCCGTTGTCGATGATCTCCCACAGGCAATGCATCAGCCCGCGGGTGTCCGTGGATCCGATGTACATGCCCGGACGTTTGCGCACGGCCTCGAGCCCCTCGAGCACCAAGAGGTTACGTGCGGTGTATGCGGTGTCGATGACGACTCCCTGGGCGGCTGCCGGAGTGATGTCTCGGCAGCGTACCGAGGCGCTGCGTTGCGCCGATGGCAGCGCGCCGGTCGGCGTGGGCTGTCCGCCGGACGGGCCATATTTTTCGGCGTGGCGCACACCATGTGCCCACCGACGGGTCCACGATGCGAGGATGAGTGGCGACCACACCACGATCGAGGCAGCATCGAACCAGGCGTAGAGGCGCCGACAGCAAAATATGGAGGGGCGCACGTCACATGTGTGTGAAGTGTGCTGCGGGAAGCCTGAGGCATGGTTCTATGTTGGAGTCTGTGTGAGTGCGGGTGTCAGGCCTCGCTCACCGAACCGAGACGGAAACGAGGTCAGACGTGACGACTGCAGTTGCTCCAGGTCCAGCCCTCACCGCCGCGGACCGCTGCGACCGCTGCGGGGCGCAGGCATACCTTCGAGTTGAGATGCCGAGCGGCGCGGAGCTGTTCTTCTGCGCCCACCACGGCCGTGAGCACAACGACGCGCTTCGAGCAGTGGCCACCACGATCCAGGACGAGACAGAGCGGCTCCAAGCGACCCAGCCGGCTGGGTCCGAGAGCTGATCTACCGGCACACCGACAGCAGGCGGCCCCGGTCCATTGACCCGGGGCCGCCTGCTGTCTTTGCTGTGATGGCCGTGGGCGGACTGGCGACATGCAGACCTGGGTGACGGTACTGACCGGCGTACTCGTCGCGATCGGGCTGGTCGGTGTGCTTGTCCCTGTCTTGCCGGGCCTGCTGCTGGTGTGGGCTTCTGTGTCGGTATGGGCGCTCGTCGAGCAGGGGACGCCGGCTTATGTGTTGCTCGTGGCCGGCACGGCTGTTGCGCTGGCAGCGGCAGTGCTGAAGTACCTGGTACCGGGTAGACGGCTGCGCCGAGCAGGGGTGCCCCAGCGTTCGCTGTTGATTGGCGGGCTGGCAGCAGTCGCCGGCTTCTTCCTCATCCCCGTGCTCGGGGTCGTTGTCGGCTTTGTCGCTGGGATATATGCCGCCGAGCGGCAGCGCTTACCCGATCGGGCCGCGGCCAGGACGTCGACCGGCCATGCGCTGCGGGCCGTTGGGCTTGCCATCCTGGTGGAGTTGTCCGCCGCCTTGCTGATCGCCGCCGGGTGGGCGGGTGTGTTGGTGTTCGGTTGACTGTCAGCTGCCACCCTTGCGCTTGGCGACGTAGGTCTTGGCCTGCTCGACGCCGCGCTTCAGTTTGGCCTGGCTCTCTGGCTTGCGAGCCTGGTCGATGACCTTCTTGGCGATCCCGATCTGGGCGATGCGACCCAAGATGCTCATGCTTGCCACTCCCTTATCGTCGTGGGGTAGCAAGTCTAACCAAGCCGGGAGACACGCTGAGTGCCGGCCCTACGCTGCCGCTAGACGCTGACCGGATACTCGGTCGCGGTCAGTCCAGGTAGTCGCGCAACACCTGTGAACGCGACGGGTGCCGCAGCTTGCTCATCGTCTTGGACTCGATCTGCCGGATCCGCTCCCGGGTCACTCCGTATACCTTGCCGATCTCGTCCAACGTCTTGGGCTGGCCGTCGGTCAGGCCGAAACGCATGGAGACGACACCCGCTTCACGTTCCGACAACGTGTCCAGCACCGCATGCAACTGCTCCTGCAGCAAGGTGAAGCTGACGGCGTCCGCCGGCACGATGGCCTCGGAGTCCTCGATCAGGTCACCGAACTCGGAGTCGCCGTCCTCACCCAGCGGGGTGTGCAGGCTGATCGGCTCGCGGCCGTACTTCTGCACCTCCACGACCTTCTCCGGGGTCATGTCCAGTTCGGTGGCAAGCTCCTCGGGGGTCGGCTCGCGCCCGAGATCTTGCAGCATCTGTCGCTGTACCCGGGCGAGCTTGTTGATGACCTCGACCATGTGCACCGGGATACGAATGGTTCGTGCCTGGTCGGCCATGGCCCGGGTGATGGCCTGCCGGATCCACCAGGTGGCGTAGGTAGAGAACTTGTAACCCTTGGTGTAGTCGAACTTCTCCACAGCGCGGATCAGACCGAGGTTGCCCTCCTGGATGAGGTCCAGGAACAGCATCCCTCTGCCGGTGTAGCGCTTGGCCAGGCTGACGACGAGGCGAAGGTTGGCCTCGAGTAGATGGTTCTTGGCGCGCTGGCCGTCCTCGGCGATCCAATGCAGTTCGTCCAACAGCTTGGCTGAGATCTTCCCGCCCTTGGCGAGCTTCTCCTCGCTGAACAGGCCGCCCTCGATCCGTTTCGCGAGCTCGACCTCCTGAGCGGCATTGAGCAGCGAGACCTTGCCGATCTGCTTCAGATAATCCTTGACCGGGTCTGCGGTAGCACCAGCCACCATCACCTGTGGCTCGGGCTCGTCCCGCCCGTCCGAGGACGACAGCACGAAACCCTTCTTCTCGTCCTCTTTCAGGGTGGGGTCCTCGGCAAGGTCCTTCTCGAAGACGGTATCGTCGACATCGGGCAGGATCTTCTTGCCATCGGGCCCGACCGCCGCGGCAGCGACCTCGACAACCTCGGCGGCCACCGTTTCCGCTTCGGCCTGATCAGGGTCAGCAGGTACACGCTTGGCGGACGTCTTCTTGGCTGGCGCCGACTGCTTGGCCGAGGTCGACTTTGCCGGTGACTTCTTTGCTGGGGTTTTCTTCGCTGGCGTCTTCTTTGTGGGCGCCTGTTTCGTGGTTGCCTCGCCGGCCGGGGCGGTCACCACCGAACGGGAACGCGCTGCCGCTGCCACCCTTGACCGCGGAGCAGGTGTGGGGGCTTTCGCTGTCACAGAGACCGCAATGCCCTGTTCGGCCAGCAAGCGCAACAGGGCCCTGTACTGCGCGGGGCCGACGCCGGCGGCATCTGCAGCCGCGCGCACGTCTGTCGCGGCAACGTCACCGTGTTGCTGTCCGACGTCAAACAAGTTGCGCATCTGCGGGTTGTCGAGGGCCGGATCGGCCCAGTTCAGGGAGGAGCTAGAAGTCACGAGGACCTTTCACAAACGACTCTTGGGCGCAACAACGTCGGCTCTAGTCAAGCGCGAGCTCGGGACCTAGTGTGCCACGCGAAGGCCACTCTGCCGAATGGCCTACCGGCAGGAGCAGGTGCTGCCGGTCGACGGGGTCACTCTTCGGACTTGACCGCGAGCACCGGGCACGGTGCGTCCAGCAGGATTCGCTGGGCGTTGCTCCCGAGGATGAGTTTGCCAACCGGCGAACGTCGGCGCAGGCCGATCACGATGAAATCGGCGCCGACGTCATGAGCAACCTGGATGAGGTCGTCAGCGGGATCCATCCCACGGACCAACTGGCGGATCTCATGGTCGACGCCGGCATCGGTGAGCTGTTCGCGGATGTCGGTGAGCTCCTGCTCTCCTCTGAGCGCTTCTTGGCCGTCATATTCGCGGCCTCCGCGGTGCGAGTTGACCACCACCAGCTTGGCCTCCCGTAAAAGTGCTTCCTCGGCGGCGCGCCGTAAGGCAGCTTGTCCCTCGGCCTTCGGGACGAACCCCACCACGATCGTTGCCATGCTTGCGCCCTCCTGATCCGAGCCCGCCATTGGGCACCGACCCGGGTGAGGCTAGTGCATGTGAGCGACGGTGTTCACGTCGTGGGCCAGCCGCTCAGACGTTTTCCCACTCATGCACAGGACGGTTGCTGTGCATGAGGTCGCGGTAGCGTCCGGTCACCTGTCGTAACGCCTCGAACCGCTGCGACGGCGAGTCGCGGTAGCGGTTGTGGAACGCCTCCGCAAGCCACGTCGCGCCGTTACGCCCAGTCTTACAGCGCTGCTCGATGATGCCGAGGAGACGATCGCGGTCCGTGCTGGCGACCCCGAGGTCGTCTAAGCCTCGGTGCGCCATCGGCAACAGTCTTCGCAACACCAACTCGGTGGCCGGGACCGAACCGAGCCCCGGCCAGTACAGCGACGCCTCGATGCCGTGCTGGGCAGCGATGTGAAAGTTCTCCTCGGCCGCCGAGAACGACATTTGCGACCACAGCGGGCGATCATCGGACACCAGAGCGCGAACACACCCGAAATAGAAGGCGGCATTCGCCATCGTGTCCACGACGGTCGGCCCAGCGGGCAGGACCCTGTTTTCGACGCGCAGGTGCGGCCGGTCACCCACCACGTCATAGATGGGCCTGTTCCAGCGATATATTGTGCCGTTGTGCAGCCGCAGCTCACTGAGCCCAGGGGTGTCACCTCGCTCGAGCATCACGGCTGGGTCTTCGTCGTCCACGATCGGCAGCAGTGCAGGAAAGTACCGGACGTTCTCCTCGAAGAGATCGAATATGGAGTTGATCCAGCGCTCCCCGAACCACACCCGAGGACGCACCCCTTGGGCCTTCAACTCCTCGCTGCGCGTGTCGGTTGCCTGCTCGAACAGCGCGATCCGAGTCTCTCTCCACAGCTCCTTGCCCAGCAGGAACGGGGAGTTGGCACCGACGGCCAGTTGCACCCCGGCGATCGCCTGCGAGGCGTTCCAGTGCGCCGCGAACTCATCCGGGCTGACCTGCAGGTGCAGCTGGGTCGACGTGCAGGCTGCTTCCGGAATGATGGTGTCGGTGGTGACCGACAACCGCTCCTGGCCGTTGATGGCGACCCTGATGTCTTCGCCGCGAGCGGCGAGGATCTGGTCCGACAAGAGCTCGTATCGAGGGTTGGCCGACAGTGTCTGCGCGGACATGTGGCCGGGCGCCAGCGTCGGCAAGATGCCAACCATGACGAGGTGCCCGCCGACCTCGCTCGCGCGCGCCTCGGCGTCGTTGAGCGTGCTACGGATGCCGTCCTCGAACTCACTCAGACCCTGCCCCGCCAACGTTCTTGGCGGCACATTGATCTCGATGTTGAACTGGCCCAGCTCGGTCTGGAAGTCCGGGTCCGCAATGGCCTCCAGCACGTCGGCGTTACGCAGCGCCGGGTCATTGGCGTCATCGACCAGGTTGAACTCGATCTCGATCCCCGTGCGCGGCTCATCGGCATCGAAGCGCGACTCACGCAGCATCTTGGCGAAGACGTCCAGGCACGACCTGACCTTGCTGCGGAACTGAGTACGGTCCTCGCGGGTGAAGATCCGCCGTTCTACCTCTTGGCCCATCCGGTCTCCTCGATACGCGGCTGCCGGTCCGCGCCGCAACAGTGCGGACCCTGCGGGGGTCAGCCTGTCCCAAACTCGCGACCGGGGCCACTTCCACTGCCTCACCGTGGCCGCAGCGCCCCCCGACAGCACTATTGCGCCGAGGAGTGGCGGGGAAGAGCGCAGGCAGCCCAGGCATCCTCGCGGGGCAACGGCACCCACACGTCGGGAGGCAGACAGCGATCCAGCGTCTCGCGCACCAAGGCCGCCATCGAGTAATTGGGGGACACCTCCACGCACCTGTCCAGGGCGCACCAGGCGCTGGCTCCGTCGCCGGACAGCCAGGCTGCAAAGGCCGCCAGAGCCAGCACCGCAGGCTCATACGGCGGAACCACCCGTTGACTCACCGCAGTCCACAGGGCGAGATGAGAAACCGCGTCAGCCGGTGTCATCGAGGACCAGGCCACGTCTCGCACCGGGATGAACGAGCACCACACTGCGAGAGCTGCGGCCCGGCCCGGAGTGACCGCGTCACGGACAGCGCTTGCCGACTCCGCGCTGGTCATGCCGACACGACCCGCGCGGACTGTCCGTTGGAGCACGACGGCGACCCTTGCCGCTCCGATTGGCGCCGCCGTTGCCGTGACCTGCCGGGTGGGGCGCCGGACCTGACCGCGGCCGCGCAGCCCCAGCAGGGCCACCACCTCATCCTCGACCGACTGCACTTCTCGGCGGGCGGCAACGCGGTCCGGACCGCTGACCGCAGCGAAGGTGGCGGCCAGTGCGGCGCGGTCAGGCATCACGGCTCGTCCTTGCACGGTCGCCTCAAGGCGCAGACTGCTCGAACGCGAGTCGTAGGCGATGCCCGCACTGGGACAGCAGCCCTCGTCGGCACACATCAACGACCAATAGCGCCGCCCGTCGCAGCGCAAGACATCGAGCAGCCCGATGCCCGCCTGCGCACAGTGACGTGCCGTCGACTCGGCCACCTGAGCTGCCGCCGCCCTATGTGAGTAGGCGATGACGGCGACCCGGGTGCACCCCTGGAGCAGTACCGCGGCGGTGACCTGGTTGGCGAGGGCGGGGCCCTCGTGCTCTGCTCGACCCCGTCGCGGCAGGTCGACCCGCACCTGGAAGCCAGGGTGCCGACCGGCAACGGCGACGACGACCAGCGACTCGGCCGGTTCGAAACCCAAGGTGATAGGTGGCAGCGCCAACAGGTCCTCGACCGACCGGACGCGCAGCACCGGACGGTCGGGTCGAGTGCGGTCCCGCGACAGGTTGGGGTCTGCTGGGTGACTGTCTGCTGGCTCGTGACTGCTCATGCCCGCAGAGTGGCCGATCGGCGTGGGTCTGGCGGCGTTGTCCACTGCCCTGTTGCCGGCGGCCGCCGTAGGCAGCCCGGGCTGCCACCATGACCGCATGCGCGCCACTCCGACGGTTTTGCATCTGGACCTCGACGCCTTCTATGCGTCGGTGGAGCAGCGAGACAAGCCGTCGCTTCGGGGTCGACCGGTGATTGTCGGCGGGGTGGGTGGACGTGGAGTGGTGGCCACAGCGTCCTATGAAGCCCGCGCCTTCGGCGTGCAGTCGGCAATACCGATGGCTGAGGCTCGCCGCCGCTGCCCGCACGCCGCTTATCTCAGCCCACGTTTTTGGGCCTACCGGGCGGCCAGTGATCTCGTGATGCAGCAACTGAGACAGCTCTCACCGCTGGTCGAACCGTTGTCGTTGGATGAGGCGTTCGTCGACCTCGCGGCCACGTATCCGGACGCCGACGGCGACGACGTCACCCGGATCGGGCACGACCTGCGCACCCGGGTGCGCGACGTGACCGGTGGACTCACCGCCTCGGTCGGTGCAGCCACCTCAAAACTGATGGCCAAGATCGCCAGTGACCTGGACAAGCCGGACGGGCTGGTGGTGGTGGCGCCCGGCACCGAGCGGCGACTGCTCGCGGCGATGCCGGTGCGGGTCATACCCGGCGTGGGCCCAGCAACCGAGGCACGACTGCGCCGGCTGGGCGCACAGACCGTTGCCCAGGTGGCCGAACTCAGTACAGCCGAGCTCGTGCGTGAGCTCGGACGCGCCAACGGCTCAGCCTTGGCTCAGCTGGCGCTCGGCTGGGACGAGCGTCCGGTCGTAGCCGAGCGAGAGACAAAGTCGGTGTCGGTGGAAGACACGTTTGCTTCCGACATCACCGACCCTGCGCTGCTGCATGCGATCACCCTGCAGCTGGCCGGCCGGGTCGCGACGCGTCTGCAGACTGCCCGCCTGTCCGGCCGCACCATCACGGTGAAGGTGCGCCTGCATGACTTCACAACTCATACCCGGGCAGCGACCCTGCCGGCTCCCACTGACAGCATGCGCGTCATTCGAACGCTGGCGCACCGGCTGTTGGACGAGTCCGACACCACCGGCGGGGTGCGACTGTTGGGCGTGGGGGTCTCAGGGCTCGCCGACTGGGTGCAAGACGACCTCTTCGACGGTACTCTCAGCGCCGCAGCGACCGGCACCATCGAACATCCCGACGCCACCGAGCCCGCCGACCCCAACGCCGATGTCAATGCCGATGCCGATGCCGATTTGGACCACGAGCGCGCGAGCTACTCCCCTGGTGCTGACGTGCAGCACACCGTCCACGGGCCCGGCTGGGTGTGGGGTGCGGGCCGTAACAGCGTCACCGTCCGCTTCGAGACCGCCAACACGCCACCAGGGCCGGTGCACACTTTTGCTCTTGACGACCCGGCACTGCACCTGCGAGGCAGCACAATCGCGCACTAGGCCGTCTGCGATGAGGGCTGTCGGCGACGTCGGCTAGCGTCAGTACGTGCCTGAGAACGCCGCTGGAAAACAGTTTGCTGCCGAACCACACGCCGGACCACCGTCGGGCACACCGCCGGTCGCACCGGAGGTCCCGGCGGAGCGCACCCATCACGGCATCACCGTCAACGATCCGTACGAGTGGCTTCGGGCCAAGGACTCGCCGCAGGTGCTGGCACACCTGAAGGCAGAGAACACCTACACCGAGCAGCGCAGCAGGCACCTTGCGCCGCTGCGTGAGTCAATCTTCAACGAGATCAAGGACCGCACCCAGGAGAGCGACATGTCAGTCCCGTCCCGCAAGGGACGGTGGTGGTACTTCTCCCGCACGACCGAGGGCCGGCAGTACGCGGCCCACTGCCGCGCACCGGTCGATTCGCCCGATGACTGGGAGCCGCCGGCGATCACCGCAGCCCAACCGTTGCCCGGCGAGCAGGTGCTGCTGGACGGCAACACAGAAGCGCAAGGCCACGACTTCTTCTCACTCGGCGCCTTCGATGTCAGCCCCGACGGCACCCTACTCGCCTACTCCACCGACACCGTGGGTGATGAGCGCTTCCTGGTGCGCGTCAAAGATCTCGAGACCGGTGCGCTGCTGCCCGACGAGATTCCGGACACCAACTACTCGCTGACCTGGTCACGGGACGGGTCGACGCTCTTCTACACCACCGTTGACAGCGCATGGCGACCGTACAAGGTGTGGCGGCACAGGCTCGGCGCCAACGTCGCAGACGACGACCTCATTTATCACGAGATGGACGAGAGCTTCTTCGTTGGCGTGGGCAGCACTCGCAGCGAACGCTTCGTGGTGATCGCCGCGTCCTCGAAGGTGACCAGCGAGGTCCGGGTGCTGGAGGCAGACGATCCGGCCGACACCCCACGATTGATCGCAGCGCGCCGCAGCGGTGTGGAATACCACGTTGAGCACGCGGTCATCGACGGCGAAGATCGCTTTCTGGTGTTGCACAACGACGGCGCCGAGAACTTCATGCTCGCCGAGGCTCCGGTGCACACTCCGGGCCCCGAGCACTGGCGTTCGGTTCTCGATCACCGCGACGACGTGCGGCTGGAAGACGTCGAGGCCTTCGCTACCCATCTGGTCATCGCCTACCGGCGAGACGCCCTCCCCCGCACAGCGGTACTCCCCCTGGTGGACGGGGGTTACGGCGAAGCCCGGGAGGTGGCCTTCGATGAGGAGCTCTACAGCTGCTACCCGGCCGCCAACCCCGAGTGGTCCCAACCGCACGTACGGATCGCCTACACCTCGTTTGTGACGCCGGCATCGGTGTACGACCAGTTCCTGGCCGGTGACCGTCGGGTGTTGCGCAAGCAGCAGCCAGTGCTCGCCGGTTACGACCCCGACGATTATGAGCAGCACCGGGACTGGGCAACGGCGGACGACGGCGTGGCGGTCCCCATCTCGATCGTTTGCCGCCGTGGCACCGCACGCGACGGCAGTGCGCCGGGGCTGATCTACGGCTACGGCGCATACGAGATGAGCATGGACCCCAGCTTCGTCGTCAGCAGGTTGTCCCTGCTCGACCGCGGCATGGTGTTCGCGGTTGCCCATGTGCGAGGCGGCGGGGAGCTCGGGCGAGGCTGGTACGACACCGGCAAGATGCTGACGAAGAGGAACACTTTCACCGACTTCGTCTCCTGCGCGCAGCACCTGGCAGCGTCCGGGTGGACTGCTGCGGACCGGCTGGTGGCGATGGGGGGCAGCGCCGGCGGTCTGCTGATCGGCGCAGCCCTCAACCTCGCGCCTAACGCCTTCGCCGGGGCGCTCGCAGCGGTCCCGTTCGTCGATGCCCTCACGTCGATCCTTGACCCCTCGCTGCCGCTGACGGTGATCGAGTGGGACGAGTGGGGCGACCCGTTGCATGATCCGGATGTCTACGCCTACATGTCCGGCTACAGCCCCTACGACAATGTCCGGACCGCCGCGTACCCGCCTGTCCTGGCGACTACCAGCCTCAACGACACCCGAGTCCTCTACGTGGAGCCGGCCAAGTGGGTGGCGCGGCTGCGTGCGTTCAACGACGGCGCCCCGGGCGTGCTGCTCAAGACCGAGATGGCCGCCGGACATGGCGGCGTCAGCGGACGGTACGAGGCCTGGCGGGAGCGAGCCTTCGAGTACGCCTGGGTGATCGATACGGCTGGGGCCCCACATCTGCCGCCGACGAGACGCTGAGCAGTAGCCGCTCCTACCGCTGCACCAGTCGGTGACGCGCAAAGTTGAGAAGTCGCTGAGAGCGGCGCGATTTACCCGTTCCGCTCGTCAGGGGAGTACGAGGTCGACCAGCAGCAGGCGGAATCCCAACCGCCCTCGCAGTGTTGATGTCGGCGAGGGAAAGCACCGAGACAGGGGGCGACACCATGGCACCTACGACGACACGGCGGGCGTCTGCCAGTCGGGACAGTGGAGACGGACGCGACAGCGTCGGGATGTACCTCGACGAGATCGCACGTACCCCGCTGCTCGACGCCGCGCAGGAGGTCGAGCTCAGCAAGGCCATCGAGGCCGGGCTGCTCGCCGAGCAGTTGTTGGCTGAGGGGCGCGTAGGACGACGCAAAGGTGGCGCACCGAAGTCTGCGACCCAGGCAGAGCTGGAATGGCTGGCCGCTGATGGTCGCCGGGCGCAGCACCTGTTCACCACCGCCAACTTGCGGCTGGTGGTCTCCATCGCCCGCAAGTACGGCCGCAACCAGATGCCGATGCTCGACCTGATCCAGGAGGGCAACACCGGCCTGATCCGGGCAGTGGAGAAGTTCGACTACGCAAAGGGGTACAAATTCTCCACCTACGCCACCTGGTGGGTCCGGCAAGCCATCACCCGCGGGGTTGCCCAGCAGGCACGAGTCGTACGGCTGCCCGTGCACGTCGTCGAGGAGCTAAACCAGATCGGCGCCGCCCGCCGCACCCTCGAGCGGCGTCTTGGACGCGAAGCAGAAGCACACGAGATCGCCGACGAACTGACGATGGACCTGGCCCGGGTAAGCGACCTGATCCGCTGGGGACGTGACCACGTCAGCCTGGACACCCCCGTGGACGACGACGGCGACACCTCGCTCGGCGATCTGGTGGCTCGTGAAGGGGCACCCGGCCCGGACATCACACTGCTCGACCGAGAGTCTCGCGCGCGCCTCAGCGACCTCATCGATCGCCTGGGCGAGCGCGAAGCAGACATCATCAAGTCCCGCTTCGGGCTGATCGATGGCCGCACCCATAAGCTCGCCGACATCGGACTCCGGCACGGCATCTCCGCCGAACGGGTCCGGCAACTGGAGCGTGAGGCGCTGCAGACACTGCGCACGATCGTCGACCCCGACCTGGCCGCCTGACCGAGGCCGCTCAGGTCGCTGCAGCCTCCGTGTGCAGCAACTCCCACAGCTCGTCTACGCGACTGTCCAGTTGCTGGAGGTCGCCGTCGTTGTGCACCACCCGGTCGGCCGCGTTCAGCCGCTGGCGACGGGTGGCTTGCGCGGTCATCCGGCTCGCCGCCTCATGTGCGGACATCCCACGTAGACCTATCAGGCGGTCCAGCCGAGTCTCGTCGGTTGCATCGACCACGATGACAATGTCGAAGCGGTCGCCTTGACCGGTCTCGACCAACAACGGGATGTCGTGCACGACCACGGCTTGTGGATCGGTCGCCGCCGCCCCCGCCTCCAGCTCGTCGGCCCGCCGACGGACGCGGGGGTGCACGATCGACTCCAGCACAGCTCGAGCCCGCTCGTCGGCGAAGACCGCGCGCGCCAGCGCCGGCCGGTCGAGTTGCCCGCCGGTATCGAGCACCGACGGCCCAAAGGCTGCCAACACCTCATTGAAGCCGTCGGTGCCGGCCGCAACCGACGCCCGCGCCAGCAGGTCGGAGTCGATCACCACAGCACCACGCGCCGCTAACCGGCGGCTCACCTCGCTCTTGCCTGAAGCGATCCCGCCGGTCAGGCCTACGCGCAGCACCCGATCAGCCTGGCAGATGGCCGATTCAGGGACGTCGTTCAGCCTCCGGTGAGCTTCTGGCGCAGCGCCTGCAGAGCCTCGTCCGAAGCTAGCGAACCGTCTCCCCCACCCGGCGCTGCCGCCGGCGCGCTGGGAGCGGCCGCACGCGGCGCACCCTGCTCGCCGGCCGAGTCAGCCGCGCCCGGGGCGTCGTCACCGCTTTCGCTGTCGCTGCCGGGACCGTCGCCCGCGTCATCGGCGTCGTTGCCTGTGTCGGTGGTGTAGTTGGCCACCTCGTCCGCTTCGAGGTCGGCCTTCTTGGCCTCCTCGAGCTGCTCCCGGTGAGCAACCCAGCGCTCGTGCGCTACCGCGTACTGGGCCTCCCACTGCGACTGGTTCTCCTCGTGACCTGGCAGCCACTGCCCGGTCTCGGGGTCGAAACCCTCGGGGTAGATGTAGTTGCCCTGGTCGTCATAGCTGGCCGTCATGCCGTACAGCGAGGGGTCGAACTGGTCGTCGGTGACCGCGACATTGTCGTTGGCCTGCTTCAGCGACAGCGAGATACGCCGCCGCTCCAGGTCGATGTCGATGATCTTGACCATCGTCGAGTCGTTGACCTGGACGACCTGCTCTGGGATCTCGACGTGGCGCTCTGCCAGCTCCGAGATGTGCACCAGGCCCTCGATGCCTTCCTCGACGCGGACGAACGAGCCGAAGGGCACGAGTTTGGTCACCTTGCCGGGCACGATCTGGCCGATCTGGTGGGTACGGGCGAAGTGCTGCCAGGGGTCTTCCTGGGTCGCCTTCAGCGACAGCGACACCCGCTCACGGTCCATGTCCACATCGAGAACCTCGACGGTGACCTCCTGGCCCACCTCGACAACCTCGCTGGGGTGGTCGATGTGCTTCCACGACAGCTCCGAGACGTGCACCAGACCGTCGACTCCACCGAGGTCGACGAAGGCGCCGAAGTTGACGATGGACGACACCACACCCTTGCGGACCTGGCTCTTGCCAAGCTGGGTGAGGAAGTTCTGGCGTACCTCGCTCTGGGTCTGCTCCAGCCACGCACGGCGCGACAGCACGACGTTGTTCCGGTTCTTGTCCAGCTCGATGATCTTGGCCTCGATCTCACGGCCGACGTATGGCTGCAGGTCACGCACCCGGCGCATCTCGACCAGGGACGCCGGCAGGAAGCCGCGCAGCCCGATGTCGAGGATCAACCCACCCTTGACGACCTCGATGACCGTGCCGGTGACGACACCATCGGCCTCCTTGACGTCCTCGATCGTGCCCCAGGCGCGCTCGTACTGTGCGCGCTTCTTGGACAGGATCAGGCGACCTTCCTTGTCCTCCTTCTGCAGGACAAGGGCCTCCACCGCGTCGCCCAACGCGACGACCTCATGCGGGTCGATGTCGTGCTTGATCGACAGCTCGCGGGAGGGGATGACGCCCTCGGTCTTGTAGCCGATGTCGAGCAGCACCTCATCCCGGTCGACCTTGACGATCGTGCCGTCGACGATGTCACCGTCGTTGAAGTACTTGATGGTCTCGTCGATCGCGGCGAGGAACTCCTCGGCCGTGCCGATGTCGTTGACCGCCACCTGGGGGGTGGACGTGCTGCCGCTGGATGCGGGCGGGGCCTCGATGCTGCTAGTGGTCATGGGGTGGGTGATCTCCGGGGACGGGGAATCGTGCTGGGCGCGCAGCGACCCCGGTCCGCAGGAGGTGAGGGGCCCGCGCGGGCGCGAGACGATCTTCTCGGTGCGAGCACGGCCTGCTCCATACGAGGTCGCGCAGGCCACCGC
>Ga0136640_10000033_pt1 | contig 43841 bp, 41 predicted proteins | sample AntDrymUQ8642106_2_FD_105498 | JGI IMG/M metagenome (GOLD analysis project Ga0136640, IMG submission 105498) | Polar desert sand microbial communities from Dry Valleys, Antarctica - metaG UQ864 (21.06) | ecosystem: Environmental > Terrestrial > Soil > Desert | place: Antarctica: Dry Valley...
TCTAGTGTACGTGTTATCGCGCCAGCGGTATCGCACGGTAGCTATGTCGAGCATGGATAAACGCTGAATGCATCTAAGCGTGAAGCCAGACCTAAGATTAATTTTGCCAGTGAGACTCGTGGAAGACCACCACGTTGATAGGTTGGAGATGTAAGAGCAGTAATGTTTTTAGTTGACCAATACTAATTGTCCCAAGGCTTGACCATAAAATTTGTTTACAAGCAAATTTTTGCAAATCAAGCAGCTCGTAGTTGGAAATAGCTGCATGTATTCAGTTCTCAGATATCAAGTTTTTGACAAATTTCGAATGGTGAATATCGAATGATGAATTCATGGTTTAGGATTCGTTATTCTGCATTTCTAATTCATCATTTGACTCAACTTTCCGGTGATTGTATCGACAGGGCCACACCCGTTCCCATCCCGAACACGGTAGTTAAGCCTGTTTGAGCCGATGATACTGCATCTTTCAGGTGTGGGAAAGTAGGTAGTTGCCGGATTTAATTTAAGAAAAAGCCCGCTTAATTTTGCGCGGGCTTTTCTCTATTTGCGATTCACGATTCACGATTTACGAACTTGTTCCGTTCCGGAACAGTGGAACACCTGGAACAGGGTGGAAACGCTTAAAAGTGCTTAATATCCGCGTCTGAGATTCCGCAATCCGCATTCCGCAATTACCGAGTGACTGGGTTTCTTCGGGCTGTGCCCGCCGATGTACGGAAAGGCTCTGCCTTTCCGTCAAGAATTCTTTTATATTTTCCGGATCCACTGATGTTCTTACAGCATCCGGCTTAATCGTTCTTCAAGAGCCGTTGACTCGCCTTCCGTCAATCCCGCCATTTTATAAAACAGCTTGTCAATCAGATCTTGATAGGCCTGAGCGTCAGACGAGAGACTTGAACGGGCAGCACGAGGAATTTCACCACGTCTTGTTTCTATATCGATAATATGATCCACCGAACGATTTATTACATTTTGTATGACCAAGCTGAATGGTTGAATATCAAAACAGTTGGCCAAAAGCCCAAAAATAATCTCAATTTGTGGAACTGCGTTGTCTAATGCGGTGAAACATTCTCTTTGCAGAGTCTCATCATCTTCGGTAAGGATATTTGCAAAAATAGGACAGGGAATATTATAGATCAGATATTGCAGCACGTTATTATTCGTACTCCCCAACCTAAAGAACCATTCAGCGAACTTGCTATTGAATATTCCAATGAGGAATTGTAAATCAAAAGCAGAATGTTCCTCGGTGCAATAGCTCAAGGCATGATTACAGAATTGTCCTTGCGGAAGGAATGACGCAATGAGACGTCTAAAATTGTTTTGGGCACTCAAGTTTTGCCAGACCACACGCCTCGACCGATGATGAAATGCTTTGCTTCCTTCCGCTTTGCCTTCTAAGAATCTCGGAACATTCAAATAAATATCGTCACCTTGAGACGGTTCGCGAGTTACGTATAAACACACATTCGCTCCTCTAATTACGAGACTCGAATCTTCGGTGTTCGCTTCAACAAAATTGCCGTTTGCCCGTTCGTTCGTTTCATTGATTTCGCCTTGGAAAAGTTCAACCGAGTTTCTAAGCAACGAAGTCCTTCCGCTTTGAATAATTCGAATAGCGAGATCCCAATCTGCCTGTGAGCAACTAACTATGGAAAAATTTTCCGGATCGTAAAGGGGGATAGAAGTGGTGCTTAAAACTAGACTAGGTGAATCCAAGTCAATCGTATCTGCCGGGTGGACACGCGACCTAAATTCCGTCACCTCATCGTCTATTAGCCCTTTCTTGTAAGTAAAAACAGTTGTCGACAATTTCGCTTCACGGAAGACTCGCTTCAAGGGGTTATCCTTTTGAGGGAATGCCTCGATACCCGTAAATGAACCTACCTCGACCATTCGCCGGCGAATATTGGCAGCTTGGTCATCGCCCAAAACTGCCATCGGCGTAATAAATCCCAAATATCCTTTGTCCTTTAACAACTCAAGCGAACGACAAATAAAAAGCTTGTAGAGGTTGTTTTTTCCACGGATCGAGGGAGCAAAAAACTGTTCATGGGCAATAAAGGATTTGAATGTCGTCAAATCTTGGCCTGTTTCTGCCTCGGAAAGCACATCGTAAGGTGGATTTCCTATGACAGCATCAAAACCTTGATTTGCAAGCCGTCCATCGTCGCCAAAGAAAGCCTCAGGAAATTCCAGCTCCCAGTGAAAACATGACATGTCGCGCCGTCTTGCAATTCTGACGCCTTCAGAAAACCACGGTTCTTGCCGGAGTTGATCAAATTCTTTGCGGTTTCCCATTGAGGCAACGGCCTTCAAATAAAGTTCGGAGCTGATTATTTCTTGTCCTTCTTCCGTAAATTCCGCACACCAGAGATCGCCTATTAATCTAAAAGGCTCTCTAACACGCTCAAACTTGCTATTGAGTCGGTCCTTCTGATTAACTTCTTCGACGGTGTTCGACGGAGCGTTACGAATCGCCGTTAACGGCTCAAGTAAAACTGATACATTTTTTTCGACTTGTGGGGCGAAATTATTGAGAAGATCAAGCTCGCCATGCAATACACCGAGTTCGGCAAGACGCGCTCCAAATAGACTATTACCATGCCTCAAATGGTGGTCTAGAAAACTAAGTGGCTGATTGGTTGAAACGGTTTCGAGCCACAATGCCAATTTGGCAAGCTCCACAGCCATTGGATTCATATCCACGCCGTAAACACATCGCTCGACAACCCGTCGTTTCCAAAAAGTTAATGCCGATTCGTCATCCGTGAGATCAACATCACCCGCGTATGGATGTGTCGCAATCTCCTCGGCAAGATACTGGCATGCCCGAATTAAGAAATGACCCGATCCCATTGCCGGATCAAGAACGCTGAGATTTAATACACGGTCGTCAAAATCAACTTTCAACCGCTCAATTTTATTCTCAAATTGAATTCGCGCGTCGGAGGAAGCAACGACCTCGATTTGATCCTGCAGCAAATCAATCTCACTTTGTAACTTGTCGGAGATTTCTTTACAAAGCGGACTGAGAGTATTTTCGACAATATACTCAACGATGTGATCCGGCGTGTAATAGCTTCCGGTCGCACGCCTTTCGCCTTCATCGGTGATCAAATAAACCGAGCCTGCGGGATAGGCAGTATCGGTTCGTTCAAATCCCTGCGGAATGTCCTCTTCTTCCGGTTGAATCCGTTCCTCGGTATTACCCCGGCCCCGTTTGCGAACTACAATCATTCGTTCCGTCGCGTAATGAGGATGAAGCTCTAAAAGCCCTTCATAAATACTGCCCAAATGCTGAATTGCTAAGTCGTGATAATCGACCCTGAATAGTCCGGCCAATCGGTTCTGTGGGTCATCAGCACGTCCGAGTTGGTCAATAATTCGCGCAAGATAATGGTCGGAGACTTGCTTCTCTGCCAAAAATCGATGCGATTCGGAACTAAACAATCCGCCATTATAGGCGGGAACGCCATAGGTCGCATGCCCGCTATCCACCAAATCAAATAGGTCGAGCAAATCGCCCCATATTGCTGTGCTATCTTCCTTGTAATCAAGATCGCGACCTAGTCTAAGTCCTTCTAACCTTCCTGCAATTTCGTCACGTTTTCTCCCAAGCGAGCGATTGTTGGTGTATGTTCGGTTGATTTTGTAAGGCAGTAACTTACGATCCTCTGCATACATGACGAAAAGAAGACGGTAGAGTAAAACGAAACTCTGTTCCCGACACAATTCTAAATCGGTTAAGGGGTCGAGATCATTTTCCGAATGTGACAGAAACCCTTCGACACACAGACGCAAAGCCTCAAATGTTCTTTCTTTCAGGCCTTCACTAACACCAAGTCGATATTCCGAACTACCTTCGATGGCTCGTTTGATTAATGGCTGCCTCGCGGCAATCTCCACAAAGGACTTCGGATTAAAGAAAAGGTAAAACCGTAGAAACTCATCGACGATTTGCGATTGATCGTCTGACAATCCGAATAATTCGTTTTGTTCCTGAGCATCCGAAAGCGATAGCCAGCGATCAAATAAACGAGGAAATTCAAGTTCGAGATATGTCTGAAAACGCCGTTGTTGCAGGCTGTATTCGCGTGGAATAAGACGCCAAAGTTTGCCGTTCGTCAATACGCCAAACTCTAAATGGCTTAATTTCAGATAGTCTTCTATTTGTTCGGGCGGATATTCACGCTTGTTATTGATTTTGGTCGGTCGATCCAGACTGATATGCCATGCTTTTGCGTCAGCAACAAGTGTCGGATAGTTCCAAAATTCGGGCGTAGCTCTCCCGGCTTGCAACGCTGACTCAAGAAATTCGTCGTTTACAAATAATGCATAGTCAGGACTTCGCCCTTGCAAGTGAGTTTGGTAAAGAAGTTTCCAACCTAAAATCTCAAATACCGGCTGTATGAATTTTTGTTCAAGAGTTTGTTCAGCTCCGTAGTGCTCGACGCGATTCTTCTCGACTCGCCATAAGTCAACCAAACGAAGAAATGCTTCGTAAGATTCATCTCGCATTTCTGTCCATTCCGGTTCTAATTGAAGACGGTTTTCCAACCAATGGCTTGAGAGAAGCGAACGATTACGCAAATCGTTAAATGGCAGATTTAACTGTTCAGGAGGCATGGGTTAAGTCGAAAATTAAATGATTGAAATTTTCAGCCGTGACTGACGCGACGGTAGGATTATACATGGCTGTCCGTGGGTTAAAACCCACGGCTAAAATCATTCGATCGCTACGCGATTGTCGGAGGCGCAGCTAAACAACCCAGTCACTACCGTTCCCGGTTCTGCCAAAACCTGAAGGTCGGAGCCTTTCCGCACATCGGAGGGCGCAGTCAGGGAAAAAGAAAAATTGACTCAAAGGTTTACCGATCAACAAGACTGCCCGCAAGATACTTATGGAGCACACTTGAGATAAGGGTTTGATAAGGGATGCCTTCTTCAAGCGCGCGTTTTTGCAGACCACGAAGATCTTTTTCGGATATTCGGATATTGACTCGGCGATCTTTACGAAACGTCGCTCGCGCATATTCCTGTGAGCGTTTAATCTCCTTATCCAGATCTCTTGTTGATCTCCACTCGCCGGCCTCGACCGACCTCAGCAAAGCAGCTTCCTCTTTTTCAAGTTTAATTCTCATCGTCATATAAGTACTTCCGTGTCATCTTGCGGCTTGGAATAATCGTTTTCAAGAATCTTACATCCTGCGTCACGACAAAAGGCACCAGGTACGCATAGCCATCAATGTCAACGATATAGACTTTCTGCGATTGGTATTTCGCAGCATTGGGGTGGTCAATAACGTCGAGCACATCGCCTTTTTCAATATGAAAAACTACCTCCTCAAAAGAGATGCCGCGTTCGCGTTTGAGAAGTTCGTTTTTCTCATCATCCCAATCGAAGTATTTCACGGGAGTATTCTAACTAAAATGTGTGCCTTTTGGCAACAACTACTTCGGCTTTCAGTTGTGGGGAAAGTAGGAAATCGCCGGATCTATTCAATAAAAGCCCGCTCAGAAATGAGTGGGCTTTTTTGTGCTTGCAGCTGCCAACGGTGCCTTCTCCAAAAAATACTATCAAAAGCGACAGGTTGATTGGTAGAATATTCTCTGCAAATCCTATCGTTCTCCGTCACTGATTATGAAGTACACCCACCCTCTATTGCGCTGTGCGGGTGTCGCGTTAGTTGTTTTCGTTTCTTCTCCCCAAAGCGTTTACGCTTAACTGATGAGCTTCGAAAAATTCTTCCGACTGATCTCCTACGCTGCCGTGTTTTGCGGCTTTCTGGCGCTCTGGGTCTCGGGAACGTTCGGACTGATCGCGACCATGCTGTTCGTCGCGGTAATCGTGAGCGCTTGGTTTCTCGAAGATTCTCGATGGCAGATATCGGAGCGTTGGGGGACTGCACTCATCGTTCTCGCGCTGCCATTTTTCTATCTTGCCTACCGCATGCAGTGGATTACGGTCGAGGCGAGCGATACCATGATCGCCGGTATCCTCGCCCGAATGATACTGTCGCTGGCGGCAATAAAACTGCTGCAGAAAAAGAGCGACCGTGACTGGGTTTTCCTGTACCTGATGGCATTTTTTGAGGTGCTGCTCGCCGCGGGCCTTAGCATTTCGCCACTCTACCTCGTAACATTTTTGGTCTACCTGCTGCTAATGGTCTGCGCCGTAATTGCGTTTGAGATGAGGCGCACTGCTAAAGATGCCGAGAAGAAAATTCGGCGTGCCGTCGCCGCCGCGAATGAACCGCCCAGAGACGTTCAGCCTGCAATTCGTGTCCTGCCTCGAACGGCAGTCGTGCTTCTCGTTCTGATCGCCATTGCCGCAATTCCTTTGTTCTTTTTACTGCCTCGGGTCGGCGGTGCGGGCATCGGCGGCGGCCAGCGGATGCTCGGCACATCGACCGGTTTTTCTGACAGCGTCCGGCTCGGCGGCATCGGCCTAATCCAGCAGGACGATCGGATTGTGATGCGCGTAAAGGCCGAGGAGAGTACCCAGGCGCTCAGCAATTCGTACTTTCGGGGCGTTGCCCTCGACCGATTCGACAACCGCAGCTGGAGCAAGTCGCGGCCGGTTGCAAGAGAAACGTTCCTCCGCGGCGAGACGGGATTTATCCAACTTGAGGCTGCAGCGCCCGGCGCTCGGCCGCTACTAGCCACAGTTTATCTTGAGCCGATGGACACGCAGGTTATCTTCGCCGTGCCCGAGACGCTCGCCGTGCAGGCGAACTTTTCCGCGCTTTATCGCGACACGTACGGCGGGTTGGCCGCTCCGTGGGGAAGCGAGCGAAATAATTACCGGTTTCTATCCGACACTCGCGAGCCGTCAGCCGAGCGACTGCGCTCGGATAACGCGGCGTATTCGGAGAGCTTTCGAAACTACCTCGAGGCTCCAATCGGCGAGGATGATCGCCGCTACGCCGAGCTCACGACCGAGGTCGTGGCAGGTGCACGCAATCGGTACGACAAGGCTCGGGCAGTCGAGCGCTATCTGCAGATGAGCTTTGGCTATACGCTCGACCAAAAGGCGTCTGGAGACAAGCCGCTCGCCGATTTCCTATTCAATGTGCGCGAGGGCCATTGCGAATATTTCGCCTCGGCGATGGCGATAATGCTTCGCACGCAGGGAATCGCGACGAGGGTCGTAAACGGCTTTCGCGGCGGGGAATATAACAGCGCGGTCGACACCCTGATCGTGCGGCAGCGATACGCGCACTCCTGGGTAGAGGTCTATTTTCCGGGTGAAGATGAGTGGGTTGCCTTTGATCCGACGCCTGCGGCATCCGAGATTGCAACGGCGGGCGGCGTCGGATTTACCGCCACGATCGCCAAGTACCTTGAAGCTCTCGACACGCTCTGGATCCAGTACTTTGTTGCCTTCGACAATCAGGAACAGCGTTCGCTGGCGAGATCGATTCGAGGTGATTTCGCCGATGTGCGAGCGACGGCTTCGGCTTCGCTGTCTGTATTTCAGGAGAAACTCGCCGAGTGGTGGGCGGAAGTCCGCGGTGACGGCGGAGGGAAGGCTGCCGCGTTTGCTCTCGGTTATGCGATCGCATTAATTGCGGGTGCGGTGGCGCTGTTTTTTGCAGCTCGCGGCGCGTTTCGATGGATTTCGTCTCGCGCATTCTGGCGACGCCTAATCAAGCGTGACGAGGTCGGCGGGCGGAGTGTTGAGTTTTACGAGCGGATGTCCCGAATCCTGGAGGAGCGCGGCCTGCGACGCGCAATCTCGCAAACGCCTCTTGAATTTGCGTCCGCCTCAGGTATCGCCGAAGTCGAGATGATCACGCGCGAATATCATCGCGTTCGATTTGGCGAAAGGCATCTCTCCGCCGACGAGCTCGCGAAGGTCGGTAAATGGCTCGACGCCATCGAGGCGAAATGATCGTCGTTTTGGCAGGCGTGTCGGGCGTCGGAAAGACAACTGTCGGCAAGATGCTCGCGGAGCTCTTGGGTTGGGAATTCCTTGACGCAGACGATCTCCATCCGCCATCAAACATTGAGAAAATGCGGTCCGGAAAGCCGCTCACTGACGAAGACCGTATTGAATGGCTGGCTGACGTGCGACGCGTGATCGCCGAGTTCATAGAAAAGGACGAGCACGCAGTTGTCGCCTGCAGCGCGCTGCGACAGTCGTATCGCGAGATGATCTCTGTGAACAAGCGCGTGCTGATTTTTATCTTATCGGCGGATATCGAAACGGTACGGCGAAGGATCGAGTCACGCTCGGAACATTTTATGTCCGTGGGCTTGCTCGAGAGCCAATTCGAGACGCTCGAGATTGTTAGGTCCGAGAGGGTGATCGATGCCCGGCTCGGACCCGATGAAATAGTCGATTCGATCGAGGCTGAGCTCGCGAGACGCACGGGAAACAAAGAGCTATAATGTAAGTTTGGCCTTATGAAGAAAGTCGGATTTGTCAGTCTCGGGTGCCCGAAAAACCTCGTCGATAGCGAGGTGATGATGGGCGCGCTCGCTGAGGCGGGCTATGAGATCACGAACGACGCTGCAGATGCCGACACGGTGGTCGTCAACACATGCGGCTTTATCGAATCAGCTAAGCAGGAATCCATCGACGCCATTCTCGAAGCGACGCGGCTCAAGCACGAAGGCCGAGCGAGCAGAGTAATCGTCGCCGGTTGTCTGGTCGAGAGATATCGCGACGAACTCGTCAAGGAATTGCCGGAAGTCGACGCCTTTATAGGCACGTCGCAGGTTGGCGAAATCCTGAAGGCCGCAGACGAGGAGTTCGACGCTCGTGCATTGACGATCACGCCGGTAGGGAATAAAACTTCAACCTACCTATATGACGAGCAGTCGCCCCGGATGCGCGCGACGCAATCGCATACGGCCTTTATAAAAATTGCTGAGGGTTGTGATCGCCCTTGTGCATTTTGTTCGATACCGGGGATGCGCGGCAGCTTTCGTTCGCGGCGATTCGGCTCGATCATCGAGGAAGCGCGCAATCTCGCAAATGACGGCGTCAAAGAGGTCGTCCTTATCGCGCAGGACTCATCACGATACGGCGAAGACCTCGGCGAAGTCGATGCCCTCGCGGCCTTAATTCGAGCACTTGGTCAGATCGAGAACATCGATTGGGTACGAGTGATGTACGCGTATCCGACGCACATTTCCGATGCATTTCTTGCAGCGATCGCCGATACGCCGAAGGCCGTAAAGTACCTCGACATGCCGCTCCAGCACGCCTCGCGCAATGTCTTGAAGCTAATGAAACGCGGCGGGACGCGTGAGTCGCTCGAGCGATTGATCGGGCGCGTACGAGAGAAAGTGCCCGGCATTACGATCAGGACGACGTTTATCACGGGCTTTCCCGGAGAAACCGAGGACGATTTCGTAGAGCTGATCGAGTTTGTAAGAAATTGCCGTTTCGACAACGTTGGCGTTTTTACATATTCGGACGAGGAAGGGACGGCTGCCTACGACCTCCCTGATAAGGTCGATCCGAAGATCGCAAAGCAGCGTAGAAATCAGCTGATGAAAGAACAGGCAAAAATCTCGAAACAGCTAAACAGGGCGCGGGTCGGGCAAACGTTTCCGGTGATGTTCGAGGGCCTCTCGCAGGAATCCGACCTGCTCTTTCAGGGTCGTCTCGAGGGCCAGACTCAAGAGATCGACGGCTACATTCTTATCAACGATATGCCGGAGAATTTTGAGCCGCAGATTGGCAGCATCTACAACGTCCGTGTGACGGAGGCTCATGACTACGATCTGGTTGGCTCAATCGTTTGATCTCTATGGCAGAGGGTATCCTGTAATGTTAAAAATTCGTATTCAACCGCCGTGGGTTTCGAGCAGGGGATCCAGACCATATTCCGTAAGCTCGGAAATTAAGTAGCTTTCACTGTCATAGTCATGCTCCGCGGTAAAAACAAATGTTCGATCCTTTAGTCTGAAAATGCTGGATGATGTGACAGCGCCTCCCCCTTTGCGGTCGCAATCGGTTATCCAGAAGTACTCGTTTACTATGCTGAGATTCCCATCCTTTCCCTTCAGAATCCATCCACTTAGCTCGGCAACGTTGTAGCATTGCCAGTCTCTTTGGCTTTCCGGTCTCGAATACTGCTTCTCTACAATGAAGTAATAAAGTCGTCGTCCGTCAATAACGGTTTTACTCCGGGTAAGTTTTACCAGGTTTAGTGCGATCTTCGCGCGTTCGTCCTTCGAAAATGGGAAGCCTCTCGCCAACAAAGATAAGGAAGTGGCAGGCTCGGCCGCGATCCGGGCAACGTCGGCGGATTCAAGGTTGATGAAAGCTGATTTGATGTGAGCGACAATGCCCTTCGCCTCGGCGCTCTCTTTTTCGATATCGATCATCGCCTCCAGCTTAAGATCGATATTGAGCGCGAAGCCGATATTTGTGTGATGAGCGCCGATCTCATCTTTTCGTTTCGCTGGGTAATCAGTCATTACCGCCCAAATTCTGTCGCCATGACCATCGACCTGCGTTAGTTTTTGAGCATTGAGCACGGTTCTAGTGCCAATCGATGACCAGAAGTACCACGGCGATGCCGATTCGTTGCACTTTTGGAACCAGGGCTCAGGATGATTACTGAGAGATTTTGGTATAACCTCGTTATTATAGATAATCTGAGCAGGCTGGGGCCACGGATTCCACCAAAGACCGTGACGATATTCGACAAACGGGACAAGCGAGCCGTCCGACCTTAAAACGCCAACTTGGAATTCTTTGAATGTTCCAAGCCGTGCTGAAACCTGGGCGTGGTTGGTCCCGCTGCCGAAAATTAAGGCGAATATTAATAAAGCGGTGACGAATAGAACCTTTCTCATCTCATTCATATCTGAACTCCAATATTGCAGACAACTTCGGATAGCACGTATTTCACGCCCGATCTATCCTGACTGAAGTTTTATAGTTCTAATTCTAATGTAAGAGTTGGGTCTGTTTTTATTTCATCCTCTGTTGACCCTCCGCGTTAAAATCCGATTAAACGCTGAGATCGCCGAGAGTAGCGCTTAGATCGCTGAGAAAACACCGACTTTCAAGCATTTCTAATGCTAATGCGTAATCTGGTATTATCGGATCCTCCATTGCTACCGCGTGAGACGATAGATCAAAATCGCCGCACGTTTTGTAATTGCCGCGAGGGTTTCTACGCTCGCATATTCGCCCTTCGCGTGCGAATTTGCACCGCCGCCTAATCCGATCCCGTCAAGACCGGGGATGATTCCCGATACAAAAGCGATGTCGCCCGCACCGCGCTCCCCGGGGTCAAGTGCCTCAACGCCGCCAAGGCCGAGGTCGCGGCTGGCTTTGTCGAGCTGTTTGAGAAGCTCGTAGTTGCCCTCCACGGGGGTCATCGCCGGGATCCCGTCCTGGAATGAGATCGCGGACTTTGTTCCGGACAGGCTCTTCGCAACGATATCTCTCATGCGTGCACGCGCCTTTTCCTTTTGCTCCTCGCTGATGAATCTCAGATCGCCGTTGACGACGACCTTTGCCGGTACCACATTGGTTTTGCCGGATGCATTACCGTCGGAGTCCTTAACCGTCGCGGTAGTGCCGCCAATAAATAGCGAAGGGTTAAAGGTCAGATACTTTTCGCCTGAAAGCTGAGTGCGAAACTCATTCAGGATTCGCGACGCTTCGAAGATCGCGCCGTTCCCCATCGACTCTTTGAATATCTGGCTGGAGTGCCCGGTCTTTGCCTCGACCTCGAGCGTCCAGGAACTTGAGCCGCGCCGACCGACGGTTGCGGTATTCCGGACGGTTGGCTCGAAGCTGAGAGCGAGATCGCTGCGCTTTGCGGCCTCGATCATATCGCCGCGACAAATCGCGACGGGTTCGCACGAGTCTTCTTCGTCGCCGGTGAGCAGTACGATGATCTGCGTGTCCTTCAGAACGCCGGCCGCGTGCAGAGCCTTGAGCGCGAAGACGACGATGACGTTGCCGCCTTTCATATCGCTGATTCCAGTTCCGTAAACAGTGTTGCCGTCGCGTCGGTATTTCTCGCCCCGCAATACCGTGTCGAGATGGCCGAGCAGCAGTAGCCGTTTGCCTCTCGCGCCTTTCGATTCGGCGAAGAGATGCCCCGCTCGTTTTGCCGTTGCGGGCATGTCGATCCAGCGAGTAGCGAGACCTGTCTCCGCAAGCTTCTTTTGCAGCAGGGTGCCGCTCGATTTCACGCCGGCAAGGTCTTCGGTAGGGCTCTCGATGTCGACCATTTTGGCGATCAGGGCAATCTCGGCGTCAAGGTTGCGATCGATGTAATCGGCGATGCGTTTTTCGTCGGTGTTGAGCGTTTGCGCGAGAGAGGCCGTAGCGAGGAGCGTTATGAGAATAAATGTTTTCATCGTACGGAGATTTTCACGCAAAGTCTCCTGATACGCAACGTGCGGCGAAAGAGGGCCGCCCCCATGATTTCTATAGTTATTGGTAATGAGTCCGACATATTTGTAGGAAAAGACGCCGACTTGACGATCTGTTCCAGAGAATATGTCCTCGATTAAGGGTGTTGTAGTATCGGCAACTTGATCACACGCCGGAATCCAATTTTTCATTACCTATAAACAGGAGAATCGATGAAGCCGAAGAATGTATTGAAATTTGCCGAGGAGAACGAGGCGAAGTTCGTGTCGGTTAGGTTTACGGACCTGATCGGCTCATGGCACCACCTGACGTACCCGATCGCGATGCTGGATGAGGACAGCTTCGAAGACGGATTCGGATTTGACGCGTCGAGCCTCCGCGGCTGGGCAGCGATCCACGAATCGGACATGCTGCTCGTGCCCGATCCGAGCCGTTTTTGGATCGATCCGTTTACTGACGATACCACTTTGTGCCTGATCGCGAACGCCGTCGACCCGATCACGAAGGAAGGCTATTGGCTTGATCCGCGAAGCGTCGCTCAGCGTGCCGAGAGCTATTTGAAATTTACCGGCATCGCCGACACGATCAACGTCGGGCCCGAGGCGGAGTTCTTTGTTTTTGACGAGGCACACTTTCACGTCGGGCAAAACTCGGCGGGCTTTCATGTGAACAACGACGAAGGCCATTGGAATTCGGGCCGCGAAGGCTCCGAGATGAATCCAAATACCGGCTATCACATTCGCCCGAAGGAAGGTTATGTGCCGGTCGCGCCGCTCGACACCCTGATCGATCTCCGCAATACGATCTCGACGATTCTCGGCGAAGTTGGCATCGAGGTCGAGTGTCATCATCACGAAGTCGCGACCGCGGGTCAGTGCGAGATCGACTTTAGATTTTCGAACCTCCTGCACACGGCCGACAATCTGATGCTCTTCAAATATGTCGTCAAGAATGCGGCGATTGGGGCGGGCAAGACGGCGACATTTATGCCGAAGCCGATCTATGGCGATAACGGTTCTGGAATGCACTGCCATCAGTCGCTGTGGAAAGACGGTACGCCGCTATTCGCGGGTGATCAGTACGCCGGCCTCTCGGAGATGGCGAAATTCTATATCGGTGGCCTGCTCAAGCATGCCCCGGCGCTCGTCGGCTTTGCTGCACCTACAACGAATAGTTATAAGCGTCTCGTGCCCGGATTTGAGGCACCGGTAAATCTTGCGTACTCAGCGAGGAATCGCTCCGCGGCAGTCCGTATTCCGATGTTTTCGTCCTCACCCAAGGCGAAACGGCTCGAATTTCGTCCGCCAGATCCATCGTGCAATCCATATCTCACGTTTGCCGCGTTGCTCATGGCGGGCCTCGACGGCGTACAGAATCGCATCGATCCAGGCGAACCGCTCGATAAGGACATTTACGACCTGCCGCCTGAGGAGCTATCGAATGTGCCGTCGCTGCCGGGAAGCCTCGACGAGGCGCTCGATGCGCTCGAGAAGGACTACGACTTTCTGCTCAAGGGCGACGTCTTTACCTCGGGCCTGATCGAGCGATGGATCGAGTACAAACGTGAAAACGAAATCACTCCCCTGCGTCTGAGACCGCATCCGATGGAGTTTCAGATGTACTACGACATCTAATAAATGCAGAACGCAGAATGATGAATGTAGAATTCAAGATTTCTTGAGTTCTGCATTTTCGATCTTATGTTTATCGAGCCGGTAACTCTGGAAGGGACATTCGTCAGACTTGAACCGCTTCGGTTCGACCATTTGCCGGCCCTCATTGAGATAGGGCTGGAAGAATCCCTCTGGAAATGGACGACAAATGTGGTTACGAATGAGGCCGATCTTGAGCGCTATGTCCGCGATGCACTTGCGATGCAGGCAGAGGGAACTGCACTGCCATTCGTAACGATCGAGAAGAGCAGCGGGACAATTGTCGGGTCGACACGATTTGGAAATATCGATCCGACGAACCGGAAGGCGGAGATAGGCTGGACCTGGATCAATCCGAAGTGGCAGCGTACCCGAATCAACACCGAGGCCAAGCTGCTGATGCTTACACATGCCTTCGAGACCTGGAAGTGCATTCGCGTTGAGCTCAAGACGGACGCTAATAATGAAAAATCGCGCAATGCGATAGCGCGGATCGGCGGGGTCGAGGAGGGAACGTTGCGAAATCACATGATCACGGAATCGGGCCGCTTTCGCGACAGCGTCTATTTCAGTATCATTGACACGGAGTGGGACGCTGTTAAGCAGGGCTTAATCGCGAAACCCGAAGCAGTATGAAGTTGTTTGGCTTACTTATTGTCCTCACGCTGATTGCGTGGTCGAGTGGTTGCTCGTCTTCTACGAGTACGCAGAAGAACGGAGCCCGTACCAGCAATTCATCGCCGAGCGCGGCGAACGCGAATACTGCGTCGCCCGAGACGACCTCGCAGACGGTTCCGGTTGATGCTGTGGCTCCTGTGGATAATCAGCCCGGACATGCGGCGAATGCGGCGCGACCAAACAAGAAGGCAATGGTCGACGCGGGAGGCGAGGCTCCGCCGCCGATGCGATCGCCAGCCGCTGAGAATTCGGAAGTCGCTACGTCGATGGGAAAGGATGGAAGTTTTATCGAGATTCGATGGTTTAAGAATCACCCGCAGCTCGAACGCGTGGAACGGACTTGGGCCGGCGTTGGCAAATCTTCGACGCTTAAGATATTTCTACGCGGAGGCCGCGTCGTAAATGCATCGGGCGATGGGGTGAGTCAAATGCCATCCCATCCCTCGACAGGCTTTCTCGAGCTTGCGGGACTCAAGGCCGCCGCCACTCCGCAGCCGGGAACAGGCGCGAGATAGAACGCGCGATTGTTTATGGACAAGTTAAACGTCATCTGCCCTTGCTGCGAGGCGTCGCTCACCATCGACTCCGCTACAGGAGCGATTCTCGCTCACGAGGAAAAGAAGAAGATCACCGGCAGCTTTGAGGATCTAAAGGGCGAACTTAGCAAGCAGAAGGATCGACGCGAACAGCTATTTGCTCAGGAAATGTCTTCGGTGAAAGATAGAGAGCGGCTGCTCGAGGAAAAGTTTCAAGAAGCCTTGAAGCGAGCAGACAAGACCTCGGGCGCGCCGTTTCGAAATCCGCTCGATCTCGATTAGCCCCACACGATGTCCGAAACGCAGTCAGCCCGCCATCAAGAAATAACCTCGAAGGATCGGATTTTCGTAGCACTAGATGTGCCTGATGCTGCGGCTGCCACGCAGATCGTCTCCGAGATCGGCGATGGCGTGGGCGGCTTCAAGATCGGCCTCCAGCTATTCGCCGCTGCCGGCCCGGCGTTTGTTCGAGAACTAGCGAGGAGCCATCGCATATTTTTGGATCTAAAGTTTCACGACATCCCGAATACGGTCGCAATGGCCTCTGTGGAAGCCGCGCGGCTGGGCGTGTGGATGTTCAACGTTCACGCCTCCGGCGGGCGAGAGATGATGGCACACGCTCGTGAAGCGGTGGAGAAGTTTTGTAATACGGAGGGCATGACACGGCCAAAAATGCTCGCGGTAACGGCACTTACCAGCTCAGATGAGGCGACGATGAAAGAGATCGGCGTTGAAGCCTCTATCGATGAACAGGTAGTGCGACTGGCGAAGCTCACGCAGGCGGCGGGGCTTGACGGCATCGTCGCCTCGGCAAAAGAGGTAACTCTCGTGCGCCGCGAGATCACGGATAGAAGCTTTCTGATTGTGACACCCGGGATTCGCCCGATTTCCGCAACGATTGACGATCAGAAGCGTGTCACTACGTTGGCCGGTGCTCTCGCCGACGGGTCGGATTATGTCGTGATCGGCCGTCCCATCACGCAGGCCGCCGATCGCTCCGCGGCACTTAAGGCGATTTTGAACGAGTCGGAATGAAGATTTTTCGTTTGATCATTGTCACGTTGACGCTGCTGATCCCGGTAGGGTCTGCCTCTGCGCAAGGTAATGCCGCGTTTCGAATGGGCGAGCGGCTCTCGTACACAGTTTCCCTGGAAAGATTTCCGAACGTCGCACACATCGAGACGTCGGTCTCATCGCGCGGCACGATCTCAGGTCGTGACGTCATCGAGCTGCAGGGAAAAGTAAAGACTTTCGATATAGTCAGCGCGACGTTTCCGCTGATTGATGAGTCGCGAATAGTACTTATCGATCCTACATCCGGACTGCCCGTTCTAATCAACCGGACTATCAGATCGACCGCCGTTCCAAAGGAAGTAGTTTCTAATTTTCTCGCCGCTCCGACGACTAATTTTGACTTGCTCTCGCTGATCTATAAGGCTCGCGAAGCGGGCGGCAATGGGAGCTTTCCGTTTAGCGAAAATGGCGAGAATTACGTCGCGACGTTCGCCGCCGGAACGCTCGACAAGCTCGGAGGGAGAATAAGAACCGACGCGGGCGAATTTGATACGACGCCGACGATCATACAGAGCACGTATCTTGACCTGCTCGGAATTAAGAATTTTAGAATCGATCTCTCGAACGATCGGTTCCGAATCCCGGTGCGCATGCGCCTCGACACCGCGAAGGGATCGTTTACGGCCTTGCTCGCCTCCGTCAGCGTGGACGAGCCTCCTGTCCCGACCGACCCGACGCTCGTGACCCAGCCCCAACCGACGTCACAGCCGACGCCAAGGCCTGCGACAACGCCGCGGCCCGTGCCTACACCGACGCCGTTTATCGACAACCAGCCGCTGCTTCGCGAACTAAAATTTGTACTGGGCGAGACACTCGACTACCGCGTGATGCAGGGTTCGCAGGCCATCGGGACTTTGCGGTTAGCGGCGAAAGAGAGGAAACAGTTCGAGAACGTCGACAGCCTGTTGCTCTCGGCGACAGTTCTCCAGGTCCTGCCCGGCAATCGCGCGTTTGGTGCTGCCGACTCTTTAATTACCCGAGTAAATCCGGATACTCTCGCGCCGCGGTCCGCAGAGTTTAGGCTCTCGCAGGGTCTCGCGACTCTTAGCCAACGGCTATCGGTCAATGGCGCGACGGGGGCCATCGCGTTTGGTGCGGGAACCGCGGACGCTCCTGTTGGGACTCACACGATCTTGTCGCTCATTTACGCAATGCGCTCGTTCCACCTGCAGGCGAGCAAGACAAACTCCGCTCCGGTCAATGACACACGAGTCGCGGTTTTCTGGCGGGACAGGCCGTATATCTTTGTCCTGCGTCCGGCAGCACCCGATTCGATCACGATGGAAGGGAAGCCGATTCCAGCTCAGCTCGTCGCGATCACTACGGGCGTTCCGGAGCTCGACGCTCTCCAGTTGAAGGTTTGGCTTTCGCTTGATGATTCTCGTATCCCACTACGGTTTGTTGCAGGTGCATATCAGGCTGACCTAACAAGCGCGAGCATCATCGCACCTTAGCCTCCGCAAATTCCCATATAAAAAAAGCTCGCGATCGACGTAAAAAACATCCTAATTGAAATTGAAATCTATTTTCAATTAGAATAGGATCTATCTTGGGTAATCCTCTATGAGACTTACAAACCTTCCGAAAGGCCGCGATGCCCGCGTCAAGTCCGTCGAAGGCAGCGGCTCGCTTACGCGAAGACTGCTTGAGATGGGCGTGGTGCCCGGGGCTGAGGTCAGCGTTGTGAAAGCGGCACCGTTCGGGGATCCGATCGAGGTCCGCGTGCGCGGCTACAGTCTGGCGATGCGTCGGAACGAAGCCGAGTCGATCGAGGTCGCGTAGTACTGCACTTCAATGAATGGCTGCCGATGGTCGCAACGCTCTACTGACAATCGCTCTTGCGGGTAATCCTAATGCCGGCAAGACGACTCTCTTCAACTCCCTCACAGGATTAAAACAAAAAGTCGCGAACTATCCCGGCGTCACCGTCGAGGGAAAGGCCGGCGCGTGGACCGTTGGGGACCAAAGTGCCACGCTGATCGACCTGCCTGGCCTCTACAGTCTCGATGCGACGTCACTCGATGAACAGATTGCCCGCGAGATAATTACGGGAAAGAACTCGTCAGTTGCGAGGCCAGACGTGATCGTCGCGATCGTTGATGCGACAAACCTCGAACGCAATCTCTACCTCGTAACACAAATTCTGGAATTCGGCATTCCCGTGGTCGTCGCTCTGACGATGATCGACGTTTTTGAAAAGCAGGAGCACGAGATTGATGTCGAGATGCTCGCCGCCATGCTCAAGAGCCCGGTCGTCGCGGTAAACGCGCGGACAGGCCGCGGCACCGACGAACTCGCCGACGCTGTCGGGCGCTTGGTCGGGACGAAACCGACGCTGCCATTCACGCAGGACGAAAGCGGTGAAGAGAACGCTGAGATTTTTGCCCGGTACAATTTCATTTCGAACGCTGTGCAGGAATCGGTCTGGCACAGCGATCAGAAAAAGCATCGCATGTCGGACAAAATAGACAGGGTGCTCACACATCGATTTTTCGGCCTCGTTATCCTAGTCGGGATCCTGCTGCTCGTGTTCCAGGCGATATTTTCGTGGGCGACCCTGCCGATGGATCTGCTCGAGAAGGGCTTCGGCGCGCTCGCTGATGGTACGAGGTCCGCGTTGCCACCGGGAATTCTCGCTGATCTGATCGCCGACGGAATCGTCGCGGGCGTTGGCGGCGTAGTTGTTTTTCTTCCGCAGATCCTTCTGCTCTTCCTGTTTATATCGTTCCTCGAAGATTCGGGATACATGGCCCGAGCGGCCTTTCTATTGGACAAACTGATGAGCCGCGTCGGGCTGCACGGAAAGGCCTTTTTGCCGCTCATCTCAAGCTTTGCGTGCGCGATTCCGGGCATCATTGCGACGCGTACGATCGAGAATCGGCGCGATCGATTCGCGACGATAATGATCGCGCCTTTTATGAGCTGCTCGGCGCGGCTGCCGGTCTATACGCTGATGATCGCATCGTTTTTTGCGGGGCAGACGGTGTTAGGATTTCTCTCGCTCGGGGCCGTGCTGATGCTCGCGATGTACACGATAGGCATTCTGGCGGCGATTCTCACGGCCTTTGTGCTCAAACGCTCCCTACTGAAAGCTCCGCCGCCGCCGTTCCTGATGGAACTGCCGCCGTACCGGATGCCGAACTTTCGCACTGTGGTCCAAAACATGATCACGCGAGCGTGGCTGTTCCTGAAGCGCGCGGGAACGGTCATTCTCGCGATCTCGATTATCCTGTGGGCGTTGATGTACTTTCCGCGAACTGCGTCGGACGCGTCGCCTGATAATACAGGCGTGAGTCAAAGCGAGACTGGAGCGGAGCGGGCGACGCCCGGAGCGAACGTAACGGTCGAGAATGATGGCGAGCAGCTTCGGAACAGTTACGCCGGACGGCTCGGCAGGGCGATCGAGCCTGCGATTGAGCCGCTCGGGTTCGACTGGAAAATTGGCGTGGCTCTGATAGCGAGTTTTGCGGCACGCGAAGTCCTGGTATCGACTCTCAGCATTATATACAACGTCGGTAAGGACGAAACGGAAGAATCCGAGACGCTCATTTCAGCTGTTCGTGACGCTAAGAAAGATGACGGCACCAAAACTTGGACGCCGCTTACGGCACTCACGCTCATGGTATTTTTCGTGCTTGCGATGCAGTGCATGTCTACGCTCGCCGTCGTGCGTCGCGAGACCAATTCCTGGCGCTGGCCGATATTTATGTTCGTGTATATGACTGTTCTCGCGTATGTGGCGGCGCTCCTGACCTATCAGGGCGGTCGCATGCTGGGCTTAGAGTAGCTATGGATTTTCAGAGCATCATCGTCTTCACGCTTATCGCATTCGCAGCCGTGTATGGCATCGCCACGTTGGCACGAAGGCGACGGGCCTTTTCGCCTAATAAGCGATGCGGGGACGACTGTGGCTGCGGTGGATGATGTCGGCGCGGCAAATTGTTAATCTAATGCCTTGGGCGACTCAGCGAAATATCTGACACCGGGCGTACGCGCGATGTTTTTGTCGACGCTTGCGTTCTTTGCGGCGAATGTCTGCGTCAAGCAGGTCGCGCATTTGCCGGCGATGGAGACAGTGTTCTTTCGTTGCGTCGTCGCGATCACGTTGTGTGTGATCGGTTTGAAACGGGCGGGTGGAGCAATCATCGGTGAGAATCATTTGCACCTGCTGCTGCGCGGCGCCTTTGGAACGGTCGCACTGGCCCTGTTTTTCATCACGCTGCAGGAGATGCCGCTCGCATCCGCCCAGACCATTCAGTATCTATCGCCGATATTCACCGCGACCATCGCGATCGTCGTGCTGAAGGAAAGTGTGCTGCCGATGCAGTGGCTGTTTTACGGTCTCGCGTTTGTGGGCGTGCTGTTGATCGAGCAATTCGACTCCCGAATCTCTCCTTTTTTCCTCGCCCTTGGGATTATATCGGCGTTCTGTTCGGGAATGGCGTACAACCTTGTGCGGAGCCTTCGCGGACGCGAGCACCCACTGACTGTGGTGCTGCATTTCCAGCTGGTGGGCGTCGTCGCTGGATTTGTGAGCCTGTTTTTTGTCTGGGTCACACCTCAGGGAATCGACTGGCTGTATCTGCTGCTCGTCGGGCTTTTTGCCCAGCTCGGGCAGATCTTCCTGACAGATGCCTTGCAACGCGAACGGGTCGCGGGCGTAGCGATCGTAAACTACACGGGCCTTGTTTACGCCATCGCTATCGGATGGATATGGTTCGGCGAGGCCCAAACGTTAATCACGGCGATGGGCATGGCTCTTGTGGTTCTCGGCGTGGTGCTTAGCGTTATTTATGGCCATCACCGTGAGAGGATCGAGATACTGAATTCGACGGCGGGATAATGGACGAGCAAACTATCAATTGCGCAATCGTAACGATCAGCGACACGCGGACGGCGGCGGACGATGAGTCGGGGGATGCGTTGGCCAACTTGGTCGCCGCATCTGGCTTTGTGGTCGTCGAGCGATCAATCGTCATGGACGATCGTGCGCGGATAGCGAAGGTTCTAAGAGAGCTATGCTATCGCGATGATATTTCTTTAATCGTGACGACGGGCGGCACGGGCATATCGCCGCGGGATGTGACTCCCGAAGCGACGCGCGACGTGGTGGAGATCGAGATTCCCGGAATCGCCGAGGCCATGCGACGCGAGACCGCCGGTAAGACAAGGACGGCGATGCTCTCGCGCGGTTTGGCCGGTGTCGCAAACTCAACCTTGATCGTGAATCTTCCGGGTTCGCCGAACGGCGTCGTCGAGTGCTACGGCGTGATCGCGGAGGTTCTCCCCCACGCGCTAAACCAGATTGCGAGTCGCGCCGATCACGAATAGATTGAGATGTGTCGCACAGTGCGTCCGCAAATCCTCTTCTATTGATTGGTATCGTACACACGTGGGAATTGAGGCGAGGCAATATCTTTATATACCGAGCGTTCTTTGCGCGGGCAGATGTTAGAGTTAAGTTACATACACCCCGTTCTACCTTTGGACTTCCGCAGTTGTGCGGAACTATAGTCGCGAAATAATCGTAAATCATCTCGGTTCCGGTTCGATGGCACAACGATTGCGTCTACGAATGCGGGAGTGGTCCCATAGTTATGAAAGTCAGAGTAATAAAGAAACATGAGAAGGAAGCGACGGTCGTGGAAACGATTCCCGTTGCGAAGACCGCGAGCGAGTCAGCCCGTGACATGGTGGGAACTGTGTCGAGCTGGGTCGCGGACTTAAAGGCCCGAAAAGGCGCGGAGACGAAAGCTGCAGTCGAAACCCTGTTGCGCGGTAGCCCTTCGCCCAGCCAATCTTAGCCCCGTTTCATACCCCTCTAAATTAACATTCTAAAGGCCTTAAGCCCGACTGATTCTGTCAATTGCGAGGCTTAGACGCGCCTTGGTATCCTCAATCTCACTAAGTATGAGGGACAAAATTGTAATCGTTACCGGTGCTAGCAGCGGTCTCGGCAGGGCTGCGGCCGCGGTATTCGCGAAGGCTGGCTCGACGGTTTGCGCCGTCGGCCGTAACGAGAATGAGCTGGCGGCGCTCCGCGACGAGCATGCCGATGCTGGCGGTACGATAAGGGTTCAACTCGCCGACGTCACGGAAGCGTCTCAAGTAGACCGGATGGTGTCCGAAATCGTCGAGGCGTTCGGTCATATTGACGTCCTGGATAAAAGCGCAGGTGACATCCGCGATCCACAGCGGTCGGGCTCTGACCTGTGCTTGCTAACCTTCGCGAGAGATCTCGCGAAGAAAATTAATCGTCTCGAACGCGCCTTCGCGGTGCTCGCCGAGGAAATTGTATAGGATCACGCGGCCGTTTGGGAGCACTCGCTCGATCCTGAACGTCCGCTGGTCCCGGCTCTTCCCCGGCATGATCTCGGCGCGAAACGTGACACTCATCTCGGGCCGCGCCCAGGTATCTGTGCCGTTTGGATTCTCGTTATTCTTGCGTGAAAAGATCATTCCTCCGGCACCTCGCGCAATTTGGATTTGTGCTTTGTTTTCCGCTCGGCCGGATGAACGCGCGTCTCAGCCTTTTCATCGCCGATCTTTCGTGACGGCGGCGCCGTCGGCTTGCGGATCGAGTCGAAGACAGGCCGAGCTTCGGTTTTTAGCCTTCGTCGTTTCGGCACGAAAAGATTTTAGCAGAACCTTTGGGTAAGAGCTTCGCATAAAGGAGCACGGAGGCGAATCATTGACTTTCCGCTACAAAGAATTCAGAATCGTTAACCGGAACGCCCCATTTTCCGTACGCAACGCGCGAGTTGAAACAGATTTCTGATGCCACGAACTGCGTTTTCTAACTCGGATCCGCGACTTCGAAAAAATCATGTACGCGGTGCAGGCGCGGTCTGGATCCCGGCATCGAATTATTACGTGCTCGCGTTCGCGATCGGGGCCGGAATATTCTTTCTGACTTGGGGCGTGCTGATCGATGAGGGAGACAACGCTCCATGGATACCGGCGGGGATCGCGTTTAGCGGCTTCATGGTCGTGTCGGTGTTGGGCCGCGAGGTGGTTCTGCGAAGGATTAGGAATCGGCGGCTCGAGCTCCAGCGGACTTTTGACAAGCAGCTTGCGGATGTCCAGTCGATCATTGGCGAACCACGTCGTACGGAAAAGCTTACGCTCGAACGTAACCAGCGAATGATCGAGGAGATTCGCCGAAAATCGGCGGCGGCGGATGCGTTTGGCTCGATCGCAGCGGCCCATCGAGAAGTATTCGAATTATGTGCCGCGTATCTCTCCATCAATGATCGCGAGCTGCCGACGGTTGGGATTGGCTCACCTCGACTCGCAGCTCTCGGAAAGGGCAGAGAGCGTGTCGCGCGGCTCCACCGGACGCATATGCTGCAGTGGGCCCAGATAGAGGCCCGCGATCTGGCACGCGACGCAGCAACGAAAAGTGTGGTTGCGGATAAGGTCGAATCGACCAATCGCGCATTGAACGTTGTTGATATCGCCCTTGGCTTTTATCCGAATGAGGTGTCGCTCCGCGACTCGCGTGAGCTGCTTGCCGAGACGATCGTTTCAATAAGGGTTGCCGGCTTTGTCGAAAGTGCCGAGCGGGCGGCGTTTAGAGGCGACTATGCGGAGGCGAGAAGCGATTATCGCGACGCGTTGTATTATCTTGGCCGAGATGGCGTGACAAGTATCGAGCGGCAACAGGTCGCCGATCGCATCCATACAGAGCTCAGCCGCATCGAACGGGAGCCATAACGCTCGGCGGGCGACAAACGGTCCCACAGGTTTATTGATGATTTCACAGAACTGTCCAAGATGCGGGAGCTCCCGAATCCGTCGAGGCTACCGGCCCACGCCGTTTTATTCAAAGCTGCTATTTAGATTCAATCTCCTTTGCGACTCCTGCAATTGGGAGTTTCGCGGGTTCGCGGTACCGGGAACAGTCACGGCCCGGTCCGACTCAAAGCGAAAGAAATTTAGTGCGCGGGATTGAGCTCACGCTCGTGAAGTAGAATAGAAGAGTGTTCTTCGACGTGAGCTTTACCCGGACAATCGCGCTTACAATCCTCTCGCTCGGCCTGGCGTGTTCGGCACCCGCGCAGGACGTTGACCTAGTGCACCACGGCGACCTCCTGGATGTAGATGTGCTCGGCGGCCTGGAATTTGACTGGCGTGGGCGCATCAATCCGGAAGGCTTCATCGACGGTCTTGACGGCGTGAGCGAGCCTATCCCTGCGCTTTGCCGGCCGGTGAGCGACGTTGCAAAGGACATCGCCCGGGCTTATTCAAAATTTCTTCGAAATCCCGAGACGGTCGTCAAGATAGTCGACAAGTCCGCACGGCCAGTTGCGTTAATCGATGGCGCGATCGCGACACCTTCGCGGCTGCAGCTAAATCGGTGGCCTACGCTGCGCGAGGTGATTGTGCTGGGCGGCGGCATTACTGGTGAAGCGAACGGTGAGATTGAGATCTTCCGGCCGGGAAATGCGAGCTGCGGGGGCAAAGACAACAGTCCGGAGACCCTCAGCATCCCAGTGAAGTCTCTACTTAGCGGAGCAGCGGACGCGAATCCGCGGATAAGGCACGGCGATCTGATTACGATAAAGCGGGCCGATATCATCTATGTGGTTGGCGGCGTCGTAAATCCCGGGCAAATCTCTTCGCGGGAGACGACGACACTTTCGAAAGTCATTGCGGCGTCGGGCGGGCTAGCAGAGAATGCCGGCTCGGCACGCGTCTCCGTTACACGGCGTGAGGGCGATAGCGTAAAGACGACAGAATACGATCTGGCAAAGATCGTGAAGAAAGTTGTCGATGATCCGATTCTAAAGGCATTTGACGTGGTTGAAGTCGGACGTAAAGGCACGGCAAAGCAAAGGTACCAGCCGCCTGATGCCGAGGCACCTCGCCCGGCGTTCCCGTTAAGAGTTGTAGACTAACCGGGCCGGGAGCGGCTATACTTACTGTTTATGGCCACAAAAAAGAAATTTGGCAGGCGAACAATTGCTACCTTTTGGACATTGCTGTTTGCGACGGTAGTTGGCGTGCTGATCTACAACGAGCAGATCTCGATTCTCTACGTTTTAGTTACGCTGTTGTTAGCTGCGCTATTGCTGACTGTCGCTTTTGCTGACCTCGAAAAGGTCCAGATGGACGGTCAGGACTTGCCGAAAAAAGTATAGGTTGGTATCAAGTTGAATAGATTCGTTCCTGCATTTTCGTTGATTCTAGCATTGACCGCGGCTGCCTTTGGCGGCCTGGTTGCGAGCGAATCCAGCGAAGGGATCTCGGCAAAGCAAGAACAGCGGTCAAGAGATTTAGGACAAAGACTGCGATGGAAGGACGGGTCTATCCGCATCGCGCTTTCCGATTCGCTCGAATCATCAACAAATATTAAGTTTGGAAGTGACGTCTCGGGCGCGATCGAGCGTAGCCTCGCGGCCTGGCGGAGCGTCGCAGCGGTTGACCTCATCTCTGTTTCAAGCGAGCGTGACAGCGTCAGCCCATCGGGAAATGCGGGTGACGGCGTGAGTCTACTCACAATTGCCGGCACGAGCGATAATATTCTGTTCTTCGCAGGGGCGGCCGACTCGCTCTCAGCAAAAACTCGGGTGTTCTACAACCGACGTGGACAGATCACCGAGGCCGACATTGTCTTGAATCCTTTCGCACAATTCTCTACCGACGGAACATACGGTACCTTTGATCTCGAAGCGACGTTGCGTCACGAGATCGGGCACCTTCTCGGACTGTCGCACTCGGAGGTGGCAGGCTCGACGATGTACGAGAGCGTAACGCGTAACGGCGTGCTCGGGCCGCGGCCTGTTCGCACCCTGCTCTCGGCGGATGACGTTTCGGCGGTGCGGGCTCTGTATGGCTCGCCTCGCGGCGAAGAGCGTTGCTGCTCTGCGATAACCGGGAAGTTGACGTTTAGCGGAAAGGCGCATCGGGATATCTCGATCTGGGTGCAGGAAAAGGAGACCGGCCGCGTCGTCGGGTCCGCAAAACTCACCCGGAATAGAAGTTTCAAGATTGCCGGGCTCGATTTCGGCGATTACGAAATTTACGCGAATGAGAATTCTCCGGGAAAGGCATCGCAGACACAGTTCCTCGGCGAAGTGACCGTTGCTGAGGGAAAATGGTCGGGGATTGCGGCGCGATTCGCAAAGCGTACGAGTGATTTTGCGATTCGCTTTCTTGGAACCAATGGCGTGCTTGCTGAGTCGGCGATCTTTCTGACACGCGGCGAGCGGCGGACGATTCTCGTCGGCGGGGACGGCCTCGATAATCGGTCATTGCGACTCGAAATCGATTCTCCATACATCTCGGTTGACGGAGCTTCCCTCGCTCCGATCGATTATGCCGAAGGTGTTTCCGCCCTTTCCATGGGCGTGAATGTAGATTCCGACACGCCTGCAGGCAACTACAGTATTTACGCCGTTTCGCCGACCGGTGAGCGTCATTATTTCGTTGGTAGTATCACTGTGAATCCATAATCGGGTTCGTTGCAATTCATAACAATCGACGTATAATCGTTTTGTTCACCACCCCGGTGAACATCCGTCGCGGTTTGTGAGGAGCCGCGGCAAACGAGGGCGACGGAGTGGGAGACGTCGCCCTCATTATTGTGCCCGGCCTGCCTTGACGTGTTCTGTAAACGGCGTAGAATCGAGTTTGCTCTGGACTTGGACGCTTACGTTTCCAAGCCGGCGTTTTTACGTTGACCGGCAATAATTCAATCACGACTCGCGAACCGCCAGTGCCATGGGCACAGCGGTCTTTTACTTTGCCTAATGAAAAAACCTGAGAGCTGGCTTCACAAGTGGTTCTATAACGGCGTTCCGGAGATGGAGGGGCCACACGAACCCGAAGGGCGTCATCATCAGCACCCGTGGTGGAAAGTGATGTGTCTGACTGGCGTCGATTATTTTTCAACGCTTGGTTACCAGCCGGGAATCGCGTTTCTTGCAGCGGGGGTTCTCTCGCCCTTCGCAACTTTTGTTCTGGTCCTTTTGACGCTATTCGGCGCCCTGCCGATGTACAATCGTGTCGCCGAAGCGAGTCCACATGGAGACGGTTCCATCTCGATGCTCGAGAACCTCCTTTCCCGATGGAAAGGAAAGATGTTCGTTCTGATTCTGCTCGGGTTTGTTGCTACCAGCTTTATTATCACGATCACACTTTCGGCCGCCGACGCGACTGAGCACATCGTCCAGAATCCTTTTGTCACCGAGCATCTTCAGTTCCTGCACCACGAGATCATCGTAACCCTCGTCCTGATCGGCTTGCTGTCGGCGGTTTTCCTTAAGGGCTTTAACGAGGCGATCGGGATCGCGGTGGGCATCGTCGCGCTTTTCTTGACGATGAACGTGATCGTCATCTCAACAGGCCTTTATCAAATATTTTACGTACAGCCGGAGATCTTTTCGAATTGGCAGAACTTAGTCTGGAATGAACCTCGCGTCGGTGGAAGCGTTCTTTGGCTTGTACTCCTGTCTCTTTGGTTTTTTCCGAAACTGGCGCTCGGGCTCTCCGGATTTGAAACCGGTGTGGTTGTCATGCCTCTAATCAAGAGCGATTCGAGCGGGGCGACGGTGCACCCTCCTCAACATCGCGTCGAGATGGATGAGGGCGAGATGTCCGAATCCGAACGGGCCCAGATCCAAAGCCGTATAAAAAACGGGAAAAAACTTCTTGCCGGTGCAGCGGTAATAATGAGCGTAATGCTGGTCGGCAGCAGCATCATCACGTCGATGTTGATTCCTGGCGAGAAGTTCCAGGCCGGCGGCGAGGCATATGGACGCGCCATCTCTTACCTCGCACACTCGCTATTGGGCGGAATTTTTGGAACTTTCTACGATCTCTCGACGATACTTATACTTTGGTTCGCGGGCGCATCAGCGATGGCCGGGCTGCTAAACATCGTGCCACGGTACCTGCCCCGGTACGGCATGGCTCCGGATTGGGCAAGGGCCACTCGTCCGCTCGTGCTCGTTTTCACGGGGATTTGCGCCATCGTCACCATTGCCTTCGAGGCAGACGTGGCGTCGCAAGGCGGCGCATACGCGACGGGCGTATTGGCACTGATGGCGTCGGCCGCGGTTGCCGTGGCAATCTCCGCGTGGCGGAAGAAGCAAAAGTCGTGGATTGGATTTGCGATCCTGACCGTCATCTTTTTCTATACGATCATCGTCGGTATTATCGAACAGCCGAGCGGAATCAAGATCGCATCCTTATTCATTTTAGGGATCGTGCTCGCATCTTTCGTTTCTCGCGCACTACGATCCACGGAGGTGCGAATCGACAAGATCGAGCTCGATGATACGGCGAAAAAATGGATTGATGAACTAAACGAAGAGGGCGAACTGCGGATCGTCACGAATCGACGCGAGGGAGGCGACGTCGCCGAGTACCGTTTCAAGGAGCACGAAAAACGCGTCGACAATCATATTCCATCGTCAGACCAGATATTGTTTTACGAGGTCGAGCCTGGGGATTCGTCGGAGTTTAAGGGCAAGCTCATCATTCGCGGCGTCGACGTCGAGGGGTACAAGATCTTAAGGACACAGGCACCGGCGGTTCCGAATGCCATCGCTGGATTTCTGCTTTATTTGCGCGACAAGACGGGCAAGATTCCACATGTGTATTTTGGTTGGAGCGAAGGAAACCCACTTATCTATCTAGCGAGGTATATTCTATTCGGCGAGGGCGATACGGCACCGGTCACACGTGAGATCCTAAGGCAGGCTGAAGACGATCCGGAGATGCGTCCTAACGTTCACGTGGGCGGCTGAAAACCGTTGGCCGCGTTTTTTACAAAGCACGCCCGGCAGTAGACGGGCCGCCCCTGCGACGGATAGAAAGGTATGGTCGTCTGTTCATCACAAGAAGCACAAACGGCTTTGACCGTGATCTTTTGCCGAATCCCTTTTTCGTGAGCAAGCTCGATCGCTGCGAGCCGTTCGTTCTTTGCATGCTTACAGCCCTTACAACGCTTCGGCGGATTTGAAAGCTGCTTATCGCGGAAGAAAGCCTGCTCGCCAGCCGACCAAGCGAAGGATTGACCACAGTCGATGCAGGAGAGAAGCTTGTCCTCGAGTTCCTCGCGCCTCGGTGCGGCTGCGGAGACTGTTAAAGTTGTGTCGGTGTCGGGCATACTCCCTACGCCGTTTTTGCGTGAACCCAATTGAAAAGCTGTCACGGTTACGGTTTCACGATTGTCGGTCGGTAAAAAAGACATTACATCCACGCTAAATTTGAGTCAACTGATATGAACGTTTTGGTGATCGGTTCCGGTGGACGAGAGCATGCAATCTGCGATGCGTTTGGGCGATCGGAGCGCGTGAAGAACCTGTTCTGCGCGAGCGGAAATGCTGGCATCGCTCTCCTCGCCGAGTGCGTTGATGTAAAGCCAGACGATCTAAAAGGTCTGGTCGTCCTGGCCGCGGAAAAGCAAATCGATCTTACGTTCGTCGGCGGCGAGACGTCGCTCGCACTAGGCCTCGTGGATGCGTTTGATCGCGAAGGACTGCGAATCATCGGGCCGAACAAGGCCGCGGCGCGTCTCGAAGCGAGCAAGGCATTTGCCAAAGATTTTATGGCACGGCACGGCGTCCCGACGGCCCGCTATGCGAACTGCGAAAACGCGCGAGAGGCGGTGGAGATTTTGCAAAGCGGAGCGTTCGGCGATGCGGATTCACCTGTCGTTATAAAGGCCGATGGGCTCGCCGCCGGAAAAGGCGTCGTGATCGCCCCTGATAGAAGTGCAGCGATTGAAGCCGTTCGCAAGATGTCTTCTCTGGTCGGCAGCCAGGCTGCCGCAAAGATTGTGATCGAGGAGTGCCTAGTAGGCAAAGAAGTCTCACTGCTCATGTTTGCCGACGGCGAAGATTTTGTCCTGATGCCGCCGACACGCGATCACAAGCGAATCGGGGAAGGCGATACCGGTCTAAATACCGGCGGGATGGGGACGATCACCGATTCGCCGTTGCTCGCCCATGACGAGGTCGAGATCATCACCGATCTCATCGTCGAGCCAACGCTTCTTGGATGCATTGCCGACGGGTTTCCGTTTCGGGGAATATTGTTTCTCGGCCTTATGATGACCGCCGACGGTCCGAAAAATCTCGAATACAATGTTCGATTGGGAGATCCGGAGACGCAGGCGATACTCGTTCGTCTGGAAACCGATCTCGTCGATATATGCGAGGGCATGCTGAGCGGAACGCTATCGAGCATCGAGATCGAATGGAAGCAGGGCAGCTCAGCCTGCGTCGTTCTCGCAGCGAAAAACTATCCCGGCAAACCGGTTACCGGTGAAGCAATCGAGGGACTAACGGAAGCAGAAATGATTGAGGGCGTGAAAATCTTTCATGCCGGAACGGCCCGGGGTACGTCTGGTGAGTTCATCACCGCGGGCGGTCGCGTCCTCGGCATTACCGCGATGGGCGAAAATCTCGACGCCGCGCTGGCGAGCGCCTACGAGGCCGCTGCGAAAATATCGTTTGACGGTATGCAGTTCCGTCGCGACATTGGAAAGTAATACAGTTTTTAATCAACGAAAACGGCGGCGGATTTTCGAGTGAATTGCTCGGCTTCGGTATCGAGCCCTATCCTGCGACAAACGTTCGCGAGCTTTTTGTATCGCTCGTCAATCCTGGCGTCGGATATCCAGCAGACCTTTGCAGTGCATTCGGGGCACGCATCGACCGGCCGGCGATCGGTTTCCTGAAGATGATTGGTTCCGCTCATCAGGCATTCGTACTTAGTACAGTGCCGCATAGAAACCATGTGGCCCGTCTCGTGCGTAGCGATCTTCAGCGTGCGAATCAGAAAGTTCTGCCTCGAGGTGTTGTCATCGAGGCGTGCGAGCGACCAGACGCCTACGCGATCATCGAGGCTGGCCTGTCCGAATACATAGTTCATCGATTCGTCCGGGTACAGGTCTTCGTTAGTGAAGGCTATGAGTACGGCGGCATCTGCGGGTAATGCAGGCTTTAGGACGGCGTTTAGTATGTATCCGGTCTTGAACTGACGCGATTGACGGGCGTCGTTTTTACGGACGTTAGTCGAGGTGGCGAGCAGTTTTTTCTCAGGCAGTTTGATCACCTCGAGATCGTAGAAAGCAGCGAGAAAATCGCCTGCTGCGTCGACTATTTGGCGCTGGTCCCGCTCAAAGGTTCCGAGAGGCTGAATATAAAGTTTCGAACGCTCGGCCGTCGGCTTTGTTGGATTTGAGTCTAGATATTCCTCAAACGTCTGCCCAGGCTCTTTGTGCGACGCGAGCCAATCTCCCGCCTGCGGACCGCCCATCGGTTTAAAGAACTGGGCGATCTTCGGCATCGCGTTGCGAAGCTCCCTAATCTCCTTCTTCGCCTCGCGGGCCGCTTCCATGTTTGCCGCACTTCTTTCCACGACCCGAGTACAGGAAGGCACAAACGCTAGCGCGAAGCAGAAGAAACATTGGAGCTTCCGACGAACGGTCATGAGTTTGGCGCGGTGAAGGGGACCGATGGTCGGGGCCTAGTACTTCGAAATAGCCGAAACAAATCCCTCGTAATTCCGCAGCATTTCGTCCATGGAATCGCCGCCGAATTTCTCTCGCATTTCGTTTGCGAGGACGACGGCCAGCATGGTTTCGCCGATAACGCCGGCGGCGGGAACGGCGGTGATATCTGAGCGTTCGAATGCGGCCTCGCTCGCCTCTTTTGTGTTGATATCAACCGACATCAACCGTTTCCTCAGTGTTGAAATCGGCTTCATATAGCCGCGTACGCGAATCTCTTCGCCATTCGTGATGCCGCCCTCGAGGCCGCCCGCGTTGTTAGTACTCCGCCGGAATCCACCATCCGACGCCAGGACGATCTCATCATGCACCTCTGAGCCGCGCTTCGCAGCGTTTGCGACTCCGGTCCCAAGCTCGACGGCCTTGACTGCGTGGATGGACATAATCGCGCGTGCAATTCGAGCGTCGAGTTTATCTTCCCATGACGTGTGAGCTCCGAGACCGATCGGGACGCCGTGCGCGACAACCTCAAAGATTCCACCGAGCGTATCGCCCTCAGCTTTTGCCTCGTCGATAGCCTTGATCATTTCCTGCTCTGCGGTTACGTCTGCGCAGTTTAGCCGCGAGTCGGCAGGAATGGCGGAGATCTCCCTCCATTCGCGGGCGAGCGGAACGATCTGCACATCGCCAACCTTGATGACGTGACTCCTGATCTCGAGACCGAACATGCCCAAAAGCTGCTTAGCGATAGCGCCGCAAGCGACGCGGGCAGCTGTTTCGCGCGCCGACGCGCGTTCGAGAATGTCGCGGAGATCGCGGGTCTGATACTTTTGCCCGCCCGCCAGATCGGCGTGGCCGGGCCGAGGGCGAGTAAGCGTTCTGGGGTTGTCGAGTGGTTGCTCGAGCGGTTTAACAGACATTACATCCTGCCAGTGGACGAAATCCAAATTCTCTATCGTGAGCGCGATAGGCGAGCCCGTCGTCTTGCCATGCCGCACGCCCGAGAGGATCTCGGCCTTATCAGATTCGATCTTCATACGGCCGCCGCGGCCATAGCCTTGCTGTCGCCGCCCGAGCTCGCGGTTCACGGCCTCAACGTCGATCTCGAGGCCAGCCGGAAGACCCTCGATGATCGCAACGAGAGCCTTTCCGTGCGATTCGCCTGCTGTTGTAAAGCGGAAGTGCATCAAATGATTTTACCGCAGAGACGCCGAGACGCTTAGAAGGAGGCGAAAGAAATCCTCTCGGCAAATTCGAAATTATGCTAACCCGAAGCGACGTGGGGCTCTTCCTCTGCGTTTACAGGTGTCTGCGGTGGCCTCTTTTTCCGGAAGACGATCAGACCGACCGACGTGATGATGAGCGCGCCGCCGAGGCCAGTTTGCGCCGGGAGCGTTTCGCCGAGCACGGCGGCACCGATGACCACGGCGAGCAGCGGCGTGACGAGCGAGATCATCATCGCCTTTGTCGATTCGACACGGTTTAACAAGTAGTAATAGAGCCAGAAGGCCACGATCGTGCCAGCGATCGTCAGATAAAGAATGCAACCAATCGCACGCAGTGTCCACGTGTGATTTAGGGGATTGCCTTCGACAGCAAGGCTGTATATGACAATTGCCGGCATGCCGCAAATCATCTGACCGAAAACGAGAGCTGCCGGGTGAATCGCGCCACCGCTCGACTTTATAAGGATCGAGGCCTGCGCCGCCGTGTACGACCCTATGACGATGGCGACGCAGCCCGCAAACGCCATCACGCTCTGGACATTCAACTGATCGTAGAAAATAACGGCCACGCCAATTATTCCCAGTGCGACTGCCGTGATCTTGAGTTTTGTAATCCGTTCATCAGGCAGAAAAATCCATGCGAGCAGAAGGCCGAAGACGCTAATCGTCGATTGCAGAACCGCCGCAAGTCCCGATGTGATGTGCTGCTCGCTCCAGAAGACGGTGCTGTAGTTTATGGAGAACTGAAGAAAGCCGGTAAGTGCTATCAGGCGCCACTCAACGGCAGTCCGAGGAAGGGGAATTTTCTGAATTGCGATGATGACGGCCAGGATGATAATCGCGAGCAGAAACCGTGCGGCGGCGAAGGCGATGGGCGGCAGCCCCTCAAGCAGTCCGAGGCGGATAAAAATCCACGTTGTTCCCCAGATCACGGCGAGAGTCAGCCAGATAATGATATTCCGCGTCATCCTCGCTCGTAGAAACTCAGGGTGGCATCGCCCTGGTTCAAGATGCGCCACCGGCGAAGCTCACCGATCGCGTCAGGGATGGTCTTTTTGGAATGGTGCTCTGCAACAAGGACGCCACTTTCGGCGAGGAGTTTCTTGCTGTAACCAAATTCGTGGAGCACGAGCGAATAGTCTGCGTCGTAAGGAGGATCGAAGTAAGCGATGTCCCAGGTTTGATTGTGCTCGCGGCCGACGAAGTTCTCGGCATCGAGCTGCAGCAGTTCGGTTTGATTTTCCGGAATGCCGAGCGCGTCGAGATTCTCTTCGATTAGAGCGCAAGATCTGCGGGACTTATCGACAAAGGTGGTGAAGGCGGCTCCGCGAGAGAGCGCCTCGATGCCGACCGCGCCGGTCCCGGCACATAAGTCGAGGAATCGTGCGGTCTCGTCAATTCGTGGAGTCAGGACATTAAAAAGCGTTTCGCGGAGACGGTCGGAAGTCGGACGCGTTTTCAGGTCTGCCGGACTTTTGAGAACGCGGCCGCGATATATTCCGGAGATGATGCGCATAGGGAGATCTGAAACATTCTCAGTCTACGCGACCGACTCTCTCGCGGCCAAATTTCAACTATCCGACGGTGCCGAGCCTAACATTTTTGTCGGAGCGGGCGAGCTTGACGAGTCGCGAGGTTTCGGCCGAGTTGCGATTTGTCGTGAGGTAAACCTCAGCCTCCGTACGGGCGGCGATGAGTATGTCGAGATCGCGGGCGATGTTGCCAAGTCTGAAGTTCTGGATGCCCGACTGACGCGTGCCCAGGATCTCGCCCTGACCACGAATCTCGAGGTCCTTTTCAGCTATCTTAAATCCGTCCGATGTCTCCTCCATAATGCCGAGGCGCTCCTTAGCAACGGCCGTGCGCTTGTAGTCTGCGAGCAGGACGCAATAACTTTGATCGGCACCACGGCCGACCCGGCCGCGCAATTGGTGGAGTTGCGAGAGGCCAAACCGCTCGGCGTGCTCAATCACCATTAGGGACGCATTCGGGACGTCGACGCCGACCTCGATAACCGTCGTGGATACGAGAATATCGACGCGCCCTGCGACAAATTCCGCCATCATCTCGTTCTTTTCCGCGGGCTTCATCTTGCCGTGCAGCAGCCCCACGGTGTACTGCGGAAAGGTCTCGCCTCGCAGCTTTTCGTACATCTCCTTTGCGGCCTTGAGGTCGGTTTTTTCCGACTCTTCGATGAGTGGGTAAACAACGTATATCTGATGACCCAAACGCACCTCGCGCTCGATTCCCCGGTAGACTCCGGTTCGCTGATCCTCGCCGAGAACAACCGTTTTTATCGGGCTGCGGCCGGGCGGCATCTCGTCAATTATCGATACGTCGAGATCGCCGTAGACAGTCATAGCGAGCGATCGCGGGATCGGTGTGGCAGTCATTACAAGCACGTCCGGGTTGTGACCGCCCGCCTTCAGATGCGCGCGCTGCATTACGCCGAAACGATGCTGCTCGTCGATTATCGCAAGGCCGAGGTTCTCAAGCCGGACCGAGTCCTGGATCAATGCGTGCGTGCCGATGATGAGATCGATTTCGCCGTCCGCAAGCGACTGATGAATCTTGCGTTTCTCGGCCGCCTTTGTGCTGCCGATCAGCAGCTCGACGCGGTAGCCACTCTCAGCGAATAGAACTTTAGCGTTGCGTGCGTGCTGCTCGGAAACGATCTCGGTCGGTGCCATTAGTGCGACCTGATACCCATTCTCCATTGCCGCGAATGCCGCAAGAAATGCGACGATCGTCTTGCCGCTGCCTACGTCGCCCTGTATCAGGCGATTCATGGGCGCGTCGGATTTTAGGTCGCCGAATATTTCGCCGATCACTCTTTTCTGTGCACCGGTGAGCTCAAATGGAAGGAAGTGCTTGAGCCGCTGGCGCGTCAGTTCGCCGATCTCGATCACCGTTCCTTTCGGCTCCTTTTGCCGCTCGCCGCGAAGGAGCTGCATCGAGAAGGATAGCCAGAAAAACTCTTCGAAAATCAGTCGACGTTGCGCGTCGCTTCGAAACATTTCGTAGTCGGCGATCGAAGCGTCGTCGGGCGGGAAGTGAATCTCGTGCAGCGCCCGTGCGCGCGTTGCGAGATTCTGGCGCGTGATAAGCTCCAGTGGAAGCAATTCTTCGACGCTCGCTGCATCAAGTCCGGTGAGAACGCTGTGCACGATCTCCCTCAGCCGCTTTGTCTGAAAATCGCCGAGCTTTCGGTAAACGGGGACGCGTCGGGCAGTGTGGACCACTGCTAACTCAGGGCTCGCCGTATCCTCATTGAGCCCCTTCTGCTCGTCATCTTCGGAGAAGAGGTCAGTCGTCGACGAAGGGAGAATTTCGAGTTCGTCCGGCTTCGCTAGCTTGAGCGCATAGGTGCCTTTTCGGTCGTCGAATTCCCACATTCCATAAGCAACGAAACGCGTCCCGCGAACGAATTTCTTCTCGTAATATTCGAGAATGTTTTTCGCATTCCTCCCTGAGATGAACCATTTGACGACGACTGGTTTAAGACGGTGCTCGGCATCACCGCCAGTGATTTCGAAGATAAAGAGGGGCGGCTTTCGAGGATCGCGGTTGCGCCCGACCTGTGTGCCGCCCGAATTGCGAACAAAGATCTCTACCGCCGCATCCATGCCATCGGCGAGTTGGTCGATCTCGATGAAATGCGAGCGGTCCTCGTATCGCGTAGGGAAATAATTGAGCAGGTCTTCGACCGTCGCATTCTCTACAATGGTTTTGGAGGCGATCTGTGCGACGGCTACAGCTAGCTTTCGAGCTATCGTTGGAGAAAGCTTGGCGATATGCCCGGGCAACTCAATGATGGGAGTTTGCAACTGTAAACCCACGCGAAATTGTAACAAAAAAGGAGCGTCGCCTTTCGGCTACGCTCCGTATATCACTGGATGAGGCAGAGAAGGTTACTGGATCGCGTTAACGTGTTTTGTCAGCCGCGATTTGTGACGAGCCGCCGTGTTGCGGTGAATAATGCCTTTGTTGACCGCTTTATCGATAAGAGAAACCGACGAGAGCAGTATCTCGGGAGCGGCGCTTTTGTCGCCGCCCGTGATCGCGGTGCGAAGCTTCTTGATAGAGGTGCGGAGCTTACTACGATTGCTCCGATTTACGTCCTTGCGTTTCTCAGTCTGACGAACGCGTTTTAACGCAGATTTATGATTAGCCATCTTAAATAGTGTCTCGTAAGACAAACATCAGATTTTATCGCCACTAAAGGACGTTGTCAACCATCCAGCCTTGAGACTATTGAGTGCAGTCCATCCACCAATATCGTCACAATTGGCGGGTAAAGAAAGAATTCAGGCTCGAACTCGACCGAGAACATTCGGGGAAGCAACTTCGCCACTTCGTCGAACTGCGTTCCGACCAGATGGCCAATGCCGAAAGCGGCGAGGACGGCGAGAATCAGTCCGCCGGCTGCAGCTACGCGCGAGACCTGCCGCGCCGGACGTTCTCCACCGTCGAGAATGGACTCGTGAATATTGGTATCGTCCTCCGTATATTTGACGAACGCATCGCGCAGCCGTTTGCCCAAATGGATCAAGCCCGCGATAAAAAGCGAGACAAGAACGATTTTCCCAAGCACGCCGGAATTTAGGAATATGGTCGGCTTTAACGCCGTAGCGAGAAAAGCTGTAAGTAGAACCGAGACCGCGGGATACACGGCCCTCTGAAAGGCGGCAGCCTCACGGCGCTCCTCGGCGATCATTCGATCGATGATGTCGTTGTAGCGCTTTTCGTACACCATCTGTCGCCAGCGACGTGCGTGGGGATTCGCCGAGGTGAAAACCGAATCGCCTTCGCCGCTGAACTGGACGTCGAGTATCCGCTGATCGTATTTTGCGCGCTCCTGTGCATTGCCCAGTACCTCATACGCCTCAGCAATCGCGGCAAATTTGAGCGCTGTTTCCTCGGAACCGTTGTTTCGATCGGGATGAAGCTTGCGCGCGAGTCGGCGGTAGGCGGATTTTATCTCCGGCCCGGACGCTTTCTGCGAGACTTTTAGAACTTCGTAATAATTGGGCATCGACGGCCAATGCAGCGGAGAGGAGGCGCGTTTGAGAACGCTCCCGACGGCTCGATTATAACACGCTAATCGAGGTCGTCGATCTGCAGGCTGATCGGGTACGCACCGGCGAATTTTACCGCGTCGACGACTCGGGCGACGCTGCCGTAGTCGATCTTCGTCGGCGCTTTTATAAACACTGCGCGCTCGATCCGATCCTGGGCCGGCCGATCCGCATCGTCTGCGAAATACTGAGAAACATCAGCGTTCGCGCCTCGCTCTGCGAAAACCTCGACCAGCTTTTTGCTGATCGGTGCCGTGTCATTAGTGGAGCCTAGATCGATAAGGTTATTGAGTCGAATCGAGCCATCGGGCTCCACAATGACGACAAGAGTTTTAGGATCGCTTGGGGCGTTGAGTGCGCGATCTGGTTCGGAAGGTACCCGTGTCTTGAAACTCGCGGGCTTGAGCGGCGTGACAACCATGAAAACGATGAGCAGGACGAGCAGGATGTCGATGAGCGGCGTTACGTTGATGTTTGGACGATTCATTTTGGTGTGCCTCCCTTGGATAAAAGGTTAGACACCGATCAGGCCAAGAGGTTCCACGAAACCGCAGAAAAGTACAGGCACGGAAAATGGAGGAGGCATGTTCACCGCGCGTTGATAGCTGTGAGCAAGGCGCTAGCCTTTGTCCACGTTTCCTCCCACTCGGATGAAGGGTCGCTGTCGATGACGATACCGCCGCCGACATTGAACACAGCGGTTTTGTCACGCACGACCATTGTGCGGATCGCGACACTGAGATCGAATCCGGCAAGCTCCTCGCTCATCGATTTTGGAATGTAGTAGCCTATCGCTCCCATTGAAAGCCCGCGTGATCCTCGTTCTATTCTATCGATGATTTTCATCGTACTAATCTTCGGCGCGCCTGTGATCGACCCGCACGGAAATAGCGCACGTAGAACATCGGAAAAGCGTACGTCCGCACGTAGTTTTCCGTTAACCGTCGATACGAGGTGAAAGAGTGTCGGGTGCTCTTCAAGGTCGCAAAGTTTTTCGACTGTGACAGAGCCGTATTCGCAAACCCGACCTAGATCGTTGCGAAGCAGATCGACAATCATAGTGTTCTCGGCCCGGTCCTTTTCGCTGTCTAATAGCTCTTGGCGCAGCGCGTTGTCTTCGTCGCGGGTTTCGCCGCGGCGGCGAGTTCCTTTAATAGGTGACGTTGAGATCGAATCGCCATCGATTCGAAAGAATCTTTCGGGCGAAGCCGAGACGACGGTAGAGCCATGTCGTCGGATAAATGCGGCGAACGGTGCGGGATGGGCGTGTCGCAAATTGTGAAAGATCGCCTCTGGTGTCAGGCCCTCAGGAAGCGCCGCCGTCAATTGATGCGTCAGATTTGTCTGATACGTGAAGCCATCGCGGATCAGCTCCTGGATCTCGTCAATGGCGACCCCATATTCTGTTCTAGAGAAATTCGAGGAAATGGAAGACAGTCCTTTCGCCCACGCATCTTCGCCCTTGGATTTGGGCGCAGGTAGATCCCGTAAGGCTCCTATTTGACTTGTTCTGCCGGTATCGTAATCGTGGATCAGAAGCGAGTCGAAGGTCGCAACATAGACATTGGGCTCGGAGGACTCGACATCACGCACGAGCCCGAGCATGCGAGCGCCGAAATCATAGGAGATAGTGAATATCGCCGCGCGGTCTTGGCTCATTAAATGGTCGAGCGTCGCGAGCGTTTCTACTACGTCTTTGTCTTTTAGTTCGAGAACTTCTGACGGCTCGGTGCCCGCAATCAGAAGATGCGAGCCAACGTGCCCCACACCACAGCTGTCGAGAATCGCGGCGCCGGGAAAGGCATCGCCTTCGAGGAGCACAGCGATCAACTGTCCTGCGGAAAATTCGACGTCGCGCACGCTGAAATGTTAGCACCGCCTCGGGATTGTGCCATTGCGGGCTTAGCGCCGGAAAGCGTTTTCGCGTAATATTATCGGGTTCGGCCTCCCTGTAAATATGAGTGAAAATTTGAGCGATCGACAAATGTTGATTCGCGGGCTCGGGCTCGCGGCGGCGATTTCTGTAATCATCGGAAACGTAATCGGCACGGGTGTCTTCCTAAAGGCGCGAGTCATGACGTGTAATGTCGGCTCGCCCACATGGGTGATTATGGCGTGGGTGGCGGCGGGCCTGCTCTCGCTCGCAGGAGCGCTGACATACGCCGAACTCACGGCGATGAAGCCTGAGGCAGCCGGGCCCTATGCATTCTTGCGCGACTCCTATGGCAAGCTGTCGAGCTTTCTATTTGGCTGGATGCAGATGTTTATCGCAAGGACCGGCTCGCAGGCCGCGGTCGCCGTGATCTTTGCGGGTGCTCTCAACGATTTCCTTGGTAAAACTCTTGAGCAATCGTTATTGAAGACGAACCTTTTTGGGATGCCGTATGAGCTGACTTCGCTGCAGCTGATTGCGATCATCATGATCGCGATATTCACTACACTCAACTGCCTATCGGTCTCGCTCACGGGCCAGATTGCGACGGCGCTAACGGCGGTTAAGATCGGGTTGGTAGTCTTTGTCGGACTAGGAGCTTTCCTTTTTGCAACGGGCGGAACTTTCGACAATTTTTCTCTGATGGCCACTAACGGGACCTGCGAGGGCGTGAATTCCTCTGTAAATTTCGGGTCAGCCGAATACAGCTTCATTGCAGGATTCGGGGCAGCCATGCTGGCGGCGTTATGGGGTTACGACGGATGGGATAATCTTTCGTTTGTAGCGGGAGAAGTAAAGAATCCTGGGCGGAATATTCCGATCGCGATCATCGGCAGCGTACTGCTGGTCATAGGCCTTTATGTTGGTGTTCACTTTGCGTATTTTTACATCCTCGACCCGACTACGATCGCGTCGGTCTCAAAAGATTCGTCGGTCGCAATGGTGGTCGTCAGCAAGTTCTTTGCAGGTGACGTGGTTGGTCTGGCGACGGGCGTGGCAGTCGCGATATTCAGCGTGGGACTAATGCTGTCATCGCTTGGGGTCTTGCACACGTCTATTCTGAGTGCGTCGCGGGTGCCGTATGCGATGGCGAAAGACGGGCTAATGTTCAAGTCGTTCGAGAAGGTCTCGATACAGGCTGTTCCGGTCCGGGGCGTAATCTTCATGGGAGTCTGGGCGGCGATTCTCGCGCTGTCAGGGTCCTTCGATACGCTGACCGATTACGTTGTATTCGGCTCATGGATTTTCTATGCACTGATCACGTCGTCAATCTTTATCTTTAGGCGAAAGTTCCCGGACGCACCGCGTCCGTATCGTGCGTGGGGCTATCCAGTCGTCCCGGTGATCTTCTTGCTTGTGGCGGGATGGCTGCTGATTAATACAATGTACACGGCGCCGAAGAGCTCATTTATCGGTATTGGGCTGATCCTGCTCGGATTGCCGGTTTACTATTACCTAACGCGTACGCAAGCCGAGTCGGAGGGGTAATTTATGTCGGGAGATGATCGGCGAAGCGGGAGCGAGCGCCGCTCCACAAACAGATTTCCAGTCGAGGCCCCGATCGAGTGGGACGCGGGCGGAGAACAGAAAGAGGGGACGATGAGCGACGTTTCGTACGACGGTTGTTTTGTGATGACGGGCGGCGACGTCGCAAACGGTACTACGGTGCGGATCTTTCTGGCGCTCGAGGACGGAGTGAAGGTCCAGTACGCCGGCAAAGTGGCGAATAGCGTCGCGGAAATTGGCTTCGGCGTGCGCTTCGACCAGCTCACGGCAGCCCAGCGTGAAGTTTTAGTCAGACACGTAAAATCTTCTAGAGAAAATTAACTGTCGGAGCGTTTTGCGAGGGACTCGCGGGCGGCCTCTCGGTCATCGAAGTGAAACTTATCACTCCCGACGACCTGGTAGTTTTCATGGCCCTTACCGGCAATTATAATGACGTCGTCGTCTGTGGCCAGGGAGACTGCGCGATGAATCGCCTCGCGCCGATCGGGAATTACCTCGTAAGGTTGCCCAGCCACCATTAACCCTGCCTCGATCTCAAAGATAATCTTCATAGGATCTTCGTTTCTCGGATTGTCGGAAGTGACGATTACGACATCGCTGTTTCGCCCCGCAATCTCACCCATCGGAGCGCGTTTCGTCTTGTCGCGATCGCCGCCGCACCCGAAGACCGTGATTACCCGACCGGTAGTTAACTCATTGGCCGTCTTGAGCGTATTGAGCAGAGCATCGTCGGTGTGGGCATAGTCGACGATGACAGCAAAGTTGCCTCCGTGCTCAACACGCTCGAAGCGGCCCGGAGCACCCACGCAGGTCTCGATGCCGGCAACAATCTCGTCAAGGTCTACGCCAATCTCGAGCGCGGCCGCGGTCGCCGAAAGAATGTTGTAAACGTGCGGCCGACCGACGAGCGGTGAGGTGACGTTGCGGGCTCCCGCGGGAGTCTTTAATTTGAACGCCGTTCCCCGGACGAGCGATACCTCGATACCGGAAGCTGAAAGGTCGGCTTCGCCGAGCTGCGAGGTAGTCACGACGCACTCGCCCTCGGCTCTGAGGTCGTCTGCCAGCTTACGTCCCCATTCGTCATCGATGTTTATTACTGACGAGCCGGGACGCTCACCGAGACGACCATCGAAGAGCTTTCGCTTGGCATCGAAATACTCTTCCATCGTTTCGTGGTAGTCGAGGTGATCACGGGTCAGATTTGTAAAAACGGCGACGCGAAATTTCAGAGCGTCGCACCGGTGCAGATCGATTGCCTGCGACGACGCCTCCATCACGGCCACCGTGCAATTTTCTTCAAGAGCGTTACGCAGAAAGCGATTTGTGTCCGAAGCTTCAGGCGTTGTGCGAACGGCCGGCTGGCTGCGATCTCCGATGCGATATTCGACCGTCGTCAGCATCGCTGCTTTTCGCTTCGCGGCCTCGGCGAGTGCAAATGCTAAGTAGGTCGTCGTCGTTTTGCCGTTCGTGCCGGTGATGCCGATTAGGTCGAGCTCGTGCGAAGGATTTCCATAGATAATCGCAGCGGCTTTTGCGAGAGCCTGTCGTGCGTCTGCGACTTTTAACCACGCTGCGGTAAATTTTGCGGGCGCCTCGTATTCCGAAATTATCGCGGCCGCACCGCGACGGATGACGTCATCGACAAAGCGATGCCCGTCAACGGTGGAGCCTTTGATCGCAACAAAGACGGTGCCTTCGCGCACCTGACGCGAGTCATGCGTGACGTCGATGGCTCCCGCGTTGCCTTCCCCAAACAGGTCTGCGGAAAGTTCTTCGGCGAGATGGTGAATCGTTACGTGCGGTGTTTCAGAACTCATCTGGTGATGGCAGAAAGTGCGATTATACGCGCTCCCTCGAATTTTCTACGAACATCGCTCGCCGGTTTTCGTACATCTTGCTAACAGGCGGAGGTGTGACAAATATGAACATCCTAAAACTTATCCTTGGTGCACTAGGCGTATTCTTTGCGGTTCTCGTGGCGTTGTGGGTACTCGGTTTCCTCTGGTCGGCGATCTGGTATCTAATCGTTTTCGGCCTTATCGGAGCGATCGGCTTCGGAGGGTACAAACTATTTCTAAAGGCCGAACGAAGGGCGCTGGGAACGGACACTCACTCGAATATCGGGAGCGGCAGCGAAATCCCGATGAGCTGGGACGAATACGATAAGAAGTATCTGCATAAATAGCCCTGCTAGACATCGTACGGTCGATCCGATAGATTTTTAGTAGCCAATCAAAAGTGCCGAGGTGGCGAAATTGGCAGACGCACTAGACTTAGGATCTAGCGTCGAAAGACGTGCGAGTTCGAGTCTCGCCCTCGGCACCA
>Ga0136640_10000034_pt1 | contig 42438 bp, 39 predicted proteins | sample AntDrymUQ8642106_2_FD_105498 | JGI IMG/M metagenome (GOLD analysis project Ga0136640, IMG submission 105498) | Polar desert sand microbial communities from Dry Valleys, Antarctica - metaG UQ864 (21.06) | ecosystem: Environmental > Terrestrial > Soil > Desert | place: Antarctica: Dry Valley...
CCCCCGAGTTGTCACCGGCACACGGTGTTAGAGCACCGTGTGCCGGTGACAACTTTGCGGATCAGCGCAGCAGCAGGGTGCCGAGCCGGCGAGACGAGACGGCCAAGCCGATGGAGCCCATAGCCACCAGGTAGGCCACCGCGACCAGCAGGTCGACCCCAAGTGCGCCGGTGGTGAGCCCGCGACAGAGCACCACGCCGTGATACAGCGGGGTCAGCTGCACGAGCCACTGCACCCCGTCGGGATAGCGATCGAGCGGAAAGAACGTTGCCGAGAACAAGAACATCGGCAACACCGCGAGCGTGATGAAGTCGAAGTCCTGCCAGCTGCGCATCCAGGTGGTCAGCGCCATCCCGGCGCCGGCGAAGGCATAGCCGATGACGACGGCGGCGACCGGCCCGAGCAGAGCCCACCACGAGCCGGTCAGCCCCAGGATCGCCATGAAGGCGACGAAGGCGGCGGCATAGACCGCAGCGCGCAGCAGCGACCACACCAGCTCGCCAACCGCCACGTCGACCGGACGCAGCGGAGTCGCCAACACGGCGTCGTACACCTTCTCGTACTTGAGCTTGAAGAACACCCCGAACGTTGCGTCGAACAGCGAACCGTTCATCGCCGAGGCCGCCAGCATCGCCGGCGCCACGAACTCGGTGTAGGTCACGCGGCTGCCGTCGGCGAGCACGAAGTCACCGACGAGCTGCTGGATGCCCAGCCCGATCGACAACAAGTACAACAGGGGCTCGAGGAAACCGGTGACGAACACCACCCAGTCGCGTCGGTAGACCAGGTAGTTGCGTGCCACCAAATGCTGGGCGGCGAAGCGGCCCAGCGGCGGTCGGACGACTCCGGTGCTCATCGGATCAGCCCGCGAGCCGGCGCGCGAACGCACGGTCGGCAAGCACGAAGCCCAGCACGCACCACACCAGCAGGTATGCCACGTGGGCACCGTCAGCGAGCAGGTCCGGCCGCCCGAGGGTGAGCCCGCGGATGAGCTCGACCCCGTGGTACAGCGGCAGTGCCTGTGCCAACCACTGCACCAGGCCCGGCAGCTGCGAGATGGGAAAGAAGGCGCCGGAGAACAAGAACATCGGGACCACACCCACCCGATAGACCAGCATGAAGCCGGTCTCCCGCTCGAGCCACGCCGACAGCGCAAACAGCGGGGTCGCATGCGCCATCCCGACGACAATCGCCACGGGCACAGCCAGCATCGCCCATGGCATCACCAACACCCCGAACCCCCACAGCACCAGCCAGAACACCGCAGCGGACATCGCCAGCCGGGCCGCGACGAAGCCCAGGTTGCCGACCAGCACATCGCGGGTACGCAGCGGGCTCGCGATCATCGCGAAGTACGTCTTGTCCCACTTGATGGCCCCCATCACCGGCCAGGTCGAGGCGCCGACCGCAGTCTGCATCACCGCGGTCGCCAGCAGTCCCGGGGCGATGAAGTCGAGATAGTCCACGCCACCAAGCGACTCTCGGCCACCACCCTCGTCGACGTAGGCGCCCAACCCGACACCCATCGCCAACAGGTAGAGGATCGGCAGCACGAAGCTGGTGACCGCGCTCCCCCGCCAGGTTCGGCGCCACCGGACGCGCCAGTGGTCGAACTGGCGCCACACCAGCCCGTTGGGCGCGTCAGTGACCGGCACCCCCGGCGAGGACGTCATCAGTCGGCCAACGATCGACCGGTAAGCCGCAAGAAGACATCCTCGAGCGTGCTGCGCCGTACAAGCGTGCTGCGGGGTGTGAGGCCCAGATCGTGCACGGCCTGGGCGACGCTCTCGCCGTCGGCGGCGTAGACCAGCAGCCGGTCGGGCAGCACCTCCACCCGTTCGCCCAGGTGGGCCAACCGCGCCGCAACGCCGTCGTGGTCGTCAACGCCGAAGCGCAACTCACACACCTCGCGACTGGAGTGGTCCCGGATCAGCTGGGCTGGCGACCCCTCGGCGACGATCACTCCCTCGTCGATCACCACCAGCCGGTCGCACAGCTGCTCGGCCTCGTCCATGTAGTGCGTCGTCAGCAGCAGCGTGGTGCCCTGCTGCTTGAGGCGGAACAGCCTGTCCCACAACAGGTGCCGGGCCTGCGGGTCCAGCCCGGTGGTGGGTTCGTCGAGCATCAACAGCTCGGGCTCGTTGATGAGTGAGCGGGCGACGGTGAGCCGGCGCTTGAGGCCACCGGACAGTTGCTCGACCCGCGCACCGGCGCGGTCGCCGAGCTGGACGAAGGCCAGCAACTCATCGGCACGACGCGCGACCTCGGCGCGCGACAGGCCGAAGAAGCGGCCGTAGACCAGCAGGTTCTCGCGCACGGTGAGCTCGGAGTCGAGGGTGTCGTCTTGTGGGCAGACTCCCAACCGGGCCCTGATGGCCGGCCCGTCGGTGGCCGGGTCCATCCCCAGCACCCGCAGCGATCCGTCGCTGGCCGTCGACACCGCGGCGATCATCCGCATCGTTGAGGACTTGCCCGCACCGTTCGGCCCGAGGAAGCCGAACGCCTCACCGCGACGGACGGTCACGTCGATGCCGCGCACCGCTTCAAGCTGGCCGTACGACTTGCGCAGGCCACGTGCGTGCACGAGCACATCGAGCGGAGGGTCTGCGACGTCCGGCCGGTCTGCGGTCTGCCCGAGAGGCCTGGCACCCATGAGCGCCAGCCTAAAGGCGCTGTCCACGCAATTACGCGGCTGAGCGGTGCAGCGCCGCAGCGTGGCACCGGCCGCGAGGCAACCACATGGACAGTTGAGACGTGAAGTAAAGGTGACTGCAGTGGCATTGCTCGCTCCGGCACCGGCCGGTGTGACAGGATTCGTGCGTCTGTTCGACCTGTCCGGGGGCGGCTTTGACGACGAGCGGGCTGTCGACACGACAGGGGCGGTCATGGACGCGGCACGCGGTGGTCGCGGCAGGGTGGGCGCAGAGACCGGGGCCCTCCCCGCCAGCCCAACGGCAGGCGTAGACGCCAGCAGCGACGAGGCCGCGGACTTCGATGGTTTCGTTCGCGCCCGCCTGCCTGAGCTGCTGCGCTTCGGGCGAATGCTCACCGGCAACTCGGAAGCTGCGGCCGATCTGGTGCAGGACGCGCTGGAGCGCACCTTGCTGGCTTGGTCGCGGCTGGATGAGCGCGACGACCCTGTCGCCTACGTACGGCGCGTCATGGTGAACCGCAATATCAGCATCTGGCGCCGGCTGCGTCGCGAGACCGTCACCGATGAGCCACCCGACAGGGCACATGTCGACAGCCACCGTGACCACGACCTGTGGCACGCGCTGCAAACCCTGCCACCGCGACAGCGCGCGGTTCTGGCCCTGCGCTACTACGAGGATCTGTCCGAGGCCGAGATAGCCCGAGTGTTGGGCTGCTCGACCGGCACGGTGAAGAGCCAGGCATCGAAGGCGATGGCCAAGCTCCGCACGGTGCTTCCGGACGACAGGGGCGGTCATGACCGATAACGATCTGCCCGACGACCGGCTCGATGGTGACCGGCTGCAGGCGGCCTTCCAACACGGGGGCGCCGTTGGCCACGACCCGAGGAATGTGGACGCCCACGGCTTCTTGGCCCGGGTGCACCGCGGTGGGCGACGCCGCCGTGCCCGCCGGACCGCCGGGGCAGTCGCAGCCACCGCGGCAGCAGTGGCCACTGTCGCGACCAGCATGACGGTCGTCGTCGACGACCTTGCGCCCGCCGAGGCGCCAGTCGCCCAAGGTGAGACAACCCCGCAGGCATCCACCGAGCCGCCCGGTGAGGGCACACCCACCGCCTCCGGCGAGCAGGCGACCAGCGATGCGGCGTCCGCCCAGGTGCCCCCCGGCCCGCTGTCCGTGTATGACCTGCAGGTGCCCGACGACAGGTCGGTCTGGGCGCTGGCATCCCCCGACTGTGGTCGAGCAGCCTTGTGCCCGGTGGTGGTGCACAGCACGGACCAGGGAAGGACCTGGCAGGAGCTCTCGCCATCCGACGAAACAAGCGACGGCGAGATCAAGGACTTTCGGCACCTGGCAGTCGCCGACAACGGCACCGACCTGGTGGTGGCGGGCACCGGTATGGCCGCCAGCCACGACGGCGGGCAGAGCTGGCAATCGGTCGACCTAGCCGGTGACCGTCCGGTACGCGGTCTCGTCGGAGGTACCGACGAGTCCGTGGTGGTGTTCGACGAGGCCGACGCCGAGGCGCTCGCGACGTCACCGGTCGGCAGCGACGACTGGGAGACCGCCCAAGCACCGTTCAGCGCCGGTGAACGCGTCGGACGGCCGTTCGCCGGGGGGGACATCGTCGGCGCCACTGTCACCGCCGATGACTCCCCCGATGTCGTGGGACTCGTGGCCCGGACGACAGACTCGGACTGGCAGCGGGTGTCGGCGCCGTGCACGAGCCGCGCTCCTTCGGTAGCAACGGACGGCACCACGCTGTGGTATCTGTGCTTCAGCGACGCCGGCAGCACCCTGTTCGTGGCTGATGTGAGTGATGGACTGGACAGCCCGAGCTGGTCGACCACCCGTCTCCCCGGCGCAACTGACGCCGGGCTCGGGGCGTGGGGGGATGGAACGGCGGTGGCGGCAGCGGGCAAGCGCGTCTTCCGGGTGGACGCAGACGGTCGGACGACCGATCTTGGTGCCGGGGCGCGCGGACTGGACCTCGTTGGCGACGACTACACCGTCCGCGCGACGGACAAGTGCTGGGTGGCAACGTTCCGCGGACGGCTGCTGCGCACCCCAGACGACGGGCGCAGCTGGTCCCGGGTACCGGTCGCCCTGCGCTGACCAGGATCCCCGCCGCGGGCGATTGTCGACGCTGTCGGCCAGAATCGTCATCGTGAGTAGGTCCCGGTCCCAGCAACCAGCAGACACCCCCGACGCCGAGCAGGTGCTGGCCCGGTTCTCCTCGTTGACCCGGGGCTGGTTCACCGGAGCTTTTGCCGCACCCACCCCCGCACAGGTCGGCGCGTGGGATGCGATCTCGTCCGGTGAGCACACCTTGGTCGTGGCTCCGACCGGCTCGGGAAAGACGCTGGCGGCCTTCCTGTGGGCGCTCGACCGGCTCGCCGGGCAACCGGTCGAGCCCGACCTGAAGCGACGCTGCAGGGTGCTGTACGTCTCCCCGTTGAAGGCGCTGGCGGTCGACGTCGAGCGCAACCTGCGGGCCCCCCTCGCTGGGATCCGTCAGGCTGCCTCAGGGCTGGGTCTGCCCGCCCCGGATGTCCGGGTCGGGATCCGCACCGGGGACACCCCGCCGGACGAACGGCGCCGGTTGGCCGCCCGCCCGCCAGACGTGCTCATCACCACGCCGGAGTCGCTCTTCTTGGTCCTGACCTCACAGGCGCGCGAGTCGCTGCGCGGCGTACAGACGGTGGTCATCGACGAGGTGCATGCCGTCGCGGGCTCCAAACGCGGAGCCCATCTGGCGCTGTCGCTGGAGCGGCTGGACGCGTTGCTCGACTCCCCCGCGCAGCGCATCGGTCTGTCGGCCACCGTCCGGCCGACCGACGAGGTAGGCCGGTGGCTCGGCGGCGCGGCCCGCTGCAGGGTGGTGCAGCCCCCGAGCGAGAAGCGTTTCGACCTGGGTGTTGTGGTGCCGGTCAAGGACATGAGCGACCTCGGCAGCACCGGTAGACCCGGCGGCGGTGAGGGGCCCGACGAGCCGGGTCAAGCGCCGTCCACATCGATCTGGCCGCACGTCGAGGAGCGGATCGCCGACCTGATCGGCCAACACCGGTCGACGATCGTGTTCGCGAACTCGCGACGGTTGGCCGAGCGGCTGACCGCCCGGCTGAACGAGATCGCCGCAGACCGCGCCGACGACGCGGATGCACACGAGAGCCAGCGACCCGATGAGGGACAGCCCGCCCGCCCCCCGGCCGAGGTGATGGCTCAAAGCGGCCAGTCGTACGGGACCGGCCAGCTGCTGGCGCGAGCGCACCACGGCTCGGTGAGCAAGGAGCAGCGGGCACTGATCGAGGACGACCTCAAGTCCGGCCGGCTGCCCTGCGTGGTGGCCACCAGCAGCCTCGAGCTCGGCATTGACATGGGGACGGTTGACCTGGTCGTCCAGGTGGAGGCCCCACCGTCGGTGGGCAGCGGGCTGCAGCGGGTGGGCCGGGCCGGCCACCAGGTCGGTGAGGTGTCGCGCGGGGTGGTGTTTCCCAAGCACCGGCAAGACCTCGTGCAAGCAGCGGTGACCGTCGAACGAATGCGCGCCGGTCAGATTGAGTCGCTCGCCGTCCCGCAGAACCCGCTCGATGTGCTGGCCCAGCAGGTGGTGGCCATGGTGTCGATCGACGACCTCCAGGTCGACGACGTGTTTGCGACCGTGCGGCGCGCCGCCCCGTTCGCCACGCTGCCGCGCTCCGCGTTCGAGGCCAGCCTCGACCTGCTGGCCGGGCGCTACCCGTCGGAGGAGTTTGCCGAGCTGCGGCCCCGCATCGTGTGGGACCGCGTTGCCGGCTCGCTGAGTGGCCGCCCCGGTGCCCAGCGGCTGGCGGTGACCTCGGGGGGCACCATCCCCGACCGGGGCCTGTACGGGGTCTTCCTGGTCGGCGCCGAAGGCGCCGCCAGGCGAGTCGGCGAGCTCGATGAGGAGATGGTCTACGAGTCGCGAGTCGGCGACGTGTTCGCCCTCGGTGCCACCAGCTGGCGGATCGAGGACATCACGCACGACCGGGTGCTGGTCTCACCTGCACCCGGTCAGCCGGGACGCCTGCCGTTCTGGAAGGGCGACGCCCAAGGCAGACCGGCCGAGCTGGGGGCCGCGCTCGGGGCCTTCGTCCGTGAGGTGTCCGGCGCCACACCCGAGACGGCCCTGGAACGCTGCCGGCGCGCCGGTCTGGACGACTGGGCGGCCAGCAACCTGATGGGGTTCCTGGGCGAGCAGCGGGACGCGACCGGTCATGTGCCGCACGACCGGGCACTGCTGGTCGAGCGCTTCCGCGACGAGCTCGGCGACTGGCGGGTGGTGCTGCACTCCCCGTACGGCCTGCCGGTGCATGCACCGTGGGCGTTGGCCATCGGGGCTCGGCTGCGCGAGCGACTGGACGTCGACGGGCAGGCGATGGCCAGCGACGACGGCATCGTCATCCGGGTCCCGGACACCGACGCCGACCCACCCGGTGCGGAGCTTTTCATGCTCGAGCCCGACGACATCGACCAGCTCGTCACCACCGAGGTGGGCGGGTCCGCGCTGTTCGCGGCCCGGTTCCGGGAGTGCGCGGCGCGGGCGCTGCTGCTGCCCCGCCGCGACCCGGGCCGCCGCAGCCCGCTGTGGCAGCAACGGCAGCGCTCCGCACAGCTGCTCGAGGTCGCCCGGCGCTATCCCAGCTTTCCGATCGTGCTCGAGACCGTCCGCGAGGTGCTGCAAGACGTCTACGACGTTCCAGCCCTGACCGAGCTGCTGCGACGTGTCGAGGCCCGCTCGGTGCGGGTCGCCCAGGTCGACACGGTGACACCGTCGCCGTTCGCCCGGTCGCTGATGTTCGGCTACGTGGCGGCCTTCTTGTACGAGGGCGACAGCCCCCTGGCCGAGCGACGCGCAGCCGCCCTGTCGTTGGACTCCACGCTGCTGGCCGAGCTGCTCGGTCGCGCCGAGCTGCGCGACCTGCTCGACGAGTCGGTGGTCACCGACCTCGAAGCCGAGCTGCAACGCCGCACGGAGCAGCGGCAGGCCCGAGACGCCGAGGGTGTTGTCGACCTGCTCCGCCTGATTGGACCACTGACCGCTGCCGAGGTGGCCGAGCGCACCCGGCCGGGGGCGCCGGTCGACGACTGGTTGTCCGGCCTGCGGTCGGCTCGGCGGGCAGTCGAGGTGGTGATCGGCGGGCAGCCTTGGTGGGCGGTGGTCGAGGACGTTGCCAGGCTGCGGGACACCCTCGGTGTGCCGGTGCCACCGGGCCTGGCTGGCGCATTCAGCGAGCCGGTGGACGACCCCCTCGGCGACCTAGTCTCGCGCTATGCCCGCTGCCACGGTCCGTTCACGGCCGACGAGGTGGCCGGTCGGTGGCGGCTCGGCCGCGCCGTCGTGCTGGACTCGCTGAGGCGACTGGCCTCGGCGGGGCGGGTGGTCGAGGGCGAGTTCCGTCCGGGTGGGCGGGGCAGCGAGTGGTGCGACAGCGAGGTCTTGCGCCGGCTGCGGCGGCGGTCGCTGGCCGCGCTGCGCGCCGAGGTCGAGCCGGTCGAGCCGGCGACGCTGGGCCGCTTCCTGCCGACCTGGCAACACGTCGGCGGTCGACTGCGGGGCGCCGGCGGCGTGCTGACCGTCGTCGAGCAGCTGGCTGGCTGCGCCGTGCCCGCGTCGGCATGGGAATCGCTGGTGCTGCAGGCACGGGTCGCCGACTATCAGCCGGCGATGCTCGACGAGCTGACCGCCGCCGGCGAGGTGATCTGGGCGGGCGCCGGCGGCCTGCCCGGTGCCGACGGCTGGGTGGGCCTGCACCTGTCGGACACCGCGACGCTCACGCTGCCGGACCCGATGCCGCTGGCTGAGCTCGGCGAGCTGCCGACCCGCGTTGTCGAGGCCCTCGCAGGCGGCGGGGCGTACTTCTTCCGCCAGCTTTCGCAGGTGGTCGGCGCCACCGACGACGATGCCGTGCACACCGCCTTGTGGGAGCTGGTCTGGTCCGGGCACATAAGCAACGACACGCTTGCGCCGCTGCGGACGCTGACCAGCGGCAGCAGGGGTGCGCATCGCACGCGCCGCAGCACGCCCCGCACGCGCTACCCCACGCCGGGCGGACAGCGAGGCAGAGTTGGCCGGGCGGGCCGGATGGGGCGTGCCCCGCTGCCATCGCGGTCTGGCCCGCCGACGGCGGCAGGTCGCTGGTCACTGCTGCCCGACCGGGACAACGACCGGACGCTGCGCACGCATGCGGCCGCCGAGCTGCTGCTGGAGCGGCACGGGGTGCTGACCCGCGGGGCGGTGGTCAGCGAGCGCATCGACGGTGGCTTCGCCGGGGTCTACAAGGTGCTGTCCGCCTTCGAGGACGCCGGCCGATGCCGCCGCGGCTACTTCATCGGCTCACTGGGCGCCGCCCAGTTCGCCGGGGCGGGCGCGGTCGACCGGCTGCGCGCCGAGGCGGGCGATGCCAGCGAGCAGCTCGCCGCACCGCGACGGGCGCTCACGCTGGCCGCCACCGACCCGGCCAACCCGTACGGTGCGGCCCTGCCCTGGCCGGGCAAACGTGCCGGCGAGCCCGGCACCGGCCACCGGCCGGGGCGCAAGGCGGGTGCGCTGGTGGTGCTGGTGGACGGGGCGCTGGTGCTGTACGTCGAGCGGGGCGGCCGGACGCTCCTGACGTTCAGCGCCGACGACGAGCAGCTGGGCCCGGCGGTGGACGCGCTTGCGCTCGCGGTGCGCGACGGGTCTCTGGGCAAGGTGACCGTCGAGCGCGCCGACGGGGCGCAGGTGCTCGGGACGCCATTGGGCGGGGCGCTGGAGCTGGCCGGCTTTCACGCCACGCCTCGCGGGCTGCGGCTGCGCGGCTGACCGGTGTCCGCCCGCCAAACCGCCCGTCGACACCGGTCAGCCGGCCTGATCACAGCCGGAGTGAACGGCCGCCGTCCCGCTCAGGTGCACCGATTGTGCAAACTGCAAAGCATCGGCCTGGCGTGCGCACCGCGGTGTCGTGTTGCGGAGTCAGGCCGCGACGACCACGTCGCCGTGTCGATCAGAGGTGCCCAGCGGCACCTGCTGCTCGATCGACTCCACCGCCAACGCCAACCGGCGCTCGTCGCCAGAATGTCGCGACAGCCGGGTCTCCTCGATAACGAGCCGGTCGCTGACGTCGCGCAGCACCGCCGACAGCGGCACCTGCAGGGCGGTGCACAGCGCAGCCAGCATCTCACTGGAGGCTTCCTTCTGGCCACGCTCGATCTCGGAGATATAGCCGAGGCTCACCCGCGCCGCAGCCGAGATCTGTCGCAGGGTCTGCCCCTGGCGCATGCGGCGTTGGCGGAGCACGTCGCCGATCACGCTGCGCAATGCGAGCTGGTCGCGCATCGTGCACCTCCGTGATAGCCCTCATGGCCCGCTGCCCTCGCGGCCGCGGCAAGACCTTCACCGTACCCCGAGCGGCGTTGCGCGGTCAGTCGGCGTACCTCGGCGCGTCGCCCGGTCCGATCTCGTTGAGCAACAACACCAGCGCCGCCCGAACCGTTCCCGCACGTACCGCGTCGCGGTCACCTGGCAGGTCGAGGATTTGATTGACGACCTGCTGAGGGCCGGCGACAGCCACATGCACCGTGCCGGCCGGCTGCCCTTCGCTGCCGTCCGGACCGGCGACACCGGTCGCTGCGACCCCCCAGTCAGCGCCGAGAACCGACCGCGCTTGGCTGGCCATGGCACGGGCGGTTGCTGCGGCGACGGTGCCGTGCTGGGCGATCACGTCGGCAGGCACGCCGAGCAGGTCGACCTTGAGGTCGCCTGCATACGCAACGATCCCACCACGAACGACACTGGACGCTCCAGGCGCGGCCACAAGCGTGGCGCACAGCAGTCCGCCGGTCAGGGACTCGGCGGTGCCGACGCTCTGGTGGGTCCCCGCAAGCATGGTCAACACCTGGCGGGCGTATGACGGCAGGCTGATCACCCGCGGCTGGCTGACTGATTGGGGGCTGCGGAACGCCGCAGCGCCAACGCGCGAAGGACATAGTCCGCCCCGGTCACCACCGTCAGGACGACCGCGGCGGCCATCACCGTGAGCAGCAGCGGGTCGAGGGCCTGCGGCAGCGGCACCAAGAAGGCGATGATCGCGATCATTTGGACCACCGTCTTCAGTTTTCCCCCGGGGCTGGCGGAGATGACGCCGCGCCGGATGACCCACAACCTCAACACGGTGATGCCCCACTCGCGGACGATGATGATGATGGTCATCCACCACGGCAGCTCACCCAAGATCGATAGCCCCAGCAGCGCCACACCCGTCAGGGCCTTGTCGGCAATCGGGTCGGCAAGCGCGCCAACCTCGGTCACCAAACCGTGCCTGCGGGCCAGGTGTCCGTCGTAGCGATCGGTGAGGGCAGCGAGGCAGAACACCGCCAGCGCTGCCCACCGCATCGGTCCTGACTCGCCGCCGTCTGCCAGCAGCAGCCAGCCGAATATCGGCACCAGCAGCAGTCGAAGCACAGTCAGCGCGTTCGCGATGTTGTAGTTGCTGGGTGGGCCGCCACTCATGGCGCGGCCACCTGTGCGATGAGGTCGGCCCCCTCGCTGGCCACCACCACCGCCGCGAGCAGGTCGCCCACCTGCGGCTGCACACCGTCGCTGAACGGGTGGCCCGCCACGTCCAGTGTGGTGCTGCCGTCGACGTCGGGTCCCTGGTGGGCGGCCCTGCCCTCGACGACGCCTGCGGTGACCGACTCCACCAGGACGCTGACCTGCTCACCGACTCGTTCCTCGGCGCGCTGGGCGACCAGCTCCTCGACGAGGGCACTGACGTGCTCGGCACGTGCCCGCACCTCGTCTGCATCCAGGTGGCCGTCCAACGTCTCGGCCTCGGTGCCGTCCTCGTCGGAGTAACCAAAGACGCCCGTCACATCCAGCCGGGCGGCACTCAAGAAGTCGCACAGGACGTCGAGGTCGGCCTCGGTCTCTCCGGGAAAGCCCACGATGACGTTGCTGCGCACCCCCGCCAGCTGAGCCCGCCGTCGAACCTCCTCGAGCAGCGCCAGGAAACGGTCACTGTCACCGAAGCGGCGCATCCGTCGCAGCACCGGCCCACTGGCATGCTGAAACGACAGGTCAAAGTACGGCGCTACGCCGGGCGTCGAGGTCAACGCGTCGAGTAGACCGGGGCGCATCTCGGCCGGCTGCAGGTACGACACCCGCACCCGGTCGATGCCGTCCACCTCGGCTATCTCGGGCAGCAGTGTCTCCAACAGCCGCAGGTCACCGAGATCCTTGCCGTAGGACGTGGTGTTCTCGCTGACCAAGAACAGCTCTCGCACCCCTTCCCGGCCAAGCCATCGGGCATCGTCGAGGACTTCGCTCGGCCGTCGAGAGACGAAGGCGCCACGAAACGCCGGGATCGCGCAGAACGAGCAGCGCCGGTCACAACCAGAGGCGAGCTTGATCGGCGCCATCGGGCCGGAGCCCAACCGGCGTCGCACCGCTCGGGGGCCAGAGGCAGGGCCGATGCCGACTGGCAGGTCGGGCTCGGTCGCGCCTGCAGTGTGGCCCGGCACGACAACGCTGGCATGGTCAGCACGCTGCACCGGCGTCAGCGGCAACAATCGGCGCCGGTCGGCTGGGCGGTGCGCGGCGGGTTGCTCGTCGCCGGCCAACACCGAGCCGACCCGGGCGGCTATGTCGGGATAGTCATCGAAGCCGAGGACGGCGTCCGCCTCGGGCAACGCGGTTGCGAGCTCGCGGCCGTACCGCTCGGCCATGCAGCCGACCGCCACCACCTTGCGCTCTTTACCACCCCTAGCTGGTGGCAGCTCCGCGGCTGCGAGCAGGGTGTCCACCGAGTCCTTCTTTGCCGTCTCCACGAAGCCGCAGGTGTTCACCACCACCGCGTCAGCCTCGGCAGGTTCGTCGACCAGCCGGTAGCCGCCTCGCTCTAACCGGGCCGCGAGCTCTTCTGAGTCGACGTCATTGCGGGCGCAGCCGAGCGTCACCAGCGCGACCGCAGCACCGCCGGCGTTATCGGGGTCGGCTGGCCCGGAGGCGGCGGCGGCAGCAGAGGCAGGAGAAGTCATGGGCCTGCCCAGGGTAAACGGTCTCGGCTCAGCCGCCGACGACGCGACGTACCGGCTCCCCCACCGCCCCGAGCGGGCCGATCCGGGTGCCGTCAACCTGCACCAAGATCAGCCCACCATCAACAGCCTCGATGGTGGTCCGGCCCTCGAGTGGGATGCGCTCGAAGCTGCCGGGGGCAATTATCCCCTGGAAGAGCACAGTCCCGTCCTGCGCGGTGACGGTCACCGGCGTACTCGTTGGCGCATCCGGCACGGCGGCGAGCCGCAGTCGAGCTGACTGTGCGTCACGGCCCATCGTTGCGAACCGCTCCGCTGCCTTGCCCGCCGGATCCTTCGCCGCGGCACCCGACGGGTCAGCTTGCTGAGACCCTGCGGCGTCGCTGCGTGTTGCGTCACCGGTGTCCACATCGGCCCCCGGCACAAGCAGTTGGGCGGCTATCCACACGAGGGCGAGCACCAGGATGGCGGCGACCAGCACCGACCAGCGCGGCCCGCCGCTGTTGGTTGGGATACGACCCGAGTGGGCAATGTCTGCCTCAAGCACGCTGCGTGCCGTCACGGGGGCGGCTGCGTATAGCTCGTCGTAGGTCTCGAGCAGCCCATCGGCGTCGATGCCGAGCACGCGGGCCAACACCCGCAGGTGCCCTCGCGCGTACACGTCGCCCCCGCACGCGGAGAAGTCGTCGACCTCGATGGCCTCAATCACGTGCGGCCGGACACGCGTGCGCTCACCAAGCTCATCGACGGAAAGTCGCAGGCTGCGCCGGGCCGCGGCGACCTGCGGGCCGATGACCGGGTCGGCCACCGGCTCGGACGTGACGTGGTCGTCAGTCCTCCAGACGCTGGGTTGCTCAGTCGCCGCAGCGACGCCGGCCTCCTCCAGCTCGACAGGCGCAGCAGGCGAGCTGCCAGCCACGACAGACTGGCTCGACGTTGCCCCAGACGAGCCGTGCATCGTCACGTCCGCTCGGGCGGCCCGCGGCGAGTCGTCTCGTAGCGACTGCGGTGACAGCAGCTCTTGCATCTCGTCATCGGTCGGTGCTGGGGCCGACCCTGCCTTCGCCGATATCGACCCGTCCGAGGGTCGCGCGCCCCACCACCGTCGGCGACGCTCTGGGACGGCCGCTGGATGGGCACCACGAGGTGGTGTGACCAGCACCTGGGTCTGGTCGGGGTCTGCCTGGTCGCTGCCCACAACCAGCGGGGCGATCGACGGCTGGGCGAGATGGCCGTCCCTGACCGGCGCCCCGACGGTCTCCGTACTGTCGGCCGGTTCGGGGGCGACAGGCTCGGGGGCGACAGGCTCGGGGGCGACGGGCTCCAAGGCGGTGGCTTCAGGTGCGGCCGCTCGGGACTGGATCGCTGAGGTGTCGCGCACCTCGATGTCGACTCTGCTGGGTGCCAGGCCACGTAAGGCGTCCGGCAGGCCACGCACGTCCGTCTGGTCGACCATTGCCAGCGGCAGCGACCGGTCAGCGCCAGTTGCCCCAGTCACCTGGAGGTTGGCGTCCCGGCGGGGGAAGCGAGCGGGAGCGAGCCGTACGGTGTGCACCTCTAGCCAACGAAGGCCCACCCAGCGCCGCCCTTGGCGCAGCCGCAGCCCGGTCTCGTCGGCCATCAGCAGCGGGATGCGCGCGTCCCACCAGGCCGCCAGATGAAGCAGCGCGACCGGCAGCAGCGCAGCAACGACGAGGTAGGCCACAGTCCCGCCGCCCGCTGTGACGGCCCGCCATAGGTATGCCGCTGCAACTGCCGCTGCGGTCACACCGACCAGCAGCAGCGCGCCACGTCGCCGGTGCAGCAGCACCGGCACGGCTGTCTCGCTCGGCACGCCCGGCGGGTCGCCGGTCGGGCCCGCTTGAGATGTACGGTCCAAAGTCATAGTCATGCTTCCCCCTGCAGCGTAGCCAGCAGCTCATCAAGGTCGTCGGGCTTGACGAGCACATCTCGTGCCTTGGAGCCCTCGCTGGGCCCCACCACGCTGCGGCTCTCAAGAATGTCCATCAGGCGGCCCGCTTTCGCAAACCCGACCCGCAGCTTGCGTTGCAACATCGATGTCGAGCCGAACTGGGTATTCACCACGAGCTGGACGGCCTGCAACACCAGATCGAGGTCGTCGCCGATGTCATCGTCGAGATACCGATTGGTCTGCTGAGCGGCGGCCACATCCTCGCGATAGGTCGGGGTCAGCTGCTGCTTGCAATGCGCGACCACCCCACGGATCTCGGCTTCGGTGACCCATGCCCCCTGCAGCCGCACCGACTTGTTGGCACCCATCGGCAGGAACAGGCCGTCGCCTTGGCCCACCAGCTTCTCGGCACCGGTTTGGTCGAGGATGACCCGGCTGTCGGCTAGCGACGAAGTGGCGAACGCCAGCCGACTGGGCACGTTGGCCTTGATCAGACCGGTGACGACGTCGACGCTCGGGCGCTGGGTGGCCAACACCAGATGGATACCAGCCGCACGAGCGAGTTGGGTGATGCGTACCACCGCGTCCTCGACGTCGCGGGGGGCCACCATCATCAGGTCGGCGAGCTCATCGACGACCACCAACAGGTACGGGTAAGGCGCGAGCACCCGCTCGCTGCCTGCGGGCGCCTCGACAGCCCCGGCGCGTACCGCCTTGTTGAAGTCGTCGACGTGACGGAAGCCGTACTCGGCGAGGTCGTCGTAGCGCAGATCCATCTCCCGCACGACCCAGGCCAGCGCTTCGGCGGCCTGCTTCGGGCTGGTGATGATCGGCGTGATCAGGTGCGGCACCCCCTCGTACGCGGTGAGCTCGACCCGCTTGGGGTCGACCATCACCATCCGCACCTCATCGGGTGTGGAGCGCATCAGGATCGACGAGATCATCGCGTTGATAAAGCTGGACTTGCCCGAGCCAGTCGCGCCGGCAACCAACAGGTGCGGCATCTTGGCCATGTTGGCCACCACGGTGTTGCCCTCGACGTCCTTGCCCAACCCGACCAGCATCGGGTGGTGGTCACTACGGGCGCCGCGTGACCGGAGCACGTCGCCGAGCGAGACCATCTCCTTGTCGGTGTTCGGGATCTCGATTCCGATCGCCGACTTGCCGGGGATCGGCGACAGGATGCGCACCTCGGCGCTGGCCACGGCGTAGGAGATGTTGCGCGACAGTGCGGTGACCTTCTCGACCTTGACCGCGGGTCCGAGCTCCACCTCATAGCGGGTCACCGTGGGGCCGCGGGTGTAGCCGGTGACCTGGGCGTCGATGTCGAACTGCTCCAGCACCTCGGTCAGCCTGCCCACCACGGCATCGGAGGCAGGAGACCGCGACAGATGCGGCGACCCGGATTTGAGCAGCTCAGAGTCGGGCAGCGTATAGACCACGTCGCCGGACAGCGACAGCTGCTCGGCGCGGGTGGGCAAGGGGGTGTGCGGCGGCGGCTCGGGCACGGTGTCGGCGGCACCTTCGAAGCCGCCCGGGCTGTCACCCGCGGGCGCCGCGGTGGAGCCATGGGGTTCGTCGAGGCTCGCGCCAACAGATCGCCCGCGGCGCTTGCTCGCCTGCTCATCCACCAGCGGGCTGTCGTACGGCTCATCCCCGGAGTGCTCGACGGCGCCACCGGCGCGTCCAGCGGAGTCGCGGCGACCCTCTGCTGGTCCTCGCCAGACAAGGTCGCGAAGCCCCCGCAGCCGGTCGGCAATGGTGTGCACCGGCGTCGCGGTGATGACCAGCACCCCGAACAGGGCGAGCAGCACCAGCAGCGGGATCGCGATCAGGATCGTGCGGAAGAGATCCACCAGCAGAGCCGACACCACGAAGCCGACCGCCCCGCCGGCGTCCTGCATGGCGGCGCCCTGCGCTGGCCGGGGCAGCCCGTTGGCGATGTGCACCAACCCGAGCACGCCCAAAGTCAGCGCCGTCCAGCCGATGACCAGCCGGCCGGTGGGCCCATTGATCTCGGGGTGGCGAAGCGTGCGCCAGGCGACGGCGAGCAGCACCAGCGGCAGCGCCCAGCCGAGCAGACCGACACTGCCGGTTACGACGGTGCGCACGACCTCGCCGATACCTCCCGGCAACCGCCACCACACGGCGGCCGCCGAGACCACCGCCAGCGCGATGAGGCCAAGCCCGATGCCGTCGCGCCGCTGCTCGGGAGCAAGGTCACGGGCGGTGTGCCCGATGCTCCGGGCGAGGGCACCGAGCAGGTGAGCCAGGCTCAGCCAGATCATCCGGATCAGCGAACCGATGGCGCGTACGACTCGGGCCACCGGGCTCGGGCCCTGCTTTGGACGCGACTGCGGGCGTGTTTGAGCGCGCGTCGAGCCTTTAGACGTCGAGCGCGACCTGGACGACCGCGATCTGCCGCTCTTCGAAGAGGCCTTGCCCTTCGTCGAGCTGCGCGACCGCGGTGGGGAAGACAGACGAGTCGCCACGCTGGCAGGCTACGTCTTTGTCCCACCAGTCACACGCGTCACACGCCGACACGCCGCCCTGGCCCCCCTCTGCCCCATCCCCTCTCCCCGATCATCCGAGAGGGTTATCGACATGGTGCGTGGGTCAGGTCTCGAGCACGACCGGGACGATCATCGGGCGACGGTGATGTTTGTTGGACACCCAGCGCCCCGTCGTACGCCGGATGAGCTGCTGCAACTGCTGGGTGTCATCGACACCATCACGGGCGGCTGCGTCGAGCGCGTCGACCAGCAACCGTTTGAGGTCGCCGAAGACCGCGTCGTCCTCGGCGAAGCCGCGCGCCTGCACCTGCGGACCGTTGACCACCTTGCCCGAGACCGAGTCAATGACCGCGATCACCGAGATGAAGCCCTCCTCGCCGAGCACCAGCCGGTCCTTGAGCTCGGGCTCGCCGATGTCTCCGACCGAAGACCCGTCCACGAACACGTAGCCACAGTCGACCTTGCCCACCACGGACGCCACCTTGTCGACCAGGTCGACGACGAAGCCATCCTCGGCTCGCAACACCCGGTCGGCAGGCACGCCCGTACGAATCGCCAGGTCAGCGTTGGCTTTGAGGTGCCGCATCTCCCCGTGCACCGGCAGCACGTTGCCCGGTCGGACGATGTTGTAGCAGTAGAGCAGCTCACCGGCACTGGCATGGCCGGAGACGTGCACCAGTGCGTTGCCGCTGTGCACGACGTCGGCACCCCAGCGGGTGAGGCCGTTGATGATGCGGAACACGGCGTTCTCGTTGCCCGGGATCAGCGACGAGGCCAACACGACGGTGTCGCCGGGCTGGATGTGCACCTTGTCGTGCGTACGGCCAGCAATGCGGGCCAGCGCAGACATCGGCTCACCCTGCGAGCCGGTAGAGATCAACACCAACTTTTCCGGCCGGTGGTCGGCCAGGTCACGCCCGTCGACAAGCACCCCCGGCGGCACCTTCAGATAGCCCAGGTCGCGCGCCACGCCCATGTTCCGGATCATTGACCGCCCGACGTAGGCCACCTTGCGCCCGTGCCGGACCGCCGCATCCATCACCTGCTGCACCCGATGGATGTGCGAGGCGAAGCAGGCCACGATGATCCGCTGCTGCGAGTTGGCGAACACCCGGTCCAGCACCGGGGTGATCTCGCGCTCCGAGGTGGTGAAGCCGGGCACCTCGGCATTGGTGGAGTCCACCAGAAACAAGTCGACGCCCTGCTCGCCCAGCCGGGCGAAGGCCCGCAGATCGGTGATTCGCCGGTCCAGCGGCAACTGATCCATCTTGAAGTCACCGGTGTGCAGCACGATGCCGGCCTGGGTCCCGATCGCCACGGCCAGCGAGTCTGGGATGGAGTGGTTGACGGCCACAAACTCGAGGTCGAACGGCTCCATGCTGAGCACATCGCCCTCGGTGACGACGTGCCGCACGGTCTCTTTGAGCCGGTGTTCGCGCAGCTTGGCGTCGAGCAGCGCGAGCGTCAGCTTGGAGCCGACCAGCGGGATGTCGCCGCGCTCGCGCAGCAGGTACGGCAGGCCGCCGATGTGGTCCTCGTGACCGTGCGTCAGCACCACCGCGACGATGTCGTCGAGCCGGTCCCGGATGGCGGAGAAGTCGGGCAGGATCAGGTCCACCCCGGGATGGTTCTCCTCGGGGAACAGCACCCCGCAGTCGACGATCAGCAGCTTGCCCTGGTGCTCGAAGACGGTCATGTTGCGACCGATCTCGCCGAGCCCACCGAGCGGGGTGACCCGCAGGCCACGCTTGGGCAGCTGCGGCGGCGCGCCGAGCTCGGGGTGCGGGTGGCTCATGGGTGCGGGGTCCTCACGTATGGCGGCGCGAGCGTCGGTCGACGCGGGCGGTGGTGTCAGTCCGGCAACAAGCCCGCGACGTCCAGGTCGGCACGTAGTGCGGCGACCTCGTCGTCGGTGGCCGCCAGCAGCGGCAAGCGAAGGGCGCGGTGCGCGAGCACGCCGACAAGCTGCAGCGCAGCCTTCACGGCGATGGCGCCCTGGGTGCGGGTCATCACGCCGCGCACGGCAGGCAGCAGCCGGTCGTGGATCTCGCGGGCGGTGGTGAGGTCCCCCTTGACGGCGGCGACGACCATGTCGGCGTACGGGCCGGCGGCGACGTGGCCGACGACCGACACCAGCCCCACGGCGCCGTGCGCGAGCCAGGCAAGGTTGAGCGCGTCGTCGCCGGAGTAGTACGCCAGGCTGCTTTCGCGCATCACCCACGAGCCGGCGCTGAGATCGCCGGTAGCATCCTTGACCGCCAGGATCCGAGAGTGCTGCGCGAGCTCGTTGAGCACCTCGGTCCCGATGCGGGTGCCGGTGCGGCCAGGGATGTCGTAGAGCATCACCGGCAGCTCGGTGGCGTCGGCGACAGCGCAGAAATGCGCCAGCAGGCTGGCCGGCGGCGGTTTGGAATAGTAGGGAGTGACGACCAACAGCCCGTGGGCTCCCGCCGTGACTGCTTGCTCGGCGAGCTCGACGGTGTGTCCGGTGTCGTTGGTGCCCACCCCGGCCACGATGCGGGCGCGGTCGCCGACCGCTGCGACCACGGCTTCGATCAGCTGCCGCTTCTCGTCGTCGCTGGTCGTCGGGCTCTCCCCGGTTGTACCGCTGAGCACCAGTCCGTCGCAGCCACCGTCCACCAGGTGGGTCGCTACCCTGATCGCGGCATCCAGGTCGAGGGCGCCGTCGCCGTCGAACGGGGTGACCATCGCCGTCAGCATCCGCCCGAAGGCGTCCACCGCCTCGGCGTGGTCGGTGGACGTCATGGCCCCACGCTACCGCTCGCGGCCGTTCGGCTCCCCCACCACTCCGTGCCCCTGTCTCGGTGACGCGCGCCACGTTTACGTGGCGGGCGACCAGGGGCGTGGCGGGCGATCAGGAGCGTGGCGGATCAGGCGCGCTCGTAAGTGGCGATGTCGAAGCCGTCGTACGGCTCGCGACCCACCTCAAGCCACGCCGACCAATCCGGCGCCGGGAACCAGGTGTCGCCTTCGGGCTCCAGCGGCAGGTGGGTGATCACCAGCCGGTCAGCCAACGGCAGCGCAGCGCGATAGACCTCGGCTCCGCCGATCACGAACACCTGCGGGTCGATCACCGCGGCGACCTCCAGCGCGACCACCACGTCGTGGCAGATCACCACCCCGCCCGGCGCCGCCCAGTCGGCCTGGCGGGTGACGACCACGCTGGTGCGCCCGGGCAGCGGCCGGCCGATCGAGTCGAACGTGCGACGCCCCATCACCAGCACGTGACCGATTGTCAGCGCCTTGAAGTGCGCGAGGTCGCCAGTCCGCGGCCACGGCAGGTCGCCGTCGCGGCCGATGACACCGTTGGCGGCCACTGCCGCGACGAGACTGACAGGCATGCACTCAGACCGCGATCGGCGCCTTGATGCCCGGATGCGGGTCGTAGCCAGAGATCTTGACGTGGTCGAGGTCGAAGGCGTCCAGTGCTCGCACCGACGGGTCGAGCCACAGCTCGGGCAGCGCCCGCGGCTCGCGGGCCAGCTGCAGCCGGGCCTGGTCGAGATGGTTGAGGTAGAGGTGCGCGTCTCCGAAGGTGTGCACGAAGTCACCGACCTCCAGATCACACACCTGCGCGACCAGGTGAGTCAGCAGCGCGTACGAGGCGATGTTGAACGGCACGCCAAGGAACACGTCGGCCGAGCGCTGATACAGCTGACACGACAGCCGGCTATGCCCCGACTCCGATGGCGTCACATAGAACTGGAACAGCGCATGGCAGGGCGCCAGCGCCATCGCCGGCAGGTCGGCAACGTTCCACGCCGACACCACATGCCGGCGCGAGTAAGGGTCGCTGCGGATCGCCTCAACAACGGCACCGAGCTGGTCGACGTGAGCAGCACCCAGCGTCGGCCAGGCCCGCCACTGCCGGCCGTACACCGGGCCGAGGTCGCCGGACGCGTCGGCCCACTCGTCCCAGATCGTGATCCCGCGTTCGCGCAGCCACGCCACGTTGGTGTTACCGCGTATGTACCACAGTAGCTCGCCGACCACCGAGCGGATGTGCACCTTCTTGGTGGTCACCAGCGGAAAGCCAGCCCGCAGGTCGAAGCGCATCTGGTGGCCGAAGACACTGAGCGTTCCGGTGCCGGTGCGGTCGGACTTACGCACGCCCTCGTCGAGGACCCGCTGGACCAGATCGAGGTACGCCCGCACCTGCGCGACGCTACACGCCTGCGCCTACGGGGATCAGGAGTGACGCACCATCAACGCGTACGAACCGAGCCCGAGCAAGCGTGCCGCGTCGACCTCTCCGCCGCTGGTGAGCAGGTGCCGGATCGAGCCGTCGGCGGGGTCGAAATCGACGTCGTCCACCTCGCCGATGTTGTCACCGGCGTCGGTGAGCACCCGCTGCCCGAGCAGGCTGCGCTTCTTGTTCGTAAGGCGCGCCAGCTCGCCGTCGGGCTCGACCAGCAGACCGGCCGACGGCACCGTCACCGCGTCCGGCCCGAAGGTGATGACATCGGCCCAGCGCAGGACGTCCGCCTTGTCGGGGGTCTTCTTCAGCACTAGGGCGACGACCCGTGCCTGCGAGGCGTCAACCACGAAACGCTGCACCTTGCCCACGGTGTCCGCGGTCTCGGTGCCGACGACGGGATGACCTCTGCCCTCGGAGAACCTCATGTCTGCGAGCCCGACTCGCGCAACCGGTCCCGGAACGCTTCGACCGCGGCCCCGAAGCCCGCTAGGTCGTCGGTGACGAAGTCGACCGCCGCGGCCGGCACGATCAGCCGCTCACCAGAGACCGCAAGCGTGTCCGGCAGGGGGATCAGCACTCGCTTGTTGTCCTTGCTCAACGCCTCGGTCGGGTCGATCTCGTAGCCGACCACATCGGCGTACTCGTCGACGTCGAGCACCACGTCGACCACCTCGCCCAACTCGACACCGTCATCGGTCAGCACCTGTGAGCCGAACACGTCACCGCCCTTGGCCTGGGCGCGCGCGATCACCTCGTCGCGCGGCTGGAACACCGACTCGTCGTCGATGATCACCGCGTCGCGCCCCAGGGCCCGTACGCCCCCCCAGGGCAGGCCATGCTTCAGCGGACCGGCCAACAGCCCGCGGCCCGCGAGGGTGAAGCCTGCGACCTCGCCGTTGCCGCCGCCGTAGACCACATCGCGCACCTGGGCGACGTCGTCGCCGCGCACGGTCACCACCGGGCGCCCAGACACCTCGGTGACCCGCATCAGCACCGTCATCGCCGGCGCCTGCCGGACACGACCGCCCCACCCCGTCGGCGGCGAGCCTGTACAGCGAGGACGGCAGCGGACAGCACGAGCAGCACGACGAGCACGAGGATCAACCAGCCCCACCATTCCACGGCGGCAGCGTACTCAGACGTCGAAGTCCAGCACCACGCGGTCGCTCGTAGGGTGGGATTGGCACGTCAGCACATAGCCGTCGGCGATCTCGCCGGGCTCCAGCGCGTAGCTGTGATCCATCCGCACGGTGCCCTCGATCAGCCGGGCCCGGCAGGTGCCACAAACGCCGCCGCGACATGAGTACGGGGCGTCCGCGCGGACCGCGAGAGCCGCCTCCAACACCGGCGCGCCATTGAGCGGCACCCGCAGCGTCGAGCGCCGGCCATCGAGCAGCACCTCCACCTCCGCACCGCCCGCCGCTCCCCACGAGTTGTCACCGGCAGACGGTGTTAGAACACCGTGTGCCGGTGACAACTTGGGGGCGGGCGGGGACTCGTCGGCGTGGAACAGCTCGGTATGCACAGCGGCGGGATCGGCGCCGCGCTGCAGCAGCAGATCGCGTAGGTCGGTCACCATCGCATGCGGCCCGCACAGATACCAGCAGTCGATCTGCTCTGCGGCCACCGGGCCGTCCAGAAGCCGGCCCATCCGCTGCCGGTCCAGTCGCCCGGACAGCAGGTCCACGCCGCCGGGCTCGCGGCTCAGCACATGCACCAACTGCAGGCGTGCGCTGAACCTGTCCTTGAGGTCGGCGACCTCCTCGGCGAACATGACGCTGCGCGCGGTGCGGTTTGCATACACCAGCGTCACCCGACTGCCTGGCTGCTCGGCGAGCACGGTGCCGGCGATCGACAGCACCGGCGTGATCCCGCTGCCGGCCGCCACCAACCCGTACGACCGGACCTGGCCGGGGTCGAGCTGACCGGGCCCGAAGCGCCCGGCCGGGGTCAGCACCTGCAACGCATCCCCCACTTCGAGGGTGTTGGCGACGTAGGTGGAGAACCCGCCGCCGGACAGCAGCTTGACCCCGATGCGCAACACCCCGGACCCGGCGGCGGTGCAGATCGAGTACGAGCGACGCTCGCCGTCGTCGAGCGCGGGGGCGACCACGGCGACGTGCTGCCCGGCCGCGTGCGCGTACGCGGCCACCAGCTCGGGCGGCACCGCGAAGGTGATCGCGACCGAGTCGTCGGTGAGCCGGTCGAGCACCGCGACGGTCAGCTCGTTGAAGCGGGCGGCGATGTCAGTGGTCCTTGAATCGGTCGAAGGGCTCGCGGCAGGCCCTGCACTGCCACAGCGCCTTGCACGCCGTCGACCCGAAACGAGACAGCTCGCCGGTGTCCGGTGAGCCGCACTGCGGACACCGCACCGACAGGGTCAGCGGCACCACGGATGGCGTCTCGGCGCGGATCGACGCCCGACCGCTGGGCGGCGCGATGCCGTAGTTGCGGAGCTTGTGTCGCCCGGCGGTGCTCATCCAGTCGCTGGTCCAGGCGGGACTGAGTTCCAGCCGCACCTCGACAGCAAGGTGTCCGGCAGCTGCCAGCCGAGTGCGCACGTCGTTGGCGATGGCATCCATCGCCGGGCAACCGGAGTACGTCGGGGTGATGGTCACCGTCACCTGCCCGGAGTCATCGATCGCGACGTTGCGCAGCACGCCCAAGTCGTCGATCGTCAGCACCGGGATCTCTGGGTCGGGCACCTCCGCAACCAGCGATCGGATGTCCGCAGCGGATCCGGACACCGCGCTCACCAGCTCGCCCCGGGGTGTGAGCGGGCGACATGCTGCAGCTCGGCCAACAGGTGGCCCATGGCCTCGGTGTGGATACCGTGCCGACCACCGCTGTGCCGGACCCGGGTACTGGGCACCGCCAAGGTTGCCCGCTCGAGCACCGCTGACACATACCCCAGCACAGGGTCGCGCAGGCTCGCCGGGTCGACTGCCATGCCGACAGCGGCGAGGCTCGAGGTCACAGCGTCGGGCTCGAAGAGCTCCTCGACGTACGGCCAGACCGCGTCCACAGCTGCCTGCATACGCTGGTGGGACTCTGCGGTGCCGTCGCCGAGGCGCAGCACCCACTGGGTGGCATGGTCGCGGTGATAGGCGGCTTCTTTGACCGCCTTGGCCGCCACCGCCGCGAGCGTGTCGTCACTGGCGCCGGCGAGCGATGCGTACAGCTCTTGCTGCCACGCCGAGAACACCAGCAGCCGGGCCACACACCGCCCGAAGTCGCCGTTGTCTGCCAGCTCGACCAGCTGCACGTTGGTGAAGTCGCGCTCGTCACGCAGGTAGGCCAGCTCGTCCTCACTCCGGGCTGCACCATCGGCACCGGGCAGCAGCGAGCCCGCATAGCTCAGCAGTGGTCGGGCCTGGCCGAGCAGGTCGAGCGCAATGTTGGCAAGCGCAACGTCCTCCTCGAGCTGGGGTGCGGACGCGACCCACTCGCCCATCCGCTGTGCGAGCACCAGCGCGTCGTCGCCGAGCCGCAGCGCATACGTGCCGGCGTCGTACGAAATGCGCGGATCGCGGGTGGGGGTCACCGCCGTGGGGGTCACCGGGGTGGGGGCGGGCTCAGTCACAGATGCTCGACCCCGTCCGGCACGGCATAGAACGTGGGGTGCCGATAGACCTTGTCCGCGGCCGGGTCAAAGAAGGCGTCCTTCTCGTCCGGGCTGCTTGCGGTGATCGCCGCGGCCGGCACCACCCAGATCGACACGCCCTCCTGCCGTCTGGTGTAGAGGTCGCGGGCGTTGCGCAGCGCCATCTCGGCGTCCGGCGCATGCAGGCTGCCGACGTGCGCGTGACTCAACCCGCGCCGTGAGCGCACGAACACTTCCCACAGCGGCCACTCCCCCGCGGTGGCCGCCGCGGCGCTCATGCCGCCCCCTGAGCATCGGTCGCATGCTTGGCCGCGAAGGCTGCCGCCGCGTCCCGCACCCACTGACCGCGCTCGTGCGCGGCCCGCCGGTGCGCCAGCCGGGCAGCGTTGCACGGGCCGTTGCCGCCGATCACCTCGAACAGCTCGCGGAAGTCGATGGGGCCGGTGCGCCAATGCCCCGCGCTCTCGTCGAGGCTGAGCTCCGGGTCGGGCAGCGTCAGCCCGAGCGCCTGCGACTGCGGCACCGTCATGTCCACGAACCGTTGGCGCAACTCATCGTTGCTGAAGCGCTTGATCCCCCAACGCATCGACCGCTCGGAGTTCGGCGAAGCGTCGTCCGGGGGACCGAACATCATCAGGCTCGGCCACCACCATCGATCGACGGCGTCTTGGGCCATCGCCTGCTGTGCGGAGGTGCCGTTGCTCAGCGTGTGCAGGATCTCGAAACCTTGCCGCTGGTGAAAGGACTCCTCCTTGCAGATGCGGACCATTGCACGGGCATACGGACCGTACGAGCAGCGGGTGATGGGGACCTGGTTGACGATGGCGGCTCCGTCGACGAGCCACCCGATCGCACCCATGTCTGCCCAGGTCAGGGTGGGATAGTTGAAGATCGAGGAGTACTTCTGCCTGCCCGAGTGCAACTTGTCCAGCAACTCTGAGCGGTCGACGCCGAGTGTCTCGGCCGCGGCATACAGGTACAGCCCGTGACCCGCCTCGTCTTGCACCTTGGCGAGCAGGATGGCTTTGCGCTTGAGGCTGGGCGCACGACCGATCCAGTTGCCCTCTGGCTGCATCCCGATGATCTCCGAATGCGCGTGCTGGGCAATCTGGCGGATCAGCGACGCCCGGTAAGCCCCGGGCATCTGATCGCGCGGCTCGACTCGGGCGTCGGCATCGATCAGCGCCAGGAAGGTGGCATCATCCTCGCCGCCCAGATCGGCGGGGCCGGCAGCTGTCACACCTGCCGGCTCAGGGGGGCCGAAGTCGTTGCCGTACATGCACTGATATTACGGTGATCTTCCTTGCAGCAGCAAGACTGTTATATCCAGCCAGGGCTGAGAGACTGTGCCGGTGACTTCTCCCGCGTCCCCGAATGCCGACGTCAGCGTGCGCACGGCTTGGCCGGCCGATGCCGATGCGTTGGCCGGAGCCCAAGTACGCGCCTGGCGCGACACGTACGCAGAGGTGCTGCCTGCCGAGGTGCTCGACCACCTGGACACCGAGGCGATCGCGCAGCAGTGGCGCCTGTCGATGGCCAAGCCAGGTGATGCGCGCAACCGGTTGTTGGTCGCACTGGAGCGCGCGAGCGTGCGTGGGTTTGCCGTCACCGGCCCGAGCCCGGATCCCGATGCCGACGCGGTCCGCGACGGTGAGGTCGTCGAGTTGGTCGTCGATCCGGAGCACCGGGGCGCCGGGCATGGCTCCCGGCTGATGCAGGCCTGCGTGGACACCCTGCGCGCCGACCGGTTCGCGCACGGCCGCACTTGGGTCGCCAGCACCGACGACAGCGGACGAGAGTTCCTGATCAGTGCCGGTTGGGGCCCCGACGGCGCACACCGTGAGCTTGACCTGCACGGGGACGGCAGCGTGCTGGTCAAGCAGGTGCGGTTGCACACGGATCTCGGTGAGGGTGCATGAGCACCGACGAGCCGGCCGCCTTCGCTGGGTTTCCGGTGGCGGGTCTGGACTTCTACGATGATCTGGAGGCCGACAACACCAAGGTGTTCTGGACCGAAAACCGCCAGGTCTATTTCGATGCGGTTCGCGCGCCGATGACGGCGCTGCTGGCCGAGTTGGAGCCAGAGTTTGGCCCTGGCAAGGTGTTCCGTCCCTACCGTGACCTGCGATTCAGCAACGACCCGACCCCGTACAAGACACACCAGGGCGGTTTCGTCGCGCGCAGCCAGTCCAGCGGGTGGTACGTGGAGCTGAACGCCGCCGGTCTGCGGGTCGGCGCTGGATTTTACGAAGCCTCAGGAGCTTCCCTGGCCCGCTTTCGTGAGGCCGTTGACGACGATCGGTCCGGCAACGAGCTGCGGGGCGTGGTCGACCGGCTCGCGGCCGCCGGCTTCGAGATCGGTGGGGACCGGCTGAAGACCCGTCCCCGCGGTTATGCCGCCGACCACCCGCGGATCGACCTGCTTCGGCATCGCAGCCTCGTCGCCATCCGTCATCATCACAACAACCCGGCATGGCTGCACCGGGCAGAGGCCGCGGACCGGGTGCGCGAGCAGTGGCGACAGCTGCGCGAGCTTGTCGATTGGATCGGAGCCCACGTGCAGCAACCAGCCGCCGGATGACCCGAACGACCGGCCAACCGTCACGCCGAGCCGTCATCCGCGACGGCATCGGTGTCGGGCTCGCCACCGGCGCCTACGGCGTCTCGTTCGGTGCCTTGGGGGTGACCTCCGGCCTGAGCGTCGCCCAGACGTGCATGCTGTCGCTACTGCTGGCGTCGGGTGCCTCGCAATTTGCCCTGGTGGGAGTGCTCAGTGCCGGCGGGGCGCCCGTTACCGCCGTCGTGTCCGCACTCTTGCTGGGCACCCGCAACACCCTGTACGGCTTGCGACTGGCACCGCTGCTGCAACTGCGTGGCCTGCGAAGGCTGCTGGGTGCACAGCTGGTGCTGGACGAAACCACGGCGATGGCGGTCAGCCAACGCACTCCACAGCTCGCGCGGGTGGGCTTCTGGTCCACCGGCATCGCCGTTTTCACCGCCTGGAACGTGGCAACCCTGGGCGGCGCACTGGGCGGGACGGCGATCGGGGACCCACAGGACTACGGCCTGGACGCCGCTGTGGGCGCGGCATTCCTGGCGCTGCTCTGGCCCCGCCTTGACGGGTCCGGGCCATGGATAGCCGCGACGCTGGCGGTGACTTTGGCACTGGCCACCGTTCCCGTGCTCACGCCAGGCCTGCCAGTGCTCGTCGCGGGCGTGGTGGCTCTGCTGATCGCCCGCCGCCCCCCGAGCCAAGAGGCCGCCAAGACTCGGACGGAACAACCATGATCTGGACCGCTGTGCTGGTCAGTGCCCTGGGGTGCTACCTACTGAAGTTGGCTGGGCTATCGGTGCCGCAGCGCGTGCTCGACCGGCCCTACGTCCGCCGAGTGGCGGACCTCATTCCGGTCACACTGCTGGCTGCCTTGGTCGCGGTCCAGATTGTCAGCGACGGCAGCCGGCTGGTCTTCGATGCCCGGGCGGTCGGTCTGGCCGCGGCGGTCGTGGCGCTGCTGCTGCGCGCCCCATTCCTCGCGGTGGTGGCGGTCGCCGCATTGGCGGCCGCCCTCGCCCGCCTTGTCTGACCCGCGGCGCCACATACCTCCGCCACATACCTCCCGCGCAGACCGGTGGCCGGCGGAGGGAGGACAAGCCACCCGCGGACGGGTCAGGGGTGCTCCTGGTCGTGCAGCGCAATCGCCCGCTGCATGGCCTCGCGGGCGCGGCGGCGGTCCCGCGAGTCGTCGTAGGCCAACCCGAGCCGAAACCACGCGGCCCAGTCGGTCGGCGCGGCGGTGACCTCAGCCTGCCGGGACTCGAATAGCGCATCAGCAGCAGCGCGGTCAGGTCGCCCAGACGGCGCCACCGGCAACTCTTCGTCCGGCCACCGGCCGGACGCGGCCAGCTGGGTGCCCAACCGCTGGGTCGCCGCGCCGAAACGCAGCTCACGCCACACCGCCCAGGCGCCGATCGCCGGCACCACCAGCAGGGCCAGCCCGAGCGCGACCGCCGCCGGGTCGCCACTGCGCACGGCCACCACCCCACGCCAACCAATGGTCACCAGATAGAACGCCGTCACCGCCACCAGCACGACGATCGTGGACCGCACCCGCATCGCCACCGCCGATCGCCGACGGATCAGAGACCGAGCACGGCGTCGAGCCCGACGGTGAGCCCGGGCATCGACGGCACCGCTCGCACGGCGGCCAGCACCCCGGGCATGAACGATGCCCGGTCGTGCGAATCATGCCTGATCGATAGCGTCTCCCCCACCCCACCGAGCAGCACCTCTTGGCTGGCGGTCAGACCGCGCACCCGCAACGCGTGCACAGCGATCCCGTCAATATCGAAGCCCCGGGCGGCCGCGCCGTCGTCACCGGTCGCGTCCGGCACTGGGCCGAGACCTGCCTGCTCCCGTGCGGCTGCGATCAGCTGCGCCGTACGACGGGCGGTGCCCGATGGCGCGTCGACCTTGTCCGGGTGATGCATCTCGACCACCTCCACGGACTCGAAATAGGCCGCGGCCTGCGCAGCGAACCGCATCGCCAGCACCGCCCCGACCGAGAAGTTCGGCGCCACCAGCACTCCTACCGAAGGGTTATCGGCTAGCAGGTCACGCACCTCGTCCAGTCGGGCACCGGCCATCCCAGAGGTGCCGACGACCACGTGCGTGCCAAGGTCGACTGCTCGTCGCAGGGTAGCCAGCACCTGGTCCGGCCGGGTCACATCCACCGCCACGTCGACCTCGGCAAGCGCATCGAGGTTGTCGCCGGACCCGATCCGTGCCAGCAGTGCCAGGTCGTCGGCGGCGTCGACCGCAGCACTGATCGCTTCGCCCATCCGTCCGTAGGCACCCACCACAGCCACCTGAGTGACGCTCACGAACGCTCCTCCATCAGCTCAGCCAGCACCGTGCGGGCAGTGTCCATGGCAGTCCACACCTCGAAGTACGACGTGCTCAGCGGGGACAGTCCGATCCGCCACAGGTCTGGATTGCGGAAGTCGCCGATAACCCCGTCGGCCGCCAGCTGATCACTCCAGCGACGTGCCTCGGGGTGCCGCAAGACCAGGTGCGCGCCGCGCAGCACCGGATCTCGTGGGCTGGCGAGGGTGACACCCAGCGGGCCTAGCCAGGCATCGGCCAGCGCAATGGCGAGCTCGGTCAACCCCGTCGCTTTGGCGGCGATGGCAACCATCCCCGCATCGGCCACCAATCGAACCCCCTCGCGGACGGTGATCAGCCCCAGCACCGACGGCGTTCCGGACAACATCTGCTCGATGCCGGTCGCCGGCGTGAAGTCGGCTGCCATCGCAAAGACGTCGGCGGCCCCGAACCACCCTGGCACCGGCTGCTTCAGGTCGCCATGGTGACGGGTCGCGGCGTACAGATATGCGGGAGCACCGGGACCGCCGTTGAGATACTTGTATGTGCAACCCACCGCCAGGTCGACCGTCGCGGCATCCAGGCCGACCGGCACCGAGCCGGCCGAGTGCGACAGGTCCCACACCGTCACCGCGCCGGCTGCATGGGTCATCGCGGTCACCGTCACCAGGTCGGCAACGTAGGCGCTGCGGTAGTCGACGTGGCTGAGTGCCACCACCGCCACGTCGTCGCCCAGCGCCGGCTCCAGCACCCCGGGGTCCACCCCGCCGTCGGGGTCCGGCGCCAACCACCGCACCGCCATCCCCCGCTGCTCAGCCACCGCCTGCAGCACATACCGGTCGGTGGGGAAGTCGGTGTCGGCGGCAACAAGCACGGTACGTCCGGGACGCAACCCGGCCGCAGCATGCAGCGCCTTGAACAGGCACACCGACGTCGAGTCGGCCACCACCACCTGCCCAGGCGCCGCACCGAGGACGGCTGACCCGATCAGGTCGCCCACCTGCCGCGGCAGCCGCAACCACGTCTCCTGCCAGCTGCGGATCAGGCGGCCGCCCCACTCGTGCTGCACGACCTCGTGCAGACGTTCAGCGGTGGTCCGCGGCAGCCGGCCGAGCGAGTTGCCGTCGAGGTAGGCCAGCACGCCATCCGACGGCGAGTCACAGACAAACCTGTCCCGGTAGCTCGCCAGCGGGTCCCTCGCGTCTAACCCGGCGGCATCCTCCCGGGTCGGCGCCCGCAGACTGGTACTGCTCATCAGCCGATCTCCGTCCGTACGGTGAGCAGCTCGGGGAAGAACGTGAGGTCCAGCGCCCGCGCCAGGAAACCGACGCCGGACGAACCCCCCGTGCCGCGCCGGTGTCCGATGATGCGCTCCACGGTCTTGAGGTGCCGGAAACGCCACAGCTGAAACGACTCCTCGACGTCCACCAGCTCCTCGGCGGTCTCGTACACATCCCACCACCCCTCGGTGTCGGCGTAGACCTGGCGCAGCACCTCCACCACCCCATCATGGGCCACGTACGGCTCAGACCAGTCGCGCTGCACCCGCTCGGCGGGCACCGGCAGGCCACGACGGGCCAGCAGCCGGAGAAACTCGTCGTAGAGGCTGGGTGCCTGCAGGTCGTCCTGCAGGCGACGCTGTGCGGCTGGGTCGTGGTCGAACACCGCGACCATTGCCGGCAGCTTGTTGCCGAGCATGAACTCCACGCTCCGGTAGGCCGCCGACTGGAAACCGGAGGCGTCGCCGAGCACCTGCCGAAACTGCGCGTACTCGACCGGTGTCAGCGTCTCCAACACGCCCCACTGCTCGAACAGCTGTCGCTGGATGTGCTTGATCCGCGCAAGCCGCTTCAGCGCCGGCGACAGGTCGTCGGCGGCCAACAGACCCATCGCTGAGCGCAACTCGTGCGACAGCAGCGTGAGCCAGAGCTCGGTGACCTGGTGGGCGATGATGAACAGCAACTCGTCGTGGTGATCGCTGAGCGGCCGCTGGGCTGCCAACAAGGTGTCGAGCTGCAGATAGCCCGCGTATGTCTGCCGTCCCGTCAGGTCGGTCGTGACCTCAGGCTCGAGCGGCCGGTAGCCGCGCTGCACCGGGTCATCCACGGGTCGACCTTACTGAGCCTGGGTCCCCGTGGGCTCAGGCGACGGCGGCGGCAAACCGGTCGGCGTCGTCGAACGGGCCGACCACTGCCAGGGCCGGGGTGGCGTCGAGGAGTTCGGCGGCGAGGTTTCGCACGTCGTCGGGAGTGACGGCCGCGACCCGGGCAAGCACCTCGTCGATGCTGGGCAGCTCGCCGTGCACCAGGTCTGCCTTGCCGATCCGGCTCATCCGCGAGCCGGAGTCCTCCAGCCCGAGCACGATGCTGCCGCGCAACTGGCCCCGACCGCGGGTTACCTCGTCGTCGCTGAGACCACGTGCGGCGACGTCGACCAGTTGCTCGCGACACAGCGCCAGCACGTCGTCGACGCGGCCCGGCGCGCACCCGGCGTAGACACCCAGCATGCCGCTGTCGGCGTAGTGCGTGGCAAAGGAGTACACCGCGTAGGCGAGCCCCCGCTTCTCCCGGATCTCCTGGAACAGCCGCGAGCTCATGCCGCCACCGAGCGCGGTCATCAGTACGCCGACCGCATAGCGCCGGTTGTCGGAGCGCGGGAGCCCGGGCAGCCCCAGCACCAGGTTCGCCTGCTCGGTCGGGCGGGCGATCAGTCCTGCGCCCCGTCCGTAGGCCACCGATGCGCCGGCATAGTGGCGGGCCGGTTGTGGCTGTGCGACGGCATCAGCCAGCCAGCCAGCGGCACCGAACTGGGCTCGCACCCGCTGCACCAGGTCGGCATGCTCGACATTGCCGGCGACCGCCACCACGACCGCCTCCGGCCGGTAGCTGCGCCGGTAGTGATCGTCGACCTGAGCGCGAGTCAGCGACCGGATCGAGTCGGCCGTCCCCGCGATCGGCCGCGCCAGCGGCGACCCCGCCCACAGGCGCTCGGTGATGAGATTGTGGACGACGTCGTCGGGGTCGTCGTCGTTCATCGCGATCTCTTCCAAGATCACCGCACGCTCCGCCTCGACGTCGTCGGTGGCGAGGGTTGACGAGGTCACCATGTCGGCGAGGATGTCCACCGCCAGCGGCAGGTCTTCGTCGAGGACGTGCGCGTGGTAGCAGGTGTACTCCTTGCTGGTGAAGGCGTTCACCTCACCGCCGACGGCCTCCAACGGCGCCGAGATGTCCAGCGCGGTCCGGGTGCCGGTGCCCTTGAAGAGCAGGTGCTCAAGGAAGTGCGAGGCGCCGACCAGCGAGTCCGCCTCGTCCCGGGAGCCGACGCCCACCCAGATTCCGACGCTGGCCGAGCGCACCCCGGGCATGTGTTCGCTGACCACCCGCAGGCCGCCCGGCAGCACGGTCCGGCAGACCAGACCGCCCTGCTCGGGCGTCAGCAGCGTCGCTGTCGTCCCGACCGGTTGGTCGGGCAACGCACCACCGGTCACCCGACCGGAGCCTCGACCTTTTCTGCCGCGTCCTCCTCGACGACCGGCTTCAGCGACAGCTTGCCGCGGTCATCGATCTCGGCGATCTCAACCTGCAGCTTCTGGCCGACCGATACCACGTCGTCGACCGAGTCGACCCGCTGCCCGCCGGCCAGCGCGCGCAGCTTGGAGATGTGCACCAAGCCGTCCTTGCCGGGCACCAGCGAGACGAACGCGCCGAACGTGGTCGTCTTGACGACTGTGCCGAGATAACGCTCACCCACCTCAGGCATCGTCGGGTTGGCGATCGCGTTGATCATTGCCCGGGCCGCCTCGGCGGCGTCGCCCTGCTCTGCGCCGACGTAGATCGTGCCGTCGTCCTCGATGGAGATCTTGGCGCCGGTGTCGTCCTGGATCTGGTTGATGATCTTGCCCTTGGGCCCGATCACCTCGCCGATCTTGTCGACTGGCACCTTCAAGGTGATGATCCGCGGCGCGTACTGGCTCATCTCGTCGGGTGCGTCGATGGCCTCGTTCATCACGTCCAGGATGGTCATTCTGGCGTCACGCGCTTGCTGTAGGGCGGCACCGAGCACCGATGCGGGAATGCCATCGAGCTTGGTGTCCAACTGCAACGCGGTGACGAACTCGCGGGTGCCGGCGACCTTGAAGTCCATGTCGCCGAAGGCGTCCTCGGAGCCGAGGATGTCGGTCAGGGTGACGTAAGACGTCTCGCCGTCCACCTCGTCGGAGATGAGGCCCATCGCGATGCCAGCGACCGGCGCGCGCAACGGCACCCCGGCGTTCAGCAGCGCCATCGTCGAGGCACAGACCGACCCCATCGAGGTCGAGCCGTTCGAGCTCAGCGCCTCCGAAACCTGCCGGATGGCGTACGGGAACTCCTCGCGTGTCGGCAGCACCGGCAGTAGGGCCCGGCCGGCCAGCGCACCGTGCCCGACCTCACGACGCTTGGGTGAGCCCACCCGGCCGGTCTCACCGGTCGAGTAGGGCGGGAAGTTGTAGTTGTGCATGTAGCGGCGGGTGGTCTCTGGCGACAGCGTGTCCAGCCTTTGCTCGAGGCCTAGCATGTTCAGCGTGGTGACGCCGAGGATCTGGGTCTCCCCACGCTCGAACAGCGCCGAGCCGTGCACCCGCGGAATCACGTCGACCTCCGCTCCCAGGGTGCGGATGTCGGTCAGACCGCGGCCGTCCATACGCACCTGGTCACGCAGCACCCGCTGGCGGACCTGCGACTTGGTGACCGAGCGGATGGCTGCACCGATCTCCTTCTCGCGGCCCTCGTAGCCGGCACCGAGCTGGTCCAGGCAGGACCCCTTGATCTCGTCGAGACGAGCCTCGCGCTCAGCCTTGCCGCTGATCGTGACGGCCTGGGCGATGTCGTCCCGTACGGCGGACTCCACCGCGGCGAGCACGTCGTCGCCATACTCCAGGAAGCGCGGGTACTCCGCGACCTCCTTGGCCGCCTTGTTTGCCAGATCGCGCTGCGCGACACATAGCTGGCCGATGAAGCTCTTAGCCCGCTCGAGGCCCTCGGCAACGATCTCCTCGGTGGGCGCCTGACGGCCCCCGCGAACCAGCTCCCAGGTGCTTTCGGTGGACTCGGCCTCGACCATCATGATCGCGACATCGGCGTCGTCGGCGTCGGAAACCAAACGCCCGGCGACGACCATGTCGAACACGGCAGTCTCCAGCTGGCTGTGCGTGGGGAAGGCCACCCAGTCACCGTCGATCAGGGCGACGCGGGTGGCGCCGACCGGGCCGGTGAAGGGCAGCCCCGAGATCTGTGTCGAAGCGGACGCGGCGTTGATTGCCAGCACGTCGTAGGGGTGGTCTGGATCGAGCGCCAGCACGGTGATGACGACCTGCACCTCGTTGCGCAGGCCCTTTCCGAAGGTGGGGCGCAGCGGCCGGTCGATGAGTCGGCAGGTGAGGATCGCGTCCTCGCTGGGGCGACCCTCGCGACGGAAGAACGAGCCGGGGATGCGACCCGCGGCGTACATCCGCTCCTCAACGTCGACGGTCAGCGGGAAGAAGTCCAGGTGCTCTTTGGGGTGCTTGCCGGCCGTGGTGGTCGACAACAACATCGTGTCCTCGTCCAGGTAGGCCGACACGGCGCCGCCCGCCTGGCGGGCCAGGAGGCCGGTCTCGAAGCGGACGGTGCGGGTGCCGTGTCGACCGTTGTCGATCACGGTCTCGGTGCTGTGAATCTCGGGCTCCATCGGTGGATGCCCCTCTCTGCTCTGTGCACGCGAGCAGGCCAACCCGGTGTCAACGGCACCGGTCATCGATCGAGGCCCGCGGGGTGTCGGCGACCGCCATGTGGGATCGGTGCGCCAGGCCACCCGTGGGCCACTACCGAGGACCGGCTGCCAGGGTGACTCCCTGGGGGCCTGTCTCGTGCAGCGATGAATGTTCGATTGTGGTGGTGCGGTGCTGCGTACAGCCGTCAGCGGCGCAGCCCGAGTCGCTCGATCAGCGACCGGTAGCGACCAATGTCAACCTGCTGCAGGTAGTTGAGCAGCCGCCGGCGTTGGCCGACGAGCAGCAACAAGCCACGACGGCTGTGATGGTCGTGCTTGTGCTCCTTGAGGTGCTCGGTCAGGTGCGAGATCCGGTGCGTCAGCAACGCGACCTGCACCTCAGGGGAGCCGGTGTCACCGTCAGACGTGGCGTAGTCATCGATGATCTTCTTCTTGGTCGCGACGTCAGTCGACACGCGAACTCCTCTCGAATTCTCTGCTGCGCGGCGCGCCGGGGCCTATCCACCCGGGCACACGAATCCCGCGGCCGTTACACGGCGGCCACAGGCTACCAGCGGCGGACCGCCCATTCCCAATCGTCGCGCACGGCGCTGGGGCTGTCGGCAGCATTCAGTAGTCGTCGGGTTCGGCATCGCCGGGGCGTGCGGCCCGTTTGTGCAAGGTCAGCTCACGAACGGTCCGGTGCAGTGCATCGACGGCGACGTCGAGAACCGCGTGGTCGTCGGTGTCGGACGGGTGCTTGGCTCGTGCGGGGTCGACCGGCTGGGGCAACAGGTCCGACAGGTCCCCGACCACGTGGTAACCACCATCGCGCAGCCCCTCGACCACCCCGCGGGAGCGCTCGGCCATCCACTCGAAGTCCTCGGCCGGCAAGGTGAACTTGGACATGTCTGGACGGTTCTCCAGCTGACGGCCCAACCAGCGGATCCAGAACAGGGACCGCGAGCTGTCGACGTCGGTGGCAGCCAGTCGCTCATTGACCCGACGAAGCAATTCGGCCTCGGCCGTTCCCAGCGACGGGTTCGACCTCGGCGGTTGCAGGTCGTGACCACTGGGGTCGACCCCCAACACTGAGCAGAACCGCTGCCACAACAACTCCGGTGCGCTTCCGGCTCGTGGCACCGTGATGACGTGTAAGCGATCTGCCGGCAGATGCTTGCGCCACCGCGCCAACGCGTCGGGGGCGTACTGGCTGGACCAGAACCGTTTGCCCCACGGCCCGTGATCACTGTCGGGGTGACGCAGCGACTGTGCGTAGTACTCCCAGCTGAACGGCTGCCGACTGCGCAGTCCGGTCTGCCACATCGCCGGCGCGACGCGGGTGAGGTCGCGCGCTGTGTAGATCACGTGCACGGTTGAGTCGCCGAGCGCCTTGAGCATGCGCTTGATCTCGGCTGCGCTGGCCGAGGCCATCATCTCGTGTGACAAGACGGCACGCCCGTCCCACGCTGAAAGCTCGGCGGCGAGCTTGGGCCAGGCGCCGGTGACATCGGCGCCGGTGGCCGGCATCTTGCCCCGCCCCAGCGCCTCGCGCACCGCCCGACCCTGGTTGCGGAAGGTCTTGCGGGGGTAGAGGACGCCCTGCTCAGCGAGGCGATCACAGTTGCGCATCAACAACCCCTGGACATACGTCGTCCCGGTCTTGTGCGGCCCCACATGCAGGTAGACGGTGTTGTTCACTGTTGGCTGCCTGCTCCCTTGTTGACGGTGCGCAACACGGACTTCGCGACCGCACGCAGTCGTGCACGCGGGCCGGACGGACGCTGCTGCCGGGCGCGGGGGGCGCCGCCGAGGCCGTGCACCGTCCGCATCTGGACCGCCCGGCGCACCAGGCCGGCCACCGCATCCAGGCCCACCTCGACGAGCTCATCGGGCGAGGTCTGGTCGGGCGGGGTCTGGCGGCGGCTGCCTTCGCTGGGTGGGGTTGGCACCAGGTCAGCCACATCGCCGACAACGTCGTAGCCCGCCGACCGCAGCCCGGCAGCCTGCTTTTCGGCGAGACCGTGCACCAGCGGGAATCGGTCCGGCGGCGGTGCGTACCGTGTGCTGCCGGAGCGACCGGCAAGCACCTGCTGGGCAAGCAGAGACTTCACGTGCGCGGCGTGCTCGGTGGGGGTCAATGCGCCGTCCCGGCCGCCGAGTTGAGCGTTCACCAGCCGCAGGAACGCCACCTCAGCAGACCCCAGCGACGCGTTCGGGCGGACGCCGTCGTCGCCCCCCGGTTGTGCAGCAACCCCCGGATCGACCCCGATCACCGCGGCGAAGCGTGCCCACAGCAGGCCCGGGTCGGCGCCCGCGGGCGGCACCGTGATCACGTGCACCCGCTCAGCCGGCAGGTCACGCCCCCACCGCGCGAGCACCCCGACCGGGTCATGCACCGACCAGAACCACCGCCCGACGACACCGGCGTGACCGAGATCGAGGACGTCGTGTAGGTACTGCTCGAACGACAACGAGCGGCCGTGCTTGGTCGACTCTTGCCACTCGGCCGCCAGCAGGCCCCACAGGTCTCGCGCGGTATAGATCACATGGACCCGCTCGGGACCCAACGAGTCGAGCGCGCGGGCCACATGCTTGCTGTTCGCGGCGGCGAACAACTCGTGCGAGATTACCGACGGCCCCGCCCAGTCTCGGGTAGCGGCCGCTACCCGCTCCCACATGCCCGCAGACTCCGCCGGGCGACTCTGCACCTCGCGCAGGTCGAGACTCGCCTGATAGTGGTCGGCGTAGCGGCGGCGGGCAAACCGGACACCCGCATCGGCAAGCGCGTGCCGCCGTTGCCACATCAGGTCCTGCAGGTACGTCGTTCCCGTCTTCGGTGCACCGATGTGCACGAACACCGGGCCGGCCGGTCCAGCCTCTGCCATCGAACGGCCGGGAAGCCGACCGCCCCGACGGGCAGGGCGGACCTTGGTTGTCTCGGCGTCCGGGCCAGCGTCAACGGCGGCGCGCGGGGGCTGGTTGCCGTGCCGACTCGTGAGCCTGCGCTGCAAAGGACTGAGCTCGGTCAACAGGCCCGCGGTTGCGCGGACCCCAGCAGCCGACAGCAGCGCGCTGTCGACGTCGACGGCCGGGGCCGAACGGAGCGTGTCCAGGTCGGGCAGGAGGTCGTTCAGGTCACCCGCCACGTCGTAGCCTGCCGCCTGCAGTCGCTGAACCACCTGGGCCGAACGCTGATGCACCGACTCGGCGAAGCGGCTCGGCAATTGCAGGACAGGACCGTCGGCACCAGCGAGCACCTTCTCGGCGAGCAGCACCCGCACCACCTGGTCGTAGTGCGCTTGCGTCACACCCGCCACCCGGGTCGCGTTCAAGCGCCGCAGCAACTCTGCCTCCACCGCCCCGAGTGAGGCATTCGGTCGGGCGGTATCGACGTGCCCGACTCTCGGGTCGACCCCGGTGACGGCGGCGAATCGTTCCCACAGCTCGCCGCGGCGACCGGCGCCGGGCGGCGGCACGGTGGCCAGATGCAGACGGCCGGCAGCTATCTCGGTGGACCACCGCTGCGCGATGGCGGCGACGTCGTGCAGCAGCCAGAAACGCTCCGCCAATCGGGCCGCCTGGTCACTTGCCGACGGGTCGTCGAGGCAACCGGCGACGAAGTCGGGCAACGGCACCGACACCCGATGCTTGACCTGCTCCTGCCAACCGGAGACCAACTGGCGGGCGAGATCGCGCACGGTGAGCACGACATGCACCTCGCGACCCGGGAAGGACCCGACCGCCCGGGCGACGGCGGCCTGGTCAGCGCCGGCGAGTAGCTCGCCGGAGATGATCGCAGTGGCGGCGTCCGCCTCCATGACGGTACGCGCTAGCCGGTCCCAGGCGCCGTCCCAGTCGGGGTTGCGGCGTCCGCCCCAACTACTGCCGCGCAGGTCCATCGTGGCCGCAAAGTGCTCGGTGCGTCGGCGCAGCGGGTAACACACCCCGTCGCGAGCCAGCCGGTTACGGCCCCGCCACAGCACGTCTTGGATGAAGGTGGTGCCGGTCTTGGGCGGGCCAACGTGCAGGTAGACACGCGGTGCCGTTGCCTGCTCAGGCGTCGTCATGGCTGCCGTCCTGCTCGTGCCGCAGCAGCCCGCGCGCGGATGTAGCCGCGCCTCGCCGGCAGCAGCCATGGGTGTCGCTCGCTGAAGCGCACCAGCCGCTGCGCCATCCCGTCGAAGCGCCAGTAGTCGCGCTCCGCGCGGAGGGTCGCCAGCTCGGCCTCATGCCGACGGCGCTCCTCGACGCGCTCCTCGACGCGCTGATCGGCAAGATCCCCCAGGTGGGCGAGTAGACCGCTCAGTGCGTCCAGTGCAACCGGAAAGAGGGCGTCCACCTCGATCTCGTCGGGTTGCAGGCTGTCGGCGGGCTCGGCCGGCAACAGGTCCGTCAGGTCGCCGACGACGTCGTAGCCGCCGGTGACAACTGCATCGACGAGTTGCTCGGACCGTTGCACCGCCCACTGCCGGTGCTCGGGAGGCAGCGTGGGCCGTTGTGAGGCAGGCACCGCGCGCTGCGGCGCCACCAGCACCGTCTCGGCGAGGACCTTGCGTACCTGGTCATCGTAGTGGCGTGCGGGGACCATCGGCTTGGAGTGAGTATTGAGCCGCCGCACCAGCTCCGCCTCGACCACACCAAGCGAGACGTTGCTCGGGCGCACATCGAGGTCCAGGTCAACGTCTGGCGCCAAGTCGGTCAGGCCGGTTGCGTCAGCAAAGCGCTGCCACAGCTCGTGTGGGCCACCCTGGACACGCGGCAGCACCACCAAGTGCAGCTGCTCGGGCGGGACGACGGCTGACCAGGTGCCGAGCACCCGCTGGGCGTCGTGCAGTCCCCAGAACAACTCACCGAAGGGCTTCGTGGCCTGCATGCCGTTGCTGACGAGGTCGTCAACAAAGGCCGACAGCGACACGTCGTGGCGGTGCTTGATGTGTTCCTGCCAGTCCGAGGGCAGTTGACGGGCGAAGTCACGGGCGGTGAAGACCACGTGCAGTTCTCGTCCGGACGGGCCGCACATGGCGTCTGCGATGGTGCGGGCCTGATCGGCGGTAACCCCACCGAGCAGTTCGTTCGACAGCAGGACCGAGCCATCCCACGCTTCGACCCGCGCCACCAATCGCTGCCAGGCACCCAACCACGGTCCGTCCGCGCGACCTCCCCACGACATCTCTCGAACATCGAGTGCAGCCGAGAAGTGTTCGTTGGGTTGTTGCAGCGGATACAGCAGCCCAGCCTCGCGCAACTGCACCCGATTGCGCCACAACACCGACTGCAGGTACGTCGTGCCTGTCTTGGGTGCTCCGACATGGAGCACCGCACGCGCAGGGAGAGGGGACAACGGCGCTTATCCCCCCGCCACGCGGCGCCGTGCGGCACCGGCTGCGCGTCGACCCACACGGGTCGCGCGTCGCGCCACCGACAGTGCCCGTGCTCGCGGCGTGACCGGCCCGCCCGACGGCGACGCGTCCGACTCGGCCGGCGCCTCGGAGTCGGACGGCCCGCCAGACTGGTCCGCACCGTCCTGGTTCCGCCACACCTTGCGCTTGTGCGCCCCGTCAGCCTGCATCGTCAACAACAACGCAGTCATCGCATGCACGGCCGCGCGGGACACCTCGTCCTCGGGTGAGTCCTCTGGCAGCGAGGTCTCTCGGGGGGTGGTGTCCACCCCCAGCTCGTCCAGTTCCCCCACCACATCGTGGCCCGAGCCGCGGAGCCACTCCACCGCCGCCTGTGCCGTTGCGGCGATCGGGGCCACGGCCTCCACCGGCAGCCGCGTCTTGCGCCCGGACTGCTCCTTGGTCAACTCGCCGTGCAGCAGTTGCTTGACCAGCGGCGAGTGCGAGGCCTTGCGCATCCGTCCCCCGAGATCCGCATTGACCCGGCGCAGCAGCTCGGCGGCAGCTGGGTCCAACCCAGGGTTTGCGCGGACACTCGTGGTGTCGTAGGCGCTGGAGTCGCTGAGGAACAGTGAGCTGAACCGCGTCCAGAGCTCGTCGGGTGCGGCGCCTGATCCGGGAAGCGTCACGACATGCACCCGATCTGGGGGCAGGTGACGGCCCCAGCGGCCCAACATCTGGCGGGGATCCTGCACGCTCCAGAACAGCTCGCCGTAGCTGTCCGGGACGGGATGGGCCAGCAGGTCGAGGAACTCGTTCATGGTGAAACTCTTGCCGTTCTTCACCTGCTCCTGCCACACCGCCGGCACCACCCGGCCGAGGTCGCGCAGGGTGGCCACCACATGCACCTCGGCCGATCCGAAGGACGCCAACGCCCGCGCGATCTGTTGGTCGCTTGCCGGGGCTAGCCACTCGCACGAGATGACGCTGGTGCCTGGCCAGTCGCGTACCTCGGCGGCCAACCGATCCCAACGGCCTGTCAGCCGGCCACCGCCACCGCCGCGGGCCTTGACCCGTCCACGCAGGTCGCCGGACGCGCTGAAGTGCGCCGTCCGACCCCGCCCCGGCAACAGCACACCCGCCTCACGCAGGTCCTTGCGATTGGTCCAGAGCACGCTCTGCACGTACGTCGTGCCCGTCTTCGGTGGCCCCACGTGCAAGAAGACCCGTTGGCTGCCGGCTGCGGCGCCCGGTGCAGGCATTGCGGGGTCCTTTCCCTGGTGGCCTCGGTCGGGGAGACACTATCCGCACCCTGTGTGCGGTTAGGCTCACCCCGAGCCTGCACTGCCCAGACCACTCAAGGACCTTCACGTGACTGAAGCTGAGACCGAGCCAACCGCCAGCACCGGCGAGCGGTTGCTGCAACGGGTGATCATGCCCCAAGACGCCGACTACGACGTGTTGCCGTTGTACGTCGAGTCCGAGCTGCGCCGTTCCGGTGCGCCGGCCGCGGACTCCAGCCTGGGACACACCATGGCTCAGCCGAACG
>Ga0136640_10000035_pt1 | contig 42043 bp, 38 predicted proteins | sample AntDrymUQ8642106_2_FD_105498 | JGI IMG/M metagenome (GOLD analysis project Ga0136640, IMG submission 105498) | Polar desert sand microbial communities from Dry Valleys, Antarctica - metaG UQ864 (21.06) | ecosystem: Environmental > Terrestrial > Soil > Desert | place: Antarctica: Dry Valley...
AATTCGCCCGTCTTCTCCATGTGCTCGTTGAAGGCATCGCCGTATTTGATAACTTTCGACTCGACCATTTCACGTAAAAGGTCGTTGCCCTCGCGCGTGCGTTCGCCGACGCCTGCAAACACCGAGAATCCGTCCGAACCGATCGCCACGTTATTGATCAATTCCATGATCAACACCGTCTTGCCCACGCCGGCTCCGCCAAAAAGACCGATCTTTCCACCGCGCAGGAACGGCTGCACAAGGTCGATAACCTTGATGCCCGTCTCAAACATTTCGAGCGATGTCGCCTGCTCATCAAATGAAGGAGCGTGGCGGTGAATTGAGGATCTTGTTTCCGAATCGACAGGGCCAAGCTCATCCACCGGATCGCCGATCACGTTCATCACGCGGCCCAGCGTCGCATTGCCAACCGGCACCATGATTGGTCCGCCAAGGTCAGAGACCCGCATACCGCGGACCATACCGTCGGTGGGCAGCATCGAGACGGCACGCACGCGTCCTTCGCCGAGGTGCTGCTGAACTTCGGCAACTACGTCAATCGTCTCGCCGGAAAATCCTTCGCTTGTGATTCTTAAAGCCTGGTGAATAGGCGGGAGATAATTAGAAAATTCTACGTCGACAACCGGTCCGATAATCTGAACAACCGTTCCGACCTGACCGTTTTCCTCATTAGCCATTATTGATAGATTCGCTCCTTAGTAACGGATATAATATCGTTCAATTTACAAAGGAATTAGGGTAACACAGCCCCAACGGCAAGCGCAAAAAGGCCTCGCTTTCTCCCGAGAAAAAAAGCGAGGCGTCGCGTAATCGTTTAATACAAGAAGGCCGCCGGGACGGGCTTGTCCTCGGTAAGGCCGAAGTTCAATACCGCAAAGCCTGTGGATTTGTCGTCGCCTACGCCGCGGTCGTATCGCCACCGAGAAGCGTCAATACTTCGCCGGTTATATAGCTTGAGTCAGCGTCGGAAGCAAAAAAGACAAACGAGGGGGCGATCTCTTCCGGCTGCGCAGGCCGCTTCATAGGCGTGTCCGCGCCGTGCTGCGCCACCTCCTCTGCATCCTTATCAGCAACATTGAGCGGCGTCCAGACGGGTCCCGGCGAGACGCAATTTACGCGGATCTTCCGTTCCACGAGATTCTGAGCGAGGGATTTTGTAAATGCGTGGATGGCACCCTTGGTTGCGGAGTAGTCGATCAAATCCTTTGACCCCTCGAGTCCGGTGATCGAACCGGTGTTGATGATTGCGGCGCCTTCTTTCAAATGTTTCAGCGCGGCGCGTGCCATATAAAAGTAGCCAAAGATATTCGTCCTAAAGGTCTTCTCGAATTGCTCGTCAGTGATTTCCTCCGCCTTCTCCTGATGCTGCTGATAGGCCGCGTTATTTACGAGGATGTCCAGCATTCCAAACTCATCGACCGTTTTCTGAACGGCCTGCTCACAGAACTTCGATTCGCTTACGTCCCCCGGAATTAATAAGCAGCGCCTTCCCTCGCTCCTGACACTCTCCTGTGTTTCCCTCGCGTCCTCTTCCTCTTCCTTTAAATAGATGATGGCAATATCAGCGCCTTCCCTCGCAAACAATACGGCGACCGAACGGCCTATTCCTGAATCGCCCCCGGTGACGATCGCGATCTTGTCTTCAAGTTTATGCGCGCCCTGGTAGTCCGGAGCGCGAAAACGGGGCCGCGGAGACATCCTGGATTCCAGGCCCGGCCTGGGCTGATGCTGTGGCGGCATCGGTGAGGTCGGTTGGCGACGAGAAGCTAACGAGTTGTGGATTTGCATATATTCCTCGCGGATTGAATGGACGGAAGTCACTTCAGGCCTACTACTGCCGCCGGGAGAGTTAGCTAATTCTTCTTCTTTGCCGATGTCGACTTGGAAGAACTCTTTCCCGGACGATTCTTCTTATCAGAGGTTGGAGCTTTCGTTAAGGCGCTCTTGGCTGAGGGCGAAGCTTTGGTCTTAGGTGCGGTCTTCTTAGTGTCCGCTGCCGCCTTTCGTCCGGACCCGCCGGGCTTCTCTCCGCCTCCGTCCTGCTTATTCACGGTGGCCCAGGCTCGGGCCTCAGCCTCGTCCTTTGACACGCCTTTTTCCCTGTAGGACTGCTCGATGTGATCGGCCTTGCGCTCCTGTTTATCGGTATATTTCGTTCCGGGCATGGTCTTGACCTCATCCCTATTGTGTCCCCTAAACGCCCGAATGATTGTACGGAACGCGACAGAGGGTCAGAATAGATTGACAGGATTTGTCTACGTCTAGTAGCCTTTCCTCAAACGACGACCATTAAAATCATTGGCAAATCTCACAAAACTAGAACTTCCACCCCAAGGCCTTAACACGCTCTTTGGTGTTCAGGATCAGAACATCAAACACCTCGAAACGCTGCTCGATGTCAGCATTGGTGCACGAGGCAACGAACTGCTCATCGACGGCGATGACCGAGACGTTGCGACCGTCGAGCAAATCCTACGGGATTTTGTAGATCTATTTGAAGAAGGCAATGTCTTCTCGGATAAGGAACTGCGCGACGCATTCAAGCAGATTGCCGAAGATCGGGCGTACGGGCTGAAGGACTATTTTCTACGTGCGCGGTTTAATCCAACCGGCAAGAAGCAGGTCGCTCCAAAGACCGCCAATCAGCGCAAGTATCTAGATGCTATCGCGAAGAACGATCTTGTTTTCGGGATCGGCGTCGCTGGAACTGGCAAGAGTTATCTCGCCGTGGCGATGGCAGTCGACGCTCTTTTTAAGAAGCAGGTCAGTCGGATAATTCTTACCCGGCCCGCAGTCGAGGCCGGCGAACGACTCGGATTCTTGCCCGGCGATCTTCAGGAAAAAGTCGATCCCTATCTGCGGCCGCTCTATGATGCGCTCTTCGATCTCGTCGATGGGGAGAAGGTCACCAAGATGCTCGAGAAACGCATCATTGAGATCGCACCGCTCGCATTCATGCGCGGCCGTACGCTGTCCGACGCCTTTATCATTCTGGATGAGGCACAGAACACGACGGGCGAGCAGATGAAAATGTTCCTTACGCGAATCGGCTTTGGCTCAAAGGCAGTCGTCACCGGCGACAAAACCCAGATCGATCTTCCACGCGGTCAGAAGTCGGGCATCAAAGAAGCCGAAGCAATCCTCGCCAACTTAGAAGGCATCGCTTTCGTCCACTTCACTGACAAAGACGTCGTCCGCCATAAGCTAGTACAAATGATCGTCCAGGCATATGAGCGGAAGTCGAACGAGGAATAAACGTGGCCGACGAGATTCCAACAGCCCCACAGATCAGGGTGAAGCGATCGGCGTGATGGCGTACGCAGTCGAGTTCTATCCGTCATACGATGAACTCGTTAAGGTCGCGACCATCCACGCTGATGCGGCTAATATGCCGCAGCTTACGAAGCTCGCACTGCAGGTTTTTTTCGCAATTCACACGGTCGCCGTTCCGCTCATTCTCTTTTATTTGGACGAACTTATTTGGGCGGCTGTCGCTTTCGCAATTAACGTTGCCTTCTCGGTTTTTGTTCTCCCCTACATATCGCGCGTCGACTATCGCCGGCATTTCGAGTCAACGTGTCCGAGCTACGAACAGGAGCTCTACCGCGTCAAGCTGAGATCTAACGGAATCATCTGCGAGCAACATGGCGACTTCGGTTTCGTTAGTTGGGGTAGCGTCAAATCGGTCCACGAGACGGATGATTCAATAATCGTGCTCTTCCGCGGGGGCAACGGCGTCGGAATTGCTAACAAATCATTTGCGGACGACGAGCAGCGGCGGAAATTTCTGAATTACGCTGTTTCTCAAAGGGCCGCTGCGCGAATCCCATCTCCGAGGGATCACGGCCTCTGATTTTGATCAATATACCGATGATTGACCTTGTCAACCTCCAACGCAAAGTCCCACTCGAACTCGCCCCGCTGCGAAAATTCATCGCTCAGGTTTCAGAGATCGAAGAGGCCTCCGGCAGCACATTCTCCGTCGCCTTCGTTTCCGATCGCCGGATGAGCGATCTCAACTCTCTCTTCCGCGGAAAAGACTCGACGACCGACGTACTATCGTTTCCTCACGAGCCGGATGAATTCGATCCGGACAAGAATAATCTAGGCGACATAGTCATCTCCGCCGAACAGGCGCAAAAACAGGCCGCGGAAAACGAGCTGACTCTTGACATCGAGATCAAACAACTAATCCTACACGGCCTGCTGCACCTCCGCGGCTACGACCATGAAACCGATAACGGTGAGATGAACACCCGGGAAATGGAACTGCGGAAGGAACTGGAAATCTGACGTCTCGCCGCTATTTCATTCCAAGAATCTTTACCAGGAATCCGTAAATATCGGCGAGCTCCTCGATTTGTTTCGACGTGGGCTTGCCTGCACCGTGGCCGGCCTTTGTTTCAATCCGGGCCAGGATGGGCGCGCGCCCGGCCTGTGCGGCCTGCATTGCCGCAGTGTACTTAAAGCTGTGCGCTGGAACAACGCGGTCGTCGTGATCTGCAGTCGTCACGAGCACCGCAGGATATTTAGTGTCGCGCTTTATGTTGTGAAGAGGTGAATACTTGTAGAGATATCCGAAACCATCGCGGTCCTCACTGGAGCCATAGTCGCTCGTCCACGCATGGCCGATAGTAAATTTGTGGAAGCGAAGCATATCCATCACGCCCACCGCAGGAAGAGCCGCAGCGAAAAGGTCGGGCCGCTGATTGATGACAGCACCAACGAGGAGGCCGCCATTGGAGCCGCCCTGTATCGCGAGTTTGTTCGGACTGGTGATCTTACTCGCGACCAGGTACTCGGCCGCCGCGATGAAGTCATCGAAGACGTTCTGCTTACGTTCTTTGGTGCCCGCGAGATGCCACTCCTCGCCATATTCAGCGCCGCCGCGGATGTTCGCTACGGCAAATACGCCCCCGCGTTCGAGCCACATTATGCGCGAGACGGAAAATCCCGGAGTCATCGCCGCACTGAACCCACCGTAGCCGTAAAGCAGCGTCGGATTCGATCCGTCCATCGGGATTCCCTTTTTGTGGACAATAAACATCGGCACACGCGTACCGTCTTTGCTGTTGTAAAAGACTTGCCGCACGTCAAACTGCGTCGGGTCAAATTTTACAACCGAGCTGCGAAACACCTCGGCTCGTCCCGCCTTGAAGTCGTAACGATAGACCGTGAGCGGCGCGTTAAAGCTCGAATAAGTAAAGAACGTCTCAGTGTCATTTCGGTCGCCTGCGAATCCCAGGGCGGTGCCGATGCCCGGGAGTTCGACATCGCGGATTTTCCTTCCTTCGCGATCAAAGATTCGCACCTGCGAGTAAGCGTCCTTCATGTACGAAATAATGAACTCGTCATTAACGAAGCCGTAAGAGTCGATCACCTCTTGGGCCTGCGGTATTACGTCTTCCCATTTCTTTTGTGCTTCCAGGGCCTTGACCGAAACGACCTTGCCGCGCGGGGCGCTCTTGTCGGTCTTGAAAAAGAACTTGTCGCCGTCGTTTCCGATAAAGCTGTACTCGGCCTCGAACTTGTCGATCAGCGGCATGACCGGGGCCTTGCTCATCGTCAGATTTTTGAAATAGATCTGAACGTTTGGCGAAGTGCCTTTCCACAGCGTTAGGATCAGCCAGTTGCCATCGTCGGTTACGTAGCCGCCGATTCCGATCTGCTTATCGTCCGGCCGTTCATAGACAACATAGTCATCGGTCTGACTCGTACCGAGCCGGTGATAGTAGAGTTTCTGATTAAAATTTGTGTCTTCGAGCTTCGTATCTTCGCTCGCCGGTGGATAACGGCTGTAGTAAATTCCGTTGTTGTCTTTGGACCAAGAAGCACCCGAAAATTTTATGTGCTTCAGAACGTCCGGCAAATCCTTGCCTGTAGCCACGTCGCGAAAACGCCATTCCTGCCAATCGGACCCAGACGCCGCGAGGCCGTAAGCAAGCATCTTCCCGTCGTGCGAGACCGACGTGCCCGCCAGCGCGACCGTTCCATCCTTCGACAACGTGTTCGGGTCGAGCAGAACACGGCCCTCGGATCGCAGCGAGTCCGCTACATACAGAACTGCCTGATTCTGCAGGCCACTATTGCGCGTGTAGAAGTATTTACCGCCTTCCTTGTAAGGCGCACCAAAACGCTCGTAGTTCCATAGCTCCGTGAGTCGGGATTTTATCGCGGAGCGTTGTGGGATCTTCGCGAGATACGAGTTTGTTAGTTTGTTCTGAGCGGAGACCCACGCCCTGGTCTCGACCGAGTCGGGATCTTCGAGCCATCTATAGGGGTCAGCGACTTTTGTACCGTGATACGTATCGACCTGCGAGCTCCTGCGCGCCTTCGGGTACTTGAACGCATTTTGAGCAGGAACCATTGAACCAAACAGCGAAATGAACGCACACACGACGACTAAGCGAAACATAGGCGATTTTCTCCTCGGTTTTTACGAGCAGTATAAGGCTGTGACGCATGCGTGACAAGACCGGAGGTGGGAGCTTATAGTTAGCACATCATATGTCCGGTTGTAGTAGCAGATGAAATGTCCTCCGGTAGGACAAACGCGTAAGCGAATCGTGAAGAGACGTGTGCGGAAAATCCTTTTCGCTCTTGCGCAAGGCGGCAAACGCGCCCTCATCCTATCAATGGTCGATGGCCTAATGCAGCGAAAACGCACCTGCGGCTACATCATCGAAAACGTCTTCGCCGACGCCCGCGCCGCCTGGACCGCCGCCGCTCACGTCGAACGCGGCCCCAAGAAAACCCCGCCAACACCCTAGTCGGCGTCTATAGGAAAAGGCCGGCTGCGATTCGCGGCCGGCTACAATCAATTGCCGACACAATATGAACTTCTTCTTCTACGATTTAGAAACCTCGGGCCTCGACGCTGCATATGATCAAATTCTCCAGTTTGCGGCAGTGCGAACTGATGAGGATTTCAACGAGATCGAGGAACCGATCGAGATATTTTGCCGGGTTCGGCCGGACGTTCTCCCTACCCCCACAGCGATATCGATCAACTGCATTAATGTCCGGGAACTGGAAGAAAAAGGTGTTTGCGAATTCGAGCTCGCTCAACAGATCGACAGAATTCTGCGTGGTGCGGGCGAACAATGTGTTATCGGATACAACTCGCTGGAGTTTGACGATGAATTTATACGATTTTTGCTATACCGAAATCTTCTGGATCCGTATGAATGGCACTGGCAGAATGGCAACAATCGATTAGATCTGTTTCAACTTTGCGGCCTTGGATTTGGCTTTGATGCACTAGGAAGCATCAGTCTTGACGACGGAAAGGGCGGCCTGTCACTCAAGCTGGAAAATCTCGCCAGAGCTAACGGACTAGTTCATGAAAAAGCACACGATGCATTATCTGACGTAAGGGTAACGGTTCAACTCGCACGCCTAATTAAGCGAAACAATCCTAAGCTTTTCGAACATGCATTGAAGTTAAGAAACAAGACCGAGGTAGCGCGCATTGTTAGGGACGCAGAAATGTTTTGTCACAGCAAAAGTTTCTACACATATGAGAAGAATTTTCTAGCCCTTCACGCTTACCTTTGCGCGCTCAAAACCCGAAGCAATTCCCTTATCAGTTGGAAGCTCAACTGTGATCCGACAGACGTCCTAGGAATGTCTGCCGACGAAGTTCGAGAGCAGATGTATGCCCGGGGCGATGAGAGACGATTGGCCGTTGGTTTTCACGACTTAGCCACAAATCAAGTCCCGATGGTGACCCGCTACAATGTCACAAAGTGCGAGCAACGGATCCAGGACCACGAAGGGTGTCTCAGGAATCTCGATCTTGTAAAGAAGCATCGTTCCCAGCTCGAACTCTTGGGAAACGAAGTGCTCGGAACGTCAATACCGGAGAAGGAACTCGACGCTGATCTATACCACGCCGACTACTTCAGGGACGTGGACGAGGACCGGACCGTCCTCCAGCAGTTTCGTCTCGACCCGCATTCTCTGGAACCGTCCCGGTTCTCACGATTACGTTTTAAACGGCAGCTGTTTAGAGTAATTGCGCGTAACTACCCCGAGCGACTTACAGATGGCAAAAAGGAGAGTTATAACTCTTGGCTAAACAATGAAAGGCTAGGTGAGAATGCCCCCAAAGGCTGCTGCTGCTGGTCAAACTTTGACACCGAGCTAGATGGTTGCCTCGCCGGGACTCGTATCTCTGATGAGCAGCGAGGAGCCCTAACCGAACTACGAGCTTTTCTCCACGAGCGACACGTCCGGTAGAAAGAATCGTAAGATCGAAGACCCCCAATCTTTTTCGAACCCGATTGTTTACTTCGGCGGTTTTGCCGTCGTTAGACGCTGCCTAGCCCATTCATTATCTAAATCGAGTAGTTTGTCGAGGAATTCTGTTGTCACCGCGCGTTGCCGTTCTGCCGTGAAGACGGCGCTTATAGCTTTCTGATACCTTCGGCCGATTGAGTTTTGAGTCTTTTGGTCAACCAGAGGGACGGGAAGAGACTGCATTTGCTCCCAATTGACCCGTTGACGATTAGTTCCGGACGACAGGGACATTAAACGAGCTCGCACTTCAGGACTTCGAAGATAGCCCCATAAGAACCACGGATTGCAACGTTTGTCCTTGACGCGCATGATGGTGAATTCATGCGACACGATGGTGTGGGTTAGTTCCTTGGGCATAACGGCCGTTGAACCCAATCCAATAGCGATATTGCTGGCGACTATATCTCCTGCCTTCGGATGCTGTACCTGCGAATAGGTTAGCTCACTGCCAAGCGCCTTCTCGCCTTCCTCAGGCACTCCATCGTAACGAACCCGGAGAAGAGTATAGACATGGTCTTCTGTGGAAGGATTGAACCCTTCTGCATCGATGTGTTCGACGACCGAAGACAAACTAACAACCTCTAAACCGTTTCGCTCCCATGAGTCCGCAACGTCAAGCTTTCGGGGAAGACAGAACTTGACGTCGAGTCTGTCGATTAGTGTTGCAGCTGGAACAAGCCAAGGCCCCTTCTTCCCACCCTCGAATTTTCTGAAAGCGGCGATGACGCTCTTCATCTCAACCTCAGCCTTCTGCCGAGCATCAGCAACGACGCTCGCTCTGGCCTTGACAGGTTTGTCATCTAGTCCGACGTGCTCACATTCATACATGAACACACCGCGCGGATCCTTTTCACCTGCTAGTCGAGAGCGGAGAAACAATACCGAGGTCTTCGCCCGCGCTCCAACTCTTTGAAAAGCGTCGCCAGGAAGGCTAATCACCGCACGTACGACAAAATGTCGGCGAATGAAGTCGCGGGCGAATTTGAGTTTCGGGCCGCTGAGTACTGAATCATCGATCACCGTGATTAACTCGCCACCCGGCTGCAAAAGATCCGCATAGCGCTCGATGAACATGATGTTGGACGTTAGCGAAGGGCGATGTTTATCAGTACCCTCAATGTCGTCCAATTCATACTGTCGGAGAATTTCTTCTTCGTTCTCGATAGCGTCGGAATAGCCCATCGAAAAAGGCGGATTCGACAATACATACCTAAATCCCTTTGATTTATCCTTTCCGATTGCGTCGACTAGCTCACGCCACTCATCTACTTCGCGTCGTGACTGTGGATCATCCTCCACCCCGGTTTTCGCAGTCTTGTCTAATGTGTCTGCCGCATATATCCGCGTACCACCATCTCCGTGGAGATACATGTTGATGCGAGCGATCCTTGCGACTGGAGGCTCGCGACCAGCGTCAATGCCGAACAGTGATTCATTAGCGACCTGTTCGAGTAACTTCTTTGCCTCGCCGTCACTCAGAGAGGTGTTTTCCCGAATCTGATTCCTCATGTCAGTCAGGGCTTCGATGAGAAAACCGCCGGTCCCGCAACACCCATCCAGTACCCGATCTATCCGTTCTCGCGAAGCAATCGGGTTAGCCAGACGGGTGATGAGTTTCGCGATGGACCGCGGGGTAAAATATTGTCCGAGGGATTGACCCCGCATCGTCGCGCTCAGAAAGGTTTCAAAAAGACGCCCGTTAAGATCCTCGTCAATGCCGAACATGTCGAGACTTTCAAGTTTCGAAACTACCTGTTTTATGGTCCCTCTCTGAAGACGTATCTGCTCATTATCAGCGAAGATGGGTTTCTTGTTTCCGCGAAGAACTCCCTCCTCGAGCGTTTCGCGCAGTTTCTTAAAGAGGACATCATTGATAGGGTTTGGAATTTCATCTGCAACCGAATCGATCCAGTCCTCCGAAAACACGACTCTGTCCTTTGGAATGGGTTGCGCGCTTCTAAGCAGGTCGCCGAGAACAGGGTCATCATGAAGGCGCCGATCTTCCCACAGCTTTACAAACATCACCTTGACGAACTCAAAGAACGCGGGTTGCGGGTTCATCTTCTCGGTCTTCCAGATGAGTTGATGGCACGTGTTGAAGACACGTTTAACCTCCTCAATCGATGGCTTCCGCAGCACGGCCATCGCTGACGGACTCGGAGCTTTTTCCCACTTGCTTCTTGCCGCCTTTGCGGCCACCAAAGACTGTAATGCCAAGAACTGCTGATTATCGTCAACAAAATCCGTAAAGGACATCTCAAGGACCGGCTTCTTCTCGTCCCATTTATAAAGATTGAATTCGAGGCCGTTGGTTATCGCGTAGAACTGACAAGGATTGTCGCCCCTGTATTCCTGATTCAGACCGAGAGCGTAACCGGCACCCTGATAGGCCCACTTTTCGACCTTCTCTTTCGGTGACTTCGCGTCGATTATCCACCTAGGCGCACCTGAACACACCAGGGCGTAGTCGGGACGATAGTTTTCCTTACGGCGACCCTTCGCGACCGCTATTGTTCGTAATGTCTGCTTGGGATGAATCTCCTTATCTTTGTAGCCGAGGTCTTTGAGTAGACGAGTAACGAAGAAAGGTTCTACGCTAGCCTCGTCGCGCAGGACTGTAACATCACAGTATTTATTAGAGCTAGCGGTTCGCTCCGCCTCGTCCATAAAATCGAACAGCGACGGCCTTAACTGGCTACGTTTTTTCGATTTTTGGTTCGGCACTGTGCCTCGTTTTTTCTTCGTGTGATTAGCTTAGTCTGGGTTCTTGATTGCTGATTTTGGCACTGCCACGCGGTGGTGTCAACAGATCTTCCTAACAATACAGGCGGATTCTTGGTTTAAGAACAACTCTGATAAGAAAGAGGCCCTGTCTATTGACGAGGCCTGTTTGATCACGGCGCTTCAGGGGACTGAAAAGGCCAGGCTGGCGTTACTTCCCGCCGTCAGCACGCTATACAGTCTTTAATTGCGCTTATCCTAGACCGGTTCCGCTGGTGACGTGTTCCAGAGCAGCTCGTGTAGGTTCGTTTCCAGTTCTTCGTCGCTCATTTTGCAGACGGCTTCAACGGTTTCTCTGCCGGTCCACAAGATAAACGGGCAGTAGGGGCATGTGATCTTGTGCCCGTCGTATAGACGGGAGGCAGGCTCGTCAACCAAAAATGCGGCCCCGAGATTGATCTCTTCGTGAGTATCCAAATACCTCGGATGAAAAGGGCCCAGGTAGAGCGGCTTTAACCAATTGAGCCAAATCTCAAATCCCTCGTCCGTCACCTCATACCTGGCCACTTCGCAAAGCATCGTCACGCGTTCGCGATAGATGACCTTATTCTGGTAGAGATCACTGAAGAGCGACTCAAATAATTCCTTACTGTTCGGTAGTTTTCCGTCCATCTATGCGCCCGCCGAGCCCGACGTTGTAGGCTTCCGTTGAGCAATTTCAATCTCAGGCCTCGCGCGTTAGTATATCCTGCGATGCAATAGGAAAGGCCACGTCGCGTGACGAGGCCTTTTCACGTCTGGAGCCCGCGTAGGGTCTCGACCGCAGGGCCGAGCGCTTCCAATAGGTATTCGACATCGTCGGGGATATTCGTCTGGCCAAAGCTAAAGCGAATCGCACCGCGGGCCCTGTCTTCATCGACACCAAGTGCGCGTATCACTGGCGACGGTTCGAGTGAGCCGGATGAACAAGCCGAACCGGTCGAAACGGCAATTCCCCGCATATCTAGATTGATGAGGAGAGCTTCGCCCTCGACCCCCGCAAACGAGACGTTCGAGATACCGGGCACCCGCAGGTCTCGATCCCCATTGAGGGTTGTGCCACTGAACCGTTCCGCGATCGCGTTCTCGAGACGATGGCGAAGTCTAAACAGATGCGCGGCCGATGCATCGAGGTTGGCGGCCGCAAGTTCCGCCGCTTTTCCAAGCGCGACAATATTCGGGACTGACTCCGTGCCGCCGCGGATGCCGCGTTCCTGTCGCCCGCCAATATTTTGGGAATGGAGACGTGTGCCCCGCCTAATGTATAGGGCCCCAATACCCTTGGGCGCGTAAATCTTATGGCCGGAGACTGAAAGCAGGTCGCAGCCAATCGCCTCTACATCGACCGAAACCTTGCCGATGGCCTGAACGGCATCGGTGTGAAACCAGATCTTTCGACCGGCAGCTCGCAGCGTCCGGACATGCCGGCCTATTTCTTCGATAGGCTGGATCGTGCCGATTTCATTATTTACCGTCATCACCGACACAAGGACGGTCTCATCGCAAATCGCTGTATGTAAGTCCTCGAGGCGGACGCGTCCATTGTCGTATACCGGCAGCCTGGTTACGGAAAAGCCGCGAGTTTCTAGGTCATCGCAAACTGAGGCCACTGCCGGGTGCTCGATCGCCGATATAACGATATGTCGACCATACTTTTCACTGGCTTTTACGAGACCGCGAATTGCGAGATTGTTTGACTCCGTACCGCCCGACGTAAAGACAACCTCGTTCGGACGGGCGTTTATCAGTGCGGCCACCTGGTGCCGTGCCCTGTCGACCGCCGCCCGTGCCCGCTGGCCATAGTAGTGAATGCTCGACGGGTTACCGAAGTCCTCCTGCAGGAACTCCATCATCTCGTGCACCACCTGTGGATCGACCGGCGTCGTTGCAGCGTTATCAAGGTATACACGGCGGAACATAGTGCAAGTGTAACTCGTTACATTGTGTTGCTCTACCTCGCCCAAATGAGATAAATTGGAACGTTTGGCGCGCACACAGCATCAAAGCCGCGCAGCTCGGACTTGGGGCGAAAAATCAATGGATTTTGCAACAAAAGAGATATTCAAGCGATACGCGAGCATCCTCATCGGACGCCCGATTTCACCGGTGTTTCTTAACATTCTTGTGACGAGTGTCTGCGACATGCGCTGTACGCACTGCTTCTTCACGGATGAGCTGGATGATCGGCCCCGAAAGAAACTGCAGATGAAGGCCGATGAGATCGCAAAGATTTCGGAAACGCTCGGGGGAAATCTCGGTGTTCTCGTACTTGCCGGGGGCGAGCCGTTTACGCGCAAGGATCTTCCTGAAATTGTTCGGTCCTTTTACGAGAACAACAAACTCGACTCGGTTTACCTGATGTCGAACGGCCAGATCCATCCACGCATTTTTCCGGATGTTGCACGAATCATGGACGAGTGCCCGAAGCTCAACGTCTCAGTAGCTCTAGGCATCGACGGCATGAAGGATGCCCACGAAAAGATTCGTCGCAAGGAAGGAAGCTGGGACAAGGCGATTCATACGGCGCGCACCTTGCAGCAGATGAAGCGCGAGCAATATCCGCAACTCGATATTCAGACTTGCACCTGTGTGATGCGCTCGAATGAGGACACGATCTTTGACTGGTATAACTTTTTGAAGCACGACCTCAAACCGGACAAGGTAAACATAAATTACATCCGGCCTCCGTCGGCCGATCCGAACGAGCTCAATTTTGATCATCGCCGCTACCAGGAGCTCTCGCACACGATCCTCGAGGATACGAAGAGCGCTGCGCTCAAGAATAATTACGGCGGCAGCTCGGGCATTTTCAAGGCAGCGGTCGATATCTACATGCATGATGTGATCGCGAGGACTAAAGAGGAAGGTAAGGCACAGTTAAAATGCTATGCGGGATCGGCTGGGGCTGTTATTTACGATAATGGCGCACTGTCATCGTGCGAAAACAAGGCGGACGTTCTCAACCTTCGTGATTACGACTGGAACTTCCAGGCCGCATGGAAAACCGCTGAGATGAAGCAGCGACGCGTCGAGGTGGCCGACGGCTGCCACTGCACACACGAATCGAATTGCTTCTATCCATCGCTGCCGCTTAACCCTGGTCACTTGATCAAGATAATGAAGCTTGAACGGGAAATGAAAAAAGCCGCGGGAAAGGCGGGATTCTTAGCTGCTAAGGAAATTGCACTCAAGGCTTAGCTTCCGCCTGGAATAATGCAAACAACGGCGCCGGGAACTCCTAAAATCCTGATCATTTCATCCGACACTGGTGGGGGACATCGGTCGGCTGCGCAGGCGATCTCGGACGGGCTGAATAAGTTTTGGACGAGCGAATCGGTCGCCATTCGCACGATAAAGGCTGTTGAGGAATCGCATCACGTCACCGATAAGCTCGTAAATCTTTACAACTGGACATTAAAAAATAAGCAGCATTGGATGAAGTATCTCTACTGGGCGATGAATAAGTTTCGTCCTGAGACCCGTCCGATGGTACTCAATCGCGTGATCGGCGTTCTTCGTGATCAATTTGAGAAATGGTGCCCTCACATTGTCGTAAGCGTTCATCCGCTGACGCAGCATGTTCTTGGGAGAATTCTCAGAGAACTAAACCTCTCCAATACGGTGCCGCTCGTAACTGTCGTAACCGATCCGTGCTACGGCTTTTGGAAAGGGTGGGCCTGTGACGACGTTTCTCTTTATCTCGTCGCTAACGAAGAGGCCCGTGCGCAGCTCATCGACTACGGGGTTTCTGGGGAGAAGATAAAGATCACCGGCATGCCCGTCGATCCCAAGTTTCACGAAATCGAGGAGGCGGACGCCCAGCAAGCGCGGCGTGCCTTCGGGCTCGACCCCCACAAGTTCACAGTGTTCGTGAACGCGGGCTGGGTCGGCGGCGGCAACATTCCGCAGATATTTCGGGAGCTCGTCCGCGGAGACCTTGATGTACAAGCTATTTTTCTTGCCGGCAAGAATGAATCACTTAGAAATGAGGCAGAAAAACTTGCGAGCACCGCGCGATTTCCTGTTAAGGTAATCGGCTATTCCGATGAGATCGAAAAGTTAATGCAGTCCGCTAATGTGATGGTCTCGAAGCTCGGCGGCCTCACAACGTTTGAGGCCCTCGCCTGCCGGCTTCCGATCATCGCTGACGCCACGACGCCGCCGATGCCACAGGAAGCGGGTACGGTCCAGCTGATCGAGAATCGAGGGGCTGGAATTCTGCTTCGCAAATCCAGCGACATCGTTCCCACAATTCAAAGCCTCATCTCCGACACCGCTCTCTATTCGCGGATGAAGCACGCAACTATAGGCCTCACGGTTCCCAATTCGACCGACTACATCGTCCGCGAGATAAACGCCCTCCTTCCACGCGAAGCCGCTCCTGTCGCGGCATAAAAGCAGCGCAAAGTTGATACTCGATTGAGGAAAGTGGAAAATACACATTCCGTTTCCGGCGCTTCCGTCTATCGGCTACCGCCCACCGACATTAGCTCTTATGAGTCTCTTACTTGAAGGAAAGCGTGCGTTCATATCCGGCGGAACGCGTGGGATAGGCGCCGCGCTGTGCGAAGTCTTCGCCCGCGAAGGCGCTGACGTGGCGTTCAACTACCACTCGCGAGACGATCTCGCCGAAGAAATAAAGCAGAAGATCGAGGCGCACGGCCGACGCGCTCTAAGCTTTAAGGTTTCTGTCACCGATCGATTCGGAATGAAACACATCGCGCGCGAGATCAAGGACGCGTGGGGCGCGATAAACGTTCTCGTCAACAACGCCGCCGTCAATAAGCCCGATCACTTTGCGACAACGACTGATAAGAGCTGGGATTGGGTGATGGAAACGAATATCGGCAGCCTGTTCGCGGTCACCAAGCCTTTCTACAAGCAGATGATTCGAGAGCGAACGGGATCGATCGTGAATATTACCTCGGTCGGGGCCATCCGCAGCTTGCCAACCTCGGTCCACTACGCAACGTCGAAGGCCGCAATGATCGGATTCACTAAATGCCTTTCACGCGAAGCGGCAAATTTCAATATTTCCGTTAACGCGATCGCTGCGGGCATCTTTGACACGGATCTCGGCCAGACCCTTCCCGAGAGACTGCTTCAAATGCACGAGTTTTGGGTCTCGAAAGGACGGCTCGGCCGCCCTGAGGAACTTGCGGAGTTTGCTGCGTTTCTCACATCTGATCGAAACAGCTTTATGAACGGCGAGATCGTCATCGTCGACGGCGGCGCCGTAACGTAGGACGCGGTGTACTGCCCAAGCCCGCACGTAGTAAGGGCGATACTACGTGCGGGCCTGCGCCCAAATCTACTTCCCGCGGATGTAGTTAAAGGCCATCGACGCGATGTCGTCCATTGATGAACCGTCGCGGTCTTTGTCGAGCACTGACGACGCCATATCCATCATCGGATTACCGGAAGATTGCTGCTGCGGAGCATTCCCTCCGCCGAGAATGCCGCCCAAGAGGCCGCCGAGACCGTCAGCACCTACATTCTGCTGCTGCTTTTCGCGCCCTAGATAGCCCATCACGATCGGCGCGAGGAACATTAAAATCTGAGCGACTTGGCCCATCCCGAGACCGCTCTTTTGCGAAACCTCTTGCGCTACCGCGCCCTGATTTCCGCCGAGGATGTGGCCGAGGATGCCGCCTGCGTTAGCCTCCGTTGGCACGCTTTGCTGTTCCTGTCCGCCCCCAAATATCATTCCAGCCAGACCGCCGAGGTTGCCAAGGACGCCTCCGCCGCCGTGGTCCTGCTCGAGGGCGTTATTTAAGCTCTGGGCCCCGTCCGACGTTGCCGCGTTATTAGCCAGAGCGCCTAATATCGCAGGCAATGCGGCGGATATAGCCGTATTCACCGCAGACCGGTCCGCGCCGACATTCGATGCGATTTGCTCCTCTGCTTGATTCCCTTCCTGCGCGCCCAATAAATCTTGTAGTGAAAACATAGTTGCTCCTTTTCCGCCCTGTCTGATGAGAATGGAACTAGAATAGCACACGAAACCCGAACGCATTCCGCGCGTATAATCATTCGTAGAGGTATCTCATGAAAAGAATCATCACCCTTGTCTGTTTCGTTTTGCTCACCGCGTCCATTTCGCCTCTTGCCGTTGCTGCGAAAGATCTAAAGCTGCGCGTGACTCCGCCCGCGCCCAAGTTCACCGACGCGGAACGTCAGGCGGAGCTCGCCCGGCGACGTGCGGCCGTCGCGGCAAAGATGGCCGATAACAGCGTGATGATTCTCTTCTCCGCGCAGCCAAGGCTCTACACCAACGACGTCGATTACGTTTATCGCCAGGAAAATAACCTTTACTACCTCACTGGCCTCAAGCAGAACAATGCCACTCTCGTCATCGCAAAAACGGGCGGCGGAATTAGCGAGACGCTCTTTATTCCAAAACGCAATCCACTACGCGAGACGTGGGACGGAAAGATGTACTCGCGCGACGACGTGACCCGTCTATCCGGCATCCGCTCCATCGCCGATTCAACGGAACAAGATGCGATGCTCACGGCATTGAAAGGCCGATCCGCGTTTAATTCTAAGGACGGCGCGGTAAGTGTCGGAGCTTTCTCCACTATTTATCTACTGCTTCCTCAGGACTCGCCGGATCGCCCCGACGAGATTGGCCACAGGGAATATCGTGCAGAGCATGACTTCTCACAGTCTCTCAAGGATTACAAAATTGAAAACGCTCAGCCGATCTTCGCGGCGCTGCGTCTGATCAAGTCGCCTTATGAACTAAAGGTTTTGCAGCACGCCATCGATATATCGACCGAGGCGCAAATGCGTTCGATGGCGACCGTCGGCCGGATGAAGTGGGAATATGAGCTGCAGGCGGAGGTTGAATATACGTTTCGTCGACGCAATGCGGATTTCTGGGGATACCCGTCGATAGTCGGTTGTGGCCCGAGCAGCACGACTCTGCACTATGTCGAGTCGCAGGCTCCCGTTAAAAGCGGCGAGCTGGTCCTGATGGACGTCGGGGCCGAGTACGACCATTACACCGCCGACGTCACGCGAACTTTCCCGGTCAACGGAAAGTTTTCGAAAGAGCAGGCCGAGATCTATCAGATCGTTTACGATGCTCAGGAGGCGGTCGCTACCGCTACTCGCCCCGGCGTGTCGTTTCAGCAACTGAACAAGATCGCCCGCGACAAAATCAACGACGGACTTCTCCGCCTCGGCCTCATCACCGAGAAGAATACGGAGCAGTCCCGCGTCTGGTTCATGCACGGTCTCGGGCATTGGCTTGGCATGAACGTCCACGACGTCGGCGACTACCTGACGCCGCTTCGAGCCGGAATGGTCTTTACGAATGAGCCGGGAATTTATATCCGCGAAGACGCCCTCGACAATCTGCCGAACACGCCTGCCATGCAGGCCTTCAAGAAAAAAGTGCGGCCCGTATTCGAGAAATATAAAAACATCGGCGTGCGCATAGAGGACGATCTGCTTGTCACGGACTCGGGCGTTGTGTGGATGACCAAAAATCTGCCCCGCTCGATCGCGGATATTGAGGCGTTCATGTCCACCGGGCCAAAACAGGTCACGCTGAGCCGACGCTTGAATGAGTCCTTAAAACAGAACGTGTTTCTTGCCGCAGCAGGTCTGTGATTTTGACTTGAGCGGCGAAACGCGGAAAGATCAATGCTCGAGGGATCACCTTTGAGCGAAAACCATCATGAAAAAAACGGGGACCCATCTCTCCCGCTCGTAGTCGTTAATCCGAAGAGCGCTGGTGGGGCGACGCGCGATCGCTGGGCTGCCGCCGCGAGTGACTTTCGTGCACATTTCGGAGCGTTCAGCGTCGCTTTCACGAAAGCGGCGGGCGACGGGATCCACATTACCGAGAGCGCCGCCCGCGGCGGCCGACGGTTCATCATCGCCTGTGGAGGCGACGGCACGATCAACGAAGTTGCGAATGGCATCTTGAGCTCAGGCGAGGATGCCGAGCTGGGAATACTTCCCTCAGGTACGGGCGGTGACTTTCGCCGCTCGCTGGGCATCCCCCTGGGAACGGCTCAGGCCGCCAGGGCATTGAAGGATGGGATAACGAAACGTATCGACGTCGGACATGTCTCGTTCATCGACAATGCAGGAATCCCTGCCGAACGCTACTTCCTGAACGTTTCCTCGTTTGGGCTTGCGACCTCGATAATTCGACGCGTGAAATCCACGTCGGCATTTGACTGGCTACCGGTTGGAGGATTTCGCGGCAAGGCGAACTTCGCGGTCGCGACACTTCGCGAAGTGATAGATATGGATCCGAAACTCGTCCGGGTAGCGATCGACGATGACGAACCCACAAATCTTCAAACCGTAAACTTCTGCGTCGCGAACGCACGGTATTTCGGCGGCGGTATGATGATCGCGCCCGGTGCCAAGCTCGACGACGGCAGGCTCGATCTCGTAAATATCGGCGACATTTCGACGCTTCGAATCCTCGCCAACGCACACACCTTGTACCTCGGCACCCACGAGCAGTTGCCGGAGGTTAAGTCGAGGCTAGTCTCCCGAATCGAGGTGGCTCCGCACGATCCAGCCAGCCCAATCCCACTCGAAATCGACGGCGAACTGCCCGGCACGCTTCCCGCAGTTTATGACGTGATTCCCTCGGCATTACGCGTCCGGGTGCCGAGATCTTCCTGACATTCACGCGCTTCCCTTTCGATTCTGTAACATCGTTGTTACACTCCTGTAACATCCGGTGACTCGCAATAGTCTAATTCGTCTTCTGCTGATCTGCGCTTTTTCTGTTTGCGCCAGCGGGCAGGCCGACCCTGACGTCCAGTGGTGAAATGAGGTGAACATCACAGTGAATCTCAGCGACAAGGTCGATCTTTTCGTGCCGTTCGCCTTAAGAATTACAAAGAACGTCTCCACGGCCACCGATGTCCGTGTGGGGCTCGGCTTCACGTTCAAGCCGACGAAATCGCTGTCGATCACGCCGCACCACTCGTTTATTCGTGCGCGCGATCGGCGCGGAATCTTTCAAACAGAAAACCGCAGCATCTTGCGCCTGGTCTACAAATTTCCAAAGGCTTTTGTAGATATCTCGCACCGCAGCCAACTTGAGCTCCGTGTACGGCACTCCGGAACAACGTGGCGATATCGCCCGTCTATAACGATCGAAAAGGCGTTGCCGGAACACCTTGTCAAGGGCGCCAAGATATTTGTGACCGAAGAACCGTTCTACGACTCTGCCTCGGGCCGCTTCTCGAGAAACCGCATCAGCGGCGGGATCAGCAAGACATTTACCAGGCAGTTGACTCTCGATATCTACTACCTACGGCAGGGCGACAATTTCGGCTCTCCGGGAACTATCCATGTGCTGGGCACGAGCTTGAAAGTGAAGCTTTAGCCGTCGAGTTTTGCCTTGCCTCCTTCGCGCACACGCCGCGTCGCCTGACGGACGGTGCTCGATCGTGATGGCCAATTCTCAAACGTCGTGTACACTTTAGGTACGGCCCTTAAAGGCACGCTTTGGGAAACCACAGCGATTCCGGAAATACGCACGCAGGCCCGAGCGCTTGCTCAAAAGCTGCTCGAATAATCGATGGCGGATACAAATCAACAAACTTTTCTTTCGATGCTCGTGGAGGCCTTCGAGAAGAACGGGCCTGCAGTGGCGATGAGTGTCGTTGGTTCTGACGATGCGACGTATACATTTAGTGAATTCCTGCGCGCAATTCGCTCAATTGCATATCGCCTAAAGTCTGAAGGCGTCGAGTTCGGCGATCGCGTTGCTGTGATAGGCGATAATCATCCGTCATGGGCAATCGCTTATCTTGGCACTCTCTACCGCGGTGCTGTCGCCGTGCCGCTCGACCCTCACGGAGAGATTGCGACGCTTACAAATTTTCTCGAAAACTCCGAAGCAAAACTCGCATTCCTTTCACCCGACCAGATTGAGCAGTTTTCGAAAATTAACGGAAATCTCAAATCGAAAATACGCGCGGTAGTTTGGAAGGTATCAGGCATCGATACCGAGCTGCCTGAGGGATTCGAGCCTTTCGACGACTGGATGGCGACTGAGTTCCCAGCCGAGTTCGCGTCCGAAATGCCCCGGGCCGCCGGCAAAGACATGGCCTTGCTGATGTATACAAGCGGCACGACCGGCACGCCAAAAGGCGTTCCGCTCACGCACGGCAACATCGCGGGCGAACTTGCGGGCGTCAATGATGTTCTAAAGCTCGGCAGCGACGATAAGATCCTCAGCCTGCTTCCGCTTTTTCACGCCTACCTCCAGGTGATAAATATGTGGGTCGCATCTACGTTTGGGGCGCAGGCTGGCTACCTGAAGGAGCTAACACCGGCCGAATTGTCTGAGTCGATGAAAACGTTTCAGCCGACGATCCTTTCCACGGTGCCTCGGCTCTGGTATCTCTTTCATAAGAAAATTTTCGACGCGGTCGAGGCTAAGCCGAAACCCGTACAAATGATTTTCAGATTCATGTTGGGCCTGAACGGCTTCGCGCGCGACACTCTCGGTATAAATCTCGGCCCGAAACTGTTTGGTGAGGTTCATAAAGGGTTTGGGGGGAATTTGAAGCGCGCGATCTCGGCCGGCTCTAGATTCGACGACGCTGTCGCGAAGGACTTTCATCGCCTCGGTTTCACGATTATCCAAGGCTACGGCCTGACGGAAACGAGCGGCGCGGCGACGGCGACACACGAGAGTGACAACCGAGTGGGCTCAGTAGGTAAGCCCATGGGCGAAGCCGAGATAAAGATCCATGAGCCGGACAAGAACGGTGTCGGCGAAGTCCTTATTCGCGGCGCGATGGTTTTCGACGGCTACTATCAGAATCCCGAGGCGACCAAGGATGCGTTTATTGACGGCTGGTTTCGGTCCGGCGATCTCGGCCAAATCGATGAGGACGGCTTCCTCTTTATCGTCGGCCGGGCCAAGGATGTGATCGTGTTGCCCTCCGGCAAAAACGTGCATCCTGAGGATCTCGAAACGCATTACCTAAAGTCTCCGCTCGTTGAGGAACTCGCGATCATCGGCGTCGAGGAAGAGGGCGAGCGCGCGGGTTCGGAACGTCTAGCAGCTATCGTCGTTCCCGACTTCGCGTATCTCAAAGCAAACAGCATTGCGAATTCTAAGGAAGCGATTCGCCACGAACTCGATACGCTGGGGCGATCGCTTCCGGAGTATCAGCGTGTCCGCGATTATATTATCCGCGTGGAGCCGCTGCCCCGAACCGCGACAAATAAAATCAAGCGATTTCAGCTTCAGCAGGAAGTCGCAAGCGGAGCTCTCGCGTCGGATGGCGACGAGCCGAAGAAGGCCTGGACCTTGAGCGAAACCGACACAGCACTGCTCGCGGGCGGGAACGCGTCGGCGGTCGTCGAAGCGATACGACAAAATGCGGCCGATGCAGACGAGATTCATCCTGATATGAACCTCGAAATCGATCTCGGCCTCGACAGCCTGGCACGCGCCGAGACGTTCGCGGCCCTCGAGCAGGCGTTTCAGACCGAGTTCAATGGGGACGAGGCTGCCTCGGCTCTCACAGTGAGGAGCGTCGTAGAGCTCATAGACGCAAAGGCAGGTAAAGATGCAGAAATTTCCTCAGTTGATCTCAATTGGTGTAATATCGTACGCGAGAGCGACGCCGCTGAGCTCCCTGAGATTCAACACATTTTGAAGGACCAGACTGCCTTCTCCGCCGTCGCTTTTGTCGTCTATAAATTCTTCAACCTAATGTTTCGCGTGCTTTTAAACCTCGAGGTGAAGGGCCGCGAAAATCTCGAAGTTAAGGACGCTCGTGCGTTCCTGGTCTGCCCGAACCATCAGAGCTTTCTTGACCCGTTTGTACTTTGCTCGAACTACCGTTTTGACCTTTTCAAACGCATCTTTCACGTCGGGGCGAGCGAGTTCTTCGACAGTTCGCTCACGGCATTTATCGCGAAGCTTCTAAACGTCGTGCCTGTTAATCCCGATACTGAATTAATGCGAGCGATGAAGGCCGGGGCCGTCGGCCTCAAGAACGGCAGGGTGCTCAACATTTACCCCGAGGGCGAGCGTGCCTTTGACGGCGAGCTACACGCTTTTAAGAAGGGCGCCGCGATACTCGCCACCGAACTCGATCTTCCTATCGTCCCGGTCGCTATCGACGGTACATACAAAGTGTGGCCGCGAAACTCCCGTAAAATTAGGCTCTCGAAGGTAAAAGTCAGCATCGGCAAACCTTTCTACGCCCGCGAAATCCTCGGCAAAAGCCCCGAGATCACCGACGAATCGTATGAGATCGTGACCGAACATCTCAAGACGACGATCGCCGCAATGATAGAGGAGATGCGTAAAGCTTAGCCCCAACCCGTTCATTCTGCTACACCGAGGCGCAGGCCCGCACGCAGTAAGGGCGATACACTCGTGCGGGATGTATCGCCCTTACTGCGCCTGCGCGCGCCTTACGCCTTTGAGCCTCTATCCCCTACCGCCGACGATTTTCAATTCATCGACGATCCACTTTGCGTTGCCGAATTTCTCGGTGACGAACAGCACGTAGCGAATATCGACCGAGATCGTGCGATTTTTGTCGATGTCGTAGTAGAAGTCATTACCGAGGCCTTCGTAATTACCGTCGAAACAGAGGCCGACCTGCTCGCCCTTTGCGTTGAAGATCGGCGAGCCGCTGTTGCCGCCGATGATGTCCGTCGTCGAGATAAAGTTGACGCCCACCGAGCCGTCAGAGCCGTAACGGCCGAAGTCCCTCGCCGCGTTTAGATCTTTTAGCTTCTGCGGTGCATCAAACGGATTCACACCCGTGTCTTTCTCGAGCATTCCTGCAAGCGTCGTGAAGGGCGACCGGATTTCGGCTTCGCGCGGCGAGTAACCCTTGATGTATCCGTACGAGAATCGCAGTGTCGAGTTGGCGTCCGGATAGACGGTCGTGGTGCCCTTCATCTCGGCGAGGGCCTGCATGTATTGCAGACGCAGGCGGTCGATGCTCGCGGCAAACTTGGAGCCTCTTGCGGTAAGTGCCGTGCGTTCTTCAGCGACGCCCTTGGCGAACGAGATGATGTTTTCTCTCGTCTCGTCATATTCCATCGTTCGCGGCCCGTAGAGGCGGGCGACACGTTCCGGATTTGCAAACTCGCCCTTAGCAATCGAGTCCGCAAACTTTGCCTCAGCCTGACGCCGCGCCGCGCCCTTGAGCGATCCGAAAAGTTTTTCGGCAGCGGGCAGCCGCTGGCCGGCGGGCAAGTCGGCGAGCTGTTTCAGGAAAAATCGAAGCATGCTCGCTTCGAATTCAGGCTCGCGATCCTTGTATGCGTCCTGTATTTCCTTGAGCTTAGCCGCGCGGTCCGAGTCGGCAAGATTCTTGCCCTGAATTTGCGTAAAGATAACCGCTGCCATCACCTGCGGAAAGACCGCCATCGAGTTGGCATCAGGAAGCCGCCGCGTGATGACGTCGCGCTTAGACGCCGCATTCGTCTCTACTGAAAGAGTCCTGATCTCACTCAGAAGATTTCCGTACTTTTGCTGGCGAGCGGGATTCTCGGCTATCCAGGCGGCGAGGCGTGCTTCCTCAGCCTTTCGCCCCTCGACGACCTTCGAACGGTTGAGGCGTCGATAGCCGCCGCCGAATGCCTTGCGCGAGTTGTCAAAGCTCGCAATGTTGCTCTGAAATGCGATGCGCTTTTTTTCGTCGGTCGAGCCGATCTCGCGTAGCGAATCGCCCAGCGCGGTGAGCCAATTCTCGAGGAATGGGAAATTCGCATCGCGTGCGTACTCCATCGACCAGCTCTCGCGATACCGCGTGGTCGTGCCGGGATAGCCCATCACGAAAACGAAGTCGTTCTCCTTGAGACCACCAATATTCATCGTCAGGAATTTCCGCGGCTTGAAGGGCACGTTGTTTGGTGAATACGCCGCGGACGAGCCGTCCGGTGCCACATACGCTCTCAGGAAGGTAAAATCGCCTGTGTGACGAGTCCACTCAAAGTTGTCGGGATCGCCGCCGAAAACGCCGATATTGCGAGGCGGAGCGTAGACAATTCGAACGTCCTTGACCTCCATCGTCTCGTAGAGATAGTGAAAATAACCGCTGTTGAGAGTCTGCACTCTCACCATTGAGCCCTTCGGAGCCTTTGCCTGTTCGCTTGCGGTCAGGGCGTCGATATTCTTTTTGAATGCTTCGGTCAACGGCGCGCCGCTCAGACCGGACGTTCCTGTATTGATCGCCGACGTCACGTCTTCGACTCGCCGCGTGATAAACACCGAGTAGCCTTTCGCTGAGATCTCGCCCGCACGGCTGTCCGTGCGAAAGCCGTTCTCGACGAGGTCATTCTGCGGCGTCGAGGCCGAAACCAGCCCGTCAAATCCGCAGTGATGATTGGTAAGGATCAAGCCCTCGGGCGAAACGAACTCCGCCGTGCAGCCAATGCTTAGGCGAATAACCGCCTCCGATATGCCGCCGCCGTTTGGATTGTAAATATCGTCAGGGCTTATCTTTAGCCCCTTTTTCTTGAGGTTAAGGCCCTTGATCTGCCCGGGCACGAACATCCCTTCGTCCACACGTGCGAGAGCAAACGAGAAGGACGAGAGCATCACGGCTGCCGTCACAAGTAGCGACAGAAAAGCGTTTTTCTTCAGATTCATTTAAGTTTTCCTAGAGACAAGAGTTTTAAATCGATTTGGTCAGTATAGCGTAAAGGCGAGGAGAATGCGGTCGTTTGGATTGCGAAACAGCGTCAGATGTTGCAGAAATTCGGTTTTCGTTGGCCCCTTAAATAAAAAAACGAGCCGGAGAAACCGGCTCGTTCGTCTGAATTTGATGTACTTCGCGTTCACCTTACGATCGCGGCGAGATCGGTCGGCTCCTGCGGGAGGAAGTGCCGCGGGTTGATCGATTTGTCGTTGAGGCGAAATTCGAAATGAAGATGCGGCCCTGTTGAGCGGCCGGTCGAGCCTACGCTGCCGATCATTTGGCCTCGCGTGATGATGTCACCGACCGCGACGTCTATCCTCGAGAGATGACCGTAACGAGTCGTGAGGCCTGCTCCGTGGTAGATCTCGACCATATTGCCGTAGCCGCCTTTGTATTCCGCCTTTACAATGGTGCCGCCGCCCGGCGCCGTGACGGGATTGCCCCGCTCACCATCGATATCCATTCCGCCGTGATACTCATACGCTCGGCCGCCAAACGGATTTCGCCGAAAGCCAAATTCGTTATTGATCTTTCCGAGATGCGCCCACGCGCTAGGTATATTTGCCGGGATTAACACGGCCTTGACGTTGCGAATTTCGGCAGCGATCGAGCCATCTTCTGTGGTCTCGTCCGAGAGCTGCGGGCCGCCGCTATTGACCGCATATGGATCCTTTGCGGGTCGCGAATAGTCAATATCGCTTTTCTGAATCTGCTGCCGACTTTCGGTCGCGGGCATGCTTTTATCCGCCGTCTTTGCGAGCACCGTCGTACGAAGCGTGCCGCTCATTCCGACCCCAAGTGCCGTCATTGCCACAAATAAAAAACCGCTTATCGATCCGAAGTGTAGGCCCCTCTTGGAGATCGAAAAGCGACGCATATATAGACCTTTTTTAGTAGTTTTTGATAATAGAAAAGTATAAAACTTGTCGTTTTTCTGCATCGTGCTGCAAACGCTCCTTTTAATGATCTCGTAGCCGAAAAACGAATTTTTCGGCACGTGGAAACACGCTAAGAATAGCCGTCGAGCGACTTACGCGAAACCGTTGCAAGAGTAAAACCGATGAGGGCAGAACTCTCGAAAGTCATGGGAGAAATGATCCTTCGATCACTCCGATGAGTCGATTAATTCGCTCAAACGGAATGTTCTATGGAAACACAAATTGGCCGAAAGCGCAAATGGAGCAAGGAGTTCTGGGAGCGACGTGAAGTTGATTAGGCGGAGCGGCGGTTATCGCGCCATGCCTTGTAGATCAGATATGCCACAGCGATAAAGACAACGGCAAAGGCAAGAATGATAATGAGTTGGACAACACCAGTAAGAAACGCGAGGAACGCGATTAGCTGCTTTACGAGCACCGTGATGAGAGCGACGAGGGCGAGCAAACCACCGAATTTTGATACCGCTAGCAACATAAAAACTCCTGTCTATTGATTATCGATCGCGCCAGCCCCCGGAGCGGGCCTTGTTTGGATAATCGGCATCGAGATCGTACTGGGAATTGCGAAAACTCGGATGAGCGAGGGCAAAATTTCCCGGATCGTTCGTGGCCCTGGCAGACTTCTGAGCGTCCTTCGATTTGAAGAAATAGCCGCGCAGGATGTACGCACCGAGCCCTATCAACACCACCGGCAAAATCGCTCGCATTATCCCGTCGAGTCGGAACGCCCGCTGCAATAAAAACGCCGCACCGAGAACGAGTAGGATAACGCCCCAGAGCTTTGGGTTGCCGGCGAATCGACTGACGAGAATGTCCTCGGCAGCGTCCGGCGTCACACCCGAGCGGATGGCCCGTGCAGTTCGCCATGCATCGAGTGCGGCAAAGAACCACATTCCGATAAAGCCGAGCACAAACATCGGAGCTCCCGACGTCAGCACCGCCATCTGAAAGAGGCCGACGAAAACAGCAAAATATACGACAGCCTTTGTCGTCTGGCCGTTGTACGCAGCGCCGAGTCCGGGAACGATCGCAGAAAGTACGGTCGCGATCACCGGCGAAGTCTGCTTTTTAACGTATGGAGCGTAATTCGAACGGCTCTGTCCACGCAGAAGGTCAATCCCCGAGACGATGCAGTCCTGGCAATACGGAAAACCCTTGATCCTGTGATCGCACGCGGCGCATAGCGGCTTACCGCAGCCGTTGCAGTTGGCCGTCGCACCATAGTGGATGTGGTAGGCACAGTTCATTACCGCTTCTGATCCTCCACAAATATCGTACCGGTGATTGGCTCAACGACGGTTGGACTCGCGGCCTCTCGCCCGTTCAACGCGTTCGCGCTCTGCGTATACGTCGCTCCTGCGAGATCAATTCCCTGCTGATACACGCTCGCTATCGATCCATCGGCCGACACGCCCTGGCTTAGGACCATAAACGCGACAAGTATCATCATCGCGACGGGTGCAAGCTGCGGCACGCCAAACGGAATCCTCAATCCACTCAGCCATTCGCCAAGCTCTATCATCCACGACGGCTTCATTTCTTCTACTTCGGCCGTACCAAGCGTAGCCTCGAGAATCCTGTCGTGAAGGCCGTGAGGAATCGCGAGTTCTTCTTGCTTGTATGAATAGCAGCTCGCGATCGAGCGAACGACCATTCCGGGCAGATCCTCGCACTGACTGCAGAGTACGGCGTGCCGCTCCCAGCGGTGGAAAATAGCAGCCGGTAGAAAGCCGTCGAGATAGTCGGTCAGATGCTCTTCGAAGTCCTCGCAGACCATCGACGTCTCAGGCGCCGTCATTGATAAAATACGTGCCTCGAGACGCGTCAACGCAGGTGCCGGCGAAGCGATCGTCTTGCAGAGTGTTAGCGAATCGCGGACTTCATTGAGCAGAGAGTGACAGAGCGGGCACGCCATGGCATGTTCGGCGACGGCTTTTTGCTCCGTATTCTCGAGCGTTTTGTCGAGGTATTCGGTCAACAGCTCCTCGAAGGCCGAGCAATTCATGTTGGTTCCCTGCTTATCCGTCATACTTCACTTTGTTCATCCCTAGTCAATAAGGCAACAAAAAGGTCGAAAAAGGCTCCTGAAAAAATTCCTAGAATAACCCAAACCATCGCTTCCTGCTCAGATCGTCACCACCCTCATTCTTCTCAAAATCTTTGCCAATTCAATTCTTCCACGATTGATCCGCGATTTCACCGTTCCCTCAGGTATTTTCAAGACCTCGACGATCTCCTGATATGTCAATTCCTCGATGTCGCGAAGGATAACGCAGGTCCGCAGGTCTGTCGGCAGTTTGTCGATTCCCGCCTGTACCTGCGATGCGAGCTCCTTACGTTCTATCTCCTTATGGGCGGACGTTCCGACTGCCCTCAGGTGATACGAGTGGTCGTCAACCGCATCGGCCATCGAGTTTTGCGGATTCCGTGCCCGGTGGCGGTAATCGTCGATTATCAAATTTCTCGCGAGGCGCATCAGCCAATTTGCGAGATCGCCCTGTTTAGGGTCGTACTGGTCGAGCGTTCGATAGATGCGGATGAAAACGTCCTGAGTTAGGTCTTCCGCGGCTTCCGGGCTCGACGTAAAGCGGTAGGCAATGTTAAAGATACGTCGTGAGAACGCTGAGACAATATCTTCCCACGCAGAGCCGTCACCTGAACGGACGCGTCTGACGAGTTCGGCACTATTTATCTCGGGCAAAGCCCTTAATGCTTCCAAGAATACGTCCTCACCGAAATTTTACACCTCTGCCGAACCGTTCGGGGCGCTCCCGCCTTGTCAAGATTTTCTTACGAGGCGCGAAAATCAAAAGTTCCGGGAAAAGTTTGACGCAAAGCCCTTCCAGGGCGCAAGCCCGCACGCCTCTCGTCTTTCGCGCCACCAGTTGGATACTGTATGGTAATTAGTTTGTTACGCTCAGGTAAACCGGCATTTTGCGCAAGTATCTTCAATTCACAATTCTTTTTCTCGTAGCCGTCCTGATTATCTGGTTCTTCGGGCGGAATCTCGACTGGGCACTCGTCTCAGCGAGTCTTCGCCGGGCGAATCTCTATTATCTGGCGGCCGCCGTGCTGATCATCTGCGTCGGCTATTTTTTGCGAGCGGTGCGCTGGCAAGTCCTGCTATCGCCGATCACAAAAAGCAACCTCAAAGAGCTTTTCGCGACAACGACGGTCGGCTATATGGCGATCTTCTTTGTCGGGCGGGCAGGCGAGATAGTTCGCCCGATGTGGCTGCCGATGCGGGATCGACGCGTGCGGCCGTCTGCTGCCCTCGTTACGCTCGGCCTCGAACGCATCTTCGACATGGCAGCGCTCGTGTCGTTTTTCGCATTCAATCTGCTGTGGTTCACACCGCAGCCCGGCCGTGAAAAGGAATTCGAGTATGTTGAGATCTTCGGCTGGCTAATGCTCGCCGCCGTGATTCTCGGCTTTGTCGCGCTGATCTTTTATCAGCGGATCTCTCCTCGAGTGATCGCGTGGGCCGATCGTGTGACGAAACGCTCGTGGATTCCGGCTCGGATTCAAAAGATCGCCGTCAGCATCCTCGAAAAGCTCTCATCAGCACTCGCTATACTAAAGAACTGGAAAGGAACCTTAAACGTCTCAGCTTGGACGTTCGCACTTTGGCTCGCGATCTCGATCCCGACGTGGCTCGTGCTGCTCGCCTTCGATCTGCCGTTTACGTTTAGTGATGCCCTGTTTATCATGGGATTTGCATCGGTCAGCAGTGTGATTCCGACGCCGGGCGGAGCGGCCGGAGCTTTTCATACCGCAACAGCCGCGAGCCTCCTTTTCCTAAAGAATGACATCGCGACCGAAGATGCCGCGGCCGTCGCCATAGCAATGCACCTCGTCTATTTTGCTCCCGCGGTGATTTTCGGGCTATATTACTTCTTCCACGGAGATATCAGCGTCGAGCGATTTCGCAGCCTGCTCTCGAGCGAGCACGCCGTCGAAGAGATAGAATCGGAATCTCCGGACACTGACGGCTGACCACTGTTCGTATGCGTTGCCCATTTTGTGATCACATCGAGGATAAGGTCGTTGACTCGCGTGAGGCGAAGGACGGCGATTCGATCCGTCGTCGTCGCGAGTGCCTCGGATGCGGGCGGCGCTTTACGTCGTACGAGCGGATCGATGAGATTCCGTATATGGTCGTCAAAAAGGACGGCAAGCGTGAGCAATTCGACCGGAACAAGGTGCTCGCGGGGCTCTTTCGTGCTGCAGAAAAGCGGCCCGTGTCGACGACTCAGCTCGAAGCCATCGTCGATGAGGTCGAAAAGAATGTGCAGGATTCGCTCGATCGCGAGCTCGGCACTAACGATATCGGCAAAATCATCATGCGTCGCCTGAAAAGCCTTGATAAGGTCGCGTACGTTCGATTCGCGTCGGTCTATCTCGAATTCGCCGATGTCTCGGAGTTTATGTCCGAGCTAAAGGTTCTGGTCGGCCGACGAACGCCGCCCGCCGCCGTAAAGAAAAAGAAGAAAAAGTAACCTCTACGGTCTTCCGGCATGTGATCTACCCCGACACCATCAACACAATCCTGGACTCGAGAAAGCGGCAGGGTGCGCTTCCCACGGCCTCGGCTCAAGGCGCCGACGCGAACCTCGATTGCGGCTGCTTTGTCCGCATTCATCTCGCCCTCGACGAGGGTCGCATTACTGAATCGACCTACGAATCGAACGGCTGCGGCTATATGCTCGCCGCTGCTGAGGTAATCAGCGATTCGGTCGCGGGCACGAGGCTCGTCGACCTGCACGGGCTTTCGGACTCGTCTCTCGAGCAGGTGGTCGAGCAAAGGCTTGGTCTTCTTTCTGCGGACCGCAGAGCGTGCGCCGAGGCCTGTGCGGGTGCACTCCGCTCGGCATTTGCCGGCCTCAGGGCTAAACGCATTAACGAGTTTGAGGGCGAGACAGCGTTGGTCTGCACTTGCTTTGGCGTCACGGACAGCACGATCGAGGATCTGATCCAAGGCGGAATGGCGCTTTCCGTAGACGAAATCTCCGCTAGAACACACGCGGGCTCGGGCTGCGGCTCTTGCCGTTTGGTGATACAGGACATCCTCGACGCTCAATCTGGACGCGAGGCTATGCTATAATTCCGACCTTTGATGGACGATCCTGCCAGTTTAACGTTTCTGTTTTTCCTCGCTGCTGAAACTGGCGCCTCCGAGAGCCCGGCGACTCTACTGCAAAGTGTCGTAGATTTCCTGATCGTATTCCTACTCGTCTTTTTGAATGGCTTCTTTGTCGCCGCGGAGTTCGCGTTCGTCGCCGTTCGCAAGTCGCGCGTTGAGGCACTCGCGAAAGACGGCAATCCTTCAGCTGAAAGGCTGCTCGACATTCTCAACAATCTAAGTGCTTACCTTTCTGCGTCCCAGCTTGGCATCACTCTCACATCCCTGGTCCTTGGATGGATCGGTGAGCCTGCCGTCGCAAACGTCCTCGGGCGATTGATCGGCAACTCTATCCCCGCAGCATGGCTGCATATCATCTCGTTTATCATCGCATTTTCGCTGATAACGGCCCTTCATATAGTCCTGGGCGAGCAGGCGCCAAAATTGTTTGGTCTCCAGCGTTCAGAATCTGTCGGAATGGCGACGGCACTGCCGATGAAGATTTTCTACACGGTCTTCAAGCCTTTCATCATAGGCCTTGATTGGGTGAGTGCCCGCGTCGTCCGCGTGTTTGGAATTGAAGCGGATGACGGCCATGGGGGCTCGATCTACACCGAAGACGAGATACGGCACCTAGTCCGAATCTCCGAGCAGAGCGGCCACGTAAATCGCGAAGAGCGAAAACTAATCAACAAGGTATTCGATTTTTCCGAGACGACGGTTAAGGAAGCGATGGTGCCGCGAACGGAGATCGTCGGCATCTCGATTGATTGCTCGCTCGAGGACGTCGCCTCGGCCGTGCAGGAACATGGCCTGTCGCGTTTACCGGTATATCGCGAATCGCTCGATGAGATTGTCGGAGTCGTTTATGCGAAAGATGTTTTGAATTCGCTCGTCGATCCCGCCGGATTTGACCTCGCCGGAATCACGCGAAAGCCGCGTTACGTCGTCGACACGGCGAAGCTAGAAGACGTTCTGCGGCAGATGCAGAAGGAAAAATTTCACTTTGGCTTTGTTGTCGACGAACACGGCGGCGTCGAGGGAATTATCACTCTCGAGGATCTGCTCGAGGAGATCGTCGGAGACATCTCAGACGAGCACGACGAAGAAGTCAACGAAGCTATTGCGCCGCAAAGCGACGGAAGTTATTTGCTGGACGGCGGGCTCGCGGTTCGCGATTTGAATCGACGGCTCAATCTGAATCTGCCCGTCTCTGAGGCGTATACGACCGTCGCGGGCTTTTTGCTTTCTGAGGCAGGCCAGATGCTTTCGGCCGGCGAGGTCGTGCCTTTTAACGGCCACGTTTTTCGGATTCAAAAGGTCGCGAAACGCCGGATAATCGAGATAAAACTAGAGAAACCGGACACGGCAGAGGAGCACGCGTAGATGAGCTTGATCGAGCAGGTATGGGCACGCGAGATATTGGATTCGCGAGGCAATCCCACGGTTGAAGCCGAGGTGATTCTGGAGGACGGTACGCAGGGCCGCGCGGCCGTGCCGAGCGGCGCATCTACCGGTGAAAATGAAGCCGTCGAATTGCGTGACGGCAACGAGCTGCGATATCTCGGGAAAGGTGTCGAGAAAGCAGTCGCCAACATCAACGAAAAGATCACGTACGAACTCGAAGGCCTCGATGCGCTCGACCAAACGATGATCGATCAAAAGATGATCGACCTCGATGGCACGGAGAACAAATCCAACCTCGGCGCAAATGCGATCCTCGCAGTCTCAATGGCGACGGCACGTGCCGCGGCCGCGCACCTTGAACTGCCGCTCTATCGATATCTCGGCGGCGCCAATGCCAAAACTCTGCCCGTCCCAATGATGAATATCATCAACGGCGGCGCCCACGCCGACAACAACGTCGATTTTCAGGAGTTCATGGTGATGCCGGTCGGTGCCGAAAGCTTTCGGGAAGCGCTGCGCACGGGCGCCGAGATCTTTCACAATCTGAAGACCGTTCTAAAGTCACGTGGTTATGCGACAAGCGTGGGCGATGAAGGCGGCTTTGCCCCGAATCTAAAGTCCAACGAAGAAGCTATCGAAACGATTCTTGAAGCAATCGACACGGCCGGCTACTCGGCCGGAGAAAACGTGATGCTCGCGCTCGATCCGGCGGCGAGCGAATTTTATAAGGACGGCAAGTATATTTTTAAGAAGAGCGATAAGCGAGAACTCTCGTCCGAAGAAATGGCCGCATATTGGACTGACTGGTGCTCGAGATATCCGATCATTTCAATCGAGGACGGCATGGCTGAAAACGATTGGGACGGTTGGAAGAATCTGACCGGAAAAGTCGGCGACAAAGTGCAGCTCGTCGGCGACGACCTATTTGTCACGCACGCAAAGTTCCTGCAGAAAGGCATCGACGAGGGCGCGGCGAACTCGATCCTGATCAAGGTAAATCAGATCGGCACCGTCACCGAGACGCTCGACGCTATCGAGCTCGCACGTACGAATAATATGACGTGCATCATCTCTCATCGCTCCGGCGAGACCGAAGATTCATTCATCGCCGACCTAGCCGTCGCAACAAACGCCGGCCAGATTAAAACGGGCAGCCTGTCGCGCAGCGATCGGATTGCAAAATACAACCAGCTGCTGCGAATCGAAGAAGACCTCGGCGATTCTGCTCGCTACCCGGGAATGAAGGCGTTCTATCAACAAGCGTAGTGGACGTTACATTCGGCGCATTCACTATCTCAACTGAACACTCGCGTCTCGATGTCGACGCGATCCATCGCTTCCTTTCGACCGAAAGCTATTGGGCGCAGAATCGTACTCGCGAGCAAACGGAAAATGCGATCGAAAATTCGATTTGCTTTGGTGCGTATAGCGATGAACGCCTCGTCGGATTCGGTCGTGTTGTGAGTGATCACGCCACATTCGCCTATGTCGGCGACGTGTTTGTGATTGAAGAGTTTCGCGGTCGCGGCCTTGCACGGTTACTTATGGAGGCGATGCTCGCACATCCGGATTTGCAGAACCTGCGTCGCTGGGTTCTCGCAACTCGCGACGCCCACGAGGTTTATTCCCGGCACGGCTTCGCGCAGCTCGCTCACCCCGAACGCTGGATGGAGCTGTCCGCACCGGACGCCTACTAACCCAGTGAAGAGCGAACAGTTCAAAAACGTTCTCGTAATACACTTCGGCCAGCTTGGCGATATCGTTCTCGCCCTGCCTGCACTGGCGGCGATCCGCGCCCATTTCTCGGATGCGAAGCTCACCGTAATGTCCGGAAAATCAACGGCCGAGGTTGTTGAACTCGCAAGCGTCGCGCATCAGCAGATCATCGTCGATCGCGTCGAGCTCCGAGATGGAAACCAGGCCAGGTCGATCGTCAAGATCGGCGCAATCCTTCGGGACATTCGTCGCAGAAAATTTGATCTGGTCATCGATCTTCACTCGCTTCCGGAGACAAACATCCTTAGTTTTCTTTCCGGCGCGACGGGGCGTCTGCTTGCTCGCCGAGGCAATCGGTCGATCGATTCGCTTTCGAATTTCCCCGGCCGGCAGCCGGACTTCGACAGGTCAAAGCATCTAACCGATCAATATCTCGGAGTCCTCGAGCCGCTCGGAATTGCCGGCTCGGGGCGTTCGCCGCGAATTACTCCGACCAGCGAGGACGTTGCGTTTGTTCGTGAGCACTTCGGCGGGATCGAGAATCGCATCGGCCTTTTCCCTGGGGCCGGCCACCCGAGCCGCTGCTGGCCCCTCGCGAATTTTCGCGAACTCGGCTCATTTCTCGATACGCCGGTCGTTTTCCTCGGACCCGAGGAAGAACATCTACGCGCCGGGATTCAGTCGACATTTTCACCCGGCACCTCGATCGTCGACGGCCTTTCGCTACGCAAGTTCATTGCGGCTGTAAGTCTTGTCGAGGCATTCGTCACTAACGATACCGGACCGCTGCATCTCGCTGCTGCTGTCGGCACGCGCGTTATTCTCCTGCTCGACGAGCGAGCCCCGACCACATATCTGCCGCTCTCCGACAATGTCACGATCGTTAGCGAGGCGGAGATAACCGAGATTCCCGTCGCCCGCGTCCATGCTGCGTTGGACGACATCCGCGCAGAGGCACAAGCCCGCACGCAGTAAGGGCGATACTTCCCAGCCGCGCTAAGGCACAAGCCCGCACGCAGTAAGGGCGATACTTCCCACATCCTGTCATCGGAGCACGTCCTCGGGAGATCACTGGTGAGTCGACTGTTTCGCCCTTACTGCGTGCGGGCCTGCGCCTCTCCTGCCCCTCGATACGGCTAAGGTCGCAAAGAACAAACGCATCCCGTATAATCACGTTTCCGCAAGCGAAATATGGTTGAAGAGTTTGTGTTCGACAATACTGAGGAGCGCCGCAAGGTGCGACAAAACGGGACTGGATGGATCGAGGTGATCGCCGGGTCGATGTTCTCCGGAAAATCGGAAGAGCTGATACGCCGGCTAAATCGCGCCCGGATCGCTCGGCAAAAGGTGCAGGTCTTTAAGCCGCAGATCGACGCGCGTTATTCAAAAGAAGAGATCGCTTCGCACTCCGGTCAGACGCACGGATCGATACCGGTCGCGACGACTGCCGAGATGATGCAGCAGGTCCGGGATGAGACTCAGGTCGTCGGGATCGACGAAGGGCAATTCTTCGATATGCCGATCGTGGCGGCGGTCAATGAGCTCGCCGCGCGCGGTAAGCGCGTGATAGTCGCGGGCCTTGACCAGGATTACACCGGAAAGCCGTTTGAGCCGATGCCGCAACTGCTCGCCGTCGCTGAGTTCATCACCAAAACGCACGCGATCTGCGTAAAGTGCGGCGCGACCGCAAACTATTCGCAGCGAACTGTGGAATCGGACGTCCGCGTCGAGGTCGGTGCAAGCGATAAATATGAAGCACGATGCCGCAAATGCTTCGTCCCGCACGCCGACACGCCGACGCCGATGTGAGAATTATTTGGTCTGGTAGTCGAGCTTGACCGAGTTCATTCCGCGCAAGATTACGCCCTGCCTGCGCACGACGCGCTTGCGGTTTTTCGCGGGATTGAAAATATTTAGCGGGCTTGGAATCATCGCCGCGAGATATGCAGCATCCTCACGCGTAAGGTCGGATGCAGACTTGCGGAAATAGTTTCTCGCAGCTGCCTCTGCACCATAGACGCCGTCGCCCCATTCGATCACGTTGAGATAAATTTCCAGGATTCGCCGCTTGGACAGATTTCTTTCGAGAAAATAAGTATAGGTAGCCTCGCGGCCCTTGCGCACGAAATTTCGATCTTCGGAAAGATAGAGATTTTTAGCGAGTTGCTGCGTGACGGTCGATGCACCTCGCTTAAAGCTCGGCATCGGCGGAATCCAGTCTTCCTCACGAGGTTTACAGTCTTTCTTCGGCGTGTTGGCGGCCTTTGCCTCAGCCTCGCACTCTTCGCGGGCTTCTTTCTCGCCTTCTTTTACGGCGTCGTCCCATGCTGATTGGATCGCGTCCCAATCAAAACCGTCATGCGTAAAAAATCGGGAGTCTTCGCCCGCGAGCACAGCCCGCTGCAGGTGCGGCGAGATCTGCTCCATCGGCACCCACATCATAAATTTGCGCGGCTCTCGCCCCTCGAGCACCGCCTCGGAGATGCGGTGCTCGATCATCGATGTCGTCGTCGGATTTTCGTTCTTTAATTTTGAAATGCCGGGGAACGTGATCAGCTCGTACGCGAGCCAGAGCACGACGGCGCCGACGAAAACGAGAAACAGGATTTTGACCCAGTACCACATCGTTAGTGAATATTGAATAGCGAAAAACGAATAGTCAAGAAAACGGTTTGGCGATCAAGATCGACGAGAGCAACGATCCTGTTGACTATTCACTTTTCACTATTCACTATTCTCTATGATGGGCCAATACGGAAACGTGGTTGCGGTGATTCTCGGCGGTGGTGCAGGCTCGCGTTTGTTCCCGCTCACGCACGAGCGGTCGAAGCCCGCCGTTCCGCTTGGCGGAACCTATCGCCTTATCGACGTTCCAGTCTCGAACTGCATCAACTCGAACATTACGCAGATTTTTGTCCTGACGCAGTATAATTCCGCCTCGCTAAATCGTCACATCTCAAGGACTTATCGGTTTTCGTCATTCTCGACCGGCTTCGTAGAGGTGCTCGCTGCAGAGCAGACGAAAGATAATCCGCAGTGGTTTCAGGGCACGGCAGACGCTGTCCGTCAGATGCTGCCGCACCTTCGCGATTGGCGCGTCGACACGCTTCTGATTCTCTCGGGAGACCATCTTTATCGGATGGACTATCGCCGATTTCTTGAGCGACATTTCGCGACTAACGCGGATATGACGGTATCGGTGGTTCCCTGCCGTACGTCCGAGGCGAGTGAGTTTGGATTGCTGAAAACGAATCCCGAGGGTGCGATCGTAGAGTTTAAAGAAAAGCCGCAGGGCGCCGAGCTCGAGGCGATGCGTGTCGACACAACATCGTTCGGGCTGGGCCCGGAGGAGGCAGTTGCCCGGCCCTTCCTCGCGTCGATGGGCATCTATGTTTTTAACTACGATCGTCTCGTTGAGCTTTTGAAGACCGATTCGTCGTGGGTCGATTTCGGACGCGAGATCATACCGGCAGCTATTGAAAAATACAACGTCCAGGCCCACTTGTTCAAAGATTATTGGGAAGACATCGGATCCATCCGAGCTTTTTACGAAGCGAATCTAGATCTCGCGTCACCGCTGCCAAAATTCAATTTCTTTGACGCATCGGCACCGATCTACACGCGCAGCCGCTACCTGCCGCCGTCAAAGATGCACAACTGCGACATCGACAATTCAATGGTCAGCGAGGGCTGTATCCTAATCGGCGTGCGTGCCCGCAACTCGATCATCGGGCTTCGCAGCCGTCTCGACAAGGGCGTGGATATTGAGGATTCGATTCTGATGGGTGCGGACTTCTTCGAGGCGATCGAAGAGATTTCGGGCAACATCGGTCGCGGAATCCCGCACATTGGCATCGGCGAAGGCACCGTAATCCGCCGAGCGATTATTGATAAGAATGTTCGAATCGGAAAGAACGTTCGGCTGGTAAATCAGCAAAAGATCGAAAATTTTGACTCGCTGGATCGATCTTTTTATATCCGCGACGGCATTATCATCGTGCCAAAGGGTGCACGCTTGCCCGACGGAATGGAGGTCTAGCTAACGCCCAGCGACCCTCGACGCGTTATCACCGACGACGTATGTATTCTTCGCCCGCACGACGACGTTCTGCCTCGCGACACGAATCTTGATCTGCTTACGCTCGCCCACCTTGCCCGGGTTGTCAGGATAGTAGCCAATCGAATATTGACGCCGCAATTCCTCGGCGATTCCCGAAAACGCCGCGTTTAGGTTCATATTCGAGGACGCCTCGAACTTACGCCCGCCGCTCTTCTGACTGATAGTCTCCAGATAGCGCCGGCCGAGCTCGTATTCCCTAGGGCTCGCACCGCCCGGAGAGGTGCCAATCGTGGCGCCGCTGATAATGCCTGCCAGGATGTCTGCAATAGTTACACGACGCTGCTGCTGCCGCTGCTGAGGCTGGTTGTAGCCTCCCATGTCTTGCGATGTATCGTAACGAATCGTGTAGATCATCGTATCGACTTCTTCCGTGTCCGCGACGGTGCTCTGGTATGTTGCGCGGCGCGAAGTCGTGTCCACTCCATCGCTGAAAAGGACCACGGCCTTCCGACCTTGAATACGATTCAACTGCTGATTGAGCACATAATCGACCGCCTCGTAAAGGCCAGTCCCATCTCCAAACGCAAGGTTCCGAATGGCACTGCGAAGTCGATAGCGGTCGTTAGTCGGCGGGCTCAGAAAATGGACATTCTCATCAAAGGCGATCACCATCACACGGTCGTTTGGCCGGAGCTGATCGATAAAGGTAAGCGCCGCGTTCTGGATTTCGTCCATTTGGAACTGTGTGGAAGGACTTACATCGATTAGCAGGCAAACCGTAAACGGCTGCTCGACAGATTGAAAAAAATCGAGCTTCTGCTCAACGCCGTTTTCGAAGAGCTGGAAATCACGCTGCTGCAAACCTGCGACGTAACGGCCCTCGCGATCAAGCACCGAGACTGGCATAGTAACGAGGTTTGTCTGGACGCGGATCACCGAATTATCATCGTCATCCACGGCCGCGGGTGTCGGAGTCGGTGCGGGGCGGCGATTCGCTCCGCCCTGCAAAACCGGCGGCGTGCTCGGCCTTACCGTTGCAGGCGTTGATCGCTGCAGCACGGGAGCCGCAGGCGTCGCGGTCACGCGAGGGCGCGTCGAGCGATCGCTCTGCGAAAATGAAGAAATAGCCGCTAGGGCGAGTATCGAAACCGAAAGTAAAAGCGTTTTCATCGAGGGCACAGTTTTCTCCGTTAGTGGCTTCGGGGAAAGCGGTTGTTATGATTGGTCCGCGTGCCGTTTCGTTGCTACTTTTTTGCGTCGAGAGACTCGATCGCAATGTCATGAAAACGCCGTCGGACGCCGTTTATATTGGCAAAGGGCAGCTGTCGGTTGTGTGTGCGGTTTGTAAGCAGAATAAACACTCGATCTTTGATTGGATCGATCCACAGGCTCGTGCCTGTAAAGCCATTATGGCCAAAGCTCTCCGGGGACATCTTTGTTCCGGCGGTCGAATCTTTCGTCGACGCAAGTTGAAACGAAAAAGAACGGTCTTCGTTCATTCCACTCGTGAAATTTGTGCGGAAAAGCCGGGTTGTTTCGGGCGTTAATAGCGTGGTGTAATTGGGCAGAAATTGCAGTGCGATCTTCAATACCTCTTCAGCTGTCGAGAACAGTCCCGCGTGCCCGGCGACGCCTGCCATGAAAAACGCATTCCCGTCGTGCACCTCGCCCCAAATCTGATAATCGCGAAACGGATGAGAACCGGCCGCCTTAACGGGAGACCAATGACCCAGATCCTCGCACATCTGCCTTTCGTATCCACTGCCATTCTCACTTGCAGCGACTTCGCGCCGATTGACACCTCTCGTCAGCGGATTGAAATTTGTTTTCTTTAAGCCGAGTGCGGCCGTCACTTCTTCGTCGAAATCCGAATCGAGGCGCAAGTTTGAAATGAATAATCCGAGCCGAATGAAACCGAGGTCACTGTAATCCACTGTAGCCTGCTTTTCTCGCTCGGCACCCGCGATCACGGGAAGAATATTCTCTCGATCGCCCGCCAAAATATAGAGCGGCCGCCACGCCGGCAGACCTGTGGTGTGCGTTACCAATTGTTCCACCGTAGACGCCCCAATCTGCGTGTTTAGGTGTAATTTTCCTTGCTCGATCTGCCTCGCCGTCAGAAGTCCGGTAACCAACGGCTTTGTCAGACTCGCTAGGTCATAGATCGTATCTTTCTTCGCTTCGATCTGCTCCGGTTCGACGACGGCATATCCGATCGCTTCGTGAAAAACTATTTCGCCCTTTTCCGCGACCAGATATACGGCGGAAGGAAAATCTCCGCCGTCGACTCGCTCCTGTAAATACTCAGTGATTGCGTCGCCGCCCATCGATTACATTCTGCACGATTTATCCGTAAAGCGTTACGAAAACGCTACGCCGTGAAACAGACTTTTTGACAATACCTCGCCGCGCGGACTAAACTCTTGCTCACCCTAATCAACGGAGGCCCTGAACAATTATGAGCAAATTCGAATCTGCAGAACTGATCCTTAAACTTTACGACCTGCGTCGCGAGACAAAAATGCGTGAGGCACGTAATTGGATTTTCAGCTTTAATCCGACGAGCGCCGAACAATATTGGCAGACAATGATGGACCCCGAGGTTGGAGGCTATCTTCGAATGGTCGCCTCCTACTGGGACATGGCCGCCGCGATGGTGAATTACGGAGCGATCGATGCCGACCTGTTTAACGAAACGGCCGGCGAGCACGTAATGGTTTTTGCTAAGGTACAGCCATTTTTAGCTGAGCTTCGCGAGAAGTTTCAAAATCCTGACGCTTTCAAGAACCTTGAAAAGGTTATTTTGGACGCCCCCAACGGAGCGGAAAAACTTGCTAAAACTCAGGAATGGTTGAAAACGATCAACGAGCAAATTGCCGCTGCTCAGGCGGGTAAATCCGGAGAAGCATCAGCATAGTACATAGATACGGATGCGGAAGCCCGCGCGTGCTCCGAACTCAAGCAAGCAAGGATGCTTGTGCTCCTGTCAGGCGATCCATGTGTCCGTCGATCTTCTCCAAAACACCGACCGCCAATTTTAATGCCCGGCGACCGTCTTCACCGGTTATGG